>Ga0136617_10000308_pt1 | contig 39825 bp, 39 predicted proteins | sample AntDrymUQ3222106_2_FD_129672 | JGI IMG/M metagenome (GOLD analysis project Ga0136617, IMG submission 129672) | Polar desert sand microbial communities from Dry Valleys, Antarctica - metaG UQ322 (21.06) | ecosystem: Environmental > Terrestrial > Soil > Desert | place: Antarctica: Dry Valley... | reverse complement strand
GGTAGCCGAACTTTGTTGATGCAAACGGACGACGGGCAAGTTCTCGAAGCGCATTCGATTTCCGCCGGACTTGATTATCCGGGAATCGGAGCGCAACACGCCTATCTTCACACAACAAAACGAGTGAATTACGTCAGTGTTACTGACGAAGAAGCGTTGCAAGCCGGTCTCGAATTAACCAAACTCGAAGGCATTATTCCGGCAATCGAATCGGCGCACGCCATCGCTTTTTTACCAAAATTAAATTTGCCAAAAAATTCGCTTATCGTTGTTTGTTTATCGGGTCGCGGCGATAAAGATATGGCAACGTATCTTGAGCATTTCAAAAAATTTGACGAGGAGCGAAATGCTTAACAATCGTTTGAAAACTCTGTTTTCCGAAAACAAAAAAGTCTTTTCGATTTTTGTTACTGCCGGTTTTCCGTCGCTCGCTTCGACTGTTCCAATTGTCCAATCGCTGGCAGAAAGTGGGGTTGATTTAATTGAACTGGGAATTCCCTTTTCGGATTCGATTGCTGACGGTTCGCAAATTCAAAAAGCAAATGAACAGGCGTTAGTAAACGGCGCGGGTTTGGCTTGGACGCTCGAAACTTTGAAAAAAATTCGAGCTGTCGGTGTTCAAATACCGATTATTTTAATGGGAAGTCTTAATCCGATTATGCAATACGGCGATGCACGATTTTGCGAAGACGCGAAAAACGCTGGCGCAGACGGAGTAATTTTACCGGATTTGCCACTTGAATTTTACCAGAAACATTATCGTTCGTTGTTTGAAAAATACGAATTATCAAACGTCTTTTTAGTTACTTCCAACACTTCAGAGAAGCGTTTGCGACAAATTGACGCGGCAAGTAATTCATTTATCTATGCGGTTTCACTCGCTGGAGTAACTGGAAAAACTTTAGAAGTTACCGACGAGCGGCGCGCTTATCTCGAAAAATTATCAAAGATGAATTTGAGTTCGCCTCTTGTCGTCGGATTCGGTATCGAAAACCGCGAGCAGTTTCAAGAAGTAACAAAATATGCCGCTGGCGGAATCGTCGGCAGCGCTTTTTTGCGGGCGATTGAAAACGCGACGGACGTTAAAAGCGCGACAAAGGATTTTGTAAATAAATTTTTGTAATCGGAGTTTTATGATTATTCAATGTGTCGATGGAATTCAGCCTAAAGAGCTTGAAAATTTGTGCCGGCAAATTGCCGCGTTCGGGCTAAAAGTAACTGAAGTAAAAACGCAAATCAATTTTTATTTAATTGCGCTTGGCAGCTACGAAGTTGACATTCGCCGGATTGGAAGTTTGTTCGGCGTGCGTGATGTGCATCGTGTTTCAGACGCTTACAAACTTGTTTCCCGCAAATGGAAGGTTGCGCCAACCGTAATTGATTTGGGCGACGGCGTAAATATCGGAACGGGCGATTTTTCGTTTATGCTCGGACCTTGCTCGCTCGAAAGCGAAAAGCAAATTGAAAGCGTCGCCAAATTTTTAGTTGCAAACGGCGTGCGAATTATGCGCGGCGGCGCTTTTAAACCGCGCACTTCGCCTTATGCTTTTCGCGGTCTTGGTATCGAAGGCTTGCAGATGTTTGCCGATATTGCGCGACCGATGGGCTTAAAACTGACCACGGAAATTATGGACGCCGCGCAAATTGAAGCGATGTATCCGTATGTAGATGTTTTTCAGGTCGGAACGCGCAATTCGCAAAACTTTACGTTGTTGGACGAATTAGGGAAAATTGACAAACCTGTTTTGCTCAAACGCGGTATGAGCGGCACAATCGAAGAACTTCTGCAATCAGCCGAGTATATTTTTATGAAAGGCAACGAACAGATTTTGCTGTGCGAGCGCGGTATTCGCACGTTTGAAAAATCTTATCGCAATACTTTTGACATCAACGCGATTCCGGTTTTGAAGGAAAAAACGCACCTTCCGGTAATTGTTGACCCTTCGCACGGCGTCGGTATTCGGCGTTATGTCGAATCAATTGCGCTTGCCGGAGTTGTTGCGGGCGCGGACGGTGCAATCATCGAGATTCACGAAACCCCGGAAAAGGCGGCATCTGACGGAGACCAAACGCTGAATTTTGATGAAACCGAAAAATTATTAAAAAAGGCTCGTTCAGTTTTTCAAGCTGTTAAATAAATTTATTTGGGTCAATAAAGCTAATCTAAACAATTTTTTAAGATTTCCGCGAATTTGAAAACGTCCGTAAAAGAATTATAAAGCGGAACGGGTGCAACTCTGATAACGTCCGGCTCGCGCCAATCGGCAATTACTCCTTTGTCCGAAATTGCTTTGAAAAGATTTTTGTCTGCATTTCTAACACGAATCGAAAGTTGACAGCCGCGTTCTTCTGTATTCGACGGTGTGATAACTGAAATTCTTTCATCATCAATTTCGCCAAGCAGATATTCGAGAAAGCCGGTTAGCCTTTTTGATTTTTCGAATAAATTTCCCATTCCCGCTTCTTCAAAAATATCTAAAGATGCTTTCAAAACGGCAAGTTGAAGAATCGGCGGATTCGACAGTTGCCAACCTTCTGCGCCTTTTATCGGAACAAAATCCGAACCCATTAAAAAGCGTGTTTCTTTGTCGTGTCCCCACCAGCCAGTAAAACGCGGCAAATCAAAATTTTCTGCGTGTCGCTCGTGAACAAATATGCCTGCGATTCCGCCCGGACCCGAGTTGAGATATTTGTAAGAACACCACGCGGCAAAATCAGCATTCCAATCGTGCAGATTTAATTCAATGTTTCCCGCCGCGTGCGCCAAATCAAACCCAACAAGCGCGCCGATTTTATGACCAATTTCCACGATGCGTTTTATATCAAACGCTTGCCCGGTGTAATAATTAACGCCGCCGAGCAAGATTAATGCAATCGAATCGCCGTTTTCCAAAAGCGTTTCTTCAATATCTTCAATTCGCAAAAGCGTTTCGTTATCACGTGGCTTCAGCTCGATTAACGAATCTTTAAAGTCAAAACCGTGAAATTTTATTTGTGATTGAACGGCATATTGATCCGAGGGAAAAGCATTTGCTTCAATAACAATTTTGTGTCTTTCATTCGTTGGGCGGTAAAACGAAACCAGCAAAAGATGAAGATTAACTGTCAGTGAATTCATGACAACAGTTTCAACGGCTCGTGCGCCGACCACGTTCGCCATCTGTTTGGTAACGAATTCGTGATATGGCATCCAAGGATTTTTGGCGTTAAAATGCCCTTCAACGCCTAGCTTTTCCCAATCTTTTAATTCTTGTTCGATATACCCTCGAACGGTTTTCGGCTGAAGTCCGAGTGAGTTTCCGGTCAAATAAATTACATCTTCGCCATCAGCCTGTCGGGGAATGTAAAATTTATCACGGAAGTTTTTCAGTTTGTCGCTCGCATCCATTTCCGCTGCGAACGAATATGTATTCTCAAAAACCGCATTTTCCATCAAATTAAATCAAATAAAAATAAAAAATTACTAATTTCGAACAATTATTTGTGGAACAATCAAATTATGATTCTCGTTTGGCTTTTTGATTTTACTTTCTACAATTTTCAAAACCAAGAGCATTCATAAAAGTTTATTCCTTTTATTTCCAATTCTGTTGGCTGGTAAATAGCGGAAAAGAAATAATCGGTTGTTTACAATATAAACTATAAATTTCACCGCAAATCTAAAAAATTCAAGACAGATAAAAATTTCGTTTATCTACCTTGAATTTTTGTTAGTCGGTAGCAAAAATATTTTCGTCTAGATTCAGCCATTTCAAAGCCGCGCCGTGCAATAATTCGGCTTTTGTTACTTCATCAAACGGCATTGACTCAATCAGCTTTCCGGGTTCGTGCTCACCGAGCGGAAAAGGATAATCCGAACCGAGCGCAACTTTATCCGCGCCTGCAAGTTTTATAAGATAATCGAGCATTGTCGGTTCATGAACAAGCGAATCGAACCAAAATTTTCCGAGATAGTCTCGCGGATTGCATTGGTTGTCGGCGGCGCATAAATCCGGGCGAACCACAAATCCGTGTTCTATTCGTCCGATTGTTGCGGGAAACGAACCGCCGCCGTGGGCAAAACAAACGCGCAGATTTTTACATTTTTCGAGCGTTCCCGAAAATATCAAACTGCAAATCGCCCGCGAGGTTTCGGCAGGCATTCCGACCAGCCACGGCAGCCAATATTTTTGCATATCCTTTGCGCCCACCATATCCCAGGGATGAACAAAAATCGCCATTTCAAGTTCTTCACACGCCTTGAAAAATTCAAAAAATTGCGGCTCGCCTAAATTTAATTGGTTTATGTTTGTCCCGATTTGCACACCGACAAGACCAATTTTCTTACATCTTTCTAATTCTTTAATTGCAAGGGTTGTGTCTTGCATTGGTACAGTTCCCAAACCGATGAATCTTTTCGGAAACTTTTGGACCTTTTCAACAATACCGTCGTTCAAAAATTTTGAAATTTCCAAACCGTCTTGCGGTTTTGTCCAATAGCCGAACATAACGGGAACGATTGATAAAACTTGAACATCAACGCCGAACGAATCGCATTCTTCAATTCTTTTTTCTTCACTCCAGGCGTTTTCTTCAATCTCGCGGAAAAATTTTCCGTCGTCCTTGAGCATTCGGGCGCAGCACGGCTTGTAATGTTCAAGCGTTACGAATCCGCCGTAACCGAATTGCTTTTTCCAATCTGGAATGTCTTTTGGTAAAATGTGCGTGTGAACGTCAATTTTTAACATCAATCTTTTTCGCCGTTTTCTGTACCTATTTCATAAATCCTTTCCAGCGTTTCGGGTTGAATCAAAATGTCAATATCTAAAGTTGCCCGTGCAAACCCGTGAATCGCCAACGCAAACCCGCCTTGTTTTCCTTCAGCGCGGGTATTAACTGACTCAGTTCGTCTAAAAGCGTTGACATTTCTGTCTCTTATTTTTGACGTATTCGGATGCGTTTGTAAATTATTTATGGCTGGTAATTCCAATCAGTTAACGGTAGATTTTTAACAATCTCGCGTAACCTTCTGCCTGACAAACTTGCCAGATGGCGAAATGCGCGTCCTGAAACGTAAGATTCTCCGCCTTCGAGACACATCGCAAATCGTCCGTAGAAACGTCGCACAGCCGCATTACCAACCGCGCCGCCTTTCAAAAATGCGCCGCCGCGTTTTTGAATTTCAGCCGCAAGTTCAGTCGCCAGCAGCAAGCCGATGCCGCGCCCGCGCTTTTCTGCCAAAACGTATAAATCAATAATGTCGCCGCCCTTTAAACACCAATGGAGATCGTAAGCATCAGTCCAAGCGATAAAACCGACGATTTGTTTATTGGCATTTTCGGCGGCGATTATCTCAAACGTCTTATCAAATAAATCTCGCTCAAGTTGATGCGCGTTACCGCCCCACTCGCATTGATACGTTTCGCGCATATAAGCGACAAGTAGTTTTTCGAGTTGCGGAACATCCGTTTGATTTGCTTTTCGTATCGAATAAGCCATCAGTTTTGCGCTTAATCAACTTGCGACCGGCGGCGGTTGCATCACCGTTCCGCAATTCTTGCAGGTTCGCAAATCTTCGCTTGCATAAAATTTTTTGAAAACACCTTGAAATTGCGTCGTGATGTCTTCAAGCTCGAAGTATTCTTCATACAATTTCTCGTTGCAGTTTTCGCAAAACCACAGCAATCCATCGCGTTCGCCGTCGCGTCTTTTTCGCTCAATTACCATTCCGACGGTGTTCGCGCCGCGCACCGGATTGTGCGGAACGCGCGGCGGCAGCAAAAATATTTCGCCTTCACGAATCGAAACATCTACCGCTCGCCCGTCTTCCTGGATTTTAACTGTTATATCGCCTTCGAGTTGGTAGAAAAATTCCTCGCCTTCGTCGTAATGATAATCCTTACGCGAATTCGGTCCGCCGACGACCATCACGATAAAATCTTCCGCGTCGTAAGCGCATTGATTTCCGACGGGTGGTTTTAGCAGATGACGATGCTCGTCAATCCATTTTTTGAAATTAAAAGGTTTTTGTATTGGCATAATTTTATTTTAATCCATATTTCAAAACTCTAAAATTTTATTAACTGTTCGCCAATTCCTCGCCGTTGCTGAAATTTTTAATTTTTTTCCGACGTAATCTTTGCCGAGTAAACTGTCCAAAACGCTGACGCGCAACAAACAAAATATCTCGCGGTTTCTGACGGCGAACATTTCGTTTTCATTGTTGTTTGAAAGTAGAATATCGCGTTTTTCTACCGGTAATTCTTCGTCCAAAAACAAAACGTGCAAATCTTTGTCGTTTTCAAATTGACCCGCGAACGGATTGTTTTTGATTATTTCTTCTACTTCCAGCAGTGTTCTCACCATCACTTTAACCCGCAGCGAAAGTTCGGATTCAATCGCTTTTTCGATTTTTGCGGCGAGTTGATCATCGTTTGTTTTCGCCGTTTCAAAAATCACGTTGCCGCTGTTGATATAAGTTTTGACGTTTTCAAACCGAAGCGCGGCGAACATCTCGCGCAAAGTTTCCATCTTGATTTTGTTGTGTCCACCGACGTTTATGCCGCGAAGGAAAGCAACGTATTTCATTTTTATGCAAATTGTTTTTGCCGCGAATTTAAACAATGCAAAATTAAAAATTATGAAACTGATTTCAAGTTTGTATTTTTAATTTTACATTTTAATCATCCTAAGCCAGCGACTGCATATCAATCACAAAGCGATAACGCACGTCGGCTTTGACCGTTCGCTCATAAGCCTCTTCAAGTTGCTGAATCGGAATCACTTCGACATCAGAAGTGATGTTATTCGCCGCGCAGTAATCGAGCATTTCCTGTGTTTCGGCGATGCCGCCGATGCCGGAACCGGCGAGCGTGCGGTTGTTTCCAATAAGCGCAAAAGCGTGAATCCCCGCCGGCTTTTCCGGCACACCGACAATTACCATCGCGCCGTTTAATTTCAGCAGGTTAAGATACATATTCAAATCGTGATTGGCGGAAACTGTGTCGAGAATAAAGTCGTATTGTCCGGCGAGCGGCTTCATATTTTCCGGTTCTTTCGTAACGACGAAATTATGCGCTCCGAGATTTCGAGCGTCTTGTTCCTTCGACGGCGACGTGCTGAAAACCGTGACTTCCGCGCCCATCGAAGCGGCAAGTTTAACGCCCATATGACCGAGACCGCCAAGCCCGACAACGCCGACTTTTTGACCTTTGCCGACATTAAATTTTTTAAGCGGCGAATAAGTCGTAATTCCAGCGCAGAGAAGCGGTGCGACTCCGGCGAGATTTTCCGTGTCGGAAACTTTCAGCGCGTACTTTTCGTCAACCACAATTTGGTTTGAATAACCGCCGAAAGTCGGTGTTTTTTCGTCCATTTCCGTCGAGTTATATGTTTGTGCGCAATGTTTTTGGCAAAACTGCTCGAAATCGTTTTTGCAGTTTTCGCAAACGCGGCACGAATCCACGAAACAGCCGACCCCCGCAATGTCGCTTTCCTTAAATTTTGAAACTTCCGCACCGACCTGTGTGATGCGCCCGACAATTTCGTGTCCCGGCACCATCGGATAAATTGAATTGTGCCATTCGTTTCTCGCCTGATGAATGTCGGAGTGGCAAATACCGCAAAACTGAATTTCGATTAGCACGTCGTTTGCGCCCAATTCTCTACGCTCAAAATTAAAAGGTTCAAATTTAGATTCGGCACTCTGCACCGCATATCCTTTTGCTTGTATCATTAATTTCTCCTTAGGTTGTGTATTTGTTTTATAACTCGATTTTCTAGCGTCGGAGAACTTTAGTCAATCATTGCAATAACTTTTAACTCAATAGCAATAGGCGTTGGCAGTTTGTTAATTTCAACCGTCGTTCGGCAAGGCATATGGTCTTTGAAATACTCGGCGTAAATGCGGTTATATGTTTGAAAATCGTCTTTCATATTCGTCAGAAAAACCGTGACGTCAACAATCTTTCCCCAACTCGAACCCGATTCTTCCAATATATATTTTACGTTTTGAAATGCCGAACGGCATTGCTCTTCAATGTCATAAGCAGCGATATTTCCATCTTCATCAAGTTCGACGCCTGGAATTTTCTTTGTGTTTTTTTCACGGGGTCCAACTCCTGACAAAAACAAGAGATTCCCGACTTTTCTCGCGTGTGGATACAATCCTACAGGTTCGGGAGCTTTTGAAGAATTGATAATGTTTTCTTCGCTCATTTTATATTTAACTTTATGATTGCCAGACGAGACTTTTTGAGAGCAATCGCTATTTTCCATTTTCCTTCCTAATTACAACGTGATAACCCTCTGTGAATATTTCTCCTTTAATTATTTCAATAAAAGCAGTTTCCGTCTCTTTGTTGAAAGCAATCAAGTTTGCCCAACAATCTTTCTGATTTTGATATAAATCTTTCAACACTAATTTTGTTAAATCATTTTCATTACCGTTTAGATACTTTGCTTTCGTAAGAAGTTCGATCGGAGCTGTCCAATAATCTTTGTGGTTTTTCTTCCTATACTCGTACCATTCATCTAAAGCAGACAACGATTTCGAATTAGCCAAATAACGTAAGACAGCTTGGGCATTAAGGCTAACTTTATGCTCGGAATCATAAAGCGATTTTATTAAATCAGCCTTTCTAGCTTCGCCCTCTTCAAATAATTTCTTAAGAATTTTGTAATAGTGAGCGCGTTCCATCTTGAGAAGCAATTTGCGAGTTTCTGAATATGTTTTTGATTGAGTTTGAGCGGTAATAGAAACAGCATAACCTAAAATGCAAGGAAAAATTAAGATTAAAAATGCAGCTTTCTTCATAATTTTTAGAATCTCTTTAATCAATTAAGATGCCACCTAATAATTTATCTTGATGCAAACATTTTTCTCTTCAGTAAAAAATTTCAGTGCCTCGAAACCGCCTTCGCGCCCGACGCCAGATTGCTTCATTCCACCGAACGGGGTTCGCAAATCTCGAAGCAGCCACGAGTTTACCCAAATAATTCCGCTTTCTAATTTTTCGGCAACGCGATGAGCGCGAGAAAGATTTTCCGTCCAAACCGTCGCTGACAAACCGTATTCGACGCTGTTGGCGTAGTTCAAAACTTCTTCTTCGCGTTCAAAAGGCGTAATTGTTACAACGGGACCGAAAATTTCTTCTTGATTTGTCCGGCAATCAAAGCATAAACCTTCAATCACGGTCGGCTCGACGAACCAGCCGTCCGCGCATCTTCCCGAAACTTTCACGGCTTTACCGCCACACAAAATTCTTCCGTTTTCTTTTCCAGCCAAATCAATATATGAAAGAATTTTTTCCATGTGCGGCATTGAAACAACTGCGCCGACATCGGTTTTATCTTCAAGCGGGTCGCCAATTTTTAAGGCGGAAACTCTTTCGACAAAATCATTTCTAAATTTTACGTAAATAGATTTTTCGACAAAAACCCGCGAGCCGCACAAACAAATTTGACCTTGATTTGAGAACGAAGAAAGCACGGTTGTTTTCAGCATTTCTTCGTAATTGCAATCGGCAAAAATGATGTTCGGATTTTTGCCGCCGAGTTCCAGAGATAATTTTTTGAACATCGGCGCGGCTGTTCGTGCAATGTCTTGTCCGGTTTTCGTGCCGCCGGTAAATGAAATTGCTTTCACGTCTTTGTGCGCGACAATTGCCGAGCCTGCGCGTCCACCGAGTCCATGAATGATATTCAAAACTCCGGCAGGCAATCCGGCTTCGATGCAAAGTTTCGACAAAAGAAATGCGGTCATCGGAGTTATTTCCGAAGGCTTCGCAACGACGCAGCAACCGGCGGCGAGCGCGGGCGCAATTTTCCAACTAAAAAGATAAAGCGGTAAATTCCACGGCGAGATACAGCCGACAACGCCGAGCGGTTGACGCAAAGTGTAGTTTATCGCCTGCCCGACAGTTTCGTGCGCTTCGCTCGAAGTGTGCATCGCCGCGGTTGCGTAAAATTTGAAATTTGAAACGGCGCGAGGAATATCAACTGTTTTTGCCAATGAAACGGGCTTTCCGTTATCAACGCTTTCAGCTTTGGCAAGCGCGTCCAAATCACGTTCAATCAAAGACGAAAGACGCATCAAAACGTCGTGTCTTCGTTCCGCCGACATTTTTGACCAAATAGGAAAAGCCTTTTTAGCCGCTTCAACTGCTAACTCAACATCTTTAGCATCTGAATCAGGAATCAGCGAATAAACTTTGCCTGTTGCCGGATTGTAATTATCCAGATATTCTCCCGAAATGGGTTTGGTCAATTTGCCGTCAATATAATTTTCTATTTTGAGCATTATTTTAATTGTAGAATTCAAATTATATTACATTCTTTTTCGTGCGAGCTAAAATTTTTGTTAGTACTTTCGGTTTTTGCTCTTTAATTTATCCCGTGCAGGTACAGATATTTTGCTTTCCTTTTTCTTTTCAAAGCGTTTACTATATTGAATGGGCAAATTTTTCTAGTCTGCCTTTCTGCATTTTTCCATTCGTTACTTTAAGTTTTCATTAATGAGTATCTTTTTTAACTCTTTTAAAACAATCACCGGTTTACCAGATTTTACCGCGTATGTTTTAATTTTTCTTTTAGGCGCTGCTATCGGCAGTTTTCTTAATGTTGTGATTCACCGGATACCGAAGAGTGAATCGCTTGTTTACCCAAATTCGATTTGTCCGCAATGCGGTTCTGCTATAAAACCCTTTGACAACATTCCTATTGTTAGCTGGTTGCTTTTAAGTGGAAAATGCCGTGATTGCAAAAATCCGATTTCACGACGTTATCCGTTGGTTGAACTTTCAACAGCTTTAATTTTCCTTTTGGTTTACTGGCAAATCGGTTTTTCCTGGTTTTTACCGATTTGTCTGGTTTTTGTTTCGGCGATTGTCGCTCTTGTTTTTATTGACGCCGAAAATATGATTTTACCTGATATTATCACTTATCCACTTTTGCTTTTTGCATTGCTTGCGCGGTTGATTTTTCCGCTTTTTTACAACAATTCTTTTTTTACAGACGTTAAATTTTTTCCCTTAAATCTTTTGGAAGATTATCCAAACTGGTTTGTTTCACTGCTTGGCGTCATTCTGGGCGGAATTGCGGGCGGCGGTTTTTTATGGTTTGTCGGCGCGGTGTGGAAACATTTGCGCGGGGTTGAGGCGATGGGTTTCGGCGATGTCAAAATGATGTTTGCCGTCGGCGCTTTTCTCGGTTGGCGAGCAACGCTTTTGTCAATTTTTATCGCCGCTTTCATCGGCGCGGTAGCCGGAATTTTGGTAGTTTCTAAACAAACGGAAAAAGATTTTCAAACACAAATCCCCTTTGGAATTTTTCTCGGCATCGGGTCGGTCATCGCGCTTTTATTCGGCGAACAAATGATTCGATGGTATTTTGAAACTTTTTTTTGAGATTGCATTCAGGCTAAGCCTCGACCGCTTGTTCCATACATCTTGCCGAACAAAAAAAAGTTTTCGAGCGTAATTTCAATGCGCTGCTTTGTGAAATCCAATTTCCGCATTTAGCGCAGCGAACAAGTTCGACCGTTTTTGTCGTTCCTTTTTTTTCGATTTGTTTTTCTTGGGCTTTGCCGACCCCCCGCATTTGCTTGAACATTCGCCAAACGTAAAGAGCAGTTTGAATTTGCCGCCGATACCTAAAAGCGATTAATCCCAAGAGAGCAAATATCAGAGTGAGTAAAATAATCCATTTCATCGTTGTTGTTGATTGCTTTTTGCTCCGGCGAGTTGCAGCGATAAATCGGATATGGACGAATTATTTTGATTTACTTCTTTTAGCTTTGCCAAATAACTTTCTGCTTCCTCTGTTTTGTTATGGCTCAAAAGTGCCTCCGTTAAAACCTGTAAAGTTTTCTCGTGTCTCGGATTCGCCTTTAATGATTTTTGAAATTCGGAAATCGCTTTTTCCATTTCTGGCGGAGACGCTAGAAAATACGTCAAACCTAAATCTGTTCTGACATCTGCGTCGTTCGGTTTTTGCTCTAGAGCTTTTTGATAAAATTCTCTCGCGGCAGTAAATTTTTCGTTGTCCTTTTTGAAATACCCGATGTCAAAATAAATGTTTCCGAGCATAACGGTCGCGTCGTAATCATTTTTATCGTGTTTATAAACTCGGTTTAAAAGGCGCGCCGTTTCATACATCATTTCAGCATCCTGCTTTATTGTTGCATAATGATAAAGGGCGATTCCTAAATTTTTCTGAAACTCAATATTAGTCGGATTTTGATCGGCTTCGGTAATTTTACTACGGATTTCTTCGTCGGTTAATGCGGCTTCGGATTGGTTTGAATCTTTGTCGTCTTGAACATTTTTCAGTCGCTCGTTCTCCGCCTTTAACGCGTTTAAATCACTTCTATTCAGAGCGTTGGCAAACAGAAAACCACCGATAAAACTTAGAAAAACGGCAAGTAAAGTTATCAAAAAAACCTTGGTATTCATTAGTGAAATTTTAACAAAACTGTTTTGAAAAGCGAAGAGCGCTGTTAATCATAAAAAAACAACGCTCGCGCAGAACTGATAATTTTTCTGTTTCAACAAATAAAACAAAATGCCGGGCAAATGGGAACAAATCTATAAGCCGAATTTTGTTTCCGCCTGTTCGGGCGGACAGCAATCATTCATCTAGGCTGTTTGTCGCCAAACAGCTCAAGCGACCTACCCGGAAACGTTTTCCGAATCGCTTCGGAAAATTTAGCGGGCAGCTAAAATTTACGTTTCCCTATTTGGTCTTGCACCGCGAGGAGTTTGCCTAGCCGCGATCGTTACCAACCGCGCTGGTGCGCTCTTACTTTAAGTTCAAAACGGAACCGCACCATTTCACCCATCACCCGCCACGCTTTCGCGCGAATTTCAGATTTCAAATTTCAAATTTCAAATCTAAACGGGCTGGTCTGTTTTCTGTTGCACTTGTCGTCGTTCTCTTGCGAGAATGCCCGGACGTTATCCGGCTCGCCGCCCTTCGGTGTTCGGACTTTCCTCTTTTATCTTTTTCAAATAAAGCGATTGCTCGATTTTTTCACTTTACCCAGCAGTAACATTTTAGCAAAAAGCGTTCGACAAATACAGTAAGTTTTTATTTTTAATTTGAATTTTACTTTGTTTTTTTTCTCTGCGGTAAATTTTCAGTTGAAAAAAGATGCGACCATTTTTGACGAAAATAACCATTTACCGCTTCTTCAACTTCATCCGAGGTTTTACATTTTTCGATTTTACGGCAGATTTCTCGTGCTTCTTCAAAAGCGATTCCCGAAATTGTTTTTTTAACGCGCGGTATCGAATTAACATTCATACTAAATTCGGTTGCGCCCAGACCAACGAGAATCGCCACGTAAACAGGCGAGCCAGCCATTTCGCCGCAAATGATTAGCGGCTTTTTATTATTTTCCGCTGCGATAATAACTTTTTTTATCGAACGAACGACTGCCGGGTGAAGCGTCCTGAAGCAATCAGCAACGGCTTCGTTGTCGCGGTCAACCGCCAGCAAATACTGCACTAAATCATTTGTTCCGAGACTTAAAAAATCAACTTCCGCCGCAATTTCTTCGGCAATCAAAATTGTCGCCGGAACTTCAATCATCGCTCCGATTCGCGGATTGCCGAATTCGATTTTTCTTTTTCTCAAATTCGATTTTTCATTTTCTAAAATCGTTTTAGTTTGTAAAATTTCAGAAACATCCGATATCATCGGCAAAATGATATCAATGTTATTTCCGGCGGAAGCTTGCAGCAGCGCGCGAAGTTGAATGCTAAATTGTTTTTTTTCAGATAAGCTTAATCTTATTCCGCGCAAACCTAGCGCGGGATTTTGTTCTCTCTCAACGCCTTCAACTGAGAAATGTTCGCCGCTCAAATCAAAAGTACGAATTTTAACCGCATCGCCGGCGGTCAAACGGGCGAGATTGCGGTACGCTTCCGTTTGTTCTTGTTCAGACGGATAATTTTTGTTTTGATTAAACAAAGATTCTGAACGGAAAAGTCCGATTCCTTTCGCACCATAGCGCTTTGCTTTGGTATATCCTTGAGGTAAATCAATATTGGCGCAAACAACTATTTCACGTCCGTCCAGAGTTTTAAGATTTTCATTGTCAAAAACTTCTAAATTTTCCGAATTTACTTTTTGAAAATTTGCGGCGGCGGCTTTGAATTTCTTGAAGGTTTCTGTCGAAGGATTGACAATCACCTGTCCGTTAAAAGCGTCGACAATAACCTCATCGCCGGTTCTTACGTTTTGCAAAACCCCTTTAACGCCAGTCACGGCGGGCAGATTTATCTCTCGCGCCAGAATAAAAGCGTGTGATGTCCAGCCGCCGCGCTCGGTGATAATTGCCTTTGGATGGCTCGCGCTTAATTCAATCAAAGTCGAAGGCTTTATTTCTTTCGCAACGATAATCGAATCTTTTTCCAACCTGAGATTTTGTTTTCCGCCGCCGTCTAGCGCCGCCAGAAGTCTTTCGGCAATGTCAACTAAATCAATATACCGCTCTCTTAAATGTTCATCGTCGAAAGCCTCGTAATCAGCAACATACGAATCGGTAATCATTTTCACCGCCCATTCCGCATTGATTCTATTTTCACGTATAAATACTTCGATTTTTGCGAGCAGAGTTTTGTCTTCGAGGATAAGTTGATGCGTGTCGAAGATATTTGACGCAATCGATTCACCGTTTTGTGAATCTAATTTGCCTATTTTTTTTAATTGTAATTTTGCTAAACGCACTGCCGCACGAAAACGACTGAGTTCCGACTCGACTTCAGATTTTGCTAATTCAACGCGGTAAAACTGGTTTTTGCGCCCGTGCAGGCAAACCACTTTTCCGATGGAAATGCCTCGTGAAACGGCTCGCGCGTTTAATTTTATTTCGCCCTTTTTTTTTTCTGAATGAGAGATTTGATTTGTTTTGCTTGAAACAATCATTGTTTATTAAATAAAGATAAATCCGTTTATTTTTTGCCGCGACCGTTTCACCTGCATTTGGCAGAAAACTTTATTTTCCAAAATCTATATTAAATCCGCTTCCGCCGCCGCCCTGTGATGGAAAGAATGGTTTAAGAAGTCCGGCAAAAGCCCTTAGATTTCTGGTTTGAATTAAAATTTCTCCGGGTCCTACAAACTCTGCCACTAAACCTTCACCGCTTAAAAAACTGCGGAAAAATCCGCTCTTTGCAGCCTTTCGCAAATTATATTGCATTTGTCCTTCCCATGCGATGAGATGTCCGGTGTCAATAACATATTGCTCCCCGGGACGCAGCATTTTGCGGTGAATCGCGCCGAACGAAGAAACCAGTAAAAGTCCGGCGCCCGTCACTTGTAAAAGAAACAAGCCTTCACCGCCAATCCAGGATTTCGCGCCGCCGAATTTCGTATCAACCTGCAAACTCGTATCCCCGGCAAGATAAGAACTCGATTGCACCATAAACATTTGATTGTTCATTTCGATGCCGACCACATCGCCGGGCGCGCCGGGCGCGAAAGTTACTTCGCCCGCGCCGTTTTGCGCCGTGAAAGTCGAAACAAATGCCGATTCACCGCCGACGGCACGTTTTAATGCTCCGAAAACTCCGCCTTTTAATTCCGAATGTAGATCGACGTTCGCCGACATTGAAACCATCGCTCCAGCTTCGGCAGAAATTGATTGTCCCGGTTGAAGATTAACAACTGCCAGAGCAAAAGCGCCTTGATGTTCAATTTGCCAGGTGTAACCGCGTCCCTGTCCGCGTCCGTCCGAATCCAAATGAAAAGCCTCGCGCCCGGTTGTTTGCTGTTCGGCGTAACTTTGCTGTTGGTTCTCATAATTAATTGGTTGTTGCGGGTTGCCGTAACTTCCCTGCGCGGGTTGTTGATTTGTCGGCGTTGGAGTTTGCAATTGAAAACCGCACGAGCCACAAAATCTGGCGTCGGGTAAAAGCAGCGCGTTACATTTCGGACAATTCATAATTTAGCTATTAATTAGTCGTTTATAAAATCTTCACTTTCACATTTTCAATTAAACATTTTTCATTATTAATTGATTTTTGCTCGGTTCAATTTTATTTAAAATAATCTGACTTGCTTCTTCAGCGGTTGCTGCAAAATCAAGAAAGGAAACATCGGCGTCGCTTACAATCAAATTTTCCTGCCACGCTTTGACAACGGTTTTCCAGCAATCGCCGAGCAAAACAAGCGGACGTTTTTCAATCACGCCGGTTTGGAGTTTGTTCCAGACGAGCGAGATTTCCGTAACCGTTCCCATTCCGCCGCGAAAGGCGACAAACCCGGAAGAGCGTTCTATCAGATTTTGGAGTCTTTCGTAAAAATGGTTTGAAGCAACTTTGTCGGTCAAATAACGGTTCGGTTCGGATTTGAATTCGTTCATCAAAATACCGAAGACGCGCCCGCCCTTTTCTCTCGCGCCGCGCGATGCGGCTTCCATAATTCCGAGATAACCGCCGGTGCAAATCGTAAATCCGGCTTCGGCTAGTTTTTCACCGAGTTTTTTTGCTTCTCTGTATTCGGAAGAATTTTCACCGAAGCGCGAGCCGCCGAAAATTGTTATGATTTTATCTTTTGAGTTTTCAATCACGTCTTTTATTTTTTTTAATGATATATGTGAACATTCCTGATTTTATAACTTCTTTTCTTTCTAAACAAGCCTTCAAATTTCACCAGCCAACTCTTCCGGCGGTGTATTTCCCGCTTCACGAATGGCGCGGTTTGTATTAGTGAAAAACAAAATAACGCTGCCCACAATAAAGAAGAAAATCAATGCTAATATGGCTTGGCGGTAAGAGTTTGTCATTTGCGCGACAAAGCCGAAAACTACCGGACCAATCCAAGAAGTTCCGCGCTCGGAAATTTCATAAATTCCAAAATAAGCCGATTCGCGTCCCTTCGGAATCATTTTTGAAAAAAGCGAGCGCGAAAGCGCTTGCGAGCCGCCCAAAACAAATCCGATAAATCCGCTCATTATATATGCTTCGGTTGTCGAACTTAAAAATTTATAAGCGTAAATTACAATAATTGACCAGATAACGAGCGAAATAATAATTGCCGTTTTCGTGCTTGTCAGGCGGGAGATTCTCTCAAACGCCAACGCTCCGAAAAGCCCGACAATTTGCGCGATTAAAAGCGCGATGAGCAAAAATGAAGTGTCAATTTCCAAGCCTTTGGCAACAAAAAGCTCTTGCGAAAGAAAAACTCCCGATTGGCTAATAACCGTTTGAATTCCGTCGTTGTAAAGCAAATAAGCAATGAGAAATAATAACGTATGTTTAAGTTTGAAAAGCTCTCGAAAAGTTTCGCCGAGTTCGGAAAAGCCAGCCGCTAAAAAGTTTTTTCCTTTCGGCGATTCGCGCACCGATTCGCGCTGTTTGACTAATGCAAATGTTATCAGCGCAAAGCCACCCCACCAGACGCCGGCGGTTAAGAGACAAATTCTGACCGCCATATTTATAGAAATTCCCAAAGATTCGGCGTTCTGTAAAAGCAGTAAATTTGCTACTAATATCAAACTTCCGCTTACATATCCGACAGCAAATCCCCAGCTTGAAACTTTATCACGCTGGTTCTCATCGGAAATATCCGGCAAAAACGAATTGTAAAAAACTATCGAAGCGCCGGCTGATAAATTTGCGACGATAAAGAAAACGCAGCCCATCAAATACAAACTTCCGTCAACAAAGAAAAGCAGACAGCAAGCGACGACACCCAAATAGCAAAAAAATGCCATAAAGGTTTTTTTCAAATTCGTGTAATCGGCTATTGCGCCGAGCAAGGGCAGGAAAAAAATTTGCACGAAAACGCTAAATCCGACCGAATAAGGAAAAAGTGATTTTGCCGTTACCGTGCCGAAAAATCCGAGACTTAAAACAACTCCGTTTTCGCCGACTGCCGCTTGCGCGAGCGCGGTGATGTATTGACCGATAAGAGCGCTGACGACCGTTGTAAAAAAAACCGAATTCGCCCAGTCATACGCCAGCCAGCCGAAAATTTCGCGGCGGTTATTTTTTTTCGGAACGGTTGTGTCCATAAATTACGAATTAGCAATTACGAATTATAAACCATGTAAATCAGGAGTAGAAAAAAACCTTGAAAAACAGAAGTTTTCTCTGCGTTCCTTTACGTAAACCTTAACGTGGCTTTGCGATACTAAATTTTTGTAACGCAGAGAGCGTTAAGGTTTACGTAAAGGAACGCAGAGACATTTTAGCTTTTACTCTCATTCACATAAATCATTCTTTGTATTCGTAATTATTTTCTTCTAAAATTTTCAAAATTGCCGGTATTATGTCAGACAAATCTTTGATGGATTCGGAAATTTCATCGCGCTTTCTTCCCCAGACAATTGTCGGAACATTGTTTAAAGTGTGTGTGCGAACGGACAAATCTTCTATGTTTCCGTGGTCGCTTGTCAAGACAACGGTTGTTTTTTCCAAATCAATCTTTTCCAAGATTTCTCTCACAAATTCGGCTAAAAGCGGCAAATGAAGTGCGGCTTTTTCATAATCCTGCGCGTGTCCGATTTTGTCGGTTATAAAATGTTCGTAAAGTGTAAAGCGATTTTGTTTTGTTAAATCAACTAAAACTTCGGCGGCTTCGGCGGGCGTAAAGAGCGGAACGTCAAAGCCTCTTTCTTGTAAAGATACATTGGTAAAGTCGTGAAAAATTGCTTTGCGCCCTAACAAATCCGGCAATTTACGAAAAGGCAAATCCGCAGCTTCAACCGCGCAGGTAGTTGCCGATTTCCAGCGCGGAACAGTTTGAAAAAATTGCGGCGTGTATGCGTTGGCGAAAACGTTCGGCTCGATTTTTCGTTTTTTTAACTGCAAAAAAATTGAATGCTCTTTTATCACATCGCGCAATATCTGATTTGGAAAACCCTGTTTATGATAGCTCAAAAGTTCCGGCGCATTGACACCCGTCAATATCGTTGTCTGTCCCGATGCGCTTTGCGGACGACCTTCGACGCCGAGTCGCGCATCGGTCGGAATTAAAATTCCTTTGTAAATTATTTTTTTGCTTTCATTTTTGAAATTTGCTAAAGGTTCAAGGTTTTCGATTCGCTCGAGCGGATTATTTTTCGAATGCTCGCCGATTCCCAAGCCGTCAATGAAAACAAGTAGAACGGAATTTTTTATTTTAGAATTTAGCACAAAATCGTTTTTATAAATGAAAATAATGTGGTCGTAAGCCGTATTCTTTCGCCGTTTGGAAAACAACTTCCGAAACGGTCGAGATTTTTATTTCAGCTAAAACATCTGAAACCGCTTCGGCGGGAAAATAAGATTGAAGCGCTAGAAAATCTTCAGCCGATGTAAAAACAAACTCGTCAATCGCTCCGCTTTTTAACAATGTCTTTAATTTTACAATTTCATTTTTATTTGTAATTTTCGCTTGATAAATTGGCAATTCTAAAACTGTCGCTGCGCTTTTGATTAGCTTTTCGGCGATACTAAAATTGCCTGACGATTCTTTAACTACAAGAAACTTTAAGTTTTTTATTGCATTATTGGCGTAATTTAACACAGCCGAAACTACGGTTTCGACTACCCTTGAATTGGGAATAACATCGGCGTGAAGCTGAACGAAGCGAAGCCGGTCGGAAACCGCTTCACCTAAAGCGCAAACTCGCACAGCATCCATTTCAAAACAATCAACGCCATTTTCTTCGAGATTTTGTAAAAAATAATCAACCGCAAAAACATCGGTAAAAATTATCCAATCGAAATCCGCGACCGTTTTCAAATGCCGGGTTTGCGTCGAATCTAATACAAATTTTTCAGTTTCAACAGGCGGAAACAAAAAAACTTTTGCGCTCTTTTTTCCTAAATCGCCGACAAGTTTTTTATTTACGGCGACAGAAAACAGCGCGTAAATTTTTTCGCTTAAAGCGTCGTTCATTTGTTACAGATTCTAACGGCAATTCCGTTTTTAGCAAGTCTGTGGTTGACATCTGATAACCGATAATTGAAAACTGTACTGTTTATGAAAGCAATGATTTTAGCCGCCGGATTTGGCACTCGGCTTTTTCCCTTAACAATTGACAGAACCAAACCGGCGATTCCGTTTCTCGGCAAGCCACTTGTCGGATACGTCGCCGAATACGTTGCAAAATTTGGCTTCGGCGAAGTTGTCGTCAATCTTCACCACCAGCCAGATTCGGTAATTAAAGCGCTCGGCGACGGAAGTCGTTTCGGCGTGAAAATTCATTATACTTTGGAAAAACCGAAAATTCTGGGAACAGCAGGCGCGCTTGATAATGCTCGCGAAAAGCTTGAAAACGAAACTTTTCTAATTATCAACGGCAAAATTATCACTGACATTGATATTTCCAAAGCCATTGAAACGCACAAGCAAAGCGGTGCGCTGGCAACAATGGTTTTGATGGAAAACAAAAACCGCGAAAAATTTACGATTGTCGAAACCAAAGGCGATTTAATTACCGGCTTTGGCGACTTTCCAAAAAACAGTAGTCAGCAGCCAGCAGTCAGCAGTCAGCAGAAAGGAAGACAAATCCGCAATCCGTTAATGTTTACGGGCATACACATTCTTGAGCCGCGTGTTTTTGAATATATTCCCCGTGGCGTTTATTCTGACATAGTGCCGACATTTTATCGCCCGGCTATTGCCAAAGGTGAAAAAATCGTTGCTCACGTAACTGAAGGAAATTGGTTTGAGCTTTCGACTATTCCGCGTTATTTGGATATCAGTCTGGCAATGATGAACGGAAGGAAAAATCGTGTCTTTTCGGGCGAGCGCGTTCAGATTTCAGGTGAGGCTACGGCAACCGATTCGGTTATTTGGGACGATGTTTTGATTGATGAAGGCGCAAGGATAAATCGAACCATTATTGCCGATGGAGTTAAAATCGGGCGCGGCGAAAACTACGAAAATGCGGCGATTGTTCGCGCCGATATGCTAAAAAATGGAGAGATGCCCGAAAAGGCTTTGAAGGGTTATTTCGCGGGTGAAAATTATGTCGTTCCGCTTGATTAATGATAAAATTTTCGGCAGGTTATGAAGCAAGCTTTTCACTTATCCGCAATCGAAAGACTAGAATTTTTTTTGTCCGACCGCGCCGAATCAAACAAAATTGAGCTTTTAACTCCCGACGCTTCAACTCGCGATTATTTTCGCATCAAGTGGAAAGACACAACCGCGATTGCTTGCATTTACCCCGAACCTTTTAATCCACTTGAACACTCCTATTTGGACGCGACGGCTCTTTTTTTGGCTTGCGGTTTGCCGGTGGCGAAGATTTACGAACTGGACAGCCAACTTGGAATTATCGTGTTAGAAGATTTTGGCGATAATGTTTTACGCGACGTTTTAATTAAAGCCGGTAGTCAGGAAAAGGAAAGGCTTATCCACGAAGCGATAACTTTAATCGCGGAAATTCAAGCCGCTACGCCAAAGGCGTTTGAACTCAAGTCAATTGCTTCGCGTTTAAAATTTGACGAAGAAAAACTTCTCTGGGAGTTAAACTTCTTTAAAACTCATTATTTTGAAACTTTTCGAAAAGAAAAACAGCAGAGAAAAACTTCAAGTTTTTTGGATGAGGAATTTTTAGAGCTTTCGCTAGATTTGGCATTTCGGGCGAAGGTTTTATGTCACCGCGATTTTCACACTGCGAATATAATGATTGACAAAGAAAATCGCTTGCGAATAATTGATCACCAAGACGCGCGAATCGGGGCGACGAGCTACGATTTAGTTTCGCTTGTTTTGGACAGAATCGTTGAACCGCCTGCACCAGAATGGTTAAACGATAAAAAACGATTTTTCTTAGCTGAAAGAGAACGTATTGGCTTGGAAAAAATTGATTTTGAAGATTTCAATTATGAATTTGATTTGATGACCGTGCAGAGATGTTTAAAAGCCATCGGAACATTTTCATTTCAATCGGTTAATCGCGGCAAAATTCATTTTATTCAATACATCGAACCGATGTCTCGGATTGTCTTAGAGACTTGCAAGCGTTTGCAAAGATTTCCGAATTTACAGAAACTTATCGAAGAAAGAATTTAATTAAAGCAACAAATACTGCCATAAAACTAATTTTATGAACCAAACATATATCAACGAATTAAAAAATCATATCGGAAAAGAAGTAACGCTTAAAGGTTGGCTTTACAATTCCCGCTCAAGCGGAAAACTCGTTTTTTTGCAGCTTAGAGACGGCAGCGGAATCGTTCAATGCGTCGTCTTTAAAGGAAACAGCGAAGAAGTTTTTGAAAAAGCGAAAGGCTTGGGACAGGAATCTTCCTTGATTGTTCACGGCTTGGTGAAAGTCGATGAACGCTCGTCAATCGGCGTGGAAGTTGATGTCAAAGACATTGAAGTTTTGCAAAACGCTCACGAATATCCGATTACGCCGAAAGAACACGGCACGGAATTTTTGATGGACAATCGCCATTTGTGGATTCGCTCAAAAAAACAAAATGCGGTTTTAAAAGTTCGCCATACAGTCGTCAAAGCGACACGCGATTTTTTAGACAACAGCGGTTTTATTCTTGCGGACACGCCGATTTTCACGCCTGCCGCTTGCGAAGGAACGACGACGCTTTTTGAAGTTGATTATTTTGAAGACGATAAAGCATATCTGACGCAAAGCGGACAGCTTTATAACGAAGCAACTGCCGCGTCTTTAGGTAGAAGTTACTGTTTCGGTCCGGTCTTTCGCGCCGAAAAATCGAAAACGCGACGGCATTTAACCGAATTCTGGATGGTCGAGCCGGAAATGGCTTACGCGCATCTCGACGACGTGATGAATTTGGGTGAAGGTTTAATAAATTACATTGTTGAAAGAGTTTTAAATGACCGGCAGGAAGAATTGAAAGTTCTGAAACGCGATGTTTCACCGCTCGAATCAATTCCGCGAAACAAATTTCCGCGCCTTCACTACGACGAAGCCGTGAAAATGCTGCAACAAGGCTTTCAGAAAGGCGAACTCGAAAACAATTTTGAATGGGGCGGCGATTTCGGCGCTCCCGACGAGACTTATATTTCAGCGCAATTCAACCAACCGGTTTTTGTCCATCATTTCCCTGCTGTTATCAAAGCGTTTTATTTCGAACGCGACCGTGAAAGACCGGAATTAGCTCTCGGCGCGGATTTGCTCGCGCCCGAAGGTTACGGCGAAATTATCGGCGGCGGCGAGCGCGCCATTGATTTGGAGTTTCTTGAAAAACAAATCGAAGAACATAATCTGCCGAAGGAATCGTTTGAATGGTATCTCGATTTGCGGCGTTTCGGCTCAGTTCCCCACGCCGGTTTCGGAATGGGAGTCGAACGCTGCACGGCTTGGATGTGCGGCATCGAACACGTGCGCGAAACGATTCCGTTTCCGCGAATGCTTTACCGTTTGAAGCCGTAAGAGGTAATTATGAAAATTTTCCTGCTCATTTTGGCATTACTGCCTTTGGCTAATTGTGCTAACCAAACCTCCGTCGACAAAATCAGAAATGATACGGCTCATTCAACTCCGACGATTGAAAATGCAAATAACGTGAACGCAAACAATTGGCAGCCGATACAATATGAAGCGGACAAAATCGATAAAGTCAAGCGGGCAGAATTGGACGCTCAGAACGAAAAATTCAGACAAGTTCCAGATGAATTTAAAGGCGTTGATTTTAAGAATTTCAAGTATCCTTATGCTCGTTTGAAAAATGGAGAATATGTAGAAGAAGATAAAAAGCATATAGGCGGCACAACCTATTCTTTCGATGACGCTTTTTTGTTGATTTAAATCACGACAATAAAAAAGTGGCTGTTGTGATGCTTTACGCCGTCAGTTGCGGCGGCTCGTGCGATGGCGGAAGAGCGATCATTCATTTTTATTCGTCTAAAGAAGGAAAGCCGAAATTAATTGATTGGATCGAAACGGGAAGCAGGTCGGGCAGCTGCAGTTTGAAATCATTTACTATAAAAAATAAAAAAATCTTTATCGAGCAGTTCGGTAGATGCTCGAAAGATTCTAGGTTTGAAGAAGATAGATTATATTCTTGCAAGTTTTGTGTCGAAGATTTAACCCGCTCCGTTTATTCAATAAAAAATGCCGAGTTGGTCAGAGAATCAAGTGAAGAAATTGACACGCCCGAAACCGATGTAATGAATTATCTCGCCGAAATAAACATTAACTAATAAAACCTTTTATGAAAAAAACCTTTTTTTCTTTGCTATTTATTTTCAGTGTTTTTCTGTCGGTTTTCGCGCAAAAGCCAATCAAAGACCTCAAGCCGACCGTTATTTTAATTTCACTAGACGGTTTTCGTTATGATTATCTCGACAAATTCAAGCCGAAGGTTTTGAATGAATTGGCGAAAAAAGGCGTTCGCGCCAAATGGATGATTCCATCTTTTCCGACGAAAACTTTTCCTAATCATTACACCGTCGCTACAGGACTTTATACGGAACATCACGGCATAATTGAAAATAACATTTACGATTTCGGCACGATTTTTACTTTGGGAAAGCGCGAGGAAGTGCAGAATTCGCGCTGGTGGTTGGGAGAACCGATTTGGGTAACGGCGGAAAAGCAAGGGCAGCGCGTGGGCGCGTTCTTCTTTCCCGGCACGGAAGCCGAGATAAAAGGCGTGCGTCCGACGTTTTGGAAAACTTACGACGGTAAGATTCCCAACAGCGAAAGAGTGGACACAATTTTAGCGTGGCTCGATTTGCCGCGTGAAAAACGCCCGACGATGTATACGCTTTATTTCAGCGACACAGATGATACCGGACACGCTTTCTCACCTGATTCAAAAGAAGTTACCGCCACGGTGCAAAAAGTTGACGGCGATATCGAAAGACTTGTCGAAGGTTTGAAGAAGCGAAAGATAAATAGAAAAGTAAATTTGATAATCGTTTCCGACCATGGAATGGCGACCGTTTATCAAAAAAACGTGGTGCTTTTAGATGATTATTTTAATTTCACGGACACGGAAAGAATTTTATGGACGGGCGAGATTGTGCAGATTTTCCCAAAAAACGGAAAGGAAACTGAGATTATAAATTCTTTGCAAAACAAAATAAACCACGCAAGATGCTGGCGCAAATCGGAAATTCCCGAACGCTTTCACTACAACAACAGCCCGCGCATTGCTCCGATAATTTGCTCGGCGGACGAAGGCTGGGTTTTAACAAGTAAGGAAAGATTTGAAGAAACAAAAAAGCGCGTCGATTTTGATAAACCGAAAGGCGCGCATGGTTACGATAATCAATTAGAATCTATGCGGGCAACATTTATCGCGCACGGGAAAGCATTTAAAAAAGGTAAGACGGTTGAGCCTTTTGAAAACATAGAAATTTATAATTTGATGTGCAAAATTTTGAATTTGACGCCGGCAAAAAATGACGGAGATTTCGAGAAAGTCAAACATCTTTTGAGATAAATTTTGATTTTGGTTTTTGGACTTTCAGTTTTACTTTAACTGTCGCCATTACGACTGTTTATAAATTACTTTAATAAATTTTCTATAAACGATTTTATACTTTTAAATACTTAAAGAATACAAAATCTGTTCACGGAACTATTCATTAGAAATCGTTAAAACCGCAATCTCCGGCGGAACTAAAAATCGAAACGGCAGAATACTTGTTCCGATTCCGGTCGTTACAAAAATATCTACGTCGTTTTCTTTCGTCTGCCCGAAAGCGTATTTCTGTCCATAACTTGAAGGCACAATGGGTGAGCCGATTATCGGCAGCCAAATTTGCCCGCCGTGCGTGTGTCCGTTCAAAATTAATTTCAACTCACCCGGATTCGGCGCGCCAGCTGTAATTATCGGTAAAAAATCGGGACTGTGTTCGAGAACAATAATTCCTCCGCTCTGTTCATTGCTTTTCAAAACTGTGTTTATATCTTCGATAAAACCGTTCCAAGTAACAATTTTCATATGGTCTTTCAAGCCTAAAATGCGCAGCTTTTGTCCGTCTTTTTCAATAAAAGCAATTTCGGTTTCCAAAACCGTGTAACCGATCCGTCGTAATTCGTTTCCGATTCCCTTTTCGTCATTTAATACGTCATGATTTCCCAAAACAGCAAAAACACCATATTTTGCTTTTAATCCTTTTAAATTTTCGGCAACCGTTCGCATCGGCATTTTCAAAGGCGAGCCGTGTCCGTCCGTTTCTGAAACATAATCTCCTAAAAGCACAATTATATCGGCATTTTGTTCGTTCGCTTTTTGAACAACAAGTCGAATTTTTTCTTCGTTTATTGAATGTGAACCGCCGTGTATATCACTTATTGCGACAATCTTTAAGTTGTTAAAAACGGGATTCCAATTTTTTATTTTGAGGTTTGTTTCATTGACGACAAGACGGTTGGTTTCGATAAAATATGAATAAGCCATCAAAATCGAGATAAAGAAAATTGACGCACCGAATATGATCAAGATTCTTCTAAATAGCAATTTCATATTTACTTGAAAAAGGTTTTTCAAATTACAAAAGCAAACGCAAAAGTGAAAAATTAAAAGTGAAATGTGAATAACGGCAAATCACTTTTCACTTTTCGTTATTCACTTTCATTGTTTTCCGATCGGAAAATAATCACGCCAACGCTCCTCAACCAATTTCACAATATCTTCGCGCGGTTCAACCTCTTTTGGATACCAAGGTTTCATCCGCGCGTCAATTACAATCGGCGCTTGGTAGACAATATGATTGTTTTTTACTCGAATATCTTTTGCGAAAATATCTGTCGAAGGATTAAACCGCGTCCAAGTCGCCCACAAAAATTTATCAATTGATTTTGCAAAAGCAGCATCGTCGTGCAAAACGACAAATTGCCAATCATCAAACTTTCCCGATTTAGCAATCGTTTCGCCCAAGTCGTTATCGGACTCATAATCATTGCCTTCGACAACCAAGCAGCCGCCGCAAAAAATTTCGGCACGTTTTATATTATTTGGTATTTCCCCGTTAAATTCCCGTTTCAATTGTCTAATGGCTTCGCCGACACCGACCAGCATTGCTTTGCTTCCGTGATTTATTTTTCCGCTTGCATAATCAAGTGTGTCGAACGAAGTTCGGTCGAAAACGAAAAAATCGCTTTCCCAATTAACGCGAGCGAGAATGTATTCAAACAAAGATTTGAAATCTCGTAAATTTTGCGATTTGTCGGTCAAAAGCAAAAATTTCGTCAGCGACAATTGCCCTTCGCCCAAAATACGAAATCCCGCGCCTAACGCTTCGCGTGAATATCTTTCTTTGACGACCGCCGCCGCGAGCGAATGAAATCCGGTTTCGCCATAACTCCATAAATCTCTTACGGCTGGCATTACCAAAGGAAACAACGGTGATAATAATTCTTGCAAATAATCGCCGATAAAAAAATCTTCTTGTCTGGGTTTGCCAACGACGGTTGCCGGAAAAATCGCGTCTTTGCGATGGAAAATGGCTTCAATATTTAAGATTGGATAGTCGTGCTGAAGAGAATAATAACCGTAATGGTCACCGAACGGTCCTTCCGGTCGGCGAATTTTTGGCGGAACGCGACCGCAAATCGCAAACTCGGCTTCGGCGATTAAGCGATGATGATTTTTTAGGGGATTTTGTACGGTTTCGATTTTTCCGTCTGCTAAGACAGAAGCCAAAACGAGTTCGGGAATATCTTCGGGAAGCGGCGCAATTGCCGATAAAATCATTGCGGGCGTCCCGCCCAGAAAAACGGTTACGGGCAAAGATTCGTTTTTTTGCTCGGCTTCAAAATAATGAAAACCGCCGCCTTTGTGAATTTGCCAGTGGATTCCGGTTGTTTCGGCGTCGTACCGTTGAATGCGATACATTCCCAAATTATGCTTGCCTGAAACCGGACTTTCTGTGTAAACGAGCGGCAAAGTGAAAAAATGTCCGCCGTCTTCGTGCCAAAGTTGCAGAAGCGGAAGTTCGTTTAAGTTTGCTGGTTGGTCGCAAACTTCCAAAACCGGCGCGCGTCGGACTTTCTTCGTTCCGAGTTTGAGAGCAGTAAAAGCCAAATCCCGATAATTCCAAAGTTCTTTAGGTTTTGGCGGAAGCAAAACCTCAACCATTTCAACAGCTTTTTTAACAAGTTCCTGCGGTTTTTTACCGAATGCCAAATCGATGCGTTTTGCAGTTCCGAAAAGATTTGTGACGACCGGATATTTTGAATCTTTTACGTTTTTGAAAAGCAGCGCTGCGCCTTGTCTTTCAATCACGCGGCGATGAATTTCGGCAATTTCCAGATACGAATCAACTTCTGTTTCGATTTCGATTAAATCGTTTTCTTTTCTGAGTAGTTCGAGAAATGAACGCAGATTTTTGTGCATCAAAATTATTAAACCACAAAAAAACACGAAGTTCACACCGAGTTTTTCTTCGTGTTTGCTTCGTGTTAGTTTGCGAATAAAAAAGTTTTAGTTCTTTTGTAAAGTATCTTTGCTTAAATCGAGTTCCGCAGCACGGATTACGTTAATCTGCATACCGGGAAATCGTTTCGCCAAATCATCTTTGAATTTTGCGTAATCGCCGACAATGATTAGGTCTCCGCCAGTTAAATTTGTTTGTGCGAATTCGCGGATTTGTGCGTCTTTTACTGACTGCACATTTTTCATATACGAATTTAGCTCGGCGGCGGATAAACCGAAACTGTATAAATCAGCAACCGCCGCCGCAAGACCTTCGGTTGTTTCCAAATTTCGCCCGAAACCGCCGGTCAAAACCGATTTTCGCGGCGTCAATTCCGTTTCGACGATTGAACCTTCGCCCAATCTTTTTATTTCAGCTAAAACGAGTTCGGCAACTTCCGCGGCAGATTCGTTTTTTGTCTGCGTGCGCGTTCCGAAATTTGATTTGTCGTCGCGCCAGGCGAAACTACTTCCCGCGCCGTAACTCAAGCCGCGCTTGATACGAATTTCCTGATTAAGACGCGAAGAATAACCGCCGCCGAGAACTGAATTCAAAACAATCGCCGGAAAATAGTTCGCGTTCGTTCTTCCGAAACCATAAGAATTTTTCGTGTAGTTGACAGAAGCCTGACCCGCATTTGGTAAATCAACCACTAAAAGCCTTTTAACTAACGAAGTATTAGATTTGTTTGACGGTGGAACGGAGACTTGGGGTTTTACGGCGCCTGAATTTTTCCAATTTCCAAAAAACTTTTGTGCCAATGTACTGGCTTTTTCATTCGTAATGTCTCCGGCAAAAATCAAAACAGCATTTGTCGGCATAAAGTTGGCGCTGTAAAAAGCCGAAATGTCGTCACGCGTTAACGAATTCAGGCTTTCCGGCGTGCCGCTGGCGGGATGTTCTTCAAAGCTGTATCTGCTGGCAACATAGTTTGCTAAAAATCCGGGTTGCTTCAAGTTATAAGTCAAACCGTCGAGCGCTTGTGATTTCAGCAAATCAATTTCTTCCTGCTTGAACGCCGGATTTAATACAACATCCGACATAATCGTCATTGCCTGTTCGAGTTTATCAGCCATTACGCTAACTGAAACAATTGAATTATTCCAGCCCGCGCCTGTGTTTATCGAACCGCCGAGAAATTCCAATTCTTCGGCAATCTGCGTCGCCGTTCGCGTTTTTGTCCCCTTTGTCAAAAGCGAAGCGGTCATATCCGCCAAACCCGCTTTTGCAGCCGCTTCCCTCGCCGCTCCGCTTTTGACGAGTAACTGAACGGTCACGAGCGGAACATTCTTTTTTTCGATTACCGCTGTGGTCAAACCGTTCGACAGTTTGATTTCCTTTACGGCAGGAATGTTTACCGATTTTGGAGCAGCCGGCTCGGGCGGATTTTCCTGCGCTTTCGCGCCGATTAAAAACACAAAATGCAAAATGCAAAATGCCGAAAAAGCTTTAACAATTTTAAATTTTGAATTTTTCATTTTTATTTCTTCGCTCCTTCTTGCTGGTAATAAATCACGACGCGGTTTTTATCGGTAAAGTATTTTTTCATCACGCGCTGCACATCGGCAGCAGTAACCGCTTGCAGTTTTTGGATGTCGGAATTAACCGCTTTCGGGTCGCCTTGATAAGCGATGGCGCGTTCGATGGCGATTGCTCTTCCGTCGTTTGTTTCGAGTTCCTTTAATTTTCGCATCACTAATTGATTTTTGGCTTTTTCGAGCTCTTTCGCCGAAACGGGCGCGTCCTGCGATTTTTTTAATTCGGCTAATAATGATTTTTCGAGTTCTTCCGCGGTTTTTCCTTCCGAAGCGATGGCGGAAAAAGTAAGCAATCCTCGGTCAACGCGAATTTCCGCGTTAAACGACGCTTCCTGTGCCAACTGTTGTTTGTAAACCAATTCTTGATAAAGCCTAGAGCTTTCACCGCCCGAAAGAATTGTTTCGGCGATTCGTAAAGCGGGAACGTCCGCGCTCTTTGAATCCGGCGCCAGAAAAGTTATCGCCACAGCGGGAAACGGAACATTCGGCGCAGTCGTCTGATGACGTATTTCTCCGGTTCTTTCCGGTTCAATCTCGGTGACGCGCGGAACGCTCCCGCTCGGTTTTTGGATTCTGCCGAAATATTTACCAGTCCAAGCGTCAAATTGTTTTTGGTCGAAATCGCCGACGACGATTAAATAAGCATTGTCCGGGCGATAAAATGTTTTATAAAATTCGTTCGCGTCTTTTGTCGTCGCCGCGCTTAATTCGTCCAGATTGCCAATAACGCCGCGTTTATAAGGATGTTTTTGATACGAGAGGCTGTTGATAAATTCGTAAAATCTGCCGTATGGCTGCGCTAAAACGCTTTGGCGAAATTCTTCTTTGACGACATCGCGTTCGGAAGCGAAATTTTTCTCGTCAACATTTAAATTAATCATTCTTTCCGATTCCGCCCACAGCAAAGTTTCGAGATGATTTGACGGCACAACCTCGTAATAATTCGTAAAATCGTCCCACGTCGACGCATTGTTAAAACCGCCGACATCTTCGGTCAAGCGATCCATTTTTTCATTCGGCATATTTTTCGTTGATTTAAACATCATATGCTCGAACATATGCGCGAAACCCGAACGCCCTTGCGGGTCATTTTTTCCGCCGACGTTATACCAGACGTGAATTGAAACTGTTGGGCTTGCGTTATCCTGCACCGAAACAACTTTCAAACCGTTTTTCAAAGTTCTTTCTTTGATGTCGAGCGGGTTGATTTTTGTTTGTCCGAACAAGGTCGCAATCGAAGTTAAAATGAAAACTAACAACAATAATATGACAATGATTTTTCTCATAAATTTTTACCTTTGATTTTTTCAGCTGATACGCAGAAAACCCGCGTTTGGTTTTCTGATGCGAAACCTACATTGCCGGATGTTAGAAAATAATTTTTGGCAGCGAATTTTAACTATAATCGTAAAAGCCTTTTCCCGTTTTGCGCCCCAGCCAACCGGCGTCAACATATTTTTTCAGCAGCGGAGACGGGCGATATTTCGGGTCGCCCAAGCCTTCGTGTAAAACATTCAAAATCGCCAGACAAACGTCCAGACCGATAAAATCGGCAAGCGTCAAAGGTCCCATCGGATGATTCATTCCGAGTTTCATAATCTCGTCAATCGCTTCTTTAGTCGCCACGCCTTCATGCAGAGCAAAAACGGCTTCGTTAATCATCGGCATCAAAACTCGATTAGAAACGAAACCGGGAAAATCATTACATTCGACCGGCGTTTTACCCAGATTTTCGGAAATTCCCTTGACTCTGGCATACGTTTCATCCGAGGTCGCTATACCGCGGATGATTTCAACTAATTTCATTAAAGGAACCGGGTTAAAAAAATGCATCCCGATAACTTTTTCGGGACGATTTGTGACCGCCGCGATTTTCGTGATTGAAATTGATGAAGTGTTGGTTGCTAAAATCGCTTCGGGCGCAAGCAGATTGTGCAAATTGGTGAAAATCTCTTTCTTCACATCAAAATTTTCCGTTGCCGCTTCGACCACCAAAGAACAATCTTTCAAATTGTCGAAGTCGGTTGTGGCTTTTATGCGTTTGAGCGTCGCGTTTTTATCATCTTCCGAAATCGTTTCTTTTTTCACAAAACGATCGAGACTCTTGCTGATATTCTGTACGCCGCGTTCGACAAATTCCTGCTGAATGTCGCACATTACTACATCAAAGCCTTTGCTCGCGGCAGCCTGTGCGATACCGTTGCCCATTGTTCCCGCACCAATAACGCCGATAACTTCCTTCATTTTAAATTTTTCCTCGCAAATAAATTTATATAAAAACTTTTGTTAAAAAAATAACCAAATATCACTCACAAAACAAACGAGCGACAAAATTTATATCTTCTTGCCACTCGATAAAAATTATATTTCTTTAAAACTACTTCTAGTGATTCGGTGTTAGCGGTTGATTCTTTATCTGATTTCCGACACTTCCATAAAACTGTTTGCCCGCTTCGCCAAGCAAAAACCATAAACCGTAAACACCGAGCGCTGTTCCAAGAGGAAAGCTCAACAACGAAATACTGCTGGCAACAATTCCCCAGGTTCTGGCGCCAAATCTTTCCTTTAACATTTTCCAGCCCGCCATTAAACCAATTCCGGCGATGATTATAATAATCGGCGTGATAATAAGCGACAAGACGAGAAAAATTCCGCCTATCGTTTGCTCTTCGCTTTTCCGTCCCATTGATAGAAAACTAAGTCCGATTCCTCCATAAATCAGCGCGAACAACAAACCGCCGAACAACTGTAGTCCGCCGTGAACCAATAAAAATATACTTAAAAGTTTGTTATGGTCTTTTGCCGTCATTATTCACCTCCAAATAAAATAGTTGGCCGAGTTTTGCGAGTTAAAAAGTTCAACTAACTTTCAGTCAACTCGCTAAACTCTTTCGACCGCCATCGCCACCGAATTTCCGCCGCCGAGACAAAGCGCGGCAACGCCTTTTTTCGCGTCGCGTCGTTTCATTTCGTAAAGAAGCGTGGTTAAAATGCGCCCGCCGGAATTTCCGATAGCGTGTCCGAGCGCAACCGCGCCGCCGTTAACATTGACTTTTTCCATCATCAGCCCGAGTTCTTTCATGACGCCCAAAGCCTGCACGGAAAAGGCTTCGTTAAGCTCAAAAAGATCAACTTCTTCCATTGACCAACCGGCTTTTTCCAAAACATTTTTCACGCCCTGAACCGGAGCCATCATAATGTATTTCGGCTCGATGCCCGATGTTGCGTAGGCGACGATTCTAGCGAGCGGCTCGACGCCTAATTCGCGTGCCTTTTCAAGTGACGTGACAACTACGGCAGACGCTCCGTCGTTTATGCTCGAAGCGTTTCCAGCCGTTACCGTACCGCCTTCTTTTTTAAATGCTGGTCTTAATTTTCCCATACCTTCGGCGGTTGCATCGTCGCGCACGCCTTCGTCGTGGTTAAACAAAACCGATTCGCCTTTTTTCTGCGGAATTTCAATCGGTACAATCTCGTCCTTAAAATATCCGGCTTTTTTAGCTTCCGCCGCTTTCCGGTGCGAATTAAAAGCGTATTCGTCCTGCTCGCTTCTGCCGATTTGGTATTTTTCCGAAACGACTTCGCCCGTATTTCCCATATGCCAATTTTCAAACGGACACCAAAGCCCATCGTGAACCATTAAATCAACGGCTTGCTGATTTCCCATTCGGAAGCCGTCGCGCGCCGTCGGTAAAGCATACGGAATGTTTGACATAGATTCCATTCCGCCCGCCACGACAAATTCAGCGTCGCCTAATTTAACGGCTTGCGCTGCCAGCGCAACGGCGCGAAGACCTGAACCGCAAACCATATTAACGGTCAAAGCCGAAACTTCCGGCGGCAGATTCGCCTTCATCGCGGCTTGTCGTGCCGGCGCTTGCCCTAAGCCTGCTTGCACAACGCAACCCATAATTACTTCGTCAATTTCGTGCGGATTGACGCCCGCGCGTTTGACCGCTTCTTTAATAGCAATACTGCCTAATTCAGGCGCCGAAAAATTCTTCAAACTTCCTTGAAATTTTCCCGTCGGCGTTCTCGCCGCGCTTATAATAACTGCATCCTTTATATCTGACATTTATATTTACCTCTTGATATTTATATTTATATTTTTTAACCTAGTTTCATTCTAAGACGAATTAACAAGTCATTCAACTCAGGCTTCCCACTTGAATTTTCGGGAAGTTTCGATTTTTCTTTTGCCTTTTCAAGCTCATTAACCAAACGCTCATACTCTTTTCGATAAAACTCCAAATCTATTTCCGGCAGAACGCCCTTTTCGGTGCCTTGTACTTTTCTCTCAATTAATTCAGAAACGTAGGAAAGTTTGAAAATCTCATTTAAATTAATCAGATTTGCTTCGATCTCACCCTTTTGCATCAAATAAATTCCCGTTAAAAGCACGCGGAAAATATAAAGCAAAGGTTTGACGCGATGCGGGCTTTTCTTTGCAAAAAGTTTCCATTCGGTTTTCGCAAAACCGAAATAATGATGCGCGTGGTTTTTCGTGATACATTTTTTCGCAATCGCTTTTAATTCTTCATGTTCGTGCGAAGTCTGCACAATCAAAGGTGAGAAAAGCTGTTCTAAAACGTAACCGTTTTTCTTGAGCATCAAACCGAAAAACTTTTTTGCATCGTGCGTCACTAAATCGAGTTCCAAACCGTCACGGTTTTCTTCAAACTGAATTGTTTCGCGCCCACTTTCCAAACCAAGAACCCCCTGCAAAGGCAGAACGTGAACGCCACGCAAATCGTAATCCGAATCCAATGACGGAAAGCCGTAAAGATGCGCTCCGCTAACGGTTGCGAAAATAAGCGGAAACGGATGTTCGGCGGCTATTTTTTTGAGTTTTTCTTCAATCATTTTCTAATCATTGATTTTCTGGCTTTGATTAAGAATGCGTTGGCTTTTTCATAATCCGGTCTTTCGGGCAAATGAGTTTCGATGAACGCTTTTTCAAAATCTTTATGAAGCGATAAACGCCATTCGTTTACTTCCCGCCAATCGAGTTCGGCGCATTTTAACGAAAGTAGTCTTTCCCGGTTTTTCGCCACCCGGACAATTAAATTTTCTTCGCGCAAAATTTCGATCCCCTGCAAAAGAAGTCTTATCAAGTGCATCGCGTGTTTCCATCTAATCTCACCCGACGACCGCAAATCCTGCTCTAATTTCTTAAACTGCGACATCACATAGCCGTTGTAAGTTTGATAAACCAATTTTGACAAAAAAATTTTCCGCATCGAAAGCAGTTCTTCCGCCAAATCACTCGCGTATTCGACGAGCGGCGTGAAAAGACATTCCAAAATATTCGGATTCGCCTTCAACGCCAAAATCAAAAACTTTCGCAATTCCCAGTAACATTCTTCCGTTTCTTTGTTTTCTAATTGTTCGGGAACGCCGAACATTGACCAATAAATGTCCGCGGGCGGCAGATAAATGCCGCGCAAATCCTTGTCAGAATTTTCGTCATCCAAGCCGAAAGCGCGCGAGCCGACCACGCATCTGTAAATTACAAAATCAAAAAGCCGGTAATTTTCTAATTGCGAAACAAGACCGCTTTGTTCGCTCTGAAAGTGCTTGCGAATCGAAAAATCTTTGCGATTCGCCATTCCTTCGCTTTGGTCGGGAAATTTGATTTTGTAGGCGTGGAAAGCGTCGCTCGGCAGAGTTGAAATTACGCCGACAGTTCCTTTCGGCTTAAAACGATTTTCGTTCAAAACTTTGACTGCATTGAGCAAAACAATTTGCGTTCCGCTCGGAACAATTAGATTGATATTCACCACAACTGTTTATTCTTCGCCGATGTCTTCATTCCAAATTTCTGAATTTTCCGCAATATAATCGCGCAACATCTCAACACTTTCCTGCGAATTAAGATTAATAATTTCAACTCCGTTTTCGCGCAGCCATTCGATTCCGCCTTCGAAATTTTCCGCCTCGCCGATGACAACCGTTCCGATTTTGAATTGACGAATGAGTCCCGAACAATACCAGCACGGCGCGAGCGTCGTAACCATGATTTTATCTCGATAGCTTGTTTGTCTTCCCGCTTTGCGAAAAGCGTCGGTTTCGCCGTGAACTGACGCATCGTTTTCCTGTATGCGGCGATTGTGTCCGCGTCCCAAAAGATTTCCCTTTTTGTCAAACAACGCCGCGCCGATTGGTATTCCGCCTTCTTCCAAACCTCTTCGCGCCTCTTCGATAGCGACCTCAAGCATCGCTTTATAATCCAAAGTTTTGTTCATAATTTTAATTCGTTAAAGTTTTCCGAATTTGCTTCTCTAACCAAATTATATGCTAATCTTTATAAAAAAACGGAGAAACTTTGTGTCTCAAAATTTTAAAGCGGGCGATTTTTTAATTTTTCAAATCGAAAGCGCATACGGACTTTTGCGTGTTTTGGCGGTCGAAACTACGGAAAATGATACGGTTTGGCATCTGGCGGCTTACAATGAAATGTTTCTTGATATTGATATGGCTGACGCCGCGCTTGAAAACTTTCAAGATTTTACCGTCGGCAATCCGCACCTTGCCCTGACAAACCGCGCCTTTGAAAGCACGCAGGTTGCGCGAATGAAAAACGAGGCTTTAACGATTGAAGAATTGAAATCTTTAGAGAATTGGAAAAACAACCCGAACCGCGAAGTTTCCGACCGTTCGGTCAGATTGATGCTCGGTTTAAGATAATTTTCGGTTTATTTTCTCGGCTAAATGTTTGGTTGTGTTTTCAGTAACGGACGCTGGAACAACGTCTGTCAAATCAGCTTCATTGAGCAATTCTCTAGTGTTCGCGGAAGAGATATTTTTAGTCGCTTCTGGAAAAGCGTCTTTTTCAGTTTCACCTTTTCTTTGATTAAAATTCTTTCTCAACTTTAGCCCGATGATAAAAGTGGAAAATTGCCAACCGCACATTGCCAGTAAAAACGCCGCAACAATAAAAATTATCGGCAGAACGTCGCTTTTCCAGCCGAAAGTCCAGTAAAGCGAAACGGCAAGAATCAAACTGACAGTTGCGCTCAGCAAATTAAGAAAAAGATTTGTGCGAATTTGTTCTTCGGGCGTGTTTCCACCAAATGCCGGAAGAGTTTTTTTATTTAAAACAGGAAGAAATTCACCGCAGTTTCGGCAGTAAGAATTTTCTTTTTGTTCGGCTGTTCCGCAATTCGGACAAAACATATTTTCATTTATCCTCTAGCATTTATCATTTTCAAATGAACGTCGTCTATGCGAAAAATGTTCAATGATAAATGATAAAAGTTAAATTTTCCGGCGTTTTAATTCCTTGTCAATCAACTCCAGTTCACGACTCATCTGACCAAAGACCGAAGTGTTTTCCATCGCGCGGCGAATCAAATAAGGAATTGCGTCCTGCACCGGACCATACGGCACATATTTCGACACATTATAATCCTTGTCCGCCAAAATGTATGAAAGATTGTCGCTCATTCCATAAAGCTGCGAGAAATATACGTGCGGATGATTATGAGCAACTCCTTTTTCGTGGAGCATTTCCGCCAGCCGGCAAACGCTGTTTTCGTTGTGCGTTCCGGCGACAAAGGAAATTTCTTTGATGTTTTCCAGACAATAATCTACTGCCGCGTCAAAATCTCGGTCGGTCGCTTCTTTGCTTGGCTGAATCGGCGAGGGATAATTCATTTCGGCAGCTCGCTCGCGCTCTTTTTCCATATAAGCGCCGCGAACCAGTTTTACCGCTAAAATATACCCGCTCGCTTTTGCTTTTTCGTGTGATTTTTTCAAAAATTCCAGTCGGTCGTGCCGATATAACTGAATCGTGTTAAAAATTATCGGCTTTTTCCGATTAAATTTTTCCATCATCTCCGTTACCAGCACATCAATCGTGTTTTGCACCCAGGATTCTTCCGCATCAACAAAAACGGGTTGATCGAGAGAATGTGCATACTCACAGAGTTCCAAGACTCTTTTTTTGACCGCTTCCCATTCGGTTGCTTCCGTTTTTAAAAGCTCGCTATCGCCGCTCGCTTTTTCCAAAATCTCATAAGAAGCCAAACCCGTAACCTTGAAAACGGCAAAAGGTATGTTCGGGTCTTCTTTAGCACGGGTTATTGTGCGGTATATTTCATTTTTCGTGCTGTCAAAAACGGCGTCTACGGATTTTCCCTCGACCGAATAATCTAAAATTGTTCCGATGTTCGATTGACCAAGTTTTTCTACCGTCGGGTTGCATTCTTCAATCGTTTCACCGCCGCAGAACTGTCTAAAGATTGTCTTTTTTATCAATCCTTTAATCGGCAAGCGAAGTCTGAAAGCAATGTTGGTCAGCTTTACTCCGATGTTGGTTAAAACCGGAGAGTTCATCAACTTAAACATTCGGTATTTTTCTTTCAAATCCAGGTTTGATTTGTCGGCAAAGGCAGTTGCTGTGTCTTGAAAATTTAACTTGAAATCGTCCATAAAAATAATTTACCACAGAGACACAGAGACACGGAGGAGGCAAGGACAAGTTTGTTATAAATTTCTCAACCAAAATTGTCTCTTTCGTTTTTTTACCGTATCATTCTTATTTTTATTGAAAAACTCTGTGTCTCGGTGTCTCTGTGGTAAAAAATTAAAATATGAGCAAAGCACTTCCAAAACGAGCGGAAAATTATTCGGAATGGTATAACGAAATTGTCAAACGTGCTGATTTAGCGGAAAACTCCGCCGTGCGCGGCTGTATGGTAATTAAACCTTACGGCTATTCAATCTGGGAAAAAATGCAACGCGCGCTTGATGATATGTTCAAAGAAACCGGACACGAAAACGCATATTTTCCGCTTTTCGTGCCGAAATCATTTTTGGAAAAAGAAGAAGGACACGCCGAAGGTTTCGCCAAAGAATGCGCTGTCGTTACGCATTATCGTTTGAAAGCAGACCCGAGTGAAAAGGGCAAATTGATGGTTGATGAAAATTCAAAATTAGAAGAAGAACTTATCGTGCGCCCAACGAGTGAAGCCGTGATCTGGAACACATACAAAAATTGGATTCAATCGTGGCGTGATTTGCCGCTTCTGATAAATCAATGGGCAAACGTCGTGCGTTGGGAAATGCGCACGCGCGTTTTTCTGCGAACCGCCGAATTTCTCTGGCAAGAAGGACATACGGCGCACGCGACAGCCGAAGAAGCGCAAGCCGAAACTAGACAAATGCTCGACGTTTACACGCGATTTGCCGAAGAATGGATGGCAATGCCAGTTCTTAAAGGCGTTAAGACTGAAAATGAACGCTTTGCCGGAGCGGTTGATACGCTTTGCATCGAGGCGTTGATGCAAGACGGAAAAGCTCTGCAATCCGGCACGTCGCACTTTTTAGGTCAAAATTTTGCAAAGGCTTTTGATGTGCAATTTGTCAATAAAGAAAACACACTCGAATACGTTTGGGGAACTTCGTGGGGCGTTTCGACGCGGCTGATGGGCGCATTGGTTATGGCACATTCTGACGATAACGGTTTAGTGTTGCCGCCGAAACTTGCGCCGATTCAAGTCGTCATCGTTCCGATTTATCGCAGCGAAGAAGATTTACAAAAAATTTCCGAAAAGGTTGAACCGATTATAAAAGATTTAAAGGTAAATAATATATCCGTTAAATTCGACACTGACGATAAATACAAACCCGGCTACAAATTTGCCGAGTACGAGTTGCGCGGTGTTCCCGTACGTTTGGGAATCGGAATGCGCGATCTTGAAAACGGGACAGTTGAAGTTGCGCGGCGCGATAATTTATCAAAAGAATCTCGCTCTTTGGAAGGAATTGCCGAACACATCAAAAATCTTTTGGACGAGATTCAAACGAGCATTTATCAAAAGGCTTTGCAGTTTCGGGAGGAAAATACTTTTCGCGTTGACGGTTGGGAAGAGTTCAAATCGCAAATTGAAAAAGGCGGTTTTATTTTGGCACATTGGGACGGAACAAGCGAGACGGAAGAGAG
>Ga0136617_10000307_pt1 | contig 39831 bp, 37 predicted proteins | sample AntDrymUQ3222106_2_FD_129672 | JGI IMG/M metagenome (GOLD analysis project Ga0136617, IMG submission 129672) | Polar desert sand microbial communities from Dry Valleys, Antarctica - metaG UQ322 (21.06) | ecosystem: Environmental > Terrestrial > Soil > Desert | place: Antarctica: Dry Valley... | reverse complement strand
CGATCTCGTACTCCTTCGAGTAGCCGTAGCCGCCGTGGATGCGGAAGGAGTCCTCGACGACCTCCTTGCCGGTCTCGGACGCGAACAGCTTCGCCATGCCGGCCTCGAGGTCCGAGCGCTCGCCGGCGTCCTTCAGGCGCGCGGCCTTGAGCGTCAGCAGCCGCGCCGCCTCGACCTTGGTCGCCATGTCGGCGAGCTTGAACTGGATCGCCTGGTGCTGGGCGATCTGCTTGCCGAAGGTCTTGCGCTGCTGCGCGTAGATCAGGCCCAGCTCGAGCGCGCGCTGGGCGATCCCGACGCCGCGCGCGGCGACGTTGACGCGGCCGACCTCGAGCGCGTCCATCATCTGCACGAAGCCCTTGCCGAGGCCTGCCTCCTCGCCGCCGAGGATCATGTCGGCGGGGCAGATGCAGCCGTCGAAGACGAGCTCCGTCGACTCGACGCCCTTGTAGCCCATCTTCTTGATCGGGGGCGGGACGGTGAGGCCCGGGTTCTCGGACGCGCCCGGCTCCTTCTCGACGATGAAGCAGGTCATGCCCTTGTGCGGGGGGTCGGCTTCGCGGTCGGTCTTCATCAGCACGAACACGAGACCGGAGCGCAGGCCGTTGGTGACCCACATCTTCTGGCCGTTGAGCTCGTAGGTGCCGTCGTCGAGCTTCTTGCCGCTCGCCTTGATCGCCTGCACGTCGGAGCCGAGCTCCGGCTCGGAGAGGCTGAACGCCGCCCGGATCTCACCGGTGGACATCTTCGGCAGCAGGCGCTCCTTCTGCTCGTCGGTGCCGAACTTCATCAGCAGGTAGGAGCCGATGAAATGGGTGTTGACGACACCGGAGATCGAGATCCAGCCGCGCGAGAGCTCCTCGACGATCATCGTGTAGGTCGTCAGATCGAGGCCCATCCCGCCGTACTCCTCGGGGATCGTGACCCCGAACAGCCCGAGCTCCTTCATCTGCTCGACGATCGGCTCGGGAAACTCGTCCTCGTGGTCGTAGTACTCGGCCTTCGGGAGGATCTGCTCGTCGACGAACTGGCGGACCATCTCCGTGATGGCCCTCTGCTCGTCGGTCTTCTCGGAGAACTGCGGAGTGGCCAGTGCCATGGGTTCGGTACCTCGCGTGCGCGTCGGGGGGACGCGGAGGATACCGGCGGGTGTGCGAGCCCTACGGGGTCGGCACGCGGTGGAGCACGCCGTCGGCCGCGCCGACGCCGGTGACCTGGGGAGCGGTCTGCGGCTGCGGCGCGGGCGCCGGAGCCGGGGCAGAGCGGGCCTCGGGAGCGGAGCGCTCGCCCTGCGGCGCCGCCGCCGGTGCGGACCTGGACTGCACGCGCTGCTTGGGTACCTCGCTCTGGTCCGGGCTGGTGGGACGCCCGCGCGACTTCACGACGGTGGAGCCCGGTGCGGGGCTCGCGACCGGGGCGGGCGCGACGGCCGGGGGCCGCGAGGCGGGCTGGAAGGGCGTGGGCGTGGCGGCCGGGGCGGTGCGGTCCCGGCGGGTCGCCGCCGGCGTGCGCGCTGTGGCGCGGCGCCGGCCGCGAGTGGTGGCGCGCAGCCGGACCGCACCGGGGCGGTCGGAACCGGAGACAAGGCCGGCGAGGGTGACGTCACCGGTCGAGCCGGTGGTCGAGCCACCCGGGAGGAGGCTGACGGGCCCGGGCGGGACGGCGGCGGAGCCGCCGGCGCCCGGCCGCAGGTTCGTCGCGCTGCCGCCGCCGTCGAGCCAGAGCCGGACCGGGCCGTCGGGACCGACGACGATGAGGACCCCCAGCGCGAACAGCGCGGCGCAGGTCACCAGCACGGCAAGGAGCGCGCCCGGAAGCAGCGTTCGTCCAGAAAGATGTGCCGGCGGCGTCGACATCCTGATCACTGCATCGACGCGCAGCGACCTTTCCTGAAGCCTGCGGAGATCACGGGGCGGACCGATCACTGACCCAGCATAGGTCCGGCATCGCCGCTCGCCTACGGGGTCATCACCCCATTGTCTCTAGGGTCCGCCGGGGTATGAACTTCTCGCGCGACGTCGTGGACACCGCGCCGGCATCCGCGCGGGCGATCGTCGCGCTTGGCCGCGACGGCTCGCGGACCGAATGGAGCTTCGGCCAGGTCTCCGCCGCGTCGGCGCGCGCGGCGGGAGCGCTGGCCGCGCGCGGGGTTGGCCGGGGCGACGTCGTGATGACCCTGGTGGGCAACCGCCCGGAGTGGGTGCTGGCGATGCTGGCCTGCTTTCGCATCGGCGCCGTCGTCCTCCCGTGCACCGAGCAGCTGCGCGCCCCCGACCTGCGCGCGCGGCTCGAAGTGGCCCGGCCGCGGCTGATCGTGTGCGACGAACGCAACGCCGGCGTGCTCGGCGAGGCGGCGCCCGGCGCGGACGTGCTGCTCGTCCCCGGCGACGAGCTGACCGCCGCCGAGCCTCAGCCGCCGGTCGAGCTCGACCCCGAAGACCCGTGCCTCGTCACCTTCACCTCCGGCACCGCGGGGCAGCCAAAGGCGGTGCTCCACGGCCAGCGCTACCTGACCGGCCAGCGCGTCCAGGCCGAGCACTGGCTGGCGCCGCGGGCCGGGACGCTGTCGTGGTGCACCGCCGCGTCGGGCTGGTCCAAGTCCGCCCGCAACGTCTTCATCGCCCCGTGGCTGCGCGGCGCGGCGGCGCTGCTGCACGACGCGCGCTTCGATCCCCAGGAGCGGCTCGAGCTGCTCGAGCGCGAGCGCGTCGACACGCTCTGCATGGCGCCGACGGAGTACCGCGTGATCGCCAAGCGGGCGACGCTGCGCCGGCTCGCCGACCTGCGCGGGCTCGTGGCGGCGGGCGAGGCGCTCAATCCCGAGGTGCTGCGCGCCTGGCACGAGGCGACGGGGCTGTGGATCCGCGACGGCTACGGTCAGACCGAGACCGGCCAGCTCACGGGCATGCCCCTCGGCGAGGCGGCGCGGCCGGGCTCGATGGGGCGCGCGCTCCCCGGCATCGCGCTCGACGTCGCCGACGGCGAGCTCGTCGCCGACCCCGCCACGGTCCCGACCTTCTTCGTGCGCTACCTCGGCGGCCAGGCCGCGCCGGCCGGCCCGTGGCGCACCGGCGACCGCGTGCGCCGCGACGACGACGGCTTCCTCTACTTCGAGGGTCGCCTCGACGACGTGATCATCTCCGCGGGCTACCGGATCGGGCCGTTCGAGGTCGAGTCCGCGCTCGGCGCCCACCCGGCCGTGGCCGAGGCGGCGGTCGTGGCCGCTCCCGACGAGGAGCGCGGCAGCGTCGTGCGCGCGGTGGTCGTGCTGCGCGACGGCCACACGCCGTCCGACGAGCTGGCGCGCGAGCTGCAGGAGCACGTGAAGGCACGCACCGCGCCCTACAAGTACCCGCGCGTGGTCGACTTCGCCGACGACCTGCCGAAGACAGCGAGCGGGAAGGTTCGCCGTGCAGTGCTCCGCGATGGATAGGTCGCTTCGCCTCCGCGTACAATCGCCGTCATGACCGTGACCACAACCTCCTCCGCCGTTGCCACCCTCACCGAGCGGGAGAAGGCGCGGCTGCTGGAGCGCACGCGCCGCTCCGGCGAGTTCTTCGAGCGCGCGCGCCAGGTCATGCCCGGCGGCGTCCCCTCCTCCTTCCAGCGCAACGAGCCCTGGCCCACCTACATCGAGCGCGGGGTCGGGGCCCAGGTGTGGGACGTCGACGGCAACGAGTACCTCGACTTCCACAACGGCTTCGGCGTCATGTGCGTCGGCCACGCCAACCCGGTGATCGCCGCCGCGGTCAAGGCGCGGATGGACCAGGGCACCCACTTCGCAGCCCCGACCGAGGGCTCGATCGTCGTCGCGGAGGAGCTGCGCCGCCGCTGGGGCCTCCCGCACTGGCGCTTCACCAACTCCGGCACGGAGTCGACGATGGACGCGGTGCACCTCGCGCGCGGGCTCACCGGCAACGACGTGATCATCAAGATCGAGGGCTCCTACCACGGCCACCACGACGCCGTGATGGTCTCCGTCAAGCCGCCGGCCGACCAGATGGGCGACCGCGAGCGCCCGAACGCGATCCCCTACGGGCTCGGCTACGCCGCGGGCACCGCGGAGGGCACGCGGCCCGTCCCGTTCAACGACGCCGAAGCCGTCGAGCGCGTATTGAGCGAGCTCGAGGGCAAGGTTGCCGGACTGATCCTGGAGCCGGCGATGATGAACATCAACATCGTGCGGCCGGTCGACGGCTACCTCGAGCGCCTCCGCGAGCTGTGCACGCAGCACGGCATCCCGCTGATCTACGACGAGGTCAAGACCGGCGCCGCGATCGCGGCCGGCGGCGCGACCGAGCTGTTCGGCGTCACGCCCGACATGGTCTGCCTCGCCAAGGCGATCTGCGGCGGCCTGCCCGGCGGCGCGATCGGCATGAGCGACGAGGTCGCCGCGCTGGTCGAGTCCGGCGCCGTGCGCCAGCAGGGCACCTTCAACGGCAACCCGCTCGTGATGGCGGCCGCCGAGGCCACGCTGCTCGAGGTGCTGACGCCCGAGGCCTACGCGCACCTGCACGGCCTCAACGAGCGCCTCATGGACGGCTGCGAGCGGATCATCGCCGAGTACTCCCTCCCCGCCCACACGGTCGGCATGGGCTCCAAGGGCTGCGTGATCTTCTCCTCCGAGCCGATCCGCGAGTACCGCGACTACTGCTCGAAGATCCACCACGAGCTGACGGACCTCGCCTGGCTCTACCACATGAACCACGGCATCTTCATGACGCCGGGGCAGGACGAGGAGTGGACGCTCTCGGTCGCCCACACCGACGAGCACCTCGCGAGCTACCTCGAGGCGTTCGAGCTGTTCGCCCGCGACGTCACCGGCTAGCCCATCGAACGTCAACTTCGGCTGGGTAGGAGTGGGTGCGAAGCGGCCCGGCGGCCACGAGTGTCATCTCGATGGGCTCCTGGCCCATCGAGATGACATTCGTCGCGTCGCGGCGGCTCGCTCCCGCCTCCTCCCCAGCCGCCGTTGACGTTCGACAGCTCCGCGTGTCGTACACGCCGAGCCGCTTCAGCAGCAGCGCGCCCGTGGGTTGTCGTTGCGGTCGTCCTGGCGCATCCGTTCGAAGTCCCGGCGCGACATCACGATCGCGTCGGGATGCTCGCGACGGACGTGCTCGACGTGCCGCTCGTAGCCCGACTCGCCCGAGACCTCGCGCAGGTACCAGCGGACGCCGGCGAATGCCTCCTTGACCGTCACTCGCGACTCCCGGAGCCCACGGGCTCGCGGTCGGTGTCGACCGAGCCGTCGTCCTCGGTGTGCTGATCGGCCATGTACGCGCGCTCCTCGGCGGTCGGGATGAGCCCGGACGGTGCCCAGAGCTTGGATTCGACGAACGGCACCTCGGTGGTCTCCACCTGCTTCTTCGACACGAGGACCTTCCACCAGATGCGCGCGGAGTCGAGCAACACGACGATGACCATGATGGCAAACAGCGCCGCGAGCACGCCGTCGACCGTCGAGTTGGTCACGACCTGCTGCATGTCGTCCATGTTCTTGGCGGGCGGCAGGACCTTGCCGTCGTCGATCGCGGCCTGGAACGTGCTGCGCTGCTCGAAGAAGCCGAGCTTCGGGTTGGAGGAGAGCACCTTCTGGTAGCTCGCGGTGAGCGTGACCACCACGTCCCACGCCAGCGGGATGCCCGTGACCCAGGCCCACTTGACCTTGCCGTGCTTGATCAGCAGCGTCGTGCAGATGCACAGCGCGACGGCCGCCAGCAGCTGGTTGGCGATGCCGAACAGCGGGAACAGCTGGTTGATCCCGCCGAGCGGGTTCGTGACGCCGGTGTAGAGGAAGTAGCCCCACGCGCCGACCACGATCGCGCTCGTGAGATAGAGGCCGGGCTTCCAGGAGACGCGCCCGATCGGCTTCCAGATATTGCCCAGCGTGTCCTGCAGCATGAAGCGCCCGACGCGCGTGCCGGCGTCCACCGTGGTGAGGATGAACAGCGCCTCGAACATGATCGCGAAGTGGTAGAAGAACGCCTGCAGACTCGAGCCGAAGGCCCCCGAGAAGACCTGCGACATGCCGATCGCCAGCGTCGGCGCGCCGCCCGTGCGGGCAACCAGCGACTCCTCGTCGACGGAGTCCGCCGCCGCCTGCAGCTCACTCGGTGAGATCGCGAAGCCGAGCTCGCCGACGGCCTGCGAGGCCGACTGGACCGAGTCGCCGACCACGCCGGCCGGAGCGTTCATCGCGTAGTAGAGGCCCGGGTCGATGATCGACGCGCAGATGATCGCGCAGACGGCAACGAAGGACTCCATCAGCATCGCGCCGTAGCCGATGGTGCGGATCTGCGACTCCTTCTGGACCATCTTCGGGGTCGTGCCGGAGGCGATCAGCGCGTGGAAGCCCGACAGCGCGCCGCACGCGATCGTGATGAACACGAACGGGAACAGCGCGCCGGCGAATACGGGTCCCTCGCCGCTCGACGCGAACTTGGTGACCGGCTCGTTGTCGAGCACCGGCAGCGTCACGACGATGCCGATCGCCAGCAGGACGATCACGCCGATCTTCATGAAGGTCGACAGGTAGTCACGCGGCGCCAGCAGCGCCCACACGGGCAGCACGGACGCGAGGAAGCCGTAGATCACGAGGCAGATCACGAGCGTCTCGGGCGAGAGCGTGAAGGTGTCGGCCCAGCTCGAGTCCTCCACCCAGCCGCCGGCGACGATCGCCAGCAGCAGCAGCCCGACGCCGATGGCCGTCGTCTCGAGCACGCGGCCCGGGCGGATCACGCGCATGTAGAAGCCCATGAAGAGCGCGATCGGGATCGTCATCGCGATCGAGAAGACGCCCCACGGGGACTGCGCCAGCGCGTTGACGACGACCAGCGCGAGCACCGCCAGCAGGATGATCATGATCGAGAAGACGGCGATCAGCGCAGCGGCGCCGCCGACCGGCCCGACCTCGTCGCGCGCCATCTGCCCGAGCGACTTGCCGTCGCGGCGCATCGAGAAGAACAGGATGACCATGTCCTGCACGGCGCCGGCGAAGATGACGCCGACGACGATCCAGATCGTGCCCGGCAGGTAGCCCATCTGCGCGGCCAGCACCGGGCCGACGAGCGGGCCGGCGCCGGCGATCGCGGCGAAGTGGTGGCCGAACAGGACGCGGCGGTCCGTCGGCTGGAAGTCCATGTCGTTGTCGAGCCGCTCCGCCGGGGTCGCGCGCTTGTCGTCGATCTCGAGGACCTTGCGCACGATGAAGCGCGCGTAGAAGCGGTAGGCGATCGCGTAGGACCCGACGGCGGCGCCGAGCAGCCACACGGCCGAGATCTGCTCGTCGCGGACGAGCGCGATGACGCCCCAGCAGACGGCGCCCGCAAGCGCGACGGCGGTCCAGATCGCGATCGAGCGGGTGCGGCTCTTCTTGGTCACGGGCTCTCCTCCCCAGAGGGCAGACGACCCAGGCTCGCACGGAGCCCGAAGTCCGGTGGCAGGTTCGAGGTGAAGCGGCGCACGCCGAGGAAGCGGTGCGTGTCGATGCCGACGTCGCGCCGGGCCAGGTGCGGATAGGCGAAGCGATGCGCGTAGACGGGCGGGCCGTCGCTGAGCTGCCGGAAGTCGGCCGAGTCCTCGAGACGCTCGCGCGGCGCACGACGCAGCGACACCTCGCCCGCGACGGCGCAGCAGATCGCCACGCGGTGCCAGTCGAACACCAGCGCGTCGCCCTCGTTCAGCGCCTCTCGTGCCTCTTTTGTGACCCGGACCAGCGTTCCTCCTCAGGACAGTCCTGCGTGGCGCGTACCCGTTTCCGGTCCGAGTTATCAGGGCACCCTCCGCCAGGGGCACGTCCGACTGAGGGAGAGGCAATGCGACGCATGGCGGTGGCTGCGGCCACGATGCTCGCCCTGGCGGTTGCCGGGTGCGGGAACAAGGCCGAAGACAGCGGCGGCGGCGGCGCGGCGGCGAACTGGCCGCAGCGCGACCTGCGGCTGATGGCTCCGGCCGACCCGGGCGGCGGCTGGGACGGCACGGCGCGCGCGATGTCGCAGGCCATGACCGAGGCCAAGGTCATCGACAAGGGCATCGAGGTCTATAACGTCCCCGGCGCGGGCGGGACGATCGGGCTCTCCCAGCTCGCCTCCAAGCAGGCGGGCAAGTCGAATCAGCTGATGGTGATGGGGCTCGTGATGATGGGCGCGATCGAGACGAACAAGTCACCCACCGATCTCTCCAAGACGACCCCGATCGCGTCGCTGACGACCGAGCCCGAGGCGATCTTCGTCCGCACCGACTCGAAGTACAAGACGATGCAGGACCTCGTCGACGACATGAAGGCCGACCCGGCCAAGCTCTCGTTCGGCGGCGGCTCGGCCGGCGGCACCGACCAGATCCTGCTCGGTCTGATCGCCAAGGCCGCGGCCGTCGATCCCTCCAAGCCCAAGTACGTCGCCTACTCCGGCGGCGGCGAGGCGCAGCAGAGCGTCCTCTCCGGCTCCGTCGACGCGGGGATCTCGGCCATCTCCGAGTGGGCCCCGCAGGTCGAGGCGGGCAAGATGCGCGTCCTCGCGGTCTCGACCGCGGAGCCGCTAGACGTCGCCGGCAAGGAGGTCAAGACGCTCAAGCAGCAGGGCCTCGACGTGGAGATCACGAACTGGCGCGGCGTCGTCGCGCCGCCCGGGATCAAGGCCGCCGACCGTGACGCCGCGATCACCGCGATGGAGAAGCTCCACGACTCGCCGGAGTGGAAGGCGATGCTCGAGAAGAACGCCTGGACCGACTTCTTCAAGACGGGCGACGACTTCGGCTCGTTCCTGGACACCGAGAGCACCCGGGTCAAGGGCGTGCTCCAGGACGTCGGACTGTCCGGGTGAAGCAGTCCTGGACGGGGCCGCGGCTGGCAGGCGCGTTCCTGCTGGCCGCATCCGTCGCGATCCTGATCGCCGTCACCTCGATCTCGGGCCGCGGCGGCTACGCGACCAGCGGCCCGCGCTTCGTGCCGCTGCTGGTGGCGATCGGGCTGCTCGCGCTGTCTGCGCTGTACCTCGCGCGCACGTTCATCCGCCCCGACGTCGCACTGGCCGAGCGCTCGGCGCAGGAGGACGCGGCGACGCACTGGGCGACGCCGGGGCTGATCATGGCCGTGCTGCTCGCCTACGCGTTCCTGCTCGAGCCGATCGGCTACCCGCTCGCGACAGCCGCCGTGTTCATCGCGATCGCTCGGCTGCTCGGGAGCCGGTCGATCGTGCGCGACGCGATCGTCGGACTGGTGCTCGGCTTCGGCATGTTCACGGCCTTCACGCAGTATCTCGGCGTCTCGCTGCCGGCCGGGCTCACGCCCATCTTCTGACGTGGCGGTGCTCGCGGTCATCGCGGACCTGATCGACGGCTTCGCCACCGTCCTCACGCCCGAGAACCTCGCGTTCGCCGCCATCGGCGTGCTGCTGGGCACGTTCGTCGGCGTCCTCCCCGGCATCGGCCCGGCGCTGACGATCGCCCTGCTGCTGCCGATCACCTTCAACTTCGAGGAGCCGACGGGCGCCTTCATTATGTTCGCCGGCATCTACTTCGGTGGGATGTACGGCGGCTCGACGACGTCGATCCTGCTCAACACGCCGGGCGAGTCGGCGTCGGTGGCGACCGCCATCGAGGGCCACGAGATGGCCAAGCGCGGGCGTGCCGGGCCGGCGCTGGCGAGCGCGGCGATCGGCTCCTTCGTGGCCGGCACGATCGGGATCCTGCTGCTGACCTTCCTCGCCGAGCCGGTGGCGGACCTGGCCGTGCAGTTGCAGCCACCCGACTACTTCGCGCTGACCGTGCTCGCGTTCGTCTCGGTTACGGCGCTCGTCGGTTCGTCGCTGACACGGGGCATGCTCTCGCTCTTCCTCGGGTTGTTCATCGGCCTGATCGGGATCGACCAGGTGTCGGGCGCCTCGCGGCTGACCTTCGGCGTCAACCAGCTCAACAACGGCGTCGACATCGTGCTCGTCGCCGTCGGGCTGTTCGCGGTCGGCGAGGCGCTCTACGTCGCGTCGCGGCTGCGCCACACCGGCGAGGACGAGATCCTCGCCGTCGAAGGCGCCAAGACGCTCTCGCGCGAGGACTTCCGGCGCTCGTGGCGGCCCTGGCTGCGCGGCACCGCGCTCGGCTTCCCGTTCGGCGCGATGCCCACCGGAGGGGCGGAGATCCCGACCTTCCTCTCCTACGCGACCGAGCGCCGGCTCGCGCGCGGGAAGGCGAAGGAGGAGTTCGGCAAGGGCGCGATCGAGGGCGTCGCGGGGCCGGAGGCGGCCAACAACGCCGCCTTCACCGGCGTGCTCGTGCCGCTGCTGACGATCGGCATCCCGACCTCGGCCACCGCCGCGATCCTCATCGCCGCCTTCCAGATCTTCGACCTCCAGCCGGGTCCGCAGCTGTTCGAGCAGGAGCCCGACCTCGTCTGGGCGCTGATCGCCTCGCTGTACGTCGGCAACGTGATGCTGCTCGCGCTCAACCTGCCGCTCGTGCGGCTGTGGGTGAAGGTGCTCGAGATCCCCCGCGAGCTGCTGACCGCGGCGATCCTCGTGTTCGCCACGCTCGGCGTCTACTCCGTATCGGGCTCGGTCACCGAGGTGCTGATCATGTACGTGATCGGGGTCCTCGGCTTCTTCATGCGCCGCTTCGACTTCCCCGTCGCGCCGGTGATCCTCGGCGCGATCCTGGGGCCGCTGATGGAGGCGCAGTTCCGACGCACCCTGCTGGTGTCGGACGGCGACTTCGGCGCCTTCCTCGAGCGCCCGTTCGCGGTCGTGCTGTTCGTACTCGCGATCCTCGCGCTGGTGGTGCCGGTCGCGGTCTCGAGCGTGCGGAGAGTGCGAGGGCTCGGCGAGGAGGACTAGCGGTTCCGTCTGCACGCCGTGGTGTCATCGACAACCGATGAGCGGCGAAGGCTGGGCGATCTTCGCGCTGCCCCCCGGCAGTCGCGACCTGGGCAGTCCCGAGGTGTGGGAGCGGTCGCTGAACCGCTCGCTGCGGCGCCGCGAGGCGGCTGGCGCGCGGCGCGCCAACCGCACGCGGTGCGCCGTCCCGACCGCGCTCATCACCGCGACGCTGATCGTCCCCGCGGGCCAGGTCGCCCGCGCGCAGGACACCGCGGCGACGAGCCCCGTCGGCGCCGGCGACCTGAAGATCGGCAGCCGCGGCCCGGCGGTCGCCGCTGCGCAACGCGCGCTGGGGATCCCGGCGGACGGCGTGTTCGGCCGCCAGACCCGCCGAGCGGTGCGCACGTTCCAGCGCGCGCACGGGCTGCTCGTCGACGGCGTGATCGGCCCCGTCACCCGAGGAGCGCTCGGCACGGGCAGTGCGGGCTCGGGCGGCCAGCCGGTGACGATGTCGCTCCAGCGTGCGCTCGGCGTGGCGGCCGACGGCGAGTACGGTCCGATCACGCGCGCCGCGGTCCGGCGCTACCAGGCCTCGCGCGGCCTCGGGGTCGACGGCGTCGCCGGGCCGCAGACCCTCGGCGCGCTCGGCCTGCCCGCGAACGTGACGCTCGGCGAAGGCGCCCCCGCTGCCGGCGGCGGGGGCGGGAGCGCCCTCTCGGCCGCGCGCTCAGCGATCGGCACGCCCTACGAGTACGGCGGCAACGGACCGAGCACGTACGACTGCTCGGGCCTGACCGTGTTCGCGATGCGCCAAGCCGGCGTCACGCTGCCGCGCACGAGCTTCTCCCAGTTCGGGGTCGGCACCCCGGTCAGCCGCAGCGCGATCCAGGCGGGCGACCTCGTCTTCTTCAACGCCGCCGGCCCCGGGGCATCGCACGTCGGCATCGCCGCAAGCAACGCGACCGTCATCTCGGCCACCACCCGCGGCGTCATGGAGCACCCGATCTCCAGCGCCTACTGGGGCTCGCATTACGTCGGCGCCCGCCGCGTCGGCTGAGACCGCTACTGCAACACCCGAGCCTCGTAGCCCGAACCCTGCAGCGTCTCCCCCACCCGCTTCGCGTGCTCGTGCCCGCGCGTCTCAAGCACCAGCTCCACCGCGGTCTCGCGGACGTGCAGGTTCAACCCCTCGCGGTGGTGGGACACGTGGACGATGTTCGCGCCCGTCTCCGCCACACACGCCAGCAGTCCCGCCAGCGCGCCCGGGCGGTCGGGAACGCGCGTCAAGAGCACGAGCCGGCGGCCGACCTCCGTCTCGTGGCGGCGGGCGATCGAGGCGAGGAGGCCGGGATCGACGTTGCCGCCCGAGAGCACGGCGACGGTCGTCCCCTTCGGCGCGCACGCCACCTGCCCACCGAGCAGCGCGGCGACGCCGACCGCACCGGCGCCCTCGACCACGAGCTTGCAGCGCTCCATCAGCAGGACCATCGCCTCGGCGGTCTCGTCCTCCCCCACGACCGCCATCTCGTCGACCCACTGATCGAGCAGCCGCCTGGTGAGCTCGCCCGGCGCCTTCACCGCGATCCCGTCCGCGATCGTCAACGAGGTGTCGGCGACCTGCACGCCGATCACCTCGACCTCCGGGCGCGCGGACTTGACCGCGATCGCCACGCCGCTGCAGAGCCCGCCCCCGCCGACCGGGATCACGACCCGCGCGAGATCCGGGACGTCCTCGAGCAGCTCGAGCCCGAGCGAGCCCTGGCCGGCCACCACGTCGGGGTCGTCGAACGGATGCACGAACGCGAGCCCGCCTTCGCGGGCCCGCTCCTGGGCGATGCCGACGCACTCGTCGACCGAGGCGCCGCCCATGTGGACGATCGCGCCCTGGTCGCGCGCCGCCTCGGTCTTGGCGATCGGGGCGTCGGCGGGCACGAAGACCTCGCAGGGGACGCCCAGTGTGCGCGCGGCGGCGGCGAGCGCCTGCGCGTGGTTGCCCGCCGAGGCGCCGACCACGCCGGCCGCGCAGCCCTCCTGACCCAGAGCGGTGAGCTTCGCCCCTGCGCCGCGGACCTTGAAGGAGCCGGTGCGCTGGAGGTTCTCGGCCTTCAGCGCGACGACGCCGCCCGCGCGCTCGGAGAACGTGCGGGTCGAAAGCATCGGGGTGCGGCGCGCGGTCGTCGCGACGCCCGGCCGGGCGGCACGGACATCGTCAGCGGTGACCGGCGAGGACTCGACTGTGGCCACGGCGGTGAGGCTATCGCCCGACCCGGGTAGCCGAGCAGGATGGAAGACCTGGGAACCGCCGAGCCGGTCCTGCGCGGCGTCGCCGCGCTCGCCGAGGGTCCGCGCTGGGACGCGCGGACGCAGCGCCTGCTGTGGGTCGACATCGACGGGCGCACCCTGCACGAGTTCGACCCCGCCGCGGGCAGCGATCGCGCGATCGGCCTGCCCGCCAAGGTCGGCGCCGCCGCGCCGACGCAAGACCCGGAGCGGGTGCTCGTCGCGCTCGCGGACCGCCTCGCGATCGTCGACCTCGCCACCGGCGAGCACGAGCCGCTCGCCGCCTTCCCCCACCGGCGCGAGGGCATGCGCGCCAACGACGGGGCAGTCGACCCCGCCGGGCGCTTCTGGATCGGGACGATGGCCGACGACGAGGCACCGGACCTCGCCGCGCTCTACCGCTACGACCCCGACGGCACGCTCACGACCGTGCTCGACCCCGTCTCCCTGTCCAACGGGCTGGGCTGGAGCGCCGGCGAGCAGCGCATGTACTACGTCGACTCGCCGACGAAGCGGATCGACGTGCTCGACTACGACGCCGCGACGGGCAGCGTCGAGAACCGCCGGCCGTTCGCCGAGATCGAGGACGGCATGGGCGTACCCGACGGCCTCGCGCTCGACGTCGAGGACGGCGTCTGGGTCGCCCTCTACGGCGGTGCCCAGGTCCGCCGCTACGGGCCCGGCGGCACGCTCGACGCGGTGATCACGGTTCCCGCCGACAATGTGACTGCGCCCGGCTTCGGCGGCGCGGACGGCCGTCGGCTGTTTATCACCACGGCGCGCTCGCCGCAGGAGCTCGGCGGCAGCCTGTTCGAGGCCGATCCCGGCGTCGCCGGTCCGCCGGCCCACGCGTTCGCGGGATGAACGTCCTGATCGCCAGCCCGCTCGGGCCCCGGCTCGCCCAGCGGATCGCCGAGACCGACGACCGGATCGAGCTGACCTACCTCCCCGACCTCATCCCACGGGCGCGCTGGCGCGGGGACGATGTCGGCGAAGACGGCGCGCCGCCCGAGGACCCGCGCTGGGAGGCGCCGCTCCAGCGCGCGGAGGTCCTGTTCGGGATCCCGGGTGGCTCGCCCGAGGGCCTCCTCGACGCCGCCCGCCGCGCGCCCGCGCTGAACTGGGTGCAGGCCCGCAACGCCGGCGCCGGCGAGCAGCTCGGCGGCGCGCTGCGCCTCGCTCCCGGTGAGCTTCAGCACCTGGTCGTGACGACGACGAGCGGCGTCCACGCCGGACCGCTGGCGGAATGGGCGCTGTTCGGGCTGCTCGCGTTCGCCAAGGACCTGCCCGCGCTGCTCGCCGACCAGCGCGAGCGCCACTGGCCATCCGTGCAGCGATCCGCCCGCGAGCTGCGCGACCGCACGCTGCTGATCGTCGGCCTCGGCGAGATCGGCACCGAGACCGCGCGGCTCGCGCAGGCGTTCGGCATGCACGTGCTCGCGGTCAAGCGCGACGCGACGGGCGAGGCCCCGCACGTCGACGAGCTCCACCCGGCGGACGATCTGCGCGCGCTGGTGGGCCGCGCCGACGGCATCGTGGTCACGCTGCCGCTGACCGACGCCACCCGCGGCCTGCTCGACGCGGGCACGCTCGCCGCCGTCAAGCCCGGCGCCGTGCTCGTCAACGTCGGCCGCGGCGCGGTCGTCGACGAGGTCGCGCTCGCCGAGCGCCTCCAGGACGGCACGCTCGCCGGTGCCGCGCTCGACGTCTTCGCCGAGGAGCCGCTGCCCGCCGACAGCTCGCTGTGGGGGCTCGAGAACGTGATCGTCAGCCCTCACAACGCCGCGCTGGTGGAGGCCGAGGAGGGGCGCGTCGTGGACCTCTTCTGCGACAACCTGCGGCGCCGCCTGGCCGGCGAGCCCTTGCGCAACGAACTCGACCCGGAGGTCCTGTACTGATGCCCGGCGACCGCATCGACCCGGCCGAACTCGAGCGCTGGGGCCAGGCGCTGCTGACGGCGGCCGGGCTCGACGCCGCGGCAGCCGAGACCGTCGCGGTCTCGCTCGTCGACGCCAACCGCCGCGCCACCGACTCCCACGGCGTCGCCCGCCTGCCGATCTACAGCGAGCGGCTGCGCAAGGGGCTGATGAACGGGAACCCGGCGCCGCGCGTCGAGCGCGAGGATGGCGCGGTCGCGCTGGTCGACGCCGACCGGGGCCCGGGCCAGGTCGCGGGCGTGATCGCGACCGACCTGTCGATCGAGCTCGCGCGCCGCCACGGCATCGGAGCGGTCGCGGTCCACCGATCGAGCCACTACGGCGCCGCCGGCTTCTACGCGATCCGGGCGGCGGAGGCGGGCATGGTCGGGATCTCGACCACGAACTCAGAGCCTTTCGTGATCCCCTACGGCGGCCTCGGCCACGCTCTCGGCACCAACCCGATCGCGCTCGCCGCCCCGACCGCGGACGGCATCTTCGACCTCGACATGGCGACCAGCCAGGTCGCGGTCAACAAGATCTTCAATGCACGCGACGAGGGCCGCACCATCCCCGAGGGCTGGGGTGTCGACGAGCAGGGTCAGACGACGACCGACCCTGCCGCGGTGTACGCCGCGGTCCCGCTCGGCGGCTACAAGGGCTACGCGCTCGCGGTGCTGGTCGAGGTGCTCTCGGGCGTGCTCTCGGGCTCCGGCGTCGGCCACGGCGTCGGGCGGCTCTACGAGGACTGGGACCGGGCGCAGGACGTCGGGCACTTCCACCTCGCGCTCGACCCCGAGCGCCTGGTCGGGCGCGCGCGCTTCGAGCAGCTGCTGAGTGGCCTGCTCGAGCAGCTCAAGGCCGTGCCGAGCGCCCCGGGCGCCGACGAGGTGCTCGTGCCCGGCGAGCCCGAGGCGCGCGCCAAGGCGGAGCGCGAGCGCGACGGCATCCCGCTGCCGCCGACGCTGTGGGTGACGCTGGAGGAGCTCAGCGGCGAGCTCGGGGTCGCCGCCCCTGCGCACGGTTAGCGCGCCAATACGCCGGGTACGCGTCTCCCCGGGAGGAGGAGATCGATGGCGACCTCGCCGCCGTCCTCGGCACCGTGGCGCCCTGGTTCGCGACCGTATTCTGGCTCGCGGGCTTCTTCAAGCTGCTCTCGACGATGCTCGGCAACTTCGACTACGTCGGCCGCATCACGGCCGACGCGGTCAAGATCAACGCGACGCCCGACAGCACCACGTGGACGGAGAGCCGCATCTAGCGGCGACCGTCTGGACCCTGATCGTGTTCGGCATCGCGATCCTGCTGATCTTCACCGACCAGCCGCTCGTGCTGCTGGTGATCGGCGCCGCGCTCAGCGCGATGGTGATGTTCATCTACTCGATCCTGCTGATCGTGCTCAACCGCAGGGCGCTGCCGGACATGATCCGCATCAGCGGCTACCGGCTCGTGATCATGGGCGTCGCGGTGCTGTGGTTCGGCTACTTCTCCGCGCGCGTACTGATCGCCTACCTCCCGCAGCTGTGGGGCGGATGACCAAGCCCGTCCGCCTCCGCATGCTGCTGGCGCTCACGATCTGGCTGACGCTGATCGGGATCGTCAAGCTCGTCGAGCTGGTCGTGTAGCCGCCGCTCGAGGAACTCGCGCTCGACCGGGTTGACGGCCAGGCCGAGCGCGCGCTGATAGGCGGCGCGCGACTCGTCGGCGCGGCCGAGCCGGCGCAGCAGGTCGGCCCGCGCCGAGTGCAGCAGGTGGTAGGCGTCGAGGCCATCGATGGTGTCCATCAGCGCGAGCCCGCGCTCGGGGCCGTCGGCCATCGCGATCGCGACCGCGCGGTTGAGCTCCACCACCGGGTTCTGCTCGATCGCCGCGAGCGAGGTGTAGAGCGTCGCGATGCGGTGCCAGTCCGTCGCCGGCGCGACGTGCTGGAGGGCGATCGCGGCCTGCAGGCCGTAGCGGTCCGCCGCCGCGGCGGCGGCGAGCGCGCGGCCCTCCTCGATCTCGTCCAGATGCCACAGCAACCGGTCCTGATCCGCCAGGAGGACCAGTCGCCCGTCGGCGTCCACGCGCGCGTCACGCCGCGCGTGGTGCACCAGCATCAGCGCCAGCAGGCCGCGCGGCTCGGGCCGCTGCGGCATCAGCTCGACCAGCACTCGCCCGAGCCGTATCGCCTCCGCGCACAGCTCGCGCCGCACCAGCGCCTCGCCGGCGGTCGCCGCATAGCCCTCGTTGAAGATCAGGTACACGGACGCGAGCACGGACGGCAGCCGGTGCGGCAACTCGTGCTCCCCGGGGACGCGGTAGGCGATCCCGGCGTCGGCGATCTTGCGCTTGGCGCGCACGAGCCGCTTCGCCATCGCCGGCTCGGCGACGAGGAAGGCGCGGGCGACCTCCGGCACCGACAGCCCGCCGAGCGTGCGCAGCGCGAGCGCCACGCGCGCCTCGGCGGCGAGCGCCGGGTGGCAGCAGGTGAACATGAGCCGCAGGCGGTCGTCGGGGAAGCCGTCGGGCTCCTCCGCGTCGCCGCCGAGCGCCTCCAGCGCCGCGAGCTGCGCGCGCTTCTCCTCCAGCACCCGCTCCCGCCGCAGGCGGTCGATCGCGCGGTTGCGCGCGGTCGTGGTGATCCACGCCCCCGGGTTGCGCGGGACGCCGTCCCTCGGCCAGCGCTCGAGCGCCACGATCCATGCCTCCTGGACCGCCTCCTCGGCGAGGTCGAAGTCACCGAGGACGCGGATGAGCGACGCGACCGCCCGCCCCGACTCGCGACGGAACAGGCGGTCGATCGCTGCGCCGGGCGCTGCTACGCGAAGACCCTGACGGGCCGGACCTCGATGCATCCGCTCTGCGCTCCCGGGATCTTCGCCGCGTAGGCGATCGCCTCGTCGAGGTCCTTGCAGTCGAGCAGGTAGAAGCCGCCCAGCTGCTCCTTCGTCTCGGCGAACGGGCCGTCGGTGACGAGGCGCTCGCCGTCCTTGACGCGAACCGTCGTGGCGGTGGAGACGGACTCGAGGGCCTCACCGGCGACGTAGGCGCCGTTGGTGGTGATCTCCTCGCCGAACTTGCGGTAGCCGTCCATCATCGTGTTGACGTCGCCGGGCTGCGCGTCGCTCCACATGCTCTCGTCGTCATAGATCGTGAGCAGGTATTTCATCCGAGCCTCCTCAGGCCGTGATGGTGGGTTTCATCTCTACGACGAACGGGATGCGGCGAAAAGGACACCTCAGTCCGGTAGCGCGAGAATCGCGTCGATCTCGACCTGCGCGCCCTTCGGCAGCGCGACCACGGCGTAAGCCACGCGGGCGGGCGGATCGCCCTCGAAGAACGTGCCGTAGACCTCGTTGACGTCGGCGAACGCGGCGATGTCGGTCAGGTAGACCGTCAGCTTCACGGCGTCCTCGCCGAGCGAGGCGCCGCCGGCGGCGGCGATCACCGAGAGGTTCTCCAGGCAGCGGCGCGCCTGCTCGGCCGGCGTGTCGCCGACCAGCGCGCCGGAGTCGGGGTCGAGCGGGATCTGGCCCGAGATGAACAGCAGGCCGCCTGCCTTGACGGCGTGGGAGTAGGGACCGACCGCATCGGGGGCTCCGAGCGCGGTCACGGCTTCGCGATGATGTGACATCCGCGCACCGTACCCTGGGGGCATGGCCAACCGCCTCGCGCGTGAGACCTCCCCCTACCTGCTGCAGCACGCCGAGAACCCGGTCGACTGGTACCCGTGGGGCGACGAGGCCTTCGCACGGGCCCGCGAGGAGGACCGGGCGGTGCTCGTCTCGATCGGCTACTCCGCCTGCCACTGGTGCCACGTGATGGAGCGTGAGTCCTTCGAGGACGAGCGGATCGCGCAGCTCATGAACGAGCGCTTCGTCTGCATCAAGGTCGACCGCGAGGAGCACCCGGACGTCGACGCGATCTACATGGACGCGGTGCAGGCGATGACCGGCCAGGGCGGCTGGCCACTGAACGCCTTTCTCACGCCCGACGCGGTGCCGTTCTGGGCCGGCACCTACTTCCCGCCCGAGCCGCGCCAGGGTATGCCGGCGTGGCCGCAGGTGCTGACCGCGATCGGCGCCGCCTGGGACGAGCAGCGCGAGGAGATCCGCTCGCAGGCCGGCGGCATCGTCGAGCGGCTGCGCGGGGCGGCCGCGCTGAAGCCGCCCGAGGACGAGGTCGACCCGGCCTCGCTCGACGCCGCCGTCGCCGCGCTGCGCAAGCTCTACGACGCCGAGCACGGGGGCTTCGGCACGGCGCCGAAGTTCCCGCCCACCTCGGCGATCGAGTTCCTGCTCGGCCGCGGCGAGCGCGAGATGGCGCTGCACACGCTGCGCCGGATGGCGAGCGGCGGGATGTACGACCAGGTCGGCGGCGGCTTCGCGCGCTACTCGGTCGACCGCTTCTGGCTCGTCCCGCACTTCGAGAAGATGCTCTACGACAACGCCCTGCTCGCGCGCGCCTACCTGCACGCCTGGCAGGTCACCGGCGAGCCGCTGTTCGAGCGCGTGTGCCGCGAGACGCTCGACTGGGCGCTGGCCGAGCTGCGCCAGGAGGAGGGCGCCTTCGCCTCGGCGCTCGACGCCGACGCGGAGGGCGTCGAGGGCAAGTTCACGGTCTGGACGCTCGACGAGGTGCGCGCGGTCCTCGGCGACGAGCTGGGCGAGGAGGCGATCGCGCACTTCGGGATGACCGAGGGCGGCAACTTCGAGGGCCGCAACATCCCCGTGCGGGCGACGCCCGACCCGCCGCACCGCGAGGCGCTGCGCACGCGGCTCTACGAGGCGCGCGCGGCGCGCGTGTGGCCGGGCCTCGACGACAAGCGCCTGACCGGCTGGAACGCGCTCATGGTCTCCGCCCTCGCCGACGCCGGCGCGGTGCTCGACGAGCCGCTCTATCGCGACGCCGCGGTGCAGTGCGCGGACTTCCTCGTCACCCGCATGCGCGACGACGACGGGCGGCTGCTGCGCACCTACAATCGCGGCGAGGCGCGGCTGCGCGCGGTGCTCGAGGACCACGCGTTCCTGCTCGAGGCGCTGCTGACGCTCTACGAGGCGACGTTCGACCCGCGCTGGTTCGGCGAGGCGCGCGTGCTGGCGGACACGATCCTCGAGCGCTTCATCGACCCCGAGAACGGCGGCTTCTTCTCGACCGCCGGAGATCACGAGCAGCTGATCACGCGCCGCAAGGAGATCGACGACAACCCGATCCCGGCCGGCCAGTCCTCCGCCTGCCTCGGCCTGCTGCGCCTCGGCGCCCTGACCGGCGAGCAGCGCTACGAGCAGGCCGCGCTCGGCGTCATCCGGCTGCTGCACACGATCGCGACGCAACACCCGGCCGGCTTCGGCCACCTGCTGCAGGCGCTCGACTTCCACGTCTCCCCCGTGCGCGAGGTCGCGCTCGTCGGGCCAGACCTCGAGCCGCTCGAGCGCGTGGTGCGCTCGACCTTCCGGCCGCACGTCGTGCTCGCCGGCGGCGAGCCCGACGGCGTGCCGCTGCTGGAGGGGCGCGAGCCCGTCGACGGGCGCGCCGCCGCCTACGTGTGCGAGCGCTTCGCCTGCCGGCGACCGGTCACCGAGGCGGCCGAGCTGGCCGCGCTGCTCGATTAGAGCAATCCAAACGGAACCCTCGTTCCGTACAGTTGGCGACGATGGCTCGGTTCCTCACCTTCCCCTCCGGCAAGCGCGCGAAGTTCGTGGTCGCAATCGTGTTCTTCCTGATCACGGCGGTCATCGGCGGCGCCTTCTCCGGCAAGTTCGAGGACGCCCAGGAGAACGAGACCGCCTCCTTCCTCCCCGGCAAGGCCGAGTCGGTCAAGTCGATCGAGGCTGTCCAGCGCTACCCGGGCGGCGAGCTGGCGCCCGCGGTGATCGTCTATGAGCGCAAGGGCGGGCTGAGCGCCGCCGACCGCCGGCGGGTCGTCGAGGACCAGCGCTCGTTCCAGAGCGACCGGCCCTCGATCGCCCTGCCACCGCAGAAGCCGGAGTTCTCGGACAACGGCAATGCCGCGCTGTTCTCGCTCCCGATCCGCGCGACCGGCAACTCCACGCTGTTCGAGACGTCGATGGACGAGATCCGCGATCGCGTGAGCGGCGAGCGCGGCGGGCTGACGGTCAAGGTGACGGGCGCCGCCGGCTACGGCGCCGACGCGATCAAGGTGTTCGGGAACATCAACGGCACCCTGCTGCTGACGACCGCGCTGATCGTCCTGATCCTGCTGGTCGTCATCTACCGCTCGCCGATCTTCTGGATCATCCCGTTCTTCACGGTGCTGCTGGCCGAGTCCTCCGCGCGCGGCTTCGGCTACCTGATCGCCGAGGCGGGCGTGACGATCAACGGGCAGTCCGGCGGGATCCTGCCGGTGCTCGTGTTCGGCGCGGGGACGGATTACGCGCTGCTGCTCGTGAGCCGCTACCGCGAGGAGTTACGCCGCCACGAGGACAAGCACACGGCGATGCGGGTCGCGCTGCAGACCGCCGGGCCCGCGATCCTCGCCTCCGGGCTGACGGTGATCGTGGCGCTGCTGACGCTGAGCCTGGCCGAGGTCAACGGCACGGCCGGCCTCGGGCCGATCGGCGCCATGGGCGTCGGGATCGCGATGATCTCGATGCTCACCATGCTGCCCGCGCTGCTCGTCATCTTCGGGCGGCGGGCGTTCTGGTCCCCGTTCCTCGACACGATCCCGCACGTCGGCCAGACGGGCTCCGACGAGACGCACGGCCGCTGGCGGAGCATCGGCGAGTGGGTGGCGGCGCGATCGCGGCGCGTGTGGATCGGCGGGACGCTGCTGCTCGTCCTGCTCTCGCTCAACGTGACGCAGATCGACACGGGCCTGACCAACAGCAACTCCTTCCGCGGCGACGTCGAGTCCGTCGAGGGCGCCGAGATTCTCGCGCGCTCGTTCCCGAGCGGGCTCGGCGGGCTCACCAACGTGATCGTGCCCGACGGCTCGAAGGCGCCCGCGGTACGGGATGCGCTGCTCGAGCGGCGCGACCTCGTCGCCCAGGTGCTGCCCCCGCAGGAGGGCCCGCCCGGCGTCCGGCTCGACGTCGTCCTGAGCAAGGACCCCTTCGCGAGCGAGACGTTCGACCAGATCCCCGCGCTGCGCAGCGCCGTCCGCAGCGCGGGTGGCTCGGACGTGCTCGTCGGCGGGCCGACCGCGGAGGCCTTCGACTACCGCGAGTCGGCGACGCGCGACAACTTCGTGATCCTCCCGCTCGCGCTGATCGTCGTGCTCGTCATCCTCGCCGTCCTGCTGCGGTCGCTGCTCGCGCCCCTGATGCTCGTGGCGACGGTGATCCTGTCCTTCTTCGCCGCGCTCGGCACCGGCATCTTCTTCTTCGAGTACGTGTTCGGCTTCCCCGGCGTCGATCCGTCACTGCCGCTGCTCTCGTTCGTCTTCCTGGTGGCGCTGGGGATCGACTACAACATCTTCCTGATGGCGCGCGTGCGCGAGGAGACGCTGCGCTTCGGGACGCGCACGGGGATGCTGCGCGGGCTCGCCGTGACGGGCGCGGTCATCACCTCCGCGGGCATCGTGCTGGCGGGGACGTTCAGCGCGCTCGCAGTGCTGCCGCTCGTCTTCCTCACCGAGATCGGCTTCATCATCGCCTTCGGTGTGCTGCTCGACACCTTCCTCGTGCGCTCGGTGCTCGTGCCCGCCCTCGGCTTCGATATCGGCCCGCGGATCTGGTGGCCCTCGCGGCTCGCCCGCGAGGACGGCGCGGGCGAGCAGGAGCAGGTGCAGGTCGGTTCCCGCGCCGCGCCGGGCATGGACGTGTCCGTCTAGACGTCCACTCGGCCTTGACGGCACCCGGCCGTCCCACTAGAACACACAGATGCGCGGAGGCCGGGCTCGACTCGCGTGCCTCCTCGGCGCGCTCATGGTGCTCTCGTTGTGCGCCTCGGCGCAGGCCCGCAGCCCGTCGCGCATCATCAACGGGCAGGCCGCCTCGCAGGGCGAGTACCCCGCGCAGGGTTTCCTCGAGCTTTCGACGTCCACGGGCAACTTCGTCTGTGGCGGCACGCTCGTCAGCAACCGGTACTTCCTCACCGCGGCGCACTGCGCGACGGAATCGAATTCGACCCCACTCGACGCGTCGGACCTGCGGGTGTCGCTGGGCAAGCTCAACAAGAGCAGCTTCGTGACTTCCGACCGCTACAGCGTCGCGGTCAACGAGGTCCATTCGCTCTTCGGCTCCGTCGGCCCCGGCGACGTCCCGAACAACGACGTCGCGCTCCTGACGCTCGCGACACCGGCGCCGCCCCGCCTGGAGCCGCTGCGGATCGTCGAGAGCGGCGAGACGGACCTCTGGGCCCTCGGAGACACGGCGACCGTCATCGGCTGGGGATTCACCGAGGACGACGTGCTGTCCGACCGGTTGCTGGAGGCGACGGTCCTGCGGCGGTCGGACCCGGACTGCTCGGCTGCCTGGGGCTCCAACTTTCGCGTCTCCACCATGGTCTGCGCCGGCGGCGGGGCTATGGACACCTGCGGCGGCGACTCGGGGGGTCCGCTGATGGTCGGCGATGGCGCCTTCCTCGTCCTCGCCGGGATCACGTCGTGGGGGGCGGACCCGTGCGGGAATCCGAGCCTCCCCGGTGTCTACACCCGCATCGGTGAGCCGGCGCTCAACGAGTGGGTCCGGGAGCGCGTCCCGATGGCGCGCGCGAGCGTCTCGGATGCCGCCCCCGACACCGGTCAGGCGGTCACGTTCTCCGCCACCGCCAGGCATCCCGACGTCCCGGGCTACTTCATGAGCTTCGCTTGGGACTTCGACTCCGACGGCGCGGCCGACGCCACCGGCGCGAGCCCGTCGCACGCCTACCCGAGTGCAGGGAACTTCGTCGCGCGCGTCACGGCGACGGGCAGCGGCCTGGATACCGCCGTCGCCAAGGTCGCGGTCCGGGTCGCCGAGGCGCCGGTCGCCACCCCGGCGCCGATCCCGGTCCCGGTCGTAGCCGCGCCGCCGCCTGCGGCGTCGAACCCGACGCCGCGCGCCATGGCCACGATCCTCGCGCTGAGCCGGCCGCAGGTCCGCCGCGGCCGCTTCAAGATCCGCGTCAACTTCGCGCAGACCGCGCCGTCCGGCAACGCCTTCGTCGAGGTGTTCCGCGGCAAGAGGAAGATCGGGACCGCCCGCGCCCGCGTGCGCCGCGGCGGCTCGCGCCAGGTGAGCATCAAGCTGAGCAAGGCCGGCCGGAAGCTGCTCCGAAACAGCGAGCGCAAGCGCCTGAGGGTGAAGGTTCAAGTCCGCGTGAAGCGCCAGGTACTGGGCTCCAAGCGGCTGACGATCCGCCTCTAAGTCCTCCGGGGGTGGACGGATGCACGGGTTGAGGTTCGCCCCCGGGCCCGCTAGAACAATCTAAAGTGTTCTGCCGCCGGTCCCTGCTTCCTGCCGCGGCGCTTCTGGCCCTCTGCTTCGCGCCGCCGGCGGCCGCCGCGCCGACGTCGCGGATCGTCAACGGCACGGAGGCGGGTCCGACCGACTACCCCGCGCAGGGGTACCTCGAGGTCGACAGGCCGGGTCCATTCGTCGAGCGGTGCGGCGGGACGCTCGTCGGCACGCGCCAGTTCCTGACCGCCGCGCGCTGCGCCAAGGCCGACGAGGACTTCCCAGAGCGCTTCTCGGTGACGCTCGGCGAGCTGAACCTCGATCCTCCGAACCGCGATGTCTACGGCGTCGCCGACGTCGATGTCTACTCGACCTACGACTCGAGCACCGAGCGGGGCGATGTCGCGATGCTCACGCTCGACCGCCCGGCGGCCGTCTACGCGGTCATGCGCGTGGTCGACCTCGGCGAGACGGATCCCTGGAGGCCGGGCGCGACGGCGACGATCCTCGGGTGGGGAGCGACCGAGTACAACGGAGACGCGTCGAATCGCCTGTTGGAGGCTGCGGTGCCGATCAGGACGGACGCCGAATGCGAGACCGCCTACGAGACGCCCTTCTTCGACGTCGAAACGATGCTGTGCGCCGGTGCTGCCGACCCCGACCAGGGAAGCTCGGACTCCTGCCAGGAGGACTGGGGCGGGCCGCTGCTCGTACTCGACGGCTCCGGCTCCCGTGCGCTCGCCGGTGTGTTCTCGACGGGCTTCGAATGCAACCGCGAGGGCTTTCCGGGCGTCTACGCACGCATCGGCGACGACCCGCTGAACTCCTGGGTGCACAGCCGGACGCCGGAGGCGAACTTCCGGTTCGATCACGCGCCGCGCGCGAACGAGCCCGTGAACCTGATCTCGACCTCGCGGCACCCGGAAGGCGCGGGCTACTTCACGACCTTCCGCTGGGATCTGGACGGTGACGGCGGCTTCGAGCGCTCCAGCGCGAGCGGCACCGCGACGCACTCCTTCCCGGCCGCAGGCCAGCAGATCGTCGGGATCGAGGCGAGCAGGGCGGGCGGTGACAAGGCCACGGCCTACTTCGCCTTCACCGTCGGCGCGGACCCGAACGCGCCGCCGTCCAGCCAGCTCGCGCCGCCGGGCGCCACCCCCGCCCCGGCGGTCGCGAAGCCCGCGGGGTTCCTCGCGACGATCCGCTCGGCCAAGCGTCCGAAGGTCCGCCGCGGCCGCTTCAACCTCAGCGTGCGCTTTGCCCGCACGGCGCCGGCAGGCATCGCGGTCGTCGAGGTCTTCCGCGGCAAGCGCAGGATCGGCATCGCGCGCGCCCGCGTACGGCGCGGCGGCACGCGCCGCATCAGCGTCAAGCTCACGCCTGCGGGCCGGAGGCTGCTGGCCCGCAGCACCACGAAGCGCCTGAAGCTCAGGGTCCGAGTGCGCGTCGGGCGCCGGGTGCTGCGGTCGAAGACGCTGACGGTCCGGCGCTAGAGAATCGAGAGGTACCGCTCGAGCTCCCAGGGCGTGACCTGGACGCGGTAGTCCTCCCACTCCTGGCGCTTGATCTCGACGTAGCGGTTGAAGATGTGCTCGCCGAGCGTCCGCAGCACGAGCTCGGACTCCGAGGTGATCTCGACCGCCTCGCCGAGCGTCTCGGGCAGCTGCTCGATCCCGAGCCGCTTGCGGTCGTCGGGCGAGAGGTGGTAGAGGTTCTTCTCCATCGGCTCGGGCAGCTCGTAGCCCTTCTCGATCCCCTCGAGCCCCGCCTGCAGCAGCACGGCGAAGGTCAGGTAGGGGTTGCAGGCCGGATCGGGGCAGCGCAGCTCCATCCGCGTGGCCTGTTCGCGCCCCGGGTGGTAGAGCGGCACGCGCACGAGCGCGGAGCGGTTGCGGCGCGACCAGGCGACGTAGACCGGTGCCTCGTAGCCCGGGACCAGCCGCTTGTAGGAGTTCACCCACTGGGCGAAGATCGAGCAGATCTCGCGGGCATGGCGCAACTGACCGGCGATGAAGGCCTTGCCGACGTCGGAGAGGAAGTAGGGATCGTCGGCGTCGTAGAACGCGTTCCTGCCGTCCTTGAACAGCGACTGGTGGGTGTGCATGCCCGAGCCGTTCTCACCGAACAGCGGCTTGGGCATGAACGTCGCGTGCCAGCCGTACTTCATCGCATACTCCTTGACCGTGATGCGGTACGTCATGCAGTCGTCGGCCATCTTGAGCGCGTCGGCGTAGCGCATGTCGATCTCGTGCTGCGACGGCCCGACCTCGTGGTGGGAGTACTCCACGCCGATGCCGAGCTTCTCGAGCGCCAGCACGGTCTCGCGCCGCACGTCGGAGCCGGCGTCGAGCGTCGTGAGGTCGAAGTAGCCGCCCTCGTCGAGCACCTCGGTGCCCTTGTTGTCGCGGAAGAGGAAGTACTCGAGCTCGGGCCCGACGTAGAAGTGCTCGAAGCCCATCGCCTTGGCGCGCTCCTCGGCGCGGCGCAGGACATGGCGCGGATCGCCCTCGTAGGGCTCGCGCTCGGGCGTGAGGATGTCGGCGAACATCCGCGCCACCCCGCCGCCCTCGTCCTCGGGCCGCCACGGCAGCAGGCGGAACGTCGACGGATCGGGCATCGCGATCATGTCCGACTCTTCGATCGCGTTGAAGCCGGTGATCGAGGAGCCGTCGAAGCCCATCCCGGCCTCGAACGCCCCCTCGAGATCCTGCGAGTTGATCGAGAACGACTTCAGCTGGCCGAGGATGTCGGTGAACCACAGCCGGATGAAGCGGACGCCGCTCTCGCGGACGTAGGTGAGGACGTCCTCAACGGTGCTCGGTTGCTCGGTCGGCGCCATGACCGGGCGCAGCCTAGAGGACGGGGTGGCCACCGTCTTTGGACGGCGGTCCAAAGAGGCGCGCTAGCGGCGCGCTAGAGCCAGCGCATCGCCCAGGCGCGGAGCTCGCGCAGGGCGGGCGCCAGTTCGCGCCCCATGTCCGTCAGCCCATACTCCACGCGAGCCGGCGATCCGTCGCGGACCTGGCGCTCCACGATGCCGCGGGCCTCGAGCTCCTTCATCCGCTCGGAGAGCAGGCGGTCGGACAGATGCGGGACCGAGCCGCCGATCTCCGAGAAGCGCATCGGGCCGCTGTCCAGCAGCACGTAGACGATCGCGCCCGACCAGCGCTTGCCCACCAGCTCGACCGCCTCGTGCATGTAGGGGCAGCACTCCCCCGGGCGCTCGAGCGTGGCGACCGCGACCTTGCGGCGGGGAGCGCCCGTGCTCATGACGGTCAGGCCGCGCGCAGGACGCGCGCGTCCTCCACCGACCCGTCGGCCGGCACGTCGCCGGCGATGTGGACCATGGCGGTGAAGGCCTCGAGCGCGACGACCGCGACCGCCTCGAGCAGCTGCTCGTCGGTCCAGCCGGCCTCGCGCGCCTCCTCGAGCAGGTGGCTCGGACACTGGCGCTGCTCGGCGAGCGGCCGCAGATAGCGCAGGAGCGCCGCCTCGCGGTCGTCGCGCGAGTCCCACTCGCGCGCGAGCGAGAGCTCATCGAGGCCGAGGCCCGCCTGGCGGCCGGTGCGCGCGTGCAGCGTCAGCCCCGCCTCGGAGCGGTGCTGCTGCGCCACGGCGAGCGCGATCCGCTCGAGCGTCTTGAGCGTCAGCGTGCCGTTGTTGCGCAGCTCCGAGCGGAAGCGCGCGTAGGCGCGCAGCGCGGCCGGGGAGCCCGCGAGGACGCCGAGGAAGTTGGGGAGCTGGCCGGCGCCCGCGAGCGCGCCCTTCACAACCGGAAGCGACGCCTCGGGCGCCGTCAGGTCATCGTGGATCTGGAACCGGGACATCTGCGTTTTCATGGCGAACCGCCGTTGGGGGAGGGTGAGCAGGGGGAGCGCTCGGTTGCGGCGTCCTTACTGTTGATAAGTGTACGACCCACCGCTTGTCCGCGCAACCGTCGCCGCGCACCCTCCCGGGCGGCGCTACGAAGTCAGGACGGCGATGAGGATCAGGAGCAGCCCGAGCGCGAACGCCCAGGCGATGATCCGCGTCGGGTCGCCGGCGAGGCGCTCCTCGACGGTCGGCGGCGGGCGGCGGCGGCGAGCGGCCGAGGTGAACGGCGCGATCTCCGACAGCTCGCCGGGACGGCCGTTGATGCGGATCGTGCGGCGGCCGTCGCTGAGCACCTCCTCGGGCGCCGGCGCGTCGACGACCTCGGCGAGGATCGACTCCTCGGCGGTCGGCGCCTCCGTCGGTGCGGCGACCGGCTCCTCGAGTGGTGCAGCGGCCGCCTCGCGCTCGAACGCGTCGTCGGCGCCCCAGTCCTCCACGGGCCGGCGGCGGCGGCGGGCCGGGCCCTCGCTGGCGCGGGCGTCGCGGACGGGGCCGTCGTGGCGCGCGAAGCGGCGGCCGCGGACACGGGGAAAGCTCTCGTCGATGCCCCAGTCGTCGGCCTGGCGCCGGCGGGGAGCGTCGCTCTCATGGTCGTACAGACCCTCGTGGTCCCGGGTCGCATGCTCTGGCATCGCTGAGTTCCTCGATCCGTCCGCTTACGGGGTTAGCTGACGGGCTCGCGCCGATGCTGCCGGCGCTACGCGACTGGCGATTCGCCCCACCTGCCTGGGTCCCCCGCTCCCCGGCTCCTCCGGGGACTCAGCGGTTGTACCGCGCCGCATCGTAACAAGGGCGGAGAACCCTGCAAGATGCGTGGACTTATGACAAACCGCACGGACGGAACCGTGCGGAGAGAGCGCTATTCCTGCTCGCTCTGGCCGACGGCCTTGGCCACGTAGGCAGCGACGTCGTCGGCGTCCTCGCCCTCCACCAGATCGGCGGCCATCTGCCCGTTGCCCTTGGCGCGCCCGTTCTTGATGGCGTCGAGAACCAGGTTCTTCGGCGGCCGCAGGGTGTCCAGGTTGGGACCCACCTGGGCGACCGCGTTGCTCGCCTTCAGCGTGTGGCAGTTCGCGCAGCGCTGCCCGAACAGCTCGCGGCCGTGCTTCTCCGCCGCGGTCAGGTTGCTCACATTCGCCTCGGGGATGTCGATGCGCCCCTCCACCGTGGCGATCACGGCCGCCGGGATGCCAAGGCCGAGCACCAGCAGGGCGACGACGAAGTTGAAGAGCGCGATCCGGCGGGTGCGCTTGGTCTGCGACGCCATCCGCTTGCGCGCACCGCTGGGCCCACCGCTGAGGCCGACGAACAAGACGGCCAGGCCGAGAGCGACAAACGTGACGGTGAAGGCGAGAACGGCCATGCAGAGCGGCAGATTACCCGGTGGGGCGGGTGGTGGTCATCGCCGCCGACCGGCGGCGAAGCTTTGGACCGCGGGCGCCACGGTGCGGAAGTCGGCGAGCTCCGCGGCCTCGGCCTCGCGGCGCGTCCGCTCCTCGAGCGAGATCACCTCGGCGACGGCTGCCTGCGGCGCCTTCAGCGGCCGCAGGTCCTCGACGAACACGTTGATCCCGCCCCCCGCCGCGGCCAGCTTCTCGAGCCGCCCCTCGGCGAGCATCAGCGGCTCGGAGCGTACGAGCAGGCGATGGCGCTCGTAGACGGGCGGGGGCACGATCAGGTTGATGGTCCCGAACTCGTCCTCGAGCAGCAGGAAGACGATGCCCTTGGCCGTCCCGGGGCGCTGGCGCGCGACGACGAGGCCGCCGATCCGCACCCGCGCCGAGTGCCCGAGCCCCACGAGGTCGCGGCAGGACACCGTGCCGGCCGGCAGCTGCGGGCGCAGCAGCGCCATGGGGTGGGCTCCGAGCGTCAGCCCGGTCGTGGCGTAGTCGGCGATCATCCCCTCCCACGGCTCGAGCTCGCGCAGCTCCGGGGCGCCGGGGAGGTCGAGCGGGAGCGAGAGCTGCGTGCCGTCCTGGACCGGCTCGCCGGGCGCGGCGACCCCGAGCTCCCACAAGACCTCCCGGCGCGAGGCGCGGGGACGCAGCGAGTCGCAGGCCCCCGCCCAGGCCAGCTGCGCGAGCGCCGGCCGCCCTGCCCCGGCGCGCGAGGCGAGGTCGCCGAGCGAACGGAACGGACCGCCGGCCGCGCGCGCCGCCACCAGCGCGGCGACCTCGTCGGAGCGCACGCCGCTGACGTAGCCGAGGCCGATGCGGACCGCACTGCCGTCGGTCGTGCAGGTCACCTCGCTCGCGTTGACGTCGGCCGGCAGCAGTGCGATCCCGCGCCGCTGCGCCTCGTGGACCAGCGTGTCCGAGGCGTAGAAGCCCATCGGCTGCTCGTTGAGCAGCGCGCACAGGAACTCCGGGCCGTAGTGCACCCGCAGCCAGGTCGACTGGTAGGCGAGCAGCCCGAAGGCGGCGCCGTGGGCCTTCGGGAAGCCGAAGCCCGAGAACCCCATGATCATCTCGTAGACCCGCTCCGCCACGTCCGCCGCGACCCCGTGGGTGCGCTCCGCACCCTCGACGAAGCGCCGGTGGTAGGCCTCGATCGCCGCCTCGGAGCGCTTGCGGCTCATCGCCCGCCGTAGCCCCTCCGCCTCCCCCGGCGAGAAGCCCGCGAACGCGATCGCGACCTCGAGCACCTGGTCCTGGAAGATGATCGTGCCGAGCGTGTCGCGCAGGACGGGCTCGAGCGAGGGGTGGTCGTAGGGGACCTCGTAGCCGGGCTCCTCGCGCACCTGCTGGCGGCGTGCGATGTAGGGGTTGACCGCGCCGCCGAGGATTGGGCCCGGGCGCACGATCGCGACCTGGATGGTCAGGTCGTCGAGCGTCTCGGGCCGCGTGCGCCGCAGCGAGGCCATCTGCGCGCGGCTCTCGATCTGGAACACCCCCATCGTGTCGGCCGCCTGGATCGCCGTGTAGGTCTCCGCGTCGTCGAAGGGGATGCGCGAGAGGTCGATGCGCTCGTGGCGCGTGCGCGCGATGTCCTCCACGCAGCGCTCGACCGCCGACAGCATCCCGAGCCCGAGCAGGTCGATCTTGAGGAAGCCCGCGTCGGCGCAGGAGTCCTTGTCCCACTGGCAGAGCTGGCGGCCCTCCATCGCGGCCGGCAGGACGGGACAGCAGTCCACCAGCGGGCGGGTCGAGACGATCATCCCGCCCGAGTGCTGGGAGAGGTGGCGCGGCAGCCGGTAGGCCTCGTCGCACAGCCGCGCCAGCCACGCCCAGCGGCCGGGCAGGCGCTGCGCGCGCTCCTCCGCGCCCGGCCGGGGGGTCGCGTACTGGGCGGGGTCGCGCCCACCTGTGCCCGCGGACGAAGTCCGCTGGGTGTTCACCCGCGCCAGCCACTCCTCCGTCGACATCGCGAACGGGGCGCGCGAGTCGGGGTCCAGCCACGGCGCCGGCGGGCCGCCGGGCTCGATCCCGAGCGCGTTCTCGACGTCCGCCGCCACCCCGCGGATCGCGAACGGCTCCGACCCGCGCGCGACGCGCTCGAGCTCGGCGGCCGGCAGCCCGAGCACCTTGCCGAGCTCCCGGATCGACCCGCGCGAGCGGAAGGTCGGGAAGGCCGCCACCAGCGCCGAGTGCTCGCGCCCGTAGCGGTCGTGCACGCGCGGGATCAGAACCTCGCGGATGTCGCGCGGGAAGTCGAGGTCGATGTCCGGCAGCGCGGTCAGCTCCTCGTTGAGGAAGCGCCCGAGGAACAGCTCGTTGGCGATCGGGTCGATGTGCGAGAGGCCGGTGAGGTAGCAGACGATCGAGGACACCGAGGAGCCGCGGCCGCGGCCCGGCGGCAGCAGCGCGCGCGCCGAGTCGGGCCCGCGCACCTCGACCGCGACCTCGCGTGCGAGCTCGAGCATGTCGCGATGCAGGAGGAAGAAGCCGGGCAGGCCGAGCGCGTCGATCACCCGCAGCTCCTCCTCCAAGCGCGGGCGCGCCGCGGCCCGGTGCGGGTTGCCGGGCGGGTAGCGCTCCTCGAACTTCAGCGCGCACAGCTCGGCGAGCGCGCGGTTGGCCGCCGGGTCCTCCGCCCCGGGGTAGCGGTAGCCGAGGTCCTGGTTGAGGTCGAAGGTCAGGCGCTCGGCGAGCACGAGCGTCTCGGCGACCGCGCGCGGATGGTCCTCGAAGCGCGCCGCCATCGCCTCCGGGGAGGCGAGCACGTGGGAGAGGTTGCCGCGGCGCATGGGCTCAGAGGCGTCGAGCGTGGCGTGGTGGCGCAGGGCGACGAAGGCGTCCTGCAGCGGCGCCCGCATGCGGTTGTGCGCGTGGACGTTGCCCGTCGCCACAGCCGGCACGCCGAGACGCTGCGCCAGCTCGGCGAGGTGGCGGTTGCGGGCGCGGTCGTCGCGGTGGAAGGGGCGCTGGAGCTCGACGCGCAGCCCCTCGGCGCCGAAGATCCGCAGCAACCGCTCGAGGCCCGGCTGGTCGTGGACGCCCTGGCGCGCGCAGCCGCTCAGGCAGACGAGCCCGGCGGCGTGCTGCTCGAGTGTGGTCAGCGTTACCTGCGGTGGCGGCTCGCGCTTGTCACGGTCGTGGACGTGCGCGGCCGTGACGATCCGGCAGAGGTTGCGCCAGCCGGTCGCGTCCTCGACCAGCAGCGTGACGTGGCGGCCGTCCTCGAGCGCCATCTCCGCCCCGTGGATCGCGCGCAGCCCGAGGCTGGCGGCGGACTGCGCGAACTCCATCGACCCGCACAGCCCGTCGTGGTCGGTGAGCGCGAACGCCTCGTAGCCCAGCTCGACCGCCGCGCCCACCAGCTCGTCCGGAAGCGAGGCCCCGTCGAGGAAGGAGAAGGCGGAGTGGGCGTGGAGCTCGATGTACACGAACGTATGTTCGCATATGGGTCGGATAGCGTCGCGCCGCGATGCTGACCGACGGCGAGCGCTGGGCGCGGGAGGAGCTTGAGCGCCTGCGCTACACCCCGGCGGGCGTGGGCAGCTTCCTCGCGGCGTCGTGGCGGCGCAGCGCCGAGATCCGGCGAGCGCGGCCGGAGCTGGCGCGGCGGGCGAGGATCTGGATGGCGGTCGGCTGCGTCCTCTACCTCGCCGCTCCCGTCCGGCTCCGCCCCGCCCTCGCGTGGTGGGCGGCGACCGCCGTGATGCTCGACTGGCACCTCGGGATGTTCGAGACCGAGGACGGGCGGCCGCGCAACCTCGGCGCGGCCGATGCGCTGACGCTCGCGCGCGCCTGGCTCGTGCCGGTCGCGCTCGACGCACCCTCGCCGCTCGTCTGCCTCGCCGCCGCCGCGACGGACACGCTCGACGGGCCGGCGGCGCGGCGCGCGGGCCCGACGCGGGCGGGCCGCGACCTCGAGGGGCTCGTGGACGCGTGCTTCGCCGCCGCCGCCCTGCGCGGGGCACGGCGGCGCGGGTGGCTCGGCCGCGCCCCGGTGGCGGCCGAGCTCGCCCGCATCGGCGCGGGCTTCGCCTACGCGGTCGGCGTCTGGTTCGGGCGCGCCGAGCCCCCGCCGGCGGCGCTGCTGCACGCCGCGCGCTGGTCGACCGCCCTGCGCGTGGCCGGCCTCGTGACGGCGGGCCGCGGGCGCCGTCCACTCGCCGACGCGCTGCTGCTGGCCGGCTCCGGCCTCAGCCTCGCCCTGCTCGCCCGAGCCGTCGCCGGGTCCAGCCGAGCTGCGTCCCCGTCCCGAGCGTCGAGCCCGGCATCCGGTAGTAGGTCTTGAGGCCGCGGCGCTCCGCGCCGGCGACCCGGCGCTCGATCACGAACGCCTGCCACAGCCCGACGATCGCGCTCCCGGCGGTCACGCGCAGGCCCGCGTCCCACCCCGCGTCGCGCGCGAGCCGCTCGGGCAGGCCGAGCTTCTTGCTCAGCGGCTTGGCGAAGCGCCCGAGGAAGATCGTGCCGGCCACCATCGGCACGGGGACGTGCCACAGCGGCGTCGGCTCGCCCGTGCCGACGCGGCCGAAGTGCACGCGGCCGGCGCCGTCGAGCGCTTTCTCCGTGTTGCGGCGGCCGAGCGTCCCCAGCCCCACGGCGAGGACGCCGAGCTGGATCACGGTGCTCGCCGGCATGCGACGAGACTGGTGCTTGACGGCGAGCAGCAGCGCCGAGCCGGCGAGCCCGGTCGCAGCGAGCGTGAGGCCTTCGATGCGGAGGCGATGGCGGTAGGTCTCGGCCATGGCTTAGACGAACGCTCCGACCCCGGTGATGTCGCGCCCGACGATCAGCGTCTGCATGGTCTCGGTGCCCTCGTAGGTGTGGATGACCTCGATGTCGCCCATGTGACGGATGACGTGGTTCTCGAGCAGCACGCCGTTGCCGCCCAGGAGGTCGCGCGCTTCGGCGATCACCTGGCGGGCCTTGCGCGTGTTGTTGAGCTTGGCCAGCCCGGCGATCGTGTCAGTGAGCCGCCCGGTCTGCTCCAAGCGGGCGAGCTGCATGCAGTAGAGCTGCATGCTGGTGACCTCGGCGAGCATCTTGACCAACCGGTCCTGGACGATCTGGAACGCGCACAGCGGCTTGCCGAACTGCCGGCGCTGCTTGCTGTAGGTGAGCGCCGCGTCGTAGGCCGCGACGGCGTGGCCCAGCGCGGCCCACGCGCAGGTCGTGCGGGTCGTGACGAGGACGCGGCCGGCGTCCTTGAAGGACGCGGCGCCCGGCAGCCGCGACGCCTCGGGCACGTGCACGCCCTCAAGGCGGATCTCGGCCTGCCAGATCGCCCGCGACGCGCCCTTGCCCTCCATCGTGACGGCCTCGAAGCCCTCCGCGTCCTTCTCGACGAGGAAGCCCTTGACCTGGCCGTCCTCCTCGGAGCGCGCCCACACGACGACGACGTCCGCGATCGAGCCGTTGCCGATCCAGCGCTTGGCGCCGTCGAGCACCCAGTCCTCGCCGTCGCGGCGCGCGCTGGTCTCCAGCGCGACCGAGTCCGAGCCGTGCTCCGGCTCGGTGAGCGCGAACGCCCCGATCGCCTCCAGCCGCGACATGGCCGGCAGCCAGCGCTCCTTCTGCGCGTCGGAGCCGAGCAGGTCGATCGACTTCATCGCCAGCCCGGACTGCACGCCCAGGAACGTGCCCAGGCTCCCGTCCCCACGGTGCAGCTCCATGTTCACCAGGCCGCGCGCGAGCGGGCTCATCCCGGGACACCCATGCCCCTGGATGTCCTCGCCCAGCAGGCCGAGCTCGGCGAGGCGGCGCATCAGCGGCCACGGCAGCTCGGCCGCCTCCCAGTACTCGTTGATCACGGGCAGCACCTCGCGATCGACGAAGCGGCGCGTGGCGATGAAGTGCTCCCACTGCTCCTCGCTGAACTGCTCGCGGACCTGGAAGTAATCGGTCGCGAGTGCGTCGCCGAGATGTGCGTAGGGGAGCGCCTGGGTTGACATGGTGCGTCCTTTCAAGAGTCGCTCGACGCTGCCCACAGGTTGATGCCGGCCTCGACCGCGTGGTTGTCGATCTCCGCCAGCTCGTCGGCGGTGAAGTCGAGGTTGTCGAGCGCGCCGAGGCTGTCCTCGAGCTGCTCGACGGTGCGGGCGCCGACGAGCGCGGAGGTCACGCGCGGGTCGCGCAGCACCCACGCCACCGCCATCTGCGGGAGCGACTGCCCGCGCCCCTGGGCGATCTCGTTGAGCGCTCGCACGCGGGCGAGGTTCTCCTCGGTGAGGAAGTCCGTCGAGAGAAATGTGCCCTCGGCGGCGCGCGACTGCTCGGGGACGCCGTCGAGGTACTTGTCGGTGAGCATGCCCTGGCCGAGCGGGGAGAAGACGATGCTGCCGACGCCCTCCTCCCCCAGGACATCCAGCAGGTCCTCCTCGATCCAGCGGTTCAGGAGCGAGTAGGAGGGCTGGTGGATCAGCAGCGGGGTGCCGAGCCCGCGGAAGATCTGCACCGCCTCCGCCGTGCGTGGGCCCGAGTAGGACGAGATGCCGGCGTACAGCGCCTTGCCCTGCTTGACGGCGGTGTCGACGGCGCCGAGCGACTCCTCCAGCGGGGTGTCGGGGTCAAGGCGGTGCGAGTAGAAGATGTCGACGTAGTCGAGCCCCAACCGCGCCAGGCTCTGGTCGAGGCTGGCCAGCAGGTACTTGCGCGAGCCCCACTCGCCGTAGGGCCCGGGCCACATGTCGTAGCCGGCCTTGGTGGAGATGATCAGCTCGTCGCGGTAGGGCGCGAGGTCCTCGCGCAGGATGCGGCCGAAGTTGCGCTCGGCCGCGCCGGGCGGCGGGCCGTAGTTGTTGGCGAGATCGATGTGGGTGACCCCGAGGTCGAAGGCGCGGCGGAGGATCGCCCGCTGGGTCTCGAGCGGGCTCTGGTCGCCGAAGTTGTTCCAGAGGCCGAGCGAGATCGCGGGGAGCTGGAGCCCCGAGCGGCCGCAGCGGCGGTAGGTCATGGCGTCGTAGCGATCTGAGGCGGCGAGGTAGGGCATGTTCGGCATTCTGCCGCGGCGCTCAGCGCTGTGCGTACCAGCGGCCGCCGGCGAGCTCGCGGAAGACGACGAGGTTGCGCCCGTCGTCGGTCACGACCTCCCAGTAGCGGCGGCGCAGCGGGCGATCCGACCACCAGCGGTCCTCGACCAGCCACGACTCGCGCACGGCCTCGACGGCGCGCCCGTCCACCTCCTCGGGCCGCCCGCCCTCCCCTGCTCGGACGCGAACCTGACGCGGCGTGGCGAGCCGGCGCGGCCCGCGGCTCGCGGCCGGCGTGTGGTCGACGGAGCTCACGGGTCCCACGGCGCGAGCGTGTGGCGGCGCTCGGGCACGCGCGAGTCGGGGTCGACGGGGACGATGCGCAGCGCGGCGTCCGGCCCCGCCACCGCGCGCGCCTGGCGCACCGCCTCGCGCAGGCGGGCGGCGCGGATCGCGGCGGGCTCGGTGATCAGCGAGCGCTGGAGGCCGGCGGGCGGGCCGAGGCCCTCCACGCGCAGCCGCAGGACGTCGGCGGGGGCGGGCAGCTCGGCGAGCCGGGGCGCGAGCGCGAGCCGCATCCGCCGCGGGTCGGCGTGCGCCTCGCGGAACGTCATCCGCAGCCGCCACGTCCCGCCCTCCACCAGCGCCGCCGACAGCACGACGGCGCGGAACGTGCGCCCGCGCCGTTCGCGGCGCGCGACGAGGCGGTCGATCAGCAGGTTGAGCGCGTGCTCGAGCTGTGCTCCCGAGCCTGACTCCGGCAGCTCCAGCGCCTCCTCGAGGCGCTCCGCCGCCCGGCGCGGGACGAGCGGGGTGTCGCGCCCGCGCGCGAGGTCACGCGCCAGCGGACCGGCGGCGCCGAAGCGGTCGGCGAGCGCCGCGCGCGGGAGCGCGGCGAGCTCCCCGAGCGTGCGGATCCCGAAGCGCTCGAGCGGCTCGGGCAGCGCCGCGGTCTCCGCGCGCGTGCCGAGCAGGGCGATCGGGAGCGGGGCGAGGTAGGCGGCGAGCGGGTCGCGGCCGCGACGGGTCCGGGCGGGCCGGCCGGCGGCGGCGTGTGCCCCATCGGGGCGGCTTGCATCGGCGTGGGCCTTGACCCCGGATCGCCGGCCGAGCGGCGGCACGACCCCAGGCGCCACCTCTGCCTTGCGTGCCCGGGCGCTGGAGGCGGCGGCGACGGCGGCGAAGCGCGAGCCGGCCACGCCGAGGCGGGCGGGGACGCCGAGCGCGCGGCGGGTTACCCCAAGAACGCCGTCGAGGCCACCGTGCAGCTTGAGCAGCCCGCTCGCGTCGAAGCACGCGACACCGGCACGCTCGGACTCGACCGCCGCGCCGATGCCCTCGAGCGCGGCGAGCACGCGGTCCCACTGGTCGGCCACGCCCGCGGGGTCGGGAGAGACGAGCTTCAGCGTCGGGCAGCGGGCGAGCGCCTCCCCCAGCCGCAGCCCGGCGCGCACGCCGTGGGCCTCGGCCGCCGCGGAGGCCTCACCGATCAGCGGCTCGCGCCCCGGCTCGGGCGCGAGCGCAACCGGTCCGCGCGCCAGTTCCTCTCGCCCGCCGGCGGCGACGGAGAGGGCGAAGCGGGGCAGCAGGACGCAGACGATCATCGAACACATGTTCGCATCCAGCGAGGAGCCGGGCAAGGGCAACGGGCGCATTCGCGCGCCTCGTCCGAAAAGGTCCCTCGAGTTCCACCCGAACCCCGGTCGATTCTGCCGGTGAGAAAGGTACGGTCAGTAGGCAAATAGAAAGGGCCCCCTGGGGGACCCTTTCCGTAGCAAGCCGGTAAGCCGGATTCTGTCTTGAGCAGCCATCCATCTCTGCGACCGACCTGGACCTTGGCGGGCAACCTGCAAACGGTCCGGCTTGGTCTTGCATCGGGTGGGGTTTGCCTGGCCGCCGTGTCACCACGGCGCCGGTGCGCTCTTACCGCACCATTTCAACCTTGCCCGCCCGTGACTGCAGCTGCGAGCCACGAGCGTCGGCGGTGTGTTTTCTGTGGCACTTTCCCGCGGGTTTCCCCGGGTCGGTGTTACCGATCACCCTGCCCTGTGATGTCCGGACTTTCCTCGAAGGTGATACCTCCGCGGCTGCTTGGCCTGCAAGGAAGAAGGTAGCTCATGTACGACGTCATCTACATCGATGCGCACGGGGCGGAGACGCCGCTGGCTCAGCATCTCGGAGACCGCGACGGTGCCTGCGAGCTCGCGCGGCGGGAAGCCGCGGCGCGCGGTGCCGGCCGGGCGATGCTCCCGGGCTCGACGAACCTGCGCGACTGCGTCTGCGTCGTCCCCTCTCCCCCGCTCTCCTCCGCCGCCTGAAATCACTAACGTCCCGGCCATGCGAGTCGGGGTGATCGGCGGCGGCCTGATGGGCTCGGGGATCGCCGAGGTGTGCGCGCGCTCGGGCGTCGACGTCACGCTCGTCGAGGTCGACGAGGCCCGCGTCGAGCAGACGCGCGCGAAGATCGACAAGTCGCTCGACCGCGCGGCGAGCTCGGGCCGGCTCGAGGCGGACGATCGCGTCGCAGCCGGCGAGCGCCTCGCCTACAGCACGCGCCTGGAGGACGTCGAGGGCGCCGACGCGGCGATCGAGGCGGTGATCGAGAACGAGCAGGCCAAGCGCGAGCTGTTCCTCGAGCTCGACAAGATCCTCCCCGACGCGGAGTTCCTCGCCTCCAACACGTCGTCGGTGCCGATCATGAAGCTCGCCGCGGGCACCTCCAAGCCCGAGCGCGTGCTCGGCATGCACTTCTTCAACCCGGTGCCGGTGCTGCCGCTGGTCGAGCTCGTGCGCTCGATCATGACCTCCGAGCAGGTGCTCGGGCAGGCACGCCGGTTCGCGGAGGAGACGCTCGGCAAGACCTCGATCGACTCCCAGGACCGCGCCGGCTTCGTGGTCAACGCGCTACTGGTGCCCTACATCCTCTCCGCGGTGCGGATGTACGAGTCGGGCTTCGCCGCCAAGGAGGACATCGACCGCGGGATGGTCAAGGGCTGCGCGCACCCGATGGGGCCGCTCGCGCTGGCCGACCTGATCGGCCTGGACACCCTGCTCGCCGTGTCGGAGTCGCTCTACGACGAGTTTCGCGACCCGTCGTCGGTCGCGCCCGCGCTGCTCAACCGCATGGTCGAGGCGGGCCTCATGGGCCGCAAGTCCGGCCGCGGATTCTACGAGTACTCGAGCTAGCTCAGCGATCACAGGCGAACTTCAACTGCGCTGGGTAGGGAAGTGGTTCCTCCGGGGCGGGGGAGGAGGGCGCATTTCGTGACACT
>Ga0136617_10000306_pt1 | contig 39854 bp, 35 predicted proteins | sample AntDrymUQ3222106_2_FD_129672 | JGI IMG/M metagenome (GOLD analysis project Ga0136617, IMG submission 129672) | Polar desert sand microbial communities from Dry Valleys, Antarctica - metaG UQ322 (21.06) | ecosystem: Environmental > Terrestrial > Soil > Desert | place: Antarctica: Dry Valley... | reverse complement strand
GCCAGCGCCGGCCGTGCTGCTGGCCGGGGTGCCAGCACCGCGAACGCACCGGCAACGAGCAGGATCGACGACCGTTGCGGCGAACGCGGCGGGCATGATGGCGGCCATGGGTCGCGCCGCGCGGGGGTGGCGGCCGTTCTGGCTGCATCAGGTCGTGGAGTACGGGCTGGGCTTGGCGTTGGTGGCCCAGGGGGTGCAGAGCCCGACGCCGACATGGCCGGCGCTGGCCGGTGGACTCCTCGTGCTCAACGCGGCGCTCGTCGACGGACCCCTCGGGGCGTTCCGCGCCGTCTCCCGCCAGCTCCATCGCTGGCTCGACGTCGTCGTCATCGCCCTGCTGGCCCTTGTCGCCGCCCTCCCGTACCTCGACACCGACAACACATCGCGCCTGCTCATGGCCGGCGTCGCCGTGATCCTGGCCGTGATGTGGTGGACGACGAAGTTCGACAAACCCGTCGCCCGTCGTCGCGAGGGGCGGGCCGGCGACGCCGCCGGCACCGCCGGGCGCCTCGTCGGCTCGGCCGTACGCACGGCTCGCCAGCGTCGCGGGAGCTGACCGATACCCTCCCGCCCATGACGTTCGAGCGTCCCGCCCCCGACCTCCAGAAGCTGATCGTGGCGTGGGAGCAGTTCGAAGCGGGCGAGGAGGCGCCGGGCCGGGTGCTGGCCAACCTCAAGACGGCCGGCCTGCCCGAGGTGCTGCAGGAGCTGGCGGCGTCGGGTTGGACCCCGTCAGCGCCGAGCTGAGCCGCCCCTGATGGACCGTCGGCCGGGGGGCGGGCAACGGATCCCGCGACCGGACGCCTGGACGCTGGGCGAGGACGCGGCGCCGGCCACCCACCCGCTCATCGCCACCGTCGACGACCTCGCCGACCGGCTGCGCGACGCGCCGGTCGGCCGGCCGATCGCCCCGGCGTTCCCGGGAGCCCGGCCGTCGGCCGTGCTCGTCGCCCTCGCCGACGGGGCCAACGGCGCCGAGGTGCTGCTGACCCGTCGATCCGAGCACCTGCGCAACCATCGGGGCGAGATGAGCTTTCCCGGCGGTCGCATCGACCCCGGTGAGACCCCGCTGGAGGCGGCGCTGCGCGAAGCCGACGAGGAGGTCGGCCTCGACCCGTCCGAGGTCACCGTGATCGGCGAGCTGGCCCACCTCAACACCGTCGTCAGCCGCAGTTACATCGTCCCCATCGTCGCCCGCCTGCCGGCGCCGCTGGAGTTGAGCCCGGCCAGCCCCGAGGTCGAACGCATCCTGTGGGTCGCGCTGGGCGAGTTCGTGCGCCCGAACACCTATCGAGCGGAGCGGTGGGGCCAGCACCCGACCGACCGCCTGCTGCACTTCTTCGAGCTCGACGACGAGACGGTGTGGGGGGCGACGGCCACCATGCTCGTCGACCTGTTCACCCGTCTCGCCTAATCGGCCAGCGACTGGAGGAGACGCCAGGCCGTCTCGACGTGACGCGCCTCGGTGGCGCGAGCCCCGATGGACGCGCGCAGGACGCTGCGCCCGTCGAGCACGGTGCGCGTGAACAACGCCGTGCCGGTGGCGTTGGCCGCCTCGACGAGGGCATCGGTGGCCTCGTCGCCGGCCCGTAGGCGCAGGCACAGCAGGTTGAGCGGATGGGGGGCGACGATCTCGAAGCGTTCGTCGGCGGCCACGAGGGCGGCCAGGTCCTGGGTCAACTCGATGTGGCGGCGGATCATCGCCTGGATCGCGGCGACCCCCTCCAGGCGCAGCGTGAACCACAGCTTGAGCGAGCGGAAGCGCCGGCCGAGCGGCACCTGCCAGTCGCGGTAGTCGATCACCGCGCCCGCCTCGGCCGCCGTCGAGCGGAGGTACTCGGGGAGGATGCTCAGCGCGCCGAGCAGTGCCACTCGATCGGCCGTCCAGAAGAGGTCGCAATCGAAGTTCACACCCATCCACTTGTGCGGGTTGGTGCAGTAGCTGTCGGCGGCATCGAGACCGTCGTTGACCCAGCGCTGCTCGGGGGCGAGGGCGGCCACGCCGCTCATCGCCGCGTCGGCATGCAGCCAGGCACCGTGGGCGGCGGCGATCGGGGCGACCGCCGCCGTCGGATCGAAGGCCATCGACGACGTCGTGCCGTGGGTCGTCACGACGATGCACGGCACGAGGCCGGCCGCTCGATCGGCCGCCATCAGCGCGTCGAGGGCATCGGGCCGCATGGCGAGCTCGACGTCGTGGGGGACGAGGCGGATGCGGTCGGTGCCGATGCCGGCGATGCGCAGCCCCTTCTCGATGCTCGAGTGGGCCTGCGACGTGGCGTACGCGACGAGGCGGGAGGTGTCGCCGTCGGCGTTGACGCGGCCGCCGGACGCCCGCCACCGCGCCGCCAGGATCGCGCACAAGGTCGCCTCACTGGCCGAGCCGTGGATCACGCCGCCGCCGGTGGCGCTCGTCGAGGCGAAGCGCTCCGGCAGGTCGAGCAGCTGGGCCATCCAGTCGAGCATCAGCGTCTCGAGCTCGGTGCACGCCGGCGACGTCACCCAGCTCATGCCCTGCACGCCGAGCCCCGCCGTCAGCAGCTCGCCCAGAATCGACGGATACGTCGTGTTCGACGGGAAGTAGGCGAAGAAGCTCGGATGCTGCCAGTGGGCGATGCCGGGCAGGATCACGTGGTCGACATCGGCCCGCACGGCCGCCCACGACTCGACGTCGGTCGGCGGCTGTGCCGGCAGCCACGAGCGCACCTCGCCGGGGACGACGGCCGGCGTCACCCGGTGCTGCTCGACGCCTTCCACGTAGTCGGCGATCCAGTCGACCAGGTCGCGGCCGGCGGCCCGGAACTCGTCGGGGGTCACGCCACCCTCCGCCCGCCCCGTACCGCCCGGACCAGCCGCCACGCGACGACCACCATTCCGGCGACGACCACGCCGAAGACGAGCGCCTGGCGCCACCCACCCTTGGCGTCGCTCCCGCATCCCGGGCGGGGCACGCCGCTGATGCAGTCGGAGAGGTTGGCGTCCGTGGGGATGAAGTCGTTGTCGAGCACCGTCGTCGCCGTGAGCTGCGTCGTCGAGGGAGCGCTCGCCATCACCGTCGGGGCGGGACCCTGCGAGCTGGCGAGCGCGGCCACGACCAGCGTCAGCACGGCCACGACGAGAAGGAGCTGAGCCGGCAGGCGAGGCGACCAATCGTTACGGCCGCCTTGTTTGGGCCGCGGAGCAGCCCAAACGCAATCGTGCGCGGCGCCGACGGTCGACCTACTCGGTCGAGTCCTAAATGGTCGCCACCGGGACACGAGGGCGTTTCTACCATTGGATCGGGCCGGGCTCCCCTACGCTCGGGGCCTTGACCGACGCCGCCGCCACCACCCCCGCCGGGCGGGTCCCCGAACACGACCACGCCGTGCTGGTGGTGGACTTCGGGGCGCAATACGCCCAGCTGATCGCCCGGCGCGTGCGCGAGCTGCACGTCTACTCCGAGATCGTCCCCCACCGCGTCACGGCGGCCGAACTGGCCGAACGCAAGCCAGCGGCGCTGATCCTGTCCGGCGGCCCGAAGAGCGTTCACGTCGACGGCGCGCCGGCCCTCGACCCCGAGATTTACGAGCTCGACGTCCCCATCCTCGGCATCTGTTACGGCGCCCAGCTCATCGCCCAGCAGCTTGGCGGTACCGTCGGGCGTGGCCGGCGCGGCGAGTACGGGCGGGCCACGCTGCGGCGCACGGCCCCGTCGTTGCTGCTGCCCGACGAGGCGCCGGAGACCCACCCGGTCTGGATGAGCCACTTCGACGCCATCACAGCCGTGCCGCCCGGGTTCACGGCGACCGCGACCACCGATGACGCACCGGTCGCCATCTTGGAGGACGACGACCGGCGCATCTACGGCGTGCAGTTCCACCCCGAGGTCGTCCACTCGCCGTACGGGATGCGCGTCCTCGCCCGCTTCCTCCACGAGCGGGCCGAGCTGCCGCCGTCGTGGACGATGGCCTCCGTCATCGACGAGCAGCTCGAGCGCATCCGCAGCCAGGTCGGCGACGGTCGGGCCATCTGCGGGCTGTCGGGCGGTGTCGACTCGGCCGTGGCCGCCGCCCTCGTCCATCGGGCCATCGGTCACCATCTGACATGCGTGTACGTCGACACCGGGCTGATGCGCAAGGGCGAGAGCGACCAGGTCACCGAGACGTTCCGCCGCAATCTCGGCATCGACCTGATCCATGTCGACGCCGGCGGCCGCTTCTTCGACCGTCTTGCCGGGGTCATCGAGCCGGAGGCCAAGCGCAAGGCGATCGGCGACGAGTTCATCCGCGTCTTCGAGGAGAACACGGGTGGCCTCACCGAAGCCGAGTTCCTCGTCCAAGGCACGCTCTATCCCGACCTCATCGAGTCAGGCGGCGCCGACGGGACGGCCGCCGTCATCAAGAGTCACCACAACGTCGGCGGGCTGCCCGAGGACATGCGCCTCGCCCTCGTCGAGCCGCTGCGCGAGCTGTTCAAGGACGAGGTCCGCCAGCTCGGCCACGAGCTCGGCCTGCCCGACGAGATCGTCTGGCGCCAGCCGTTCCCCGGCCCCGGCCTCGGCGTGCGCATCATCGGCGAGGTCACGCCGGACAAGGTGGCGCTGCTGCAGGACGCCGACGCCATCGTGCGCGAGGAGATCGCCGCGGCGGGCCTGGAGCGGGAGATCTGGCAGGCCTTCGCCGTGCTCGCCGACATTCGCTCGGTCGGCGTGATGGGCGACGAGCGGACGTACGGCCATCCGATCATCGTGCGCGCCGTGACCAGCGACGACGCAATGACGGCCGATTGGGCCCGGTTGCCGTACGACCTGCTCGAGCGCCTCTCGAACCGGATCATCAACGAGGTCGCCGGCGTCAATCGGGTCGTCTACGACGTCACGTCGAAGCCGCCCGGCACCATCGAATGGGAGTAGCCCGCCGACCATGTGACGGTTTTCTCGCGACGATCGCAACAGCTTCGTAACACTGGGCTACACTGCCGATCCGTCATGAGTCGGTCGCCGCGTCAGTTCCTCGCCAGGGTCATGGTGGTCGTGAGCGCGGTGGCGATCCTTCCCGCGGCGACGGCTGCAACCGTTGGGGCCTCCACTCCGATCGAGCAACAGGAGCAGGAGGTACAGCGCATCACCGACGAGCTGGAGCGCCTGCACCAGGAGTCGGACGTCCTCGCCGAGGACTACGTCGCTGCCCTCGACTCGAAGAACCAACTCGACGCCGAGGTGGTCGACGCCGAAGCACGGGTCGCCGCCAAGGAGGCCGAGGTCGGCGAGCTGCGCGGCGAACTGGCTGAAGTCGCCGTGCGCTCGTTCACCAACTCGGGGATCGACGCCCTGGGGCCGATGTTCAACGACTCGGCGACCTACACCGACGGTCTCCAGCGCGACCAGCTGTCACGCGTCGCGCTGAGCACGGGCACGGCGACCACCGATGAGCTTGACCACGCCGTCGGTGAGCTGAACGACGAGCGCGACGCGCTCGACGATCTGCGGGCCGAGGCCGCGGCCCAGGCGGAGCGGGTCGACGAAGCCCGCACGGCCAACGAGCAGCGCCGCCAGGAGTACGAGACGGCCCACGCCGCCGCCGAGGCGAAGCTCGGTGACCTCATCCAGGAGGAGGAGGAGCGTCGAGCCCGCGAGTCCTACGAGCGGATGCAACGCGAGGCCGAGGCCGCCGCCGCGGCGCAGGCCGCCGCCGAGCAGCACGCCGCGGCCGAGGCCCAGGCCCGCGAGGCCGCCGACCGGCAAGCGCAGGCGCAAGCCACCGCCGCCAACGAAGCGTCGTCGAACGACTCGTCGACCAGCGCTTCTTCCTCGAGCAACTCGTCGTCGAGCAACTCGTCGTCGAGCAACTCGTCGTCGAGCAACTCGTCGTCGAGCAGCTCGTCGTCGGGCAACGCGCTGGCCAGCGCCCCGGCTCCGCAGGCGCCCGAACCGCGCAATCCCGATCCCGAACCGGAGCCGGAGGAGCCGAGCTACCCGCCGTCGTCGTCGCGGGCCGGTACCGCGGTCAACGCCGCCATGAGCCAGCTCGGCGTGCCCTACCGCTTTGCTTCCGCCGAGCCGGGTGTCGCCTTCGACTGCTCCGGCCTGACGTCGTGGGCCTGGGGCCAGGCCGGCGTGTACCTGCCCCACCAGTCGCGCCAGCAGTACGGCGTCCTTCCCCACGTGCCGTCGTCGGCGGCCCAGCCCGGCGACCTGATCTTCTTCTACTCGCCGATCAGCCACGTCAGCATTTATCTCGGCGGTGGCCAGCAGGTGCATGCCCCCAACACCGGCACGACGGTCAAGACCGGCACCGTCAACTGGGGCAACGTCACCGGCGTCGGACGCCCTGGGTGATCCTGCGACAACCAGAGGTTGCCGCAGGAGTTTGGTCGGGCGCCTGCGGGCGCGCCCAGCTCACTGCCGATCGACCGGCCTAGCCGGCCGATCGGGGGCTCCGGCCCAACGGCCTCTGCCCCCGAACCCCCGCCCCTGACGCGGTCCCCTTCTCGCGCCTCTCGACTTCTGCCTTCGGGCGCTCTTGCCCTGCTGGCTACGTTCTGGCCGTGGTTGATGGGGTTGATGTTCCACTCGTTTCGGCGTGGCTCGATGACCACGTCGACGGCGTAGCGGGGCCGTACTCGTTCGGGTTGATCGGGGGCGGGCGCTCGAATCTGACCTATCTCGTCACCGATTCCACCGGCCGGCAGTTCGTGCTCCGTCGGCCGCCGCTCGGTCACGTCCTGGAGTCGGCCCATGACATGAGCCGGGAGCACCGCGTCATCTCGGCCGTCGGACTGACCGACGTCCCCGTGCCCCGAACGATGGGCCTGTGCACCGACGTCGAGATCAACGGCGCGCCGTTCTACGTGATGAGCTACGTCGAGGGGGTCGTGCTCGACGGGCCGGCCAAGCTCGACTGTCTGCCGGTCGAGCGTCGGCGGGTCGCCGGCGAGCACCTCATCGACGTGCTCGCCGACCTCCACGCCGTCGACGTCGACGCCGTCGGCCTCGGCGACCTCGCCCGTCGCGACGGCTACGTCGAACGCCAGCTGCGGCGCTGGACGAAGCAGTGGGAGAGCTCCAAGACCCGCGAGCTCCCGGCGATCGACGACGTCGCCACCCGTCTCGCCGCCCGCATCCCCGCGCAGCAGGGCGTGGCCATCGCCCACGGCGACTACCGCTTCGGCAACTGCCTGACCGACGTCGAGGCCGGGCGCATCGCCGCCGTGCTCGACTGGGAACTGTGCACGCTCGGTGACCCGCTCGCCGACGTCGGTTACCTCGGCGTGTACTGGACCGACCCCGGTGGCGAGCAGCTGCGCCACAACGACCCGTCCGGGGCCGAGGGCTTTCCCACCTACGACGAACTGCTCGACCGTTACGCCGCCCGCACGGGCCGCGACGTGTCCGCGACCGACTACTACGTCGCCTTCTCGTCGTGGCGCCTGGCCGTCATTAGCGAGGGGGTGTACGCCCGCTTCCTCCACGGCGCCATGGGCGACCAGGGCATCGCCGCCGACGAGCTGGAGACGTTCCGCCACGGCACCGAGCAGCTCGCCGCGTCCGCCCTCGACGCCGCCCGCCGCCTCCGCTGATCGAACCCAGCCGGCGCTCCACCCCATCTGGGCGTGATTCTTCTCAACACCGCATCTGGGCGTGAATCTTCTCAGAACTGCGACGATTCACGCCCAGATCGTCCGCGAGTGGATCCGCCGAGGCATCGGTCTCGCCGTGCTTGGCTCGGGCGTGCTGCTCCTGATCATCGCCTTGTGAGCACAGTGGGGCAGTCGACGGGCGGCGTCAGCCGGCGAGGTCGATGGCGGACCCGACGAGCTCGATGACGGCGGGGTCGATCGGGTCGGTGGTCGAGGCGGCGCCCCCGGCGACGACGAACCAGGTCCCGTCGGTGCGCTGCACGAGCCAGGCCCCGACGAGCACACCCGGCTCGGAACCCCCCTTGAACCACAGCTGGGTGAACCGCTCCGGGTCGATGAGCATGCCCGCGTTGGCCGACATGATCGGGGCGAGCGGTTGTAGTTCCGGCTGGGTGCTCAACGCGAGCAGCTGGGCGTACGCCCGGCACAGGTCGGCCGGTGTGGCGAACCACTCGACCTCGGTCACGGCCCGCGGCTCGGCCCACAGCTGGTCGAGCGTCGGCACGGCCGCGGCGGCGACGTCGGCGGCGAGCAGGTCACGGCGCCCGGCCTCGTCGGCGGCGGCGAAACGGGCGAGCAGGTCCGGATCGGCCTTGATGATCGACATCTCTCGGGTCGTCAGCAGCGGCTGCGTGACGGCCGGATCGTGGTGGCCGAGACCCTCGAGCGCCGCTTCCACGGCGTCGCGCCCGAGCAGGTCGATGAGGTGATCGGTGGCCGTGTTGTCGCTGACCTCGATCATCCGCTGGGCGAGGTCCCGCACGGGCACGGTCGAGCCGTCGGGCGCGTCGATCGTCTCGCCGACGCCGGGGCTGTCGAGCTCGTCGCGGATGGTCACGTCCTGGTTCCACGCAACGGTGCCGGCCTCGATCGCCGTCGCCAAGGCGCCGAGCACGTAGAGCTTGAACGTGGACGCGATCGGCAACACCTCGTCGCCGCGCACGTCGATCGTCGCCGTGCACCGTTCGCCTCCGGCACCGACCCCGTCGGCCACGTCGGCGACGAGAAGCCCCGTGCGTTCGCCGCCGGCCTCGAGCTGAGTGATCAGTTCGTCCATCGACGTCGGTGGCTCGAGCAGGCCGGCGTTCTCGAAGAACAATGTGGCGATCCGGCCTTCGGCGTCGATCTCTAACTGCAGGCTGAGCGCGAGGTCGGGACCGGTGACGATGGCGGCCAGCGCCGTCACCGAGAGAGGTTGCACGTTGGACACGGTCCATGTGTCCCCACCCAGCGAGTCGAGACCGGCCCGGACCTCGTCGATCGGCACCTCGGCCAGGAACGCGGCGTTGAAGGCCGACTCCTCGACGGTGGCCGGATCGGACAGCCACGCCGGTACCTGGTCGAGCGCGGCCAGCAAGGCATCGTCGGCCACGACGGTGGGCGCGACGTCGGCGACCGTGGTCGTCACGTTGGTGCCCTCGGGCGCGCTCGTCGTGGACGAGGGCAGACCCGCGGTTGTCGTGGTCGACGCGCCGGCGAGCACGCTGGCCGTCGGCGCGGGCCCGGTGCCCGCCTGCTGGGTCTGGCCAGTGGCGGACGTCGCCGCGCCGTCGAGGGTCGTCGTCACGACGGTGGCGGTGGGGATCGCCGCGTCGTCGGCGGTGTCGTCGGCGCACGCCGCCCCCAGCACGAGGGCGGCCGCGACGAGAAGAGACCGTCGTGCGGTCGCGCTCATGGCTGGGCGAAGCCCCAGTCGAGCAAGGCCGTCGCCGATGCGTCGCGGGCGGCTTCGGTCGAGGCCCCGAGCACGGCGACGACGATGCGCCGGCCGTCTCGGGACGCCGAGGCGAGGACGCACCACCCGGCGCCCGTCGTGCGCCCCGTCTTGATGCCGTCGGCGCCTGGATACACGCCGAGCAGGTCGTTCGGGTTCGGGTAGGCCTGGCCGTTGAGCTCCGCGGTCGCGTCCTTGACGGCCAGCTGGAACGAGATGTTGCCCATCAGGAACACGCCGAGGTCGGTCATGTCGACCGCCGACGAATACTGACCCTCGGCATCGAGCCCGGTGGCATTGACGGCACGGGTGTTGTCGAGACCCAGGCCGGCGGCGGTCGTGTTCATGATCTCGGCGAACGCTGCCTCGGACCCGGCGATGTCGATGGCCAGCATGCGCGCCGCATCGTTGGCGCTGGCCTTGAGCATCGCCCGGATGAGCAGGTCGCGGGACAGCTCCTGACCAGCGTTGATGTCGATGGTCGACTCGTCGTCCGAGATGGTCAGGCCGGCCGGGGCGACGACCATCTTCGTCGGCTCTCCGGCGCCGAAGGCGACCTGCGCCGCGAGCAGCTTCATCAGGCTGCCGACGGGGAGTTGGGCGTCGCCCTGACCCTGCGTGAGGTAGGTGCCGCTGCGCATGTCGAAGACGGTGTAGGCCAGGGCGTCGACCACCGGCACCTGTCCCGGCACGGTGGTCGTCGTCGTGGTCGTCGTGCTCGTCGAGGTCGTCGACGTGGTCGTCGATGTCGACGTCGATGTCGACGAGGGCGTTGTCGACACAGTCGTCGGCGGTGCCGGCGTCTCCGTCGGCGTCGACGCCGTTCCGTCCGCGATGTCCGCAGTCCCCGCCGATGCCTCGACCGAGACGGGGGTGGAGGCGCCCGGAGACGTGTTCTCGCCCGCCGAGCAGGCGGTGGCCAGCAGCCCGAGCGCGCCGGCGAGGAGGGGGTGTCGTCGGCTGGGCATGGACGGCGACGGTACCAACTGAGGCCGGAGGCTGGCCGGCGCTCCGATCGGGCGGGCCGAAGCCGTCAGCGGCGGGTGAGCGCGACGGGCTGGGCGCCGGGTCGAGAGTGGTCCATCGCCGGGCGGGGAGTCGCGCCAGCGGTCGCCCCGGCGGCGGCCAGCAGGGTTTCGCCGTGGCCGTCGACGCATTCGGGGTCGGGGCCGTCGAGGGCCAGGCCGGTGAAGAACTTGGCCGCCATGCACCCGCCTTGGCAGGCATCGTAGCTCCCGCAGCTGGCGCAGGCGCCGGCCGATTGCGGTTGGCGCAGGTCGCGGAACAGGTCGCTGTCACGCCAGATGTGCGTGAACCCGCCAGGGTCGCGAACAGAGCCGGCCTTGAACTCGTCGTGGATCACGAACGGGCAGGCGTACACGTCGCCGATCGGGTCGATCAGGCAGACGACCCGCCCGGCGCCGCACATGTTCAGCCCCGGGAGCGGCTCGCCGAGCGCGCTGAGGTGGAAGAACGAGTCGCCGGTCAGCACGCCGTCGCCGTGGCCGAGCAACCAATGGTAGATCTGGCGCTGCTGGTCGTTGGTCGGGTGCAGCTCGGCCCATGAGTCGGCGCCGCGGCCCGACGGCCGCAGCCGGGTGACGCGCAGCTGGGCGCCGTAGCCGTCGGCCAGCGCCTTGAACTCGTCCAGCTGGTCGACATTGTGGCGGGTGACGACGACAGAGATCTTGAACGGCCCGAAGCCGGCGTCGGCGAGGTGATCCATCGCCCGCCTGGCCGCGGTGTAGGAGCCGACGCCGCGCACGTGGTCGTTGGTTGGGCCGTCGACGCCGTCGAGGCTGATCTGCACGTCGAGATAGTCCATCGTCGCCAGGCGGCGGGCGGCGGTCGCGTCGAGATACGTCCCGTTCGTCGAGAATTTCACGCCGATGCCGTTGTGGACGGCGTACGTCACCAGCTCGAAGAAGTCCCGGCGCAGCATCGGCTCGCCGCCGCCGAGGTTGACGTAGAAGACCTGGAGCGCGCGCAGCTCGTCGAGCACGGCGATGGCTTCGGCCGTCGTCAACTCGCGCCGGTCGCGCCGGCCCGACGACGACAGGCAGTGGACGCAGGCCAGGTTGCAGGCGTAGGTCAGCTCCCACGTCAGGCAGATCGGGGCGTCGAGCCCACCCTTCAGCTGCTCAACTAATGAGCGCGGGCTCATGCAGCACTCCCGAGTCGGCGAGCGCGGACAGGGCGGCGACGAACGACGGCCAGCGGGCCTCGGCGATAGCGCAGGCCGTCAGCGTGGCGGCCACGCTGTCGTGGTCGCCCAGCGCCTGGACGACGCGTACGACGTCAGGGTGCTTCAGGAAGACCAACCGGCGGGTGCCGTAGTGGTAGGCCAGGGCACCGAACGGCTCGGGCCGCAACGCCACGTTCGGGTCGAGGGCGAGGCGGCGGCCGAGCATGGTGCGATACGACGGCGGGCGTCAGTAGACGCCGCACATCCCGTCGATCGAGATCTCCTCGACCAGCAGTTCGTCCTCGATCAGCTCGTCGGCGGCGTCGGCGGTGGTGGGCTCGACAGTGGGTTCGGTCGCCACGTCATCCATGGGGCCGAGTGTACGAGGCGGCGTCGACCACCCCGAAACCCCTGGCCCGCTCGCCGCGGCCGCCGAGTTGACTGGTGGCGTGGCCGAACCCGCGGTGAGACGGGGGCGGGCGCTGCTCGCCCTGTTGCGGCCCGACGCCAAGCGCTGGGTCGGCCTCGGCGCGCTCGTCGCCACGGTGACGGCGCTCGCCCTCGCCGGGCCCCTCGTCATCCGCCGGCTGATCGACCGCGCCACCGCCGGCGCCGGTACCTCGGAGATCGTTCGGCTTGCCGTCGTCTTTCTCGTTCTCGCCGTCATCGGCCAGGTGATCGAGGTGCTCGTCGCCCGCTACGCGACGGCGTCGGCGTGGGCCACGACGAACGACCTTCGCCTCGCCTCGACCCGCCACGTCCTCGCCCTCGATCACGAGTTCCATCGCACCCACACGCCCGGTGAGCTGATCCAGCGCGTCGACGGCGACGTCACGTCGGTGTCGGACTTCCTCGGTCAGGTCGTGCCGAAGGGCGCCGGCGCCGCCTTCCTGGTCCTCGGCGTGGTCGGCGTGCTGGCCGTGCTCGACTGGCGCCTCGCCCTCGGGATGGCTGCGTACCTCGCCTTCGCCGCCTCCCTCGTCGTCGCCTTGCGCCATCAGGCGGTCAAGGAGTCCGAGGACGAGCTCAGCGCGCTGGCTCGCCTCTACGGGGGCATCGAGGAGCGCCTGACGGCGGCCGAGGACCTGCGGGCGAACGGCGCCAGCATCTACGTGCTGTGGCGCTTCGTCGAGGACTCCTCGGGCGCGCTGGGTGCGGCCGTGCGCCGGGAGCGGGCGTTCCTCATCATGTGGTGGGGCGTGCAGGGGGCGTTCATCATCGGGTCGGCCGTTTCGCTCGTCGCCAGCGCTGCCCTCGTGGCATCGGGGACGATCACGCTGGGGACGGCGTTCCTCCTGTTCCAGTACGTGCGCCTGATCTCCAACCCGCTGGAGGAGTTGGTCCACCAGCTGGAGACCGTGCAGAAAGCCAACGGGGCGATGCGCCGCGTCATCGACCTACTCGCCGAGCGGCCGACGATCCTCGACCACGGCACGACGAGCCCGCCGCCCGGCCCGCTGTCCATCGACGTGCGCGGCGTCACGTTCGACTACGGCGACGACCAATCGATCCTCCATGACGTCGACGTGCACATCGGGCCCGGTCGCTCGGTCGGTGTCGTCGGGCGCACCGGCAGTGGCAAGACGACCTGGTCGCGGCTGCTGCTGCGCCTCGTCGAGGCGACCGAGGGCACCGTCGCCCTCGGCGGCGTGCCGATTGCCGACATTCCGATGGTCGAGCTGCGCCGCCGCGTCGCCCTCGTCCCCCAGGAGGTCGAGCTGTTCGAGGGGACCCTGCGCGAGAACATCACGATGTTCGACCCGAGCCCGACCGACGAGGCCGTGCGCTCCGCCCTGCGCGGCGTCGGCTTGGCGGCGCTGGCCGAGGGCGACATCCACCGCCCGCTCGGGGGCGGCGGCGCCGGCCTGTCGGCGGGAGAGGCCCAGCTGCTGGCCTTGGCTCGGGTGTGGCTGCGCGATCCTGACCTGGTCGTGCTCGACGAGGCGACGGCGCGGGTTGACCCCGTCACTGAGCACCGCCTGGAACGGGCGATCGCCGAGCTGATGCGCGGGCGCACCACCGTCGTGATCGCCCACCGCCTCTCGACGCTGCGCCGCGTCGACGAGATCGTCGTCTTCGACCACGGCCGCGTCGTCGAGCACGACGACCGGGCGACGCTCGTCGCCACCGACGCCAGCCGCTTCCGCCAACTCCTCCAGCTGGCGCTCGAGGAAGACCGTCCCGCGGAGGTGGTGTCGTGACGGCGACGACCGACGTGCACGATCATCCGTCGACCGACGACGCGGCCGGCGGCGAGCCGGGCCGCCCCGACGCGCCGGCCGGGACAGCCACCGACGACGTGCCGACCGCATCGATCTGGCAGCTGGCGTGGCGGGTCTCCCAGCACGACCGGCGATCGTTCTGGCTCGGCTGGGGGCTGTTCGTGCTCTTCTTCGCCTTCCCGGCGGTGACCGGGTTCGCCCTCGGCCGCGCGTTCGCCGCGCTCGAGGACGGCGACACGGGCGGCGTCTATCGCTGGGCCGGGGCGTCGATCGGGTCCGAGCTCCTCCGCATGCTCGCCATCCACGGCGGCGCCATCGAGTGGACGAAGTGCTGGATCCACATGCAGACGCTGCTGCGGGCCAACATGCTCGCCGCCCAGGTCGCCAGCGGCGGGCCGGAGGCGGGCCAACCCGTGGGCTCCGCCGGCGAAGCGATCACCCACTTCCGCGAGGACGCCGAGGACGTGGCCGAGCTCGTCGACGGCATCGTCGACGTGTCGGGCGGGCTCGTGTTCACGGTGCTCGTGGCGTTCGTGCTCGGCGCCGCCAACGCCGTCGGCGCCGCCGTGCTGATCGTGCCGCTGCTGGCGGTGGCGCTGGCGACCCGAACGCTCGACTCGCGTATCAAGGCCTACCGGGCCGCCGACCGGGCGGCGGCGTCGGCCGTCACCGGTCTCGTCGGCGACGTGATGGCGGCGGCGACGACGGTCAAGGTCAACGATGCCAGCGAACACCTCTTGGCGAGGTTGGGCCGCCTCGTCGAGCACCGCCGGTTCACGGCCGTCCGCGACCGCGTCGTCGACGAGGCGATCATGGCCTTCAGCCGCGGCGCCACTGACATCGGCCTCGGGCTGGTGCTGGTCGTGTCGGCTGGCGCGATCGCCTCCGGGTCGTTCGGTGTCGGCACCCTGGCCCTGTTCGTGTCATACCTCGGCTGGCTCGCCTTTCTGCCGCGGATGGTCGGCCGCGTGCTGGCGCGGCGCAAGCAGGCCGTCATCGCTTTCGACCGAATGCGGGGGCTCGTCGCCGACGCCGACGTCCGCAACACGGTGCGCGCCCGCGCCCTACCGCTCGAACGGCGCCAACAAGGCGTCCGCCCGGCCGACGCGCGCCCGGCGAGGGTGCCACTGGAGCGGCTGGCTGTGCGCCACCTGTCGGGCGTGTACGGCAGCGGCGCCGGCGTGCGTGACGTGTCGTTCACGGTCGAGCGGGGCGAGTTCGTGGTGGTCACCGGGCCGATCGGCGCCGGCAAATCGACGCTGCTGCGAGCCGTTCTCGGGCTGTCCGGCCGGGCCGCCTACTCAGGCACCGTGGCCTGGAACGGTCAGCTGCTGGACGACCGGGGCTCGTTCCTGGTGCCGCCGAACGCCGCCTTCCTGCCTCAGGTCCCGCAGCTGCTGTCGGACTCGGTGCGTGACAACGTCGGCCTCGGCGAGATCAGCGACGAGGCGCTGGCTCGCTCGTTGCGCTGGTCGGCGATCGACACCGACGTGGCCGAGATGCCGGCCGGCGAGACGACGTTGATCGGCCCGCGCGGCCTGCGCCTCTCCGGCGGGCAGCGCCAGCGGCTGGCCACGGCCCGCGCGCTGGTCCACGGGCCCGAATTGGTCGTGCTCGACGACCTCTCCAGCGCCGTCGACGTCGAGACCGAGCTGTTGCTGTGGGACAACCTCACCGCCGCCGGGCTCACCGTGATCGCCGTGAGCCACCGCCACGTGGCCTTCGAGCGGGCCACGCAGATCCTCCACCTCGACGCCGGCCATCTCGTGGGTGGACCGCAGTAGCGTCTCGCACCCTGTGTCGGCGGACGTGCTGTTCCCCGAGCTCCTCGACGAGCGCGCCCAATTGGCGCTGGCGCGCGCTTCGCGCGACCGAATGATCGACAGGCTCGAACGCGTCGACCCGCAGAGCGCGGCCGACGAGTTCACGGCCGAGTACGTCGAGGTGACGGTGGAGGAGGCGCTGGAGTCGCTGCGCTCTCCGGGCGCCGGCGAGTTCTTCGGACGCCTCGACACCCGTGATCGGCCGGGCGCGCCGGTCGAGCGGTGGTACATCGGCCGGCGCCACATCGAAGACGACGACCACGATCCGGTCGTTGTCGACTGGCGGGCGCCGATCGCCGCGCCGTTCTACCGCGCCACCGGTGCCGACCCGCTGGGCGTCGACCTGCGTCGGCGCTTCACGCTGGCCGGTGGCGAGCTGACGGCCTACCTCGACGAGCACCTCGACGACCCCGACGCGGCCAACGTCGCCGGCGGCATCCCCGACCCCGTGCTGGCCGAGATCGGCGCCGCCCGCAGCGGCGCAATGCGCGAGATCGTGGCGACGATCCAGGCCGAGCAGGACTTCGTGATTCGAGCTCCCATCGACCAGGTCCTCGTCGTGCAGGGTGGTCCCGGTACGGGCAAAACGGCGGTGGCGCTGCACCGCGCCGCCTACCTGATGTTCGAACACCGCCGGCGTCTCGCCCGCGACGGCGTCCTCGTGATCGGTCCCAATCGAGCCTTCCTCGACTACATCGCCAACGTGCTGCCGTCGTTGGGCGAGCGCAGCGTCCGCCAGTGCACGGCCCTCGATCTGTGCGTGCCGAAGGTCGACGTCAGCGCCGTCGACGAGCCCGCCGTCGCTCGGGCCAAGGGCGGGGCCGCCATGCTCGACGAGTTGGCAGTGGCGGCGCTGGATGTCGTCACGGCGCCAGCCGACGATGTCGTGGTGCCCCTCGGGGCGCGACGGGTCGTGTTCACGGCCGAAGAGGTGGGGGAATGGCTGGAACGAGCCAAGGACTCGGTCATCCCGGTGAATCAGCGTCGCGAGCGGTTGCGGGCCATCGCCCGCCAGGAGCTGATGCGGCGCACCGGCCAGGACGACGACTGGTCCAAGGCGGGGCCGTTGCGGGCCGCGCTCCAGGCGGCGTGGCCTTCGCAGGCGCCGATCCGTCTCGTCGACCGCCTGCTGGCCGCCCGCTTCGGCAGCGCGAGCGGGAAGCGGCGGCGTTGGACGGCGGCCGACCAGCTGCTCGTCGACGAAGCCAACTCGATCCTCAACGGTCCGCCCGCGATCTACGGCCACGTCGTGGTGGACGAGGCCCAGGATCACTCGGCCGTGGCATTGCGCGTGATCGCTCGGCGCAGCCCGGCGGCATCGATGACGCTCGTCGGGGACGTCGCCCAGTCGACGACGCCGGCCGGCCAGGAGCGTTGGGCCGACATCTTCCGGTTCCTCGCCGCTGACGAGGGTGGGCGAGTGTCGAAGCTGAGCGGAGACGGCGAGCTCGGCAGGCGCAGCCGATCCGGCTTGGCCGGTCGGTGGAGCCCGAGCGGCACGGTGAGCGAGCTGACGATCGGTTACCGCGTGCCGGAGCCGATCCTCACCGTCGCCAACCGGTTGCTTCCGCTGACGGCCGTCGACGCCTCGGCCAGCCGCAGCGTGCGGGTCGAGGGATCGGCGCCGGCGTGGCATCACGTCCCGGCGGGGGCATTGGGCGACACGGTGGCGGCGGTCGTCGCCGACATCCATCACCGCCATCACCTCACTGGCGTCGTTGCCCCGCTCGAACGGCACCCCGCCCTGACGGCGGCGCTGGCGGCGGCCGGCTGGACGACCGTCGATCACCTCCATGAGCTCGCCGCCGTCGAGATCCCGCTGTTCGGCCCGGAGCACGTCAAGGGCCTCGAGTTCGACGGCGTCGTCGTCGTCGAGCCCGACGAGATCCTCGGCGACACGCCCCGCGGCGCCCGCCTCCTCTACGTGGCGATGACCCGCGCCGTCCAAGAGCTCGCCTTCGTCACCACCCGCCCCACCGCCCCCAGCGTTCTCTCACCCGAGTGTTGACAGCCAGGCGAGTGTCCCCGGAGACCACGGGGTCTCGGAGGACACTCCGGTGGGCAGTCCGTAGCGTGGGCGCCGATGGGCCGACCGACGCGCTGGCTGACCGGGACGAAGCCGGGGCATTCCGAGTGGTACATCGCGCGCTTCCGCACGATGGCGGCCGATGGCGCCGACCTCGGCGGGGAGGCCCGACTGATCGACGCCATGGTCCCGCCGGCCAGCCGCGTGCTTGACGCCGGCTGCGGTCCGGGCCGGCTCGGTGCCGTGCTTCACGAGCGGGGCCACACCGTCGTCGGCGTCGACGCCGATGCGCAGCTGATTGCAGCGGCCGAGCACGACCATCCCGGCCCGCGCTGGATCGTGGCCGACTTAGCCGAGCTCGACCTGGCCGCCCTCGGCGAGCCCGATCCGTTCGCCGCCGCCGTGCTCGCCGGCAACGTGATGGTGTTCCTGGCGGCGGGGACGGAGACCGACGTGCTGCGGAGCGTGGCCGACCACGTCATCGCCGACGGCCTCGTCGTCACCGGCTTCCACGTCCACCGCGAGCTACCCCTCGGACGCTTCGACGAGGCGGTCGCGGCGGCCGGGCTGCGCATCGAACACCGCTTCGCCACGTGGGATCTGCGGGCGTGGCACGACGGCGCCGACTTCGCCGTCACCGTCCTCCGCCACCACTGACCCAACTCGGGTGGGCAGACGGGTCAGGTGGGAGGGGGCCGGTGTAGCGGGAGCTGGGGCGGATCAGCTTGGCCTGGGCGGCCTGCTCGACGGCGTGGGTCACCCAGCCGACGGTGCGGCTGACGGCGAAGGTCGGCGTGAACATCGACCGGGGCAGGCCGCTGGCCGCCATCACGACACCGGCGAAGTACTCGACGTTGCTCGGCAACGGGCGGTCGGGCTTGTGGCGGGCCAACGTGGCGAGGATGCGTCGCTCGACCTCGACGGCCCGCTCGATGAGTTCGCCACCGATGCCGACGGCGACCTCGCGCAACAGGTCGGAGCGGGGATCGCGCGTTCGGTACACGGCGTGGCCGAAGCCCATGATCCGCCGCCCGGCGGCCAGCTCGGCCTCGACCCACGCCTCCGTCCGGGCGGGATCACCGATCGCGTCGAGGGCGTCGAGCGCCCGGCTGGGCGCGCCGCCGTGCAGCGGACCGGCCAGCGCGCCGAGGGCGGCGCCGACGACGTCGGCCAGATCGGCCCCGGTCGAGGCGACGACGCGGGCCGTGAACGTCGAGGCGTTGAAGCCGTGGTCGATCGTGAGGATGAGGTACTGCTCCAACGCCCGCGCCGCCGCGGCCGTGGGCCGTTCGCCGGTGACCATCTGGAGGTAGGCGGCGGCATGGCCCAGATCGTCGTCGGGCGTCACCGGCGGAAGCCCGAGGCTGGCCCGATGCAAGGCCGCGACCAGCACGGGCATGACGGCGGCGACGGTGCGGGCCTGGACGGCGCGCGTCGTGCCGTCCAGATCGATCAACGGTCGCAGGTCGAGGTCGGCGGCGGCCAGCGAGAGCGCGGCACGGACCCGGCCGAGCGTGGCCCCGGTCGCCCGAGCCATCGGTTCGAGCACGGCCTCCACCGAATGGGGCAGCCGGCGGGCGGCTGCGTTGCCGGCCTCGAAGACGGCCCGCTCGACGGGGTCGGGCAGATGACCGACAGCCAGCAGGTGCCAGACCTCGTCGAAGGACCGCTGGCGCGCCAGCGTCGGCGCGTCCAGGCCGCGGTAGTGGTAGCGGCCCTCGTCGCCGAGGACGTCGCCGATGGTCGTGTCGGTGACGGCCACGCCGTTGAGCCCGGGGGGGACGTCGATGAGGGTGGTCATGGCTCCATCGTCCCCACCGGCCAGCGCTCGATCAACGTTGATTCGATCAACGTTGATCAATCGCTACGATGGGCGTCGTGAGCCGGTTCGTGGGAGCCGTCGAGGCCGCCCGTCAGCTCGGCGTGCAACGGGCCACGTTGTACGCCTACGTCAGCCGCGGCTTGGTCGAACGGCGCACGGCGATCGACGGCCGGACGTCGCTCTACGCCGTCGACGACCTCGATCTGCTCGCCACGCGCAGCCGGCGCCGGGAGCCGGCGTCGCGGCCGTCGCTCGACGTGCAGATTTCCTCGGCCGTCACCGTTCTCGACGAAGCCGGACCGCGCTACCGCGGACGCGACGTCGCCGAGCTGGCCCGGACGGCCACCTACGAGCAGGTCGCCGAGCTGTTGTGGACGGGCGCGTTGCCGGCCCGCGTCGACTGGCCGGCGCCGGCGCCGGCCGATGTGCGCGCCGCGCAACAGGCGGCGGCGCCGTTGCGCTCCCCGCTGCACCAGCTCATCGTGGCCACCTTGGTCCTCGGCACCCGTCATCCCGACGACACGGCGCCAGCCTTGGCCCGCCGCCTGCTGGCCCTCGTGCCCGACGTCCTGGCTGGGCGCCGTGCCGTCGCCTCGAGCGACCCGCGCCTGGCCGCCCGGTTGGCGGCGGCGTGGGATCCCGACGCCGGTCCCGCGCTGGCGTCGGCCCTGAAGCGGGCACTCGTCGTGCTGGCGGATCACGAGCTGACGACGAGCACGTTGGCCGTGCGGCTCGCTGCGTCTGTCCGCGCCGCCCCGGCCGAAGCGCTCGTCGCCGGCCTCTCGGTGACCGCCGGGCCGCTACACGGCTCGGCCGCCAACGCCGTCCACGCCCTCCTCGCCGACTGCGCCCGCAACGGTGTCGGCGAGACCGTCGCCCGCCGCCTCGGCGCCGGCGAGCGGCTGCCCGGCTTCGGCCACAAGATCTACGCTGGCGACGACCCCCGACTGACGCCGTTGCGCGAGGCCATCGCCCTACTACCCGACCGAGACGGACGCAGCGATCTCGTCGACGACGTCATCGCCGAAGCCGGGAAACGGCTGATGGTGCGGCCCAACGTCGACCTTGGCCTCGGGGCGCTGACGTTCGTCGCCGGGCTGCCCGCGACCGTCCCCCACTTCGCCGTCGCCCGCATCGCCGGCCTCGTCGCGCACTACGAGGAGGAGCTCGGCGAGCGTCCCGTCCGCTTCCGGGGTATCGCCCGCCCCGCCGGGTAGTGCTGTCAGGCAACCGCGGCGAGTTCCGTCACGTGCTGGCGAGTGCCACGCCTGCTGATGCAGCGGCGAGGCCGAGCACGCATGTCGCGCTGACATAGAACGCGGCGGCCTTGACGCGGCGGAGCTCAGCAAGGGATACCGCGTCCCGGGCGAAGCTCGAGAATGTGGTGTAGGCACCAAGGCCGCCGACACCCAACACGGTGACCGTCAGCGGTGCGGCGCCCGACAGCAAGCCGAGCAGAAACGATCCAGTGACGTTGACGATTAACGTCCCCGCGGCGAGACCGTTGGGGCTGTTCCACCGCCGGCCAGCCTCGGCACGGGCGAGCGCGCCCGCCACCGCCGCAGCAACGAACGCGGCCACGGTGATCACGGCTGCCCCTCAAGCGGAAGCCTGATGGCGCGCAGGCGACGGAACGCGGCGGCTCCAGCCACGACCGCGGCGATGGTGGCCGCCACGGACGCGACGGTGTACAACGCGGCCGTCCCGACGTCGCCATCTCGGGCGAGGTTGACCACCTCGACCGAGAAGGTTGAGAACGTCGTGAGCGAGCCACAGAACCCGATCCCGCCGGCGCCGTGCAGCAGGAGACGAGCCCGCGGATGCGACCACTCCTCGGCCAGCAACACGCCGAGGATGAGCGACCCGGCCACGTTGACGACGAGCACCGGCCACGGAAATCGGCCCGCATCCACCGACGTGAACACCGCCCAGCGCAGCGCGGCACCGGCGACGCTGCCGACGCCGATGGCCACCACCCGTTGCCGGTCCCACGATCCGCGCACGTCGCCCAGCCTGCCCGAGCCGTTCGCCGCGAGCCCCATCGCTCGACTGAGCGGCAGACCGCTCGCAGCCGCCACCACCCCGTCGCTTGCCGGCACGGTGCCCCGCAGGGCTTCAGGGGTCCCGGTTGAACTCAGGCGGCGGCGCGACGACGGCGTCGATGACTGCCGACCAGTCGACGTGTTCGGTCGACTGACCACCGGCGCGCACCTCCCGGCGGCGGTCGGCCAGCTCGCCGGCTAGAGCGACGACATCGGCGGTGAGCAGCTCGCCGGCACGGTCGCGCAAACGGCGGGCGAGGGCCGGGCTCGACCCGTCGGTGCTGACGGCGATCGTCAGCGGTCCGTGGCGGGCGACGGCGGGGAGGATGAACGAGCACTCGGCCGGCTGGTCGGCGGCGTTGACCCACAGCCCGGCGGCCGTCGCGTCGGCGGCGACGCGGGCGTCGATGTGGGCGTCGCCGGTGGCGGTGACGACGAGCGACACCCCGTCGAGGTCGGCGGGCTCGTAACGCCGGCGGCGCAGCTCGGACACGGCGCTCTCGTCCAGTTCGGCGCCGACATCGGGCGCGACGACCCGCACGGCGGCGCCGGCGGCGGCGAGACCGGCGACCTTGCGGGCGGCGACGGGACCGGCGCTGACGACGAGGGCTGTCCGGCCGCGCAGATCGAGCACGACGGGATACCCGAAACGGGGGCCGGCGCCGTCTCGTTCCATGCGCCGACGATACGCGTCCGCCCGCCGATCGATTCGGTGGCACGATCGGCGGCGTGAATGCGCCCTCGCTCCATCCTGACGTCGGGGCGCTCGCCGGCCTGCTCGGGACGTGGCGTGGCCAGGGTGCGGGCGAGTACCCGACGATCGAGTCGTTCACCTACGACGAGGAGGTCACGTTTGGGCACGCCGGTAAGCCGTTCCTTGCGTACCGCCAGGCGACCGTGAACCGCGCCACCAAACTGCCGGCGCACGCCGAGGGCGGCTACTGGCGCGGCGTCGGCGGAGACCGGATCGAGTTGGTGCTGGCCCACCCGACAGGCGTCGTCGAGCTGGCCGCCGGCACCGTCGAGCCGACGCCCACCGGCCTGCGCATCGAGTTCGTCAGTACGGCAACGGTCGGCACGGTGACGGCCAAGGACGTGCGCGCGCTGATCCGCCACTTCGAGCTCGACGGCGACGTCTTGCGCTATCGCTTGGAGATGGCGGCCGTCGGCCAGCCACTGACCCATCACCTCGCCGCCGAGCTCCACCGCGCCTGACGCCCAGAACGCGACTAGCGACCGCGCGCCGCGAGTCCTTAGGGTCCGCTCGTGACAACGGCTGAACTGGTCGATCGGGTCGCCGCACTCGTCGTCGGGCGGCGGCGGGAGGCGGAGCTCGTCGTCGCCGCCGTGGACGCCGGGCGTCACGTCGTGTTGGAGGGGCCGCCGGGCACCGGCAAGTCGACGCTGCTGCGGGCGATCGCCCATGAGCTCGGGGTCGGCTTCGAGTTCGTCGAGGGCAACGCCGAGCTGACGCCGGCCCGCTTGGTCGGCCACTTCGACCCGGCGCGCGTGCTCGCCGAGGGGTACGACCCCGAGATCTTCGTCGACGGACCGCTGATCACGGCCTTGCGTGACGGCTCGTTGCTGTACGTCGAGGAGCTCAACCGGGTGCCCGAGGAGACGCTCAACGTGTTGATCACGGTGATGAGCGAGGGCGAACTGCACGTGCCGCGCCTCGGTCGCGTCCTCGCCGCGCCCGGCTTCCGGCTGGTGGCGGCGATGAACCCGTTCGATGCCGTCGGTACGGCTCGCATCTCCGCCGCCGTGTACGACCGGGTGTGCCGGTTGAGCATCGGCTACCAGTCCGCCGCCGAGGAGGCGGCGATCGTCGCCCGCGGCGTGCCGGCCGCCGACCCGGCGTGGGTCGAGCGGGCGGTGGAGCTGGTGCGCCGGTCGCGTCAGCACCCCGATTTGCGCGTCGGTTCGTCGGTGCGCGGGGCCCTCGACGCGTCGGCCGTGGCCGCATCGCTGGCGGCTTTGCGCGGCCTCCCTCCGAGCGATCCTCGCGTCGGGCTCGATGCCGTGCTCGTCGCGCTGTCGGGACGGGTCCGGGTGCGCGAGGGCTCGACTCGCACGGCCGAGGAGATCCTGACCGAGCTGTGGAACGCGGTGTTCGGCGAGCCCGGTCCCGGGGGCACGCCCGACGACGACGGGGAGGGGGATGCGACGGGAAAAGCCTGGGCCCCGACGGGGCCCCGCCCCGACTGAAGGAAGGGGCCGAGGCCGACGCCGCCCTCGACCAGTCCCGACGCACGTCGCTGCCGCGCCACCAGCTGGCCCGCCACGACCGCTTCGACGACGTGTCGCCCGACCTCGGCGAACTTGACGAGCAGGCCTTCGACGAGGCGATGGCAGCCGACGCCGACGATGCGTTGGCGTTGCTGGCCGACATGGCGCGCGCCACCGATCGCCAACTGCGCGAGCTCGCCCGCCGCCTGGCCGGCCGGCTGATGGTCGACGTCGCCCGCCACGGCCGGGTTCGCCAGCGCGGCGTCGGCACGATGGCGACGACCCGCTTCGACCCCGACGCCGGCGACCTCGACGTCGATGCCAGCACGGATGCCATCGTCGAGGCCCACGCCGCCGGTGCGGCCATCGACCCCGACGGGCTGCGCGTCCGCCGCTGGGTACGGCCGCGCACCGCCGTTTGCCTGCTCGTCGACCGCAGCGGCTCGATGATCGGGCGCCCGCTGGCGACGAACGCCGTCGCCTCCGCCGCCGTAGCCCACCGCTGCGCCGACTACAGCGTGGTGTCGTTCGCCAAGGACGGGCTGGCGGTGAAGTCACAGGACACGACGATGGGTGTCGAGCTGGTCGTCGACCGCATCCTCGCCCTGCGCGGGCGGGGCTCGACGAACATCGCCGGGGCGCTGCGACTGGCTGGCCAGCAGTTGCTGCGCTCGACCGCCGGGCGCAAGATCACCATCCTGCTGTCGGATTGCCGGGCCACGGAGCCCGGAGACGTGGTCGCCGCCGCCAGCGCCCTCGACGAACTCGTCATCCTGGCACCGCGCGGCGACGAGCACGCGGCGCGGGCACTGGGTGCCGCGACCGGCAGCCGGGTCGCCGTCGTCGGCGGCCCGACCGAGATCCCCGCCGCCATCGCCGAGTTGCTGGCCTGACGGGGTCGAGATCGAGCGCCACCGGCCTCGGCTCTACGCTCGCCCAATGACCGTCAGCCACGCCGAGAAGGCCACCCGTTTCCGTGAGCTCCACCGTCCCGGCTCGCCCCTCGTCATGCCGAACCCGTGGGACCCTGGCTCGGCCAAGCTGCTCGCCGCGGCCGGCTTCGAAGCGCTGGCCACCACGAGCAGCGGTTCGGCTGGCGCGCTCGGCCGCCGCGACGGTGCGCTGGATCGCGACGAGGTGATCGCGGCCGCCGCCGCCATTGTCGCCGCCACCGACCTGCCCGTATCGGCCGACCTGGAGCATGGCTTCGGGGCCACCGCCGCGGATGTTGCCGCGACCGCCGGACTGGCCATCGACGCCGGACTGGCCGGCTTCTCGATCGAGGACTACGACGCGGCCGCACCGGAGCCGATCCTGTCGCTCGACGTCGCCACGGAGCGAGTGGCGGCGGCCGTCGGCGCCGCCCACACCGGGGACGTCAAGCTTGTCGTCACGGCGCGGGCCGAGAACCACATCCGGGGGCGCGACGACGTCGAGGACACGATCGCCCGGCTGCGGTCCTACGCCGCCGCCGGCGCCGACGCGGTGTTCGCCCCCGGCCTCCCCGACCTGGCGACCGTCGCCCGGGTGGTCGAAGCTGTCGACCGGCCGGTGAACGTGCTGTACCGCCCGGGCGGGCCGACGGTGGCCGAGTTGGCCGACGTCGGCGTGGCCCGCATCTCGGTGGGCGGCTCCCTGTTCTACGTTGCCATGGCTGCCCTGGCCGCAGCGGCGGCCGACCTGCACGCTGGCCGCGGCGACTACGGCGCCGAACTGGAAGCCGGCGTGGCCGCCGTCAAGGTGGCCGCCGTCACTGGCCCGGCGTGATTCTCATCACATGAGAATCCGCGACCGGCGCCTGCTATGAGCAGTCGACGTCGCGGGGCGGGACGATGCCGGCGGTGTTCTCTGCCGGCGCGCCGGGGATGGTGACCGCCGTCGTCTCTGAAGGATCGATCGGTTCGGTTGTCGCGCCGGGGCGGGGCGGGGTCGTCGTCGTCGACTCGAACTGCTGAGTCGGGGCGGCGCCGAGCGACGCGTCGCCGCGAAACAGGTCGAGGATCTCCTGCATGTTGTCGCCGTCGATCTCCGGGTCGAGCACGTCGGCGCCGTTGACCCGCCGCGGGCTCGACTCGATCTGGTACGTCGGGATGCCACCTGGCTCGACGCCGTTGAGCACGCCAGCGAACTCCAGCAGCTTGGACGGCGACAGCTCCGGATCGGTGACGACGTAGTTCTGGGCCGACTCCAGCAGGCCGCCGGCGACGGCCGGGTTGAGCGGCCCCTCCGCCAGGACAGCCGACAGCACACGGCGGAGGAAGTCCTGCTGGCGGGAGATGCGGCCGAGATCGGAGGTGCCGTCCTGACGCCAGTCGCCACTGCCGGGCGGGTTCTCGTACTCGTAATGTCGCGAGCGGACGTAGGCCAGCGCGTGCTCACCGCTGAACTCGAAGCACCCCGTCGACGGCACGTCCAGGCCGGTGCTCGGGTCCCGGGCCGGGAACTGGAACGGCACGTTGACGCCGCCGACGGCGTCGACGAGCGTCTTGAAAGCGCAGAAGTCGACCTGGATGAAGTGGTCGATGCCGATGCCGAAGTTTTCGTAGATCGTGTCGACCAGGCGCTGCGGATCGTCGCGCCGGTAGGCCGAGTTGATGCGGGCCCGGTTGCCGGACCCGGCGATCTCGACGTAGAGGTCGCGCGGGAACGAGAGCACGGCGATGCGCGACGCGGCCGGGTCGACGCGGAAGACCATGATCGTGTCGCTGCGCTCGCCCATGCCCTCGCGGTCGCCGAAGGCGCCGGCGTAGGGCGAGTCGGGATCGATACACGCGCCGTTGTCGGCGCCGGTGAGCAGGAAGTTGGACGCCTCCGGATCGGCCTCGGGGAACGTCGGTACCGGCGTCGTCGGCGGCGCATCGGTCGTCGGCGCCTCGGTGTCCTCGGTGTCCTCGGTCTCCTCGGTCTCCTCGGTCGACTCGGTCTCGGTCGGCTCGGTCGTCGGGTCGGCCCCGCCCTCGTCGGTGGTGGGCGCAGCAGCGCCGCTCACCGCCGGCGCGACGGTGAGCGTGGTCTCGGCGGCCGCGGCGTCGGCCGGGTTCTCGAACGGGGCCACGGCCCGGCTGCGCACGGCGACGTAGCCGAGCGTCAACCCGACGGCGGCGAGGAAGGCGAGGGCCGCCGTACCGATCGAGGCGACGATGGCCAGTCGTTCAGGCCCTGTCCGCCGGTGCCGGGTCGGATCGGGGTCGGCCACGGCGTCACGCTACAAGTGCACCCGCGGAGCGCGATGGCGGTCGGCGCAGGCCTAGGGATTTGGAGGCGGGGCCAACTCGGTGGCGATGACCAGGTCGGGACCGGTGGTGACGTCGAACTCGACGATCGTCAACGCGTCGCGCAGATCGTCGGCGGCGGCGGCGATCGCCGCCGCGCCGGCGGCGGGCACGGTCACGGCGAGACGGGCGACGCTTGCCCGCTGGCTCAGCTTGGCCTCGGTTTTGGCCCGACGGACCCGGGCGAGCACGTCGCTGACGGCGTCGAGGTCGAGTGCCTCGTCCTCGCGGGCCGGCACCGGTGTGGTCGGCGACGGCCACGAGGCGACGTGGATCGACTCGTCGTGCGACCAACTCCATGCTTCCTCCGTCGCGAACGGCAGCGTCGGCGCCAGCATCCGCTGCAGCGCATCGAGAGCAGTCGCCAGGGCCGCCCGGGCCGACGCCGCCGGCGCATCGCCGCGGCTGCCGTAGGCCCGACCCTTGACGAGCTCGACGAAATCGTCGCAGAACCACCAGAAGAACGACTCGACACGCTCGAGGGCGCGGGCGTAGTCGTAGGTCTCGAAGGCCCGGGTGGCCTCGGCCACGATTGCGGCGAGGCGGGCCAACATCGCCCGGTCGATCGGGTCGGTCACGGCCCCCGGCGCGGCCCCGTCGGTCATCCCGAGCACGAACTTCGTGACGTTGAGCAACTTGGTGGCGAGGCGCCGACCGACCTTCATCTGGTCCTCGCTGAACGCGGTGTCGACGCCGGGGCGAGCCGAGATCGCCCAGTACCGCACCGCGTCGGTCCCGTACTGGTCGAACAGGGCCACCGGGGTGACCACGTTGCCCTTCGACTTCGACATCTTCTTGCGGTCGGGGTCGAGGATCCAGCCGTTGAGGGTCGCCGCCGTCCACGGCAGCGAGCCGTGTTCGTAGTGGGCCCGAACCACGGTCGAGAACAGCCACGTGCGGATGATCTCCGGGCCCTGCGGCCGGATGTCCATCGGGAAGACCGCCGCGAACAGCTCGGGATCGTCGGCCCAGCGGGCGGCGATCTGCGGCGTCAGCGAGGACGTCGCCCAGGTGTCCATGACGTCCGGGTCGCCGGCGAAGCCGCCCGGCTGGTTGCGCTGGACCGCCTCGTAGCCGGGCGGCACGTCGGTCGACGGATCGATCGGCAGAAGGTCCTCGACCGGCGCGATCGGCGCGTCCCAGTCGGGTTCGCCGTCGTCGCCGATCGGATACCACAGCGGGATCGGCACGCCGAAGAAGCGCTGCCGGCTGATCAGCCAGTCGCCGTTGAGTCCCTCGACCCAGTGGTCGTAGCGGTGGCGCATGTGGTCGGGGTGCCAGCGCAACTCCTTGCCCCGGGCGAGGAACGCCTCCCGTCGGCCCTGATCGCGCCCACCGTTGCGGATGTACCACTGGCGGCTGGTGACGATCTCCAGCGGCCGGCTGCCACGCTCGTAGAACTTGACCGGGTGGGTGATCGGGCGGGGCTCGCCGTGGAGGTCACCCGCCCCGCGCAGCAACTCGACGGTGGCGGCCTGGGCCTGCTTGACCGACTTGCCGGCGAGCGCGGCGTAGGCGGTGGCGCCGTCGGCCGTCAGCCAGTCGGGCGTGTCGGTGGCAAAACGGCCGTCGCGACGGATGACGTTGCGCGTCGGCAGGTCGAGCTCGCGCCACCACGTCACGTCGGTCGTGTCGCCGAACGTGCAGACCATGGCGACACCCGTGCCCTTGTCCGGCTCGGCCAGGGGGTGCACGACGACCGGCACCTCGACGCCGAAGACCGGCGTCCGCACGGTCTGGCCGACCAACGACGTGAAGCGCTCGTCGTCGGGGTGGCAGACGAGGGCGACGCAGCTGACGATCAGCTCGGGCCGGGTCGTGTCGATCAGCACCGGTCCCGTCGCCCCGTGGAACGACAGGAGGTGATAGGCACCGGGACGCTCGCGGTCCTCGATCTCGGCCTGGGCGACGGCCGTCTGGTCGTCGACGTCCCACAACGTCGGCGCCTCGGCGCTGTACGCCTCGCCCCGAGCGAGGTTGCGCAGGAACGCCAGCTGGCTGGTCCGCCGGCTGACGCCGTTGATCGTCTCGTACAGCAGCGACCAGTCGTAGGAGAGGCCGAGGCGGCGGAACAGCGACTCGAAGACGTCCTCGTCGGTGGCCGTCAGCTCGTGGCACAGCTCGACGAAGTTCGGTCGCGACACCGGGATCGCCCGATGGCCCTTCGGTGCGTCGCCGTCGAACGGCGGCACGAACCCGGCGTCGAACGGCTGCGACGGGTCGCAGCGGACACCGAAGAAGTTCTGCACCCGCCGCTCGGTGGCCAGTCCGTTGTCGTCCCAGCCGATCGGGAAGAACACCGCCTTGCCGGCCATCCGCTGGTAGCGGGTGATGGCGTCGGTCTGGGTGTAGCCGAACACCGTGCCCATGTGGATCGAGCCCGACACCGTCGGCGGCGGCGTGTCGACGGAGAACACGGCGGCCCGGTCGGCGGCGAGCGCCCGTTCCCGGTCGAAGCGATAGACGCCGTCGGCTTCCCACCGCTGCGCCCAGCGGTCTTCGATGCCGTCCAACGTCGGCTTCTCGGGGATCGTCGCCACGGGCGACAGGATACGGAGCGACCCTCGTCTCTCCGAAAGGGTCCCTGATCACGCGGCCCTGCCCTCCTAGCCTGAAACGTCGTGCTACGCCTCTACGACACCGCTACCCGGGAGGTTCGCGAGCTGGCGCAACGCGATCCCGGCACCGTGTCGATCTACCTCTGCGGGCCCACGGTCTACGGCCCGCCGCACCTCGGCCACGGCCGGGCGACGCTCGAGTACGACGTCCTCGCCCGCTACCTGCGCTGGACCGGCATCGAGGTCCGGTTGGCCTCGAACATCACCGACATCGACGACAAGATCATCGACCGGGCCGAACGGGAGGGTCGCGACGCGGCCGAGATCGCCCAGCGCTGCGAGTCGGTGTGGTGGCGGGCGATGGATGCGATCGGCGTGCTCCGCCCGACCGACGTGCCGCGGGCGACCGAGTGGGTCGACGAGATGGTCACGATGATCGGCCAACTCGTCGAGATCGGGCGGGGGTACGAGACCGACGACGGCGTGTACCTCAGCGTCGCGACGGTCGAGGACTACGGCCTCCTGGCCCAACAGGATCTGGCCGAAATGCTGGTCGGGGGCGGCGAACGCGACGTGTACGGATCGGCCGGCAAGCGCCACCCGGCCGACTTCGCGCTGTGGAAGCTGGCCAAGCCCGGTGAGCCGTCGTGGCCATCGCCCTGGGGGGCGGGCCGGCCGGGCTGGCACAGCGAGTGCGTGGTGATGAGCCTCGGGCTGCTCGGCGAGCAGTTCGACCTCCACTGCGGCGGTCTCGACCTCAAGTTCCCCCACCATGAGAACGAGCGGGCGCAGGCGGTCGCCCTGGGCCAGCGCTTCGCCTCTCACTGGATGCACCACGCCTTCGTCGTCGATCGTGGCGGCGAGAAGATGTCCAAGTCGCTCGACAACTACGAGAACCTCCTCGACTTCGTCGCCGAGCGCGACCCCCGGGCGTTCCGCCTGATGCTGCTGCAGGCGCACTATCGCTCACCAGTGGCGATCGACGCCGAGCTGGCCGCGGCTGCCGAGCGTACCCTGGTCGGCCTCGACGCCTTCGCCCGCCGATCGACGGTGCTCGACGCGGCGGAGCCCGACCCGGACGTGCTCGACCGCTTCCGCCGACGGATGGACGACGACCTCGACACGCCGGGGGCGATGGCCGTCGTGTTCGACACCGTGCGCCAGGGGAACGCGGCGATCGACGGTGGCGACCCGGCGGCGGCGGCCCTGGCCGCCGCCGTGCGGGAGATGACCGGGGTGCTCGGGCTCGAGCTCGGCGGCGCGATCGACGTGCCGGCCGACGTCGCCGCCCGTGCCGCCGAGCTGGATGCGGCGCGGGCGGGCAAGGACTTCGTCACCGCCGATCGCCTGCGCGCGGAACTGCAGGGCGACGGCTGGATCGTCGAGACGGGGGCGGGGGGGACGACGGTCCGACGGTGACGATCTCGACGACGGCGACGACGCCGGCCACGACCGGGATCGCCGGCGAACCCCCGCTGCGGGGTACGCCGAGCGGTGGCCTCGCTCGTTCGTCACCGGTCGACGAGCGCGCCGCCCGCGTCGCCGCCCGCCATCGCCATCCCTCCACCCGAGGTTCGGGACCCCTCCAGGTGGTCCCCCCGCCCTCGGGCATCGCGCCGATCACGGCCAGGGAGCTGGACGAGCGCTTGGGCGCTCGCCGCCGCCACCCGAGCGGCCGGGTGCGCATCGAGCAACCACGGCGCCGCGTCCGCCCGGCGCCGTCGATGGGCTACCAGCCGGGGCTCGACGGACTGCGGGCGGTCTCGGTGATCGTGATCATGCTGTACCACGGCGGCTTCGCCTGGATCCATGGCGGGTTCTTCTCGGTCGAGGTGTTCTTCGCCACCTCGGGGTTCCTGATCACAGCCCTCCTGCTCGAGGAGCGGACCCGCACCAACCGAACGTCGCTGCGCCAGTTCTGGATCCGTCGGGCCCGCCGGCTGCTGCCGGCCCTCGCCCTCCTCCTCGCCACCGTCGCCATCGTCACGTTGCTGGCCGGGACGGACGAGCAGCTGACCACGCTGCGCCGCGACTTGCCGTGGGCGATCTTCTACGCCGGCAACTGGGGCCAGATCACCGGCGGCATCCCGTACTGGGCCAGCGATCCGCCGCTGTTGCGCCATCTCTGGACGCTGGCCATCGAGGAGCAGTTCTACGTCGTCTGGCCGCTCGCCTTCCTCGTGCTCGGTCGGCTCCGTCGCCGCTCGGCGGCGCTCGTGCTCGTCGGCGTCGCCGTCACGACGTGGGTCGCCGGGTTCGTCATCCACGCCGGCGGGCCCGGTCCGATGGGCGGCTGGTTCGACGGCGCCGACCGCGTCAACTTCGCCTACCTGTCGACCGTGACCCGGGCCGGTGCGCTGGCCCTCGGAGCCGGCGCCGCGTTCGTCTGGCAGCCGTGGCGAACGGCGCCACGGCTCCGTCCCGCGGCGCGAGGTCGCCTCGGCCGCACGCTGGACCGGACCGGTGGGGCGCTGCTCGGCCTCTTCGCCGCCGTGGCCGCCACGGCCGGGATCACCGAGGGCTACGTGTACCAGTGGCTGCTGGCCATCATGGCCGTGGCGGCCACGGCCCTCGTGCTGATCGTCGTCCACCCGGCGGCGGTGGGGATGCGGCGCTGGTTCGGCTGGCGGCCGCTGGTCGAGATCGGCAAGCGCAGTTACGGCCTCTACCTGTGGCACTGGCCGATCTTCGTGTTCGCTGGGGCCGCCGACGGTGACACGGGCCGCTTCCTCCTGGCCGTGACCATCGCCGTCGGCTGCACCGAGATCTCCTACCGCTTCGTCGAGACGCCGTTCCGATCGGGGGCGTTCTCGGCGTGGTGGCGGGCGTCGACCGAGCGGTCGCGCGGGTGGTTCCTCGGCGTCGGCGCGGCCCTGCTCGTCGGGCTGATCGTCGCCTACGTGCGCGTGGAACCGACCGACCGGGCTGTCGGCGGCGACCAGTCGACGTTCGCCGGCCCGTCTAGCACCGCCACCGAATCGGTGGTGGTGCCGGCCCCGCCGTCCTCGACGACGGCGAGTACGGCCGTGCCGACCACGACGACACCGCCGCCTCCCGTCGGTCCGCTGCGGGCGACCATCGTCGGCGACTCGCAGGGTCACTCGCTGGCCGTCAACCAGCCGCGCGGCCTGGGGGAAACGATCGACATCGACAACGGGTCCTTGCCCGGCTGCAGCATCTACGACGCCGGCAGCATCCGCACGGCTCGGCCCGGCGTGCGCAACAACTTCGGCATGTGTGAGGGCTGGGCCGACGATTGGGCTGACGCGGCGCGCGAGCACGGGGCCGAGGTGACGCTCGTCGTGCTCGGTGCCTGGGACGTCTTCGATCTCGAGACGCCGTCCGGCGAGGTGCTGACGTTCGCCACGCCGCCGTGGGATGCGTACGTGGGGGAACAGCTGCAGGCCGGCATCGACGCGCTGGCGGCAACGGGCACGAAGGTCGCGCTGCTGGAAGCACCGTGCATGCGGCCCCAGGACGTCGACGGTGCCGCCGTCCCCGCACTGCCCGAACGTGCCGACGACGCCCGCGTCGCCCACGTCAACGACCTGTTCCGCCAGGTCGCCGCAGCCAACCCGGCGACGACCACGTTCGTGCCCGGCCCGCCGGCGTGGTGCCAGGACGAGGCCGTGTCGTCGAGCCTGGCCAACCGCTGGGACGGCGTCCACGTCTACGGCCCCGGTGCCGGCTTGATCTACGACGCCGTGGCGCCGACCCTCCTGGCCCTGCGCTGAGCGCGTTCTGCCTTGAGCAATTGACCAGATCCGGTCGATTCGTCAATGCAGAACGACTCAGCCGTCGGGGGCGGCGGTGCAGGGTTGGGCGGCGCAGACGTCGATCAGCGTGTCGTTGAACAGGAACTCGTACTTCTGGCGTTGCGCGTCGGGGTCGGCCCGCGGGTCCCCGTGCGGGTCCTCGCCGGCGGACGGGGGGAGGTTGTCGAACGGGATCAGCGGGGCGCCGGAGTCCCACACGATGATCGCCGACCCCGCCGGGCCCGATCCGGTCGCCGGGTACTCGACCGGCTCCAACCCCCACCCGGGGTCGATCTCGTCGCTGCGCCCGGTCGCCGTCACCGGGCGGTGGATCGGGATGCCGAGCGTGCGAGCTTCGATGAAGGCGGTCAGCTCGCTGACCTGGTGGTCGCCGAGGGCGACGTGGAGGAGGACCGTCTTGGCCGGTGTGCCCGGCAACGGGTCGGCGGTGACGTGTTGGGCGTAGCCGGCGCCCTCGCCGCGGTCCCACAGCATCTGCATCATGGCGATGATCAGCGGCTGGTCGAGCTCGCTCGGGTAGGCCGGGCGGAAGATCGCCTCGTTGAACGACTCGAAGTCGACGGAGCGGGCCAGCAGCACGCCATAGTTCATGCCGGGCACACCGAGCGCGAAGCGCTCGATGTCCGGCGACACGCCGGCGAACATCAGCCCCATGATCGCCCCCTGGCTGTTGCCGTCGTAGGCCAGCGTGGTCGGATCGACGAGCAGTGAGCCGTCGGCCCGTTGGAAAGCGGGGTCGGCGACGAGGCCGCCCGGCGCGGTCATCAAGCGACTCAACACGATCTGGTTGAGCACCCCCTGTTGCAGGCGGTCGACGACGGCGGGGAACAGCGACAGGTCGCCGAGCGCGCCGGCGGCGACGGCGACGTCGTCCTCGCTCATCCCGGCCCACTTGGTGGCGCAGTAGACGAGGCCGTACGTGTCGGTGATCCGCCGGATGTTCCCGGCGTTGACCTCGTAGTGCGAGCCGAGCAGGCCATGCCCGTACTGCACGAGTCGCCCGGGGGCGGTGCCGTTGAGCACCGCCGGCGGGATGTTGCAGACGAACGGCGCCCGCAGCGTGCCGTTCGGGGTCGGCAGGGCGTCCGGGTCGGTCACGGGGTCGGTGTCGTAGTGGAAGCCGTTGCCGGGGGCGCCATCGGCGGTCAACCAGTTCGTCACCTCGAAGCTGCCCGACACTTGACGGGCGACGCCCTCCAGTGGGCTGCCGTCGTCACGGGTGGGGGAGTCGACGACGGCGTCGATCGTGAAGGCGGGGGCGCCGTTTCCCAACGCCGCCAGCGTCTCGTCCCGCAGGGTGAGCATGCGGGCGGTGAGGCCGTCGGTCGACGCGACGGTGAAGTCCCAGGCGAGCAGCCAGTCCTGGCGATCACCGGTGCCGGCGAGCGCCTCGAACGCCGTCTCGAGCTCCGGGCGCCGATCCTCGACGGCGGCGACGTCGGTGACGGCGCCGTCGCGCACGGCGCGAAAGATCGCCGACGGCTCGACCGGCTGCCCGTCGCGCCGGACGAGGCCGCGCAGGCCGACGGCGTAGGTGTGGCCCTCGGTGAGCGCCACCGCTGGGTGGATCATCAGCAATCGGTCGGTGTCGCCGGTGGCGTGGGCGTCGAGCTCGGCCCACAGTGCCACCCGCTCGCCGGTGTCGACGTCGACGAGGACGACCGGGGCGTCAGCGGCCAGCGAGGCGCCGAGGTCGGTCCAACTCGGCAGCTTCGAGCTGGCGGCGTCGAGGTCCTCGACGTACGTGAGCAGCGTCGAGTTGGGACTGAAGCCGTCGTTGCGGTTCCACTCGCCGACGTCGAGGGCCGTGCCGGTGGCGTTGACCGGCGCGCCGGCGGGTGGGAAGGCGACGCGCCGCCCGGTCGGTGTCGCCGCGTCGGGCGCCGTCAGCCCGTTCGAGGGGTAGGGGAGGAAGCAGTGCCGCGGATCGAGAACCTCGCACCCGTCGGCCGCGCCGGTCAGCTCGGCCTCGATGCCGGCCCGCAGTTCGTCGTCGGCTGGACCACTGGTCGCCGGGACGTCGGTGGTGGTCGGCGCGTTGGTGGTCTCGGGACTGGCGGTGGCGGCGGTGGTCGCCCTGGACGCCGCCAGCAGCGTCAGTCCCACCAGTCCTGCCCACATGCCCCGTCGCCCCATGGCGCCAAACGGTACTCAGCCCCGGTCTGTGACTTGTTACCGACGGGTAGACACGGAGGTTACCGCATGGTAACTTAGCCGTCATGCCCGACTTCTCGCTCACCCTCAACGAGGACCAGCAGCAGATTCAGAAGTGGACCCACGACTTCGCCGAGGACGTCATCCGTCCGGCGGCCCATGAGTGGGACGAGCGCGAGGAGTTCCCGTTCCCGATCGTCGAGGAGGCCGCCCAGATCGGGCTGTACAGCGTCGACTTCCTGCTCAACGCGATCAGCGACCCGACCGGGTTGACGCTGCCAGTGGCGGTCGAGGAGATCTTCTGGGGGGACGCCGGCATCGGCATGGCGATCATGGGCTCGGGGTTGGCGGCGGCCGGCATCTCCGGCAACGGGACGCCTGAGCAGGTGCTGGAGTGGGTGCCGCAGTGCTACGGCACGCCGGAGAAGGTGCAGTTGGGTGCGTTCTGCGTGAGCGAACCCGACGCCGGTTCCGACGTGTCGAGCCTGCGGACGCGGGCCGTCTACGACGAGGCCACCGACGAGTGGGTCCTCAACGGCACGAAGGCGTGGATCACCAACGGCGGCATCGCCGACGTGCACGTGGTGGTCGCCGCCGTGGATCCCGAGCTGAAGGGACGGGGCCAAGCCAGTTTCGTGGTGCCCCCCGCCACGAAAGGGCTGTCCCAGGGCCAGAAGTACCTGAAGCACGGCATCCGCGCGTCGCACACGGCGGAGGTCGTGCTCGACGACGTCCGGGTGCCCGGGAGCTGCCTCCTCGGCGGCAAGGAGAAGCTCGACGCCAAGCTGGCCCGTGCCCGCGAGCGCGGCACGACAGGCGAGAAGCAGCCGGCGATGTCGACGTTCGAGGCGACCCGCCCGACCGTCGGCGCCCAGGCCCTCGGCATCGCCCGCGCCGCCTACGAGTACGCCCTGCAATACGCCAAGGAGCGCCAGGCCTTCGGGCGGCCGATCATCATGAACCAGGCCATCGCCTTCAAGCTGGCCAACATGATCACCGAGATCGACGCCAGCCGCCTGCTGATCTGGCGGGCGGCGTGGCTGGCCCGCAACGGTGGCTACGTCAACGCCGAGGGCTCGATGAGCAAGTACAAGGCGTCCGAGGTCTCGGTGCGGGTCACCGAGGAGGCGATCCAGATCCTCGGCGGCTACGGCTACACCCGCGAGTACCCCGTCGAGCGCTGGCACCGCGACGCCAAGATCCACACGATCTTCGAGGGGACGAGCGAGATCCAGCAGCTGGTCATCGCCCGGGCGATCTCCGGCCTGCGCATCGAATAGACACTCGGTCACCGACCCGGGCGGGCATTCGTGCGCCGGAACTCCTGCCCGCGCTCACGTGTCGTCGAGAAGTCGCAGCTGCCACTGGTCCTCGGCCGCGACGCCGCCGATCACGGCCAGAGAGAGCCGGCCCAACCAGACGCGGGCAGGCCGAGGGCTGAGGGCGGAACTCACGGCGCCTCCTGCCCTCGCAGGCGATCGCGTCGAGCCGCCGACCTCGGCGAGTCCGATGCGGTTACGGCCCGGATGGCGACGAGCAGGACGCGGCGGGTTGTCTACGAGCGCTCGGTACGGAGATCGATCCACGCGGCATCCTCCTCGCGGAATAGCGACGGACGGTCCGGATTTCTCGTCGACTCAATCGGGCTCGTCGCGTCGGGTCCCCATCACAAACGGCTCGGGGTTGCCTCTATACCCCCTGGGGGTATAGAGTGATCGATGCCGCCGACCCGTGAGGATTGCGGAGCAGCGGCTGGTGACCAGCTGAGGAGTGGAGATGCAGACGACACACGAACACCAGCGGCCACGCGAACAGCCCGCGCGTGACGCCAACCACGGCGACCACGGCAGCGGTGGGCAGCACGCCGGCCACGACGTCGGCATGTTCCGCCGGCGGTTCTGGTGGAGTCTGCTGTTGACGGTGCCGGTCGTCCTGACCAGCCACATGGTGATGGAGTGGTTCGGTTACGAACTCGACTTCGCCGGGATCGAGTGGGTCGGCCCGGTGCTCGGCTCGGTGATCTTCTTCTGGGGCGGAGCCCCGTTCCTGAAGGGGGCCTGGCGCGAGAGCCAGGCGCGTCGGCCGGGGATGATGCTGCTGATCGCGATGGCGATCATGGTCGCCTACGTCGCGTCGATGGCCACCTCGCTGGACTGGTTCGAGCTCGACTTCTGGTGGGAGCTGTCGCTGCTGGTCACGATCATGCTCCTTGGACACTGGCAGGAGATGAAGGCGCTGGGCCAGGCCCAGGACGCCCTCGCCGCCCTCGCCGCGCTGCTGCCGGATGAGGCCGAGCGGGTGAGTGAGAGCGGTGACGTCGAGACGGTCGCCCTCGATGACCTGCAAGCTGGCGACGTGGTCCTGGTGCGCAGTGGGGCGCGGGTGCCCGCCGACGGTGAGATCGTCGACGGGTCGGCCGAACTGGACGAGTCGATGATCACGGGTGAGTCCAAGCCCGTCGCCAAGGAGGTCGGTGCCCGGGTGGTGGCCGGCACCGTGTCCACCGACTCAGCGATCCGGGTGCGCGTCGAAGCGGTGGGTGAGGAGACCGCGCTGGCCGGGATCCAGCGCCTCGTCGCCGAGGCGCAGGAGTCGCGGTCGCGTGCCCAGGTCCTCGCCGACCGGGCGGCCGCCCTGCTCTTCTACGTCGCTACCGCGGCGGCGGTGATCACCGCCATCGTCTGGTTGGCCGTCGGGGACGCCGACGACGCTGTCGTCCGGGTCGTCACCGTGCTGGTGATCTCCTGCCCCCACGCGCTCGGGTTGGCGATCCCGTTGACGACGTCGCTGTCGTCGGCGATGGCCGCCCGCAACGGCATCCTGGTGAAGGACCGCCTGGCGCTCGAGCTGAGCCGGACGGTCGATGCCTTCTTGTTCGACAAGACCGGGACGTTGACGAAGGGTGAGCACACCGTGGCCGGCGTGCAGGGCGTGGGCATCGACGACGACGAGGTGCTGCGCCTCGCCGGGGCGGTCGAGTCCGACAGCGAGCATCCCCTCGCCCGGGCGATCGTCGCGGCCGCCCGCGATCACGACGTCACCGCGACGGCGACGGCGTTCCGCTCGATCACCGGCCGCGGCGTCGAAGCCGACATCGACGGCACCGCCTACGCGGTCGGCGGACCGGCCCTGGTGCGGGAACGGTCACTCGAGGAGCCGGCCACCCTCTCCACCTGGTCACAGGGATGGAAGGAGCGGGGAGCATCGGTCCTCTATCTCGTGCGCGGCGGCGAGATCATCGGCGGCCTCGCCCTCGAGGACGAGATCCGCCCCGAGGCACGAGCGGCCGTCGCCGAACTCCAGAGCATGGGGCGGCGGGTCGTCATGATCACCGGCGACGCCCGCCAGGTCGCCGAGGCGGTCGGCGCTGATCTCGGTGTCGACGAGGTGTTCGCCGAAGTGCTGCCCGAGGACAAGGCGGCCAAGGTCGCCGAACTGCACGATCGTGGGCTCAAGGTGGCGATGATCGGCGACGGTGTCAACGACGCCCCCGCCCTGGCTAGTGCCGATGTCGGCATCGCCATCGGCGCCGGCACTGACGTCGCCATCGAGTCGGCCGGGCTCATCCTCGCCAGCTCGGATCCGCGGGCCGTCGTCGGCATCATCCGCCTCTCAGCGGCCGCCTACCGCAAGAGCCTGCAGAACCTGTGGTGGGCGGCCGGCTACAACATCGTCGCCATCCCGCTCGCCGCGGGGGCGCTCGCCTGGGCCGGGTTGTCGATGCCGCCGGCGGTTGCCGCCGTCCTCATGAGCGTGTCGACGATCGTCGTCGCCCTCAACGCCCAGCTGCTGCGCCGCGTCGATCTCCGGCCGTCGGCGACGAGCGACGATCCGAACGCCTTGCAGCCACAGCCCGTGGCCGCCTGAACGAGCGAGGTTGACAGAGATGAGAAGGCCAATGATCGCGGCCCTGGTCGTGGCGGGAGTGACCCTCTCGGCGTGCGGCGACGGTGATCCCTCCAGCGGCGACGACGCCGGCCAGCACCGCACGGTCGAGGTCGACATGGTCGACATCGCGTTCGCGCCCGACACCCTGGAGGTCGTCAGGGGTGAGACCGTTGAGTTCGTGTTCACGAATAGCGGCGATGTTGTTCACGACGCGTTCGTCGGCGACCGCGTCGCCCAAGCCGATCACGAGGTCGAGATGCGGGCCTCCGACGACGACGGACACGGAGATAGCCACGACGACGAGGCCGACGACCCGGCCGTCACCGTCGATCCCGACGAAACCGGCACGCTCACTTACACCTTCGATCAACCCGGCACCATCGAGATCGCTTGCCACCAGCCCGGCCACTACGAGGCTGAGATGGTGATCACGGTCGATGTGGCCTGAGCGTGAGCCGTGACAGAGCCCGGCGAGCTTGTCGATGTCGGTGCGGCCGCCGTGTTCCCAGGCGCGGTCGGTACTGTC
>Ga0136617_10000304_pt1 | contig 39958 bp, 39 predicted proteins | sample AntDrymUQ3222106_2_FD_129672 | JGI IMG/M metagenome (GOLD analysis project Ga0136617, IMG submission 129672) | Polar desert sand microbial communities from Dry Valleys, Antarctica - metaG UQ322 (21.06) | ecosystem: Environmental > Terrestrial > Soil > Desert | place: Antarctica: Dry Valley... | reverse complement strand
GTGGGCTGTTGTTCGGTGTGGCGCCCGACCGGGCCGCCGAGGCAGTTGCCCAACTCGGCGGTGCCGCGGCGGTGATCGGCACGGTGCGGACCGGAACCGGGAAGATCCTGCTGCGCTGAGACCTGTGACCTGCAGGAGACACGGGGCGTTCACGTACGCGGGCACGCCCGTAGGAGTCCCGACCGCGGTCCTCACTGACCGCTTGACCGATCACGAGCTGCTCGATCAGCTGCGCCGCCGCTTCCACGGCCATTGAGGCTCCCGGCGGCGTTGGCGAGGCGGTCAAGCTGGACGCCAATCCTGATCGTCAGCATTGAGAACGCAGCGGCCCTCCTCATACGGCCAGATCGACACGGCGTATCCCGCTGCCGGATACGGCGTAGAGGAACGGACCTGGCCGTTCGCATGCCTCAACAAGCTGGTCAAGAGCGTCGAGGTACTGCTGCGCCATGGTGGCGGCGCGCAGGTTGCCGCTGGTGAGGCAGAACGCACGCACCCGGTGGCCGACGAGTACCGCGCGTTCGGCCGGGCGGTAACGGATACGTTCGTCCTTCATCAGCACGACCCAACCCCGCTGGCCGGCGCGGGCAAGCCAATCGATGTCGGCAACGGCCTCGTCGGCGGGAATTCCGTACACCTCGGCGAGGGTGTGGCACCGCAAACCGGCCGCGCGCAGCAGGTCAGGTACTTGACGGCGCCCCAGGCTCTGATCCAGGAAGAGTTCGGGCAACCCCTTGGGATGTCCCGATGCCATAGCTCAGGCCGCAGGGCGAGTCGCGATACGTACCGCGTCCTCGAGCTGCTCGTGGGGGACGCCGTACTCCTCGGCGACGACTTCGAGCGGCTCCCCGGCTCGGAACAGCGCCAATGCGTCTTCCACGCGCGCCCCGCCGCGGGTGAATATCGGCTGACCGAAACCCCGCGCCAGATCGACGACCACGTCCGCAACCTCGTACGCCGGCAGCCGGATAAGCCGGACGTAACCATCGGCGCTGAACTCCAACCGCTGCAGGTAGGCAGCGACGATCTCGTTGAACACGCGTTGACCGCTCCGGATCACGACCAGCTCGCGGGCCGCACGCGCAGCTGCAGGGTCATCGGTCGTCTCCGCGTAGTCGAAAACGACTTCCGCCCCGTCGGTGTACAAGCGCTGGCTGGCCAATGCATGCGCCACCCCGAACTGCTCGTCCAGCCGATCCAGCGCAGGACGGATCCGCTGCAGTGGTACACCGCTGCGCCGCATTGCGGTGAGGACGAGACCCTCGGCCAGCCCGACAAAAGGGATCACCGGACTGCGGAATCCCGATCTCGGCAGGGCGGTGAGTACCGGCGCTCCGACAACCTCGCGGCGGCCCACCGGCTTGCGGCGGTATCCGTGCTTCCAGGTCGTGAGGGTGCTGACCGGTACATCCAGGTAGCGGGCCGCCTCTGGAACCGTATAGAGCGGCGTATCGAAGCGGTTGAGTTCACCGGTTCGCTCGTCGAGCGTGCTCATGACGACCGCACCCCTCTCATGGCCTCTTGCCCCTTGCTACCCCCACTATCTCGCATCCGACCGACGGCCAGCCCTCGACAGGCCACCCACCGCCCTCATTGCCTGCGGAGGGGTAACCGAACTCGTGGCCGACGACCACCGATATCGGGTCAGGCCTGCGATTTCACGTAACGGACGAACCGGCGATGTCTTCTGGTACCAGCCGGCCGATGGCACCGCTGGAGTAGACCGTGGTCAGCACTGATCCGACCGGTGCCACCGTGGCGTTCGTCGACGTACCCGGCCACGAGCGGTTCGTCACGACGACGCTCGCCGGCGTCGGACCGGTGCCTGCGGTCCTGCTCGCCATCGCCGCCGATGAGGGCTGGATGCCCAGACGGGCGAGCATGTCGACGCGCTCGTCGCCCTGGGCGTCCGCAACGGGCTACTGGTGATCACCCGCAGCGACCTGATGGAACCGGAGCTGGCCCTGCACGACGCACGCGACACCTGGCCGGCACGCCGCTGGCCGCGATGCCACGGCCTGCGTCTCGACGCACACCGGCTCGGGACTCGACGAGCTACGAGCCGCGCTACACACCCTGACAACGGGCCTGCCGATCTCCGATGCCGCCACCGCTGGCCGAAACGGTCACACCGTTCGGACCGCCGACGGCCGACACCGGCTGACCTGATCTCTGCTGCCAGCCACACCGAGGCGCTGAGTTGCACCAAGACGATCGATGCGAAACTGTGTGCGGGCTCCTCGATCATGAAGGGAACTCACAAGGGAAGCGTTCGGGTGTCTGGAGGCTTATTCACAACTCGCCCGATGATCATGCGAAAAAGGCTTTGACCTGCGAGGACGTGACCGGCTTCCGGGGTTGTGAATAAGCCTCTTGGTGTCAGCAATGAATTCTTTGAACTCGGTGTGCGGATCCTCCCATCGAGAAACCTTCTCCGCCGCGTACGTCGACCGTACCGGGGCCACCGTCGAGACCCTGATGCGGTTGCGGCTGTTCGTCCTGGTGGCGCTCTGCCCGCCGGGCGAGGTCCGCGGCGCGGCGCGGCAGGTCGTCGAGTCCGACGTCGATCTCGTTGCCTCCTGGCAGTGCGCCTTCAGGGAGGAGGCCCTCGGCGACCGGGGCGCTGCTCGTGACCCGCGGGAGTCCGCCCAGCCGGTGTTGCGGCCCGGGCACGGGCTCCTGCTCTGGGCGGTCGACGGCGTGCCGGTGGCGCTGGCGGGAGCCGGGCCGCCGGTGGCCGGTATGTCGCGGGTCAGCTCGGTCTACACCCCGCCTGAGCACCGCTGCCGTGGATATGGCAGCGCGGTCACGGCCGCGGCATCGGCGTGGGCGCTCGCCGCCGGTGCGCGCGACGTGGTGCTGTTCACCGACCGCGCCAACCCGGTGAGCAACGCGATCTATCCGCGGATCGGGTACCGGCCCGTGTACGACGTGCTGGAGCTGGGATTCCGTAGCGGGTGATGCGTTCCGCCACCCTCCGTGCTACGGCATGAATTCGTTCCGGAGCAGCCAGTTTTCGTGCTGCACCGCGGAGGGCGGGCTCAGTCCTATGGCTGAACCCGGGCGTGCGGCAGGATCAACACCGTGAACGATCGGCGCACCGGTGCCTCACTCGCCCGGCTGGGGATCACCGATCCCCGGGCCGAGCTAACGCTCACCCGGCTCGACTGGTGGTCCGGAGACACCCCCGCCGACGACACCACGGCACCGGTCATGTGGGCACTGGCCCGTAGCCCCGATCCGAACCTGGCGCTGCGCGCGGTCGATCGGCTCGCGGAGGCGGCGTCGGACTGGCCCGCCCTCGACGCCGCCCTGCGGGCCGACACCGTCCTGCGCGGGCGGCTGATGGCACTGCTCGGCAGCTCCACCGCCCTCGGCGACCACCTGGTGGCGCACCCGGACCGCTGGCACCGGCTGACCGGTGACGCGGTCGGCGAGGCCCGGGACTCAAACTCCTACATCGCCAGGTTGCTCATCGCGGTCGGTGCCGATCCGCAGGCGCCACCGGCCGGCGCGCCGGGCGGTGGCCGGGCGGGCCGGACCGACGCCGACGCCGTCACCGCGCTGCGCACGGCCTACCGCGACGAGCTGCTCCTGCTCGCCGCCGCCGACCTCGCCGCGGCCGGTGAGCCCGAGCTGCCGGTGCTGCCGGTCGAGGACGTGGCGCGGCGGCTGGCCGACCTCGCCGGGGCCGCACTTCGGGCGGCGCTGGCGGTGGCGCTGGCCGAGACCGGCGACACCGAGCCCGGCCGGCTCGCCGTGATCGCGATGGGCAAGGCCGGCGGGTGCGAGCTGAACTACGTCAGCGACGTCGACGTCGTGTTCGTGGCCGAACCGGCCAATAACGGCACCAGCCGGCTGGCCGCCCGAATGATGCGCATCGCGGGTGCGGCTTGCTTCGAGGTGGACGCCAACCTGCGTCCCGAGGGCCGCCAGGGTGCACTGGTCCGCACCCTGGACGGGCACGTCTCCTACTACCGGCGGTGGGCCAAGACGTGGGAGTTCCAGGCCTTGCTCAAGGCCCGCCCGATCGCCGGTGATCCGCAGCTGGGTGCGGCCTACGCCGACGCCGTCGCCCCGTTCGTGTGGAGTGCCACCGAACGGGAGGACTTCGTCGCCGACGTGCAGGCGATGCGTCACCGCGTGGTGGAGCACGTCCGGCCCGACCAGACCGAGCGGGAGCTCAAGCTCGGCCGCGGCGGGCTGCGCGACGTCGAGTTCGCCGTGCAGTTGCTCCAGCTCGTGCACGGTCGCACCGACCCGGCGTTGCGCTCGGCGTGCACGCTCGATGCGCTCGTGGCGCTCTCGGACGGCGGCTATGTCGCCCGTGAGGACGGTGCCAACCTGGCGGCGTCCTACCGGTTCCTGCGGCTGCTGGAGCACCGCCTTCAGCTCCAACGCATGCGCCGCACCCACCTGCTGCCGGCCGAGGACGACACCGACGCGCTGCGTTGGCTGGGCCGGGCCGCGCGGTTGCGCCCCGACGGCCGCCACGATGTCACCGGGATGCTGCTGGCCGAATGGCGGCGCAATGCGCGCCGGGTGCGCCGGTTGCACGAGAAGCTGTTCTACCGGCCGCTGCTCACGGCGGTGTCCCGGTTGTCGGCGGACTCGGCTCGGCTCTCGGAGTCCGCGGCCGCGGCGCGGCTGGCCGCGCTGGGCTGGGCGTCACCGGAGGGAGCCCTGAACCACCTGCGGGCATTGACCTCGGGGGTCTCGCGGGCCGCGGCGATCCAGCAGACCCTGTTGCCGGTGCTGCTCGACGAGCTGGCGCGCAGCCCCGATCCGGACCGCGGGCTCCTGGCTTACCGCCGGGTCTCCGAGGCGCTCGCGACAACGCCGTGGTACCTGCGGCTGCTACGCGACGAGGGGGCCGTCGCCCAGCGGTTGATGTGGCTGCTCGGCACGTCCGTGCTGGTCCCGGATCTGTTGGTGCGCGCCCCGGAGGTGCTGCGGCTGCTCGCGGCGCCGATGGCAGGGCAGGCCGACGAGCTCACCCGCGACCCGGCGGAGGTGGCCGCCTCGTTGCGCACCACCGTCGCCCGCCAGATCGACCTCGACACCGCAGTCGCCACGGCCCGTTCCCTGCGCCGCCACGAGCTGCTCCGGGTGGCGTGCGCGGACCTGTTCGGCGAGCTGCCCGTTGATCGGGTCTGTGAGGCGCTGAGCTCGGTGTGGGTCGCGGTGCTCCAGGCGACGCTGCACTCGGTGGAGCAGGCCCTGAACCCGGGCACCGCGCCGGCCCGGATCGCGGTGATCGGGATGGGCCGACTCGGTGGGGCCGAGCTGGGGTACGGCAGCGACGCCGACGTGCTGTTCGTCTGCGAGCCGGTCGGTGCTGGTGACGGTGCTGGCGACGGGGCAGGGAATGAGCACGAGGCCGTCCGGTACGCCACCAGGGTCGCCGAGACCGTGCGGAACCGGCTCGCCGCACCGAGCCCCGACCCGGTGCTCGTCGTCGACGCCGACCTGCGGCCGGAGGGCCGATCCGGGGCCTTGGTCCGGACGCTGAGCTCCTACCGGGAGTACTACGCGCGCTGGTCGCAGGTCTGGGAGGCCCAAGCCTTGCTGCGGGCCCGGCCGATCGCCGGTGACGAAGACCTGGGACGCCGGTTCATTGAGCTCATCGACCCCATTCGCTACCCGGTCGACGGGCTCGGCGCCGCGGCCGCCACCGAGATCCGCCGGATCAAGGCCCGGGTCGACGTCGAGCGGCTGCCGCGCGGTGCGGACCGTGGCACGCACACCAAGCTGGGCCTCGGCGGGCTCGCCGACGTCGAGTGGACGGTGCAGCTGCTACAACTCCAGCACGCCGGGGATCTCCCCGAGCTGCGCACCACGTCCACGCTCGACGGGCTGCGGGAGGCCACCGAAGCGGGGTTGCTCACCGGTCAGGACGCGGCTGAGCTGGCGACCGGCTGGACGATGGCCACCCGGGCGCGCAACGCCGTGATGCTCGTGCGCGGCAAACCCGGCGACCAGCTGCCGCGGTCGGGCCGGGAGCTGGCCGCGGTTGCGTGCGCCCTCGGGTATCTCGCAGGCGGGGACTCCGGGGTGTTCCTCGACGACTACCGCCGCGCCACCCGCCGGGCCCGCGCGGTGGTGGAGCGGGTGTTCTACGGTGGCTGACGGTGGTGATCCATCCGAGAGGCACGTCAGCGTCGTCGCAGCGACGGTGAGGTAGCGCTCGGATCGATCATGAGCGTGCTGTGCATCGTCGGCCCGGCTGCGGCGCCTGGGCGGGCTGACCCTGATCGGGGTAGGCGCTCGGACTCGCACTCACCGGTCGCCGCGACTGAGACCACCGAGCCTGGTACCTGTGGATAGTGTCAAGCTGTCCGCACCGATCAAGGGAGGGCCTCGTGCCACCGAACCCGAACGACTGGAACCAGAAGATCATCGACGAGTTCCGGACCAACGAGGGCCGAGTGGGCGGGCAGTTCGAGGGCGCTCTGATGATCCTCGTTCACCACGTCGGCGCGAAGTCCGGCACTGAGCGCGTCAACCCGCTCGTCTACTTCCCGCACGGTGACCGCATGGTGATCATCGCCTCCAAGGGCGGGGCGCCGACGAACCCCGATTGGTACCACAACCTCAAGGCTCACCCCGACGTCGACGTGGAGGTGGGTACCGAGAGGTTCCCCGTCACCGTCGAGGAGGCCACCGGCGCTGAGCGGGACGCGCTGTGGGCTCGGGTCGTCGAGCAGATGCCGGGCTTCGGCGAGTACCAGGAGAAGGTCGACCGGTTGATCCCGGTGCTGGTCCTGCAGCGGGTGGACTGACCAGGATCATGTCGACCGAGAAAAAGGCGTGGGGCGTGCTCGGTCTGGGCATGACCAACCGGGCCGTCGCCGCCCGCACGGCGGACTCCCCGGAGTTTTCACCTCGGTCGCCACGCTCGCATCCTCTCCGTGCCGGGCGGGGTGTCATCCGCGACGCCGACGGCCGGTTGCTCGGCGCGGTCGGTGTGACGGGCAACCTTTCGCTCGACGATGAGACGGCGGATCTTGCAGGCGCCGAGGCCGCGGGCTGGTCTCGAAAACCGGCGCCGAGAACTGATCGCGCCATGCCGGCGGGCACGCTGTGGGATCGGTGGGTGGCGGGCTCGCGCTGGCGCTCGTCTCGGCGACGGCGTTCGGATTGTCGGGCTCGTTCGTCAAGGTCCTGCTCATCGCGGACTGGTGCGGCCACCCCTTCCGCTCCTGTCGGCCGGAGTAGGGATGGCGTCGGTGCAGTGACGGTCGTGTTGCTCGGCCTCGTCGGGCTCATGCCGATCGTGGTGGACACCTCCGCGTCTGGTGTGGTGATCGCCGGGGCGGACATCGGCTGACCTGCGGCAGCGATGGCCCTCGTGCTCATCTCCACCGTGCTGGCCTACCTCACCGGTGTCGCCGCGATCACCCGGATCGGCGCGGCTCGGGGTTCGCTGGTGGCGTTGCTGGAGGTCGTCGCCTGATTCTCGCCGGGGTGGCGCTGACCCAGACCGTGCGGCCCGCGGCGATCGAGGATGTGCCGACGTTTTCGTCAGATTCGTCAAAGCACCCGTGGTGTACAGGTCTAGCCGTTATCCTTGCCCGATGCAGCCGCTTCAGCCACTCAGCCCGGTGGAACTGACTCGGAAGATCCGGCAGCACGACGATGATCTGCTGGCGCTCTACGAGCTGGTCGAACGGCTCGAGGGCAAGGTCGACGTTGGCTTCGAGCAGGTGGATGCGCGGTTCGAGCAGATAGACACGCAAGTTGGGGGTATCAGGACGCTGCTCACCGAGGTGGACGGGAAGCTCGACGTGTTGCTGCAGCGACTGGAGATCCGCCCGGCCGAGTAGGGATGTGTCGGTGGTAGCGCAATCCGGTTGATCAATGATGGGCGTACAGCACTCAGCCGGACGTTAGCGTACGCAACATCCGGTCCGCACAGGTTCGCGGCCTCGAGGGACGTGCCTGCTCACCCGGGTCCGGCTCCCCGGCCGCTCCGATGTGATCGGCGACATCACTCCCGCGGCCGTCGCCGATCTCGACCTCATCCGTGACACCTCACATTGTGGGCGGTGCACAAAAGCCACCGAGATCCGCAGCTATTCCGGCATGACGATCAGCTCTCAGCGGCACGCTCGAAGTCGATCCGGTGCAACACCGGGATGTTTGGCCAGCACAGCCGACCTGTCCGTCAGATGTCGTAGTACAACGCGAACTCGTACGGATGCGGACGCAGCCGCAGCGGGTCGATCTCATTCTCCCGCTTGTAGGCGATCCACGTCTCGATGAGGTCGGGAGTGAACACCCCACCCTCGAGCAGGTAGTCGTGGTCGGCCTCGAGCCGGTTGATGACCGCGTCCAGACTGCCCGGCACCTGCGGGATGTCCTTGGCTTCCTCGGGCGGCAGCTCGTAGAGGTCCTTGTCGATCGGGGCCGGCGGCTCGATCTTGTTCTTGATGCCGTCCATGCCGGCCATCATCATCGCGGAGAACGCCAGGTACGGGTTGCCTGACGAGTCGGGGCAGCGGAACTCCAGGCGCTTGGCCTTCGGGTTGTTGCCCGTCAGCGGGATCCGGATGCAGGCCGAACGGTTACGGGCCGAGTAAACCAGGTTGACCGGGGCCTCGAAGCCGGGCACCAGGCGGTGGTAGGAGTTCACCGTGGGGTTGGTGAATGCCAGCAGGCTCGGGGCGTGGTGCAGCAGGCCGCCGATGTAGTAGCGCGCGATGTCGGACAGGCCGCCGTAGCCGGGCTCGTCGTGGAACAGCGGTGTGCCGTCCTTCCACAGCGACTGGTGGGCGTGCATGCCCGAGCCGTTGTCGCCGAAGAGCGGTTTGGGCATGAAGGTGACGGTCTTGCCAGCATGCCAGGCGGTGTTCTTGACGAGATACTTGAACAGCATGACGTCGTCGGCCGAGTGCAGCAGCGTGTTGAACTTGTAATTGATCTCTGACTGGCCCGCGGTACCGACCTCGTGATGACCGCGTTCGAGGATGAACCCGCTGTTGATCAGATTGGTGGCCATGTCGTCGCGCAGGTCGGCGTAGTGGTCGACCGGCGGGACGGGGAAGTAGCCGCCCTTGAACGGCACCTTGTAACCCAGGTTGCCGCCGACCTCGTCGCGGCCGGTGTTCCACCAGCCCTCGACCGAGTCGATGTGGTGGTACTGCTGGTGCGGGTCGGACCCGAACCTCACCGAGTCGAAGATGTAGAACTCGGCTTCGGCCCCGAAGTAGCAGGTGTCTGCCACACCGGACGCCGCGAGATACTGCTCGGCCTTGCGGGCGACGTTGCGGGGGTCGCGGCTGTAGGGCTCCCCGGTGATCGGGTCGTGCACGAAGAAGTTCATGTTGAGCGTCTTGTGCTTGCGAAACGGGTCGAGCCGGGCAGTCGCCGGATCCGGGAACAGTGCCATGTCGGACTCGTTGATCGCCTGGAAGCCTCGGACGGAGGAGCCGTCGAAGGCGATGCCGCCATCGATGAAGTCCTGGTCAAAGGCAGTGGCCGGAACGGTGAGGTGTTGCATGACACCGGGAAGGTCGCAGAACCGGATGTCGATGTACTCGACCTTCTCGTCCGAGATGAAGCGTAGAACCTCTTCGGAGTTGCTGAACACCCTCACTGACTCCTTCGAACGAAAGTTGATCTTCAACCGAGACCGGATTGAGCGCGACCGTATGGTCGTGTTGTTGCCCGTCCGTCACTCAGGTGTTTCGCCAAGGTTAACGGCCTGGGTCAGGATGTGGGTTACCGCACGCCACATAGGCTGGGTTTCATGCCACGCTGGATCGAATCCTGGTTGCCCGGATCGCCGGTAGGTCCGAATGGCCGAGTGATCGACGGCCATTCGGGCGAGCAGTTCGGCCTGCCCGCTTCGGGCGTCGGATCCGTCGTCGGGTTCGGCCGCAGATTCGCCGCACTCACGGTCGACTGGCTGCTCGCTTACCTGATCGCCGCACTGCTCACCGGATCGGGCGCCATCGAGGACCCGACCATCAACTGGCGGGTGCTCGGGGTGTGGTTCCTGCTCGCCGCCGCGCTGGTCGCGGTGTTCGGTGCCAGCACGGGCATGGCGGCGCTGGGGATCCGGGTCACCTCGATCGACGGCGTGGCGATGGTCGGGGTGCCGCGGGCGTTGCTCCGCACGGCGTTGGTGGCACTGGTCCTGCCGGCACTGGCCCGCGACGCCGACGGCCGCGGTCTGCACGACCGGGCCACCCGAACAATCGTCGTGCACACCCGAGCCTGACCCGGCGAGTTCGCGGATCGGGTACGGCGAGTTTGCAGATCGGGCACAGGCACCCGGCCTGACCCGCGGCCCGCCGACCGTCATCAGGTCAGCGCCGCCGGACCGTACGTTGCACGCTGCGCATCTTCGCGCCCTGCGGCAGCGGCCCCTTCGGTAGGGCGGCCGACCGCGAGCCCAGCGAGGTGAGTTTGGCCTCGATGGCGTCCATCTGCGCGGCGGTGATGTTGCGTGGCAGCTTCATGAGGTGGCGCTGCAGCTTCTTGAGCGGCACCTGGCCCTCGTCGTTGCCCACGACGATGTCGTAGATCGGCATCTTGCCGGCCACCCGGGCCGTGCGCTTCTTCTCCTGCGCGAGCAGGCTTTTCACCCGGTGCGGGACGCCCTCGGCAACCAGGATGACCCCGGGCCGGCCGATCACCCGGTGCACGGCATCGAGGTGAGTGGTGCCCGCGACCCCCGGCGTGACCCGCCACTGGCCGCGCATGGTGTCCAACGCCCACCCGGCCGCGCCAGGCTGGCCCTCGGCCTTCGAGTACACCGACCGTTGCACCCGTCGCCCGAACACGCTGATCGCCGCGAGCAGCCCGGTCGCGATCCCGAACGGCAGGAGGATCCACTCCACGCTGAAGATCAGCCCGATCCCGAAGGCCACGACGACGGCCAGCAGGAAGACCCCGACCATCCACGGGATCAGCGCCTTGTCCTCGCGGCGCTGCATCGTGAACGCCTCGAACATCTGCTTGCGGCGCTGCTTGGACGCCGCCCGCTTGGCGCGCGCGACCTCTTTCTTGGCAGCCTTGTCGAGCTTGGGCTTCACGGCCATGTGGGCAGGATACGGGCCGGCCAAGCCCGGTAGCTGCACCCGGCCGAATCTGGTCGAGGACATCCGCAGGGTGATCACCGGATCGGAACCGTGCACCGACCGGATCGGAACCGCGCACGGGGCACCGGAGCCGGAGGAGAACAAGGTGATATCGCCAGGGAGAGGCGACGGAATCACGATCGGTCTCGACGGAGGCACTCCGCGTCTGTCCTGCGAGAGGTTGATCGGTGAGCTGCGCGTCACCGCGCCAGCAACGAACGTGCCTCCTGCGCCGCCGCACCCTCCGCGGCCAGGTGGGCGAGTGCGGCGGACAGCTCCTCGCCGCGGTGTCGCACGGTCTGTGCGTAGAGCCGCCCCGCCCGGTACGACGAACGCACCAACGGCCCGGCCATGACCCCGGCGAAACCGATCCGCTCGGCCGCTGCGGCGTGCGCGACGAACTCCTCGGGCTTCACCCAGCGCTCGACGGGGTGATGGCGTGCGGACGGCCGCAGGTACTGGGTGATCGTGATGATCTCGCAGCCGGCGTCGTGCAGGTCGTGCAGCGCGGCGGTGACCTCGGCGGGCTTCTCGCCCATGCCCAGGATGAGGTTGGACTTGGTGACGAGCCCGGCCGCCCGGGCCTTGGTGAGCACCTCCAACGAGCGGTCGTAGCGGAACGCCGGCCGGATACGGCGGAAGATTCGCGGAACGGTCTCGAGGTTGTGCGCGAGCACTTCCGGACGGGTCCCGAAGACCTCGGCAAGTTGTGCATCAATGGAGTTGAAGTCGGGGATCAGCAGCTCAACACCGGTACCCGGGTTGAGCTGGTGGATCTGTCGCACCGTCTCCGCGTAGAGCCATGCCCCGCCGTCGGGAAGATCGTCGCGGGCCACCCCGGTGATGGTGGAGTACCGCAGGCCCATCGTCGCCACCGATTCTGCGACCCGGCGCGGTTCATCACGGTCGAGATCGGCGGGGCGACCGGTGGCGATCTGGCAGAAGTCGCACCGCCGCGTGCACTGCTCGCCGCCGATCAGGAAGGTGGCCTCGCGGTCCTCCCAGCACTCGTAGATGTTGGGGCAGCCGGCCTCCTCACATACGGTGTGCAGGCCCCCGCTGCGAACCAGCGCCTTGAGTTCGGTGTACTGCGGCCCGGTGCGCGCGCGGGTGCGGATCCAGGATGGCTTGCGCTCGATCGGGGTCTCGCTGTTGCGGACCTCTAAGCGCAACAGCTGGCGTGCTGGCGCCGTCGGGGTCGTCTCGCTGGTGCTCGTTTTCCGTGCTGTTGGGGTCGTCTCGCTGGTGCTCGTCTCCCGTGGTGCTGCCGTCACGGTCCCGAGGTTACGCCCGCGTCGACTGTGCCCGACTCAGGCCGGATCCGGGCGCACCGCGGTGGCTGCGGCCGTCTCGTCCCACAGGCGACGGGCGAGGTCCTCGTCCTGCGCGGTCGCGCTGCGCCGGGCCGGGGCGGGATGCCCGGCGAACTCGGCAATACCGCCGGGTCCGATGTAGTCGCCGCCGCGGACCTGCGGTGCGGTGGCCGCGTAGAGCTGGGGAAGTACCCCGGTGCGCACGTTCTGGGTGAACAACGTGGTGAGCGGCGCGGTCAGCGTCGCGAGCAGGCCGTTGCGGTGGCGCATCGAGTTGGCGAACAACTCGGTGCCGGTCACCCCGGGATGTGCGGCGACACTGATCACGTCGGATCCCTCGGTGCGGAGCCTGCGGTCGAGCTCGATAGCGAACAGCAGGTTGGCCAGTTTGGACTGGCTGTAGGCCCGCGAGGCGAGGTAGGGGCGTCGGGCGAAGTGCAGGTCGTCGACGACGAGGCCGCCGCCGCGGTGGGCCAGGCTCGACAGCGTCACGACCCGCGCGGCACCCGCGCCCCGCAGCGCCGGCATCAGCAGCCAGGTCAGCGCGGCGTGGCCCAGGTGGTTGGTACCGATCTGCAGTTCGAAGCCGGCCACCGTGACCCGAGGTGGGGTGGCCATCACCCCGGCGTTGTTCATCAGTACGTGCAGGGAGTCCCCGGTGCGGTCGCGGACGTCGGCGGCGGCGCGGCGCACCGAGTCGAGGTCGGCGAGGTCCAGCTCGACGAGCTCGGCACCTGGACCGCCGTCGCGCAGCACGCGATCCACCGCGGCCTTGCCGCGCTCGGGCTGACGGGCAGCGAGGAGCACTCGCGCCCCCGCGCGCGCCAGTGCCACCGCTGAGGCCAGCCCCAGACCGGACGTGGCGCCGGTGACGAGCACGGTCCGCCCGGTCTGATCGGGCATCGAGTCCAGGGTCCACCGCATGATCGCAGTACTACCCGCTGGTTCGGCGGGGCGCCAGTCACGCCGCTAGCCTTGGCTCGTGGACTTCCGGATCTTCACCGAACCCCAACAGGGTGCCGCCTACGTCGACCAGCTCCGCGTCGCGCAGACCGCCGAGGCAGCGGGCTACGACGCCTTCTTCCGGTCCGACCACTACCTCGCGATGGGTGACGCGTGCGGCGAGCCAGGGCCGACCGACTCCTGGTTGACCCTCGCCGGGTTGGCCCGGGAGACCGGGCGGATCCGGCTGGGCACGCTGGTGTCCTCGGCCACGTTCCGGCTGCCCGGACCGTTGGCGATCTCGGTGGCGCAGGTCGACGAGATGTCGGGCGGACGCGTCGAGCTGGGCCTGGGCACGGGCTGGTTCGACGCCGAACACTCCGCCTACGGTGTCCCGTTTCCCCCGCTGCGGGAGCGGTTCGACCGGCTCGCCGAGCAGCTGGAGATCATCACCGGTCTCTGGCGGACGTTGCCCGGCGAACGGTTCGGGTTCACCGGCAAGCACTATCGCCTCGACGACAGCCCGGCCCTGCCCAAGCCCATACAGCAGCCGTACCCGCCGGTGATCGTCGGGGGGCAGGGGAAGAAGCGCACCCCTGAGCTGGCGGCGCGGTTCGCTACCGAGTTCAACGTCGGGTTCAGCTCGATCGAGGCGGTCGCCGCCCAGTTCGAACGGGTCGACACCGCCTGCCGGGAGATCGACCGCGACCCGGCCGGGCTGGTCCGTTCCGTGGTGTTGGTGGTCTGCGTGGGCCGCGATGACGCCGAGGTGGCCCGCCGCGCGCTGACGTTGGGTCGGGAGATCGACGAGCTGCGCGCGAACGGCTTGACCGGCACCCCGGCCGAGGTCGTCGACCGGCTTGGCGTCTGGCGTGAGCGCACCGGGATGAGCCGGATCTACCTGCAACTGATGGACCTGGCCGACCTCGACCAGGTGGAGTTGATTGCCGCCGAGGTGGCGCCGCAGCTGTGACGGAGGCCTCGCGCCCCAGCAGGGGCCAATCTCGGACAGAGCGTGGTCCCAGTGCGGCGCCTGTGTCGCTGCTCGCGCTGATCAATCGGGTACGGTCCGGGGCGATCGTGCCCCGGCCAGGTACCGATCGCGCCGATCAACCAGGTGCCCGGCCCGAGGAGTGCCAGTGCCCGCCGACACTGCTCGCGCTGATCACCTGAGTCCGGCCGGTGAGGCGGTGCTCCTCAGCGCAGGGTCGGGTGCAGGCGCAGGTCGAGCCCGTTCGGGATTGTGGCCTGGGCAACCGGATGTACAGCGACCGGAAGAGTGCCGTCCAGAGCCGCGGTGACCGCGCCGGCCGTGGCGTCGAGCACGTCGGCCACGGTGATCGGATGGTCCAACTCGGCGGATAGCGAGCTCACCCCCGCATCGGTGATGCCGCACGGGACGATCCGGTCGAACGCCGTGAGGTCGGGATCGCAGTTCAGGGCGAATCCGTGCAGTGTCACCCCACCCTGTACGCGCACGCCGATCGCGGCAATCTTCCGCTCCGGACGGCGGTCCTCGGCTGGCAACCAGACACCGCTGCGCCCGTCGACCCGACCAGCACCGCGCACGCCCACGTCAGTGGCCACCTTGATGAGGGCCTCCTCCAACCGGCGCACGAAGTCGACCACGTCGAGGGGCTCAGCCAGCCCGACGATGGGGTAACCGACAAGCTGCCCGGGCCCGTGCCAGGTGATCCGGCCGCCGCGGTCGACGTCGATCACGGGCGTGCTGCTGTCAGCGGGCCGGTCGGCGGGCTGGGTGCGTCTGCCGGCCGTGTAGACCGGTGGGTGCTCCAGCAGCATCAGCACGTCGGGGCCGGAGCCGTCGCGGCGGGCTGTGGCGTGAGTTCGCTGCGTGTCCCAGGCGGCGAGGTAGTCAACCGTGCCGAGCACGTCGACCCGGACCGGATCCGAGGCGCGGCGGCAGGACCGGACGACGGCGCGCACACGGCTGCTCATGGCACCCAACCTATGCCAAACGTGGGATCGACGACGTGTCCCGGCTCCGGACGAGCGGGTCGTGCTGGGGCGTGCCGTGTCCGAGCGCGCAACTCGCCGGGTCCGGATGCGCAACTCGCCGGGTCCGGATGCGCAACTCGCGGGGGGGGGTAGGGGTTAGTGGGGGATCGCGGCGGTCAGGGCGTCGGTGACCGTGCAGTGGGCAAAGGGGTAGCCGGCTGCCTGCAGCTTCGCGGGGATCGCGCGCTGTCCGCTCAGCAACAGCTCCTCTCCCATCGGGCCCAGAACTGTGCGGATGGCGAATGTCGGCACGAAGAACGGTGCGGGCCGGTCGACCGCATCGGCGAGGGCCCTGGTGAACTCCGCGTTGGTGACGGGCGCGGGCCCGGTGATGTTCAGCGGGCCGGACAGCTCGCCCTCCAGCGCGAAGCGGATCGCGCCCAGCTCGTCGTCCAGAGACACCCATGGCATGTACTGCGCGCCGGTACCCAGGCGTCCGCCGAGCGCGAACCTGAACAGCGGGCGCAGCCGTCCGAGCAGGCCACCCGCCGGTGAGAGCACCAGCCCGGTCCGCAGAAGGACCACGCGGGCGCCAGCATCCTGGGCCTCCTGCGTCGCCGCCTCCCACTCGTGGCAGACCTCGGCGAGGAACCCGTCTCCCACGGGCGCGGTCTCGTCGACCACCCGGTCACCGGTGTCGCCGTAGTAGCCCACGGCGGAACCGCTGAGGAACACCGGCACGCCGTGTTCGGCGACGGCGCCCGCGAGGACCTCGGTAGGAACGTTGCGGCTGTCCCGGATCGCCTGCTTGCGCGCCCCGCTCCACAGCCGGTCACCGATGCCCACCCCATTGAGATTGATCACGGCGTCGGCTCCGTCGAACGTCCCGTCGTCGATCTGCCCGGCCGACGGGTCCCAACCCCGCTCGTCCGGCGCCGCCGGCCTGCGCCGGATCAACCGCAGCACGTCGTGCCCGGCGGCACGAAGATCGGAAACGAGGGCAGTACCGATCAGGCCGGAGGATCCGGCGACAACAATGCGCACGCAGTGATCCTTGCGGACCGCCGCGATCCGCGCGACTCGGGCCCTCGGGGTTTCGGCGCCCGGGCCCGTGCGTCCCGGGTTCCTTGGCGCTTTCGGCGCCCGCGCACTCCCGAACGAGTGGTGATCGTCATGTGCGGTGCTGGAGCCGCACCCGTGCGGCTCCAGCACCGCAGACTCCGATCATGACCCGCTCGGGCCGATCCGAAGACGTTGGCGGTCCGCTACAGGCCGAGGTCGGCTTCGAACGCGCCTTCCTCCAGCCGGGTCCTGATCGCGGAGACGAATCGACCGGCATCGGCACCGTCGACGAGTCGGTGGTCGTAGGTCAGCGGTAGGTAGCACACCGACCGGATCGCGATGGCATCCGCACCGTCTGGACCGGTGACGACGATGGGCTGCTTGGTGATCGCCCCCGTGCCCAGGATCCCGACCTGCGGCTGGTTGATGATCGGGGTGTCGAACAGGGCGCCCACGCTGCCGATGTTGGTGATCGTGAACGTGCCGCCGGAGAGCTCGTCCGGGCCGATCTTGCTGTCCCGGCTGCGCGCGGCCACATCGGCGATCCGTCTGGCCAGCCCGGCGAGGTTGAGGTCCTCGGCTCCTTTGATCACGGGCACCAGCAGCCCCCGCGGGGTGTCCACCGCGATCGCCAGGTGCACGGCGCCGTGATAAGTCACCTCCCGGGACTCCTCGTTGATCGAGGCATTGACCTGGGGAAACTGTTTGAGTGCCTCCACGGTGGCCTTCGCGAAGAACGGCAGGTACGTCAGCTTGACGCCCTCGCGGCGCTCGAACTCGGCCTTCGCCCGGGCGCGCAGCCCGGCGATCCGGGTGACATCGACCTGCTGGACGGTGGTGAGCTGCGCGGAGACCCGCAGCGACTCCGTCATGCGCTGGGCGATCACCTGGCGCAGCCGCGGCAGCTTCACCGTGTCGCCCGGCTGGGGAGCACCGGCTGCGGGCTTGACTGCGTGGGCTTGCGATGCGGTGGGCGGCGCGGTTGCTAACGCCGCAGCAGCGGGCTCGGGTTCGGGCTCCGGCTGCTTTGCCGCCTCCGCTGCGGCCAGGACGTCCTGCTTGCGTATCCGTCCGCCGACGCCGGAACCGGTGATCATGGCGAGGTCCACGTCGTGCTCGGAAGCGAGCTTGCGGACCAGCGGTGTCACGTACGAGGCGCCGCGCGGGGCGTCAGCAACGACACCCTTCACCACCGCACCGTCCTCCGCGGTGACCGGCCGCTCGGGCTGCATGGCGGGGAGGTCGTCGCGTTCGTCCTGCTCTTCGGTCTCCTCGACCTGCGCCTTGGCCGGGGGAGCGGGGGTCTGCGCGGGCTCGGGGGCTTGCGCGGTTGCGGGGGTTTGCGCGGATGTGGAGGCCTGCTCGGTTTCGGGAGCCAGCTCGGTTTCGGCGGCCGGTTCGGGCGCTGGTTCCGTCGCCGCGGACGCGTCGCCGATCATGGCCAGCTGGCCGCCGACGTCGACGGTCTCGTCCTCGGCCGCGATGATCTCCAGGAGGGTGCCCGCGACCGGTGCGGGGATCTCGGTGTCGACCTTGTCCGTGGACACCTCCAGCAAGGGCTCATCCACCGCCACGGTGTCGCCGACCTGCTTGAGCCAGCGCGTCACGGTGCCCTCGGTGACGCTCTCGCCGAGCGCCGGCATCGTGACCGCGGTGCTGGCGCCGGTGACCTCGGCGCCGGCCCGCGGGGTGGGCTCCGGCTCGTCCGCCGCCGTCGGCTCGGAAACTGCCGCCGGCTCGGCGGCCCGGTTCGGGGGAGCCGGGGGTTCGTCCGCGTCGGCTTCGTCCTCTGCCGGTGCCGACACCTCTGACACCTCCGACATTTCCGACTCGGTGGGGGTATTGCCATCCGAGGCGCCGGCGCCGTTGTCGGAGATGTCACCAGCGTCACCGATCACCGCGAGCTCGCCGCCCACCTCGACCGTCTCGTCCTCAGCTGCGACGATCCGCTGCAACACGCCCGCGGCCGGCGAGGGGATCTCGGTGTCGACCTTGTCGGTGGACACCTCCAGCAGGGGTTCGTCGACCGCCACCCGATCGCCCTCCTGCTTGAGCCACCGGGTGACGGTGCCTTCGGTGACGCTCTCGCCGAGAGCGGGCATCTGGACGGAAAACGCCATGGTGGGTCGGAGCTCCTCTTCGCGGCGGTTCGTGTCCGGCGAGCCGGATCGGTTCAGCTGTGGCTGTGCAGCGGCTTGCCGGCCAGGGCGAGGTGCGCCTCGCCGAAGGCCTCGGTCTGGGTGGGGTGAGCGTGGATCAGTGCGGCCACGTCCTCGGCTTGGGCGTCCCAGTTGTAGACCAGCTGGGCCTCGCCGATCAGCTCGCCGACGCGGGCGCCGACCATGTGGATGCCGACCACCGGGCCGGGGGTGCCCTCAGCACCGGCCTTAACCAGCTTGATCGCGCCCTGGGTCTGCAGGATCTGCGACTTGCCGTTGCCGGCCAGGTCGTAGGTGAGGGTCTGGATCTCGCCGTGGCGCTGCTTGGCCTGCGCCTCGGTGAGGCCGACCGAGGCCACCTCCGGCTCACAGTAGGTAACCCGGGGGATGCCCGCCTCGTCGATCACCGGAGGCACCAGCCCGGCGATCTCCTCGGCGACGAAGATCCCCTGGGCGAACCCGCGGTGGGCGAGTTGCAGGCCGGGGACGATGTCGCCCAGCGCGTAGACATCGTGGAGGTTGGTGCGCAGCCGATCGTCGGCGAGGACGAACCCGCGATCCATCTGCACACCGGCCTGCGCGTAGCCGGCATCCGCGGTGTTGGGGCCGCGCCCGACGGCGACGAGCAGGTAGTCGGCCTCAATCTGCGCACCGGACTCGACGGTGACGGTGACCGCGTCGTCGGTCTGCGTCGCACCGGTGAACGTCACCCCGGTCCTGAACGCGATCTTGCGCCGGCGGAACGCTCGCTCGAGCAGCTTGGAGGCGAACTCGTCCTCGTTGGGCACGAGCCGGGGCAGCGCCTCGACGATGGTGACCTCGGAACCGAAACTCCGGAAGACGCTCGCGAACTCGACCCCGATCACACCGCCACCGAGGATCACGATGCGGTCGGGCACCTCGTCAAGGCGGATGGCCTCGTTGCTGGTGATGATCCGGCGCTCGATGTCCAGCCCGGGCAGGGACTTGGGGTAGCTGCCGGTGGCCAGCACGACCTTCTTGCCGACGTAACGCTGGGTGGTGCCGTCTTCCTTGGCGACCGATACGGCGTTCGGGCCGACGAACCGGCCCGCTCCCGACACCAGATCGATCTTGCGGGACGTCACCAGGCCTTGCAGGCCCTTGTAGAGCTTGGCGACCACGCCGTCCTTGTAGGCGTTGACCCCGGCCATGTCGATGCCCGCCAGGGAGCTCTTGACGCCGATCCGATCGCCCTCGCGGGCGGCGTCGGCCACCTCCGCGGCGTGCAGCAGCGCCTTGGTGGGGATGCAGCCGTAGTGCAGACACGTCCCGCCGAGCTTGTCGCGCTCGACGAGCACGACGGACATGCCCAGTTCGGCGGCGCGCAGTGCACAGGCGTAACCGCCCGATCCGCCACCGAGAATGACCAGGTCGGCGCTGTGCTCGGGCACGTGAGTACTCCCTCTCCGCTCGCCGGGTGACGGTGTTCCCCGTCTTGGCTCGCCGGGTGACGGTCTTCCCCATCTTGTCACTCGCGACGTCAGGTGCAGGGTCTGGGCTGTTCGGGAGAAAATCGGCCACGTCGGGCGTTGAGCAGACGAGTGCGACCGCGGGAGGTGGGCCTGAGATGGGTCTGTTCGGCAGGCTGCGCAAGGCTCGACCGGGCACGTTGCGCGCTGCTGACGGTGATGACGAGGCTCACCTGCGGGCATGGACCGCGGCACATGAGGGCGTCGAGGCGTTCGTCGAACCACGCACCACGGTGACCGATACGACCATGGTGCTCGTGGCAAAGGACGGGGAGTGGACGCGTCGACGGATCTTGGGTCCGACCGCGGCCCGCAAGCTCGCCCGGTCGTTGAAGATCCCGGTGTACGACGTGCAGCTCGTCGGGTATCCGCAGCGGATGCGCGACCACGATGCCAGGCAGAAGATCCTGCGGGAGCGCCGCGGCGACCTCGGGGCGTGAGGTAAACGCAGCGATCGCGAGGGCTGGACCATCGCCGAGGCCCTGGGCTGCCCACGGTGCTCGAGGTCGCCGTTTCGGCGCGCGGGGCGCCGTCCGTCGAACGGCTGCGTCGGTAATCGGGGCGATCGTCGCGCAGTCAGCCGTTCTCGGCGATGTCGGTGAGCAATGCCGCGAGGGTGCGGACGGGCACGCCGGTGCCACCCTTGCCCGTGTAGCCGTACGGACCGCCGCTGTGGAACGACGGGCCGGCGATGTCGATGTGCGCCCAGGTCAGGCCGTCCGGCACGAACTCACGCAGGAAGATCCCGGCTGCGAGCATCCCACCCCAGCGGTTGTTGATGACGTTGGCGAGGTCGGCGACCCGGGAGTCCAGGTCGGCGCGCAGGTGTTCGGGCAGCGGCATCGCCCAGGCGTCCTCGCCCACGGCGCGCCCGTGCGCGGCGACGCGGTCGCGGAACTCCTCGGTGCCCATGACGCCGGCGGTGCGCAGCCCGAGCGCCACCTGCTGGGCGCCGGTGAGCGTGGAGGTCTCGACGAGGTAGTCGGGGGAGTCCTCGGCGGCCCGGACGATCGCGTCGGCGAGGACGAGCCGGCCTTCGGCGTCGGTGTTGAGCACCTCGACGGTCTTTCCGCCGTACATCTGCAGCACGTCGCCGGGGCGGTAGGCGGTGTCCGAGGGCATGTTCTCGGCCATCGGCACGGTGGCGGTGACCGCCACGGGCAGCTCCAGCTGCGCAGCCAACACCGTGGCGACGATCACCGCGGCCGCCCCGGACATGTCCGAGGTCATGTGATCCATGTTCGCCGCCGGTTTGATGGAGATGCCGCCGGTGTCGAACGTGATGCCCTTGCCGATCAGCGCGACCTTGGCACGCGGGGCCGCGCCGCCGGACCAGTGCAGCCGCACCAGGCGGGGCTGGCGTGACGATCCGCCACCCACCCCGATCAGGCCGCCGAAGCCGCCCTCGGCCAGCGCGACGTCATCGAGCACCTCCACCTCGAGCCCGGCGGCCTCGGCGAGCTCGCGTGCCCGGGTGGCGAAGCTCTCCGGGAACAGATCGTTGGGCGGGGTGTTCACCAGGTCGCGGGCAGTGCGCACGGCCGTGGCGACGGCGGCGGCGCGTCGCACCACGTCCGTGGCATCCTCGGCATCGGAGAGCAGGTCGACGCGGCCGACCGGAGCGCGGCCGGCCGTCGCCTTGTAGACGCTGAACGTGTACGCCCCGAGCAATGCGCCCTCGGCGGCCGCTGCCAGATCGATCCGGCCCAACGTGCTCACCGCCCGTCCGGTGCCGGCCAGCGCGCGAGCCGCCGACCCGGCTCCGCGGCGCACCTGGTCGGCACCGGGCGAGCCGTCCTGGCCGGGCTTGCCTAGACCGACCGCCACCAGCAGTGCTGCCGCGAGCACACCGCGGGTCGGCAGCTTGACGATCTCATCGGCCTTGCCGGTCGCTCCGGCCAGGGCGAGCAGCGCGACGAGCTCCCCGTCGAACGCGGCGTCCACCTCGGCCGCGCCGGGTGCCAGCCGGGGATGGGCGTTGCCACCGGGCTCGGCGTCCGCGGCGGGCAGCAGACCGATCACGACGGCATCGGCTTCGGCGTCCGCGGCGGATCCGCTCGCGGCGTGTAGTTCGGTCACGTCACTCCTTGCTGGCGCTCATCAATGCATGTCCGGCGGTCACGGTGATGATCTGGTGGCGGTGATGTTGCTGGTGTCGGCGGCGAGACCGCTTCGAGATGCTAATGACACCGCAGTGGCCCCTCTCCGGGCAGGCCCGGATGCAAGGCTGTCCGGCGTGCCATCAAGCGTGCAGCGGCGTCTGGGGACCGCTGATGCGGTGGTGCTCGGGCTGGCTGCGATGTTGGGCACCGGGGTGTTCGCGGTGTGGGCGCCCGCTGCGGCGGCCGCCGGACCGTGGTTGCTCGTGGCGATCCTGCTCGCGGGTGTGGTCGCCACCTGCAATGCGGCGTCCACCGCCGATCTCGCCGTCGCGCACCCGGAGAGCGGTGGGGGGTACGTGTACGGCCGCGAGCGGCTCGCGCCGGCGGCGGGGCGACTGGCCGGGGTGGCGTTCCTGATCGGCAAGACCGCGTCGGCGGCGGCCGCGGCCGGCGTGTTCGGCTGGTACGTGCTGCCGGCGAACCCGCTGGCCACGGCACTCGTGGTGATCGTGGTGGCCACCGCGATGAACATCGCGGGCGTGCGCTGGACCGTGCTCGCGGCCTGGGCGTTGGTGAGTGGCACGATGGTGGTGCTGCTGCTGGTCGTCGTCGCCGGGATCTTCGGCGGTGCGCAGGACGTCTCTACGTCGGCGGCCGCGCAGGCGTTGGGGCCGCCCGAACCGCTCGGTCCGATGCCCGGCGGTGGGGTCCTCGGCGTCCTCACCGCCACGGGGTTGGTGTTCTTCGCGTTCACCGGTTACGCCCGGATCGCCACGCTGGGCGAGGAGGTCCGCGATCCCCGCCGGACACTGCGACGGGCAATCATGATCGCGCTCGCCATCACCATGATCACCTACCTGCTGGTCGGGACTGCGCTGCTGGTCGGGCTCGGCAGCGAGCGGCTGGTCAGCGAGACCTCGCCGCTCGTGGCGCTCGTCGACACCGAGCAGGCCTCGGCTCTGGGCGTGCTGGTGCGGGTGGGGGCAGCCGTCGCGGCGGGGTCCGCGCTGTTGTCGGTGCTGGTCGGGGTGAGTCGCACCACGCTGGCCATGGCGCGGCGCGGCGAGCTGCCCCGCTCGCTCGCCTCGATCGGTGGGCGTGGCACGCCGTGGCGGGCCGACCTGGCAGGGGGGGCCGTCGCAACCGTACTCACCGTGCTTGCCGGACCGGCGGCGGCGATCGCGCTGTCGGCGTGCTCCGTCCTCATCTACTACGCCGTGATCAACCTCGCGGCGCTGCGGCTCCCCCCGGCCGACCGCCGCTGGCCACCCTGGACCGCCTGGCTGGGCCTGCTGCTCTGCGTTGCCCTGGCAGTCCTGCTCCCGGTACAGCAGGTCCTCATCACGGCGGTCGCACTGGTGGCCGGTTGGACGACATGCACCGCCCTCTCCCACCGCCCCCGCCCCCACCCCTGACCGCGAGTTGCGCATTTCGGCACGGCGAGTTGCGCATTTCGGCACGGTGAGTTGTGCATTCCGGCTCGTCTACGCCGTGCCACACCGTAGGCGCGGGTACCGTGCCCGGCGTGAACCTCCTGACCAGCCCACTGCACGACCGACACCTCGCGCTCGGGGCAACGCTCGGTGCGTTCGGCGGCTGGTCGATGCCGCTGTCCTATCCAGCCGGCACCGTGGCCGAGCACACGAGCGTGCGCGAGGTCGTCGGGATCTTCGACGTCAGCCATCTCGGCAAGCTGTCGATCACCGGGTCGGGCGCGGCGGCGTTCCTCGACCGCTGCCTCACTGCCGACCTGTCCAAGATCCGCCCCGGACACGCGCAATACACCCTGTGCTGTGCTGCGAACGGTGGCGTCGTCGACGACCTCATCCTCTACCTGATCAGCCCGAACGCCGTGTTCGCCGTGCCCAACGCGGCCAATGCAGCGGAGGTGGCTCGGCTGCTCCGCGCCGCCGCGCCGGAGGGTGTCGCGGTGACCGACCGGCACGTCGAGCTGGCCGTCATCGCCGTGCAGGGTCCGCGGTCGCCCGAGGTACTCACAACCGTACTCCCGGATGTCCCGGATCTGGACTACATGGCCTTTGTCGACGTTGCAGAAATCCGGGTCTGCCGCACCGGCTACACCGGCGAACACGGTTACGAGCTGCTCGTGCCCGCAGCCGGCGCCCCGGCCCTGTGGGATGCCCTGCTGACGGCCGCCGAACCGCTCGGCGGCCGGCCCTGCGGGCTGGGCGCACGCGACACCCTCCGCACCGAGATGGGCTACCCGCTGCACGGTCATGATCTGGCGGCCGATATCACCCCTGTACAGGCCGGCAGCGGATGGGCCGTCGGCTGGTCGAAGCCGCAGTTCTGGGGCCGCGCGGCAATGGTGGCTGAGAAGGAGGCCGGTCCGATGCGACGGTTGCGCGGGCTGCGAGCGACCGGGCGTGGGGTGCCGCGTCCCGGGATGGCCGTCCTCGATGTCGACGGCAACCGGATCGGCGTGACCACCTCCGGCACCTTTTCCCCGACCCTGCGCACGGGCATCGCGTTGGCACTGCTCGATGCGGCTGTCGGGTCGGACGCCACGGTCGTCGTCGACGTCCGCGGGCGGGCCCTCGAATGTGCGGTCACCAGGCCGCCGTTCGTGGTGTCGCACGTGCGCTGAGAGTCGGCTCGGCGCGTGAGCGTAACTCGGCGCGGTCCCGCTGTGGTGCCGACGGCCCGCGGTTCGTCGGATGCTCTCAGGGCGGCCGTGCTCCGGTCAGATTGCTGCCAGGATCACTAGAGCCGTCGTGGTGGAGAGTTCGCCGGCTGCGCCCAGGACGTCGCCGGTCACTCCTCCCAAGCGGCGGCGGGTGTGCGCCGACAGGCCCACCACCACCGCGGCCGCGATCACCACCGCCAGCGGACCCTGCCCCGGCCGTCCCGGAGCGCCCGCCGCACCCACCCCGGCCAGCGCGGACCACCAGGCCAGCGCCACCCACCACGGCTGCGAGCCCGCGACCGTCGCGCCCAGCCCACCCGGCCGCGCCGCAGCCACCCCGCGCCGGCAGCACCAGGCGAACCCCGCCCGGCCGGTGGCGGTGGCAAGCCCCACCGCGACGAGCAGCACCCCTGGCGACTCCCGCTCCACGAGCGAGGCCAGCGCGCCGGCCTGCGTCCCGAGGGCCACGACCAGGGTGATCACAGCGAACGGCCCGGCGCTCCCGTCGCGCATCACGGCCAGCGCCCGTTGCGGCGGGCCGTAACAGCCCAGGCCGTCCGCGGTGTCGGCGAGCCCGTCGAGGTGCATGCCGCGGGTGGCCAGCGCGAGGAACCCGATGGTCAGCAAGCCGGCAACCAGCGATGGGACACCGGCCGCGGCCAACGCCAGGAGCACCCCCCCAGCCACCGCACCCAGCAGCGCACCGACGAGTGGTGCCCACCGGATCGCCGCCGCCGCCGTCCGCGGGTCCGGCGGCGCGCCGTCGGGGACCGCGCGCACCGGCAGCACGGTGAGCCAGCTCAGCGCCAGTGCGAGACCACGCATCCGGTCAGCGGGCTCGGGTGATGCCGCTGTCCGCCACGGTTGCGGTCTCGGCGAGCAGCCGTGCGGCCATCTGCAGCAACCCGACGACGGCCAGGGCGCCGGTGCCGTCACCGAGTCGTATGCCGAGGTCCAGCACCGGCGTCAGCTCGAGGTGCTCGGTGACGAGCGTCATCGCGGGTTCGGGCGAGCGCTGCGCGACCAGCCACCAGTCGCGCGCGCGGCGGGCGAGCTCGTCGGCGAGCATCGCCGCTGCGCCGACGACCAGACCGTCGAGCAGCACCGGTGTGCGACGCAGCGCGGCCTGCACGAGGAAGCCGGTGAGCACGGCCAGGTCGGCGCCGCCGGCCACCCGCAGCAGGGCGAGCGGGTCGCGGGTGTGCGGGCGGGTCCGACGCAATGCGTCGCGCACGGCGGCGGCCTTGCGCATCCAGCCGGCGTCGTCGATCCCGCTACCGCGACCGATGACGGACACCGGCTCGGCCCCGGTGAGGGCCGCGACCAGCACCGATGCCGGTGTGGTGGCGCCGACGCCGAGCGAGGCCGGGACCAGGAGATCCGCGCCGGCGTCCACCTCCTCGTCGGCCAACGCCCGGCCGATCGTGATCGCCCGCTCGACTTCGTCGCTGGTCAACGCGTCCTCGCGGTCGATCCGGCCGCTCCCGCTGCGGACCCGATACCGCTCGTCGGCGGCGCTGGATGTGCCGTCGGCACCGGACTCGACGGGCTCGTGATCGAGTGCGACGTCGACGACGCGCAGCGACGCGCCGACGACCGGCGCGAGTACGGCCGCCGGCGTCGTGCGTTCCCGGGCCGCCGCCACCTGGCGCAACGTGACCGCGCCTGGATAGGCCGACACGCTGGCTGCGGAAATCCCGTGGTCGGCGGCGATCGCGACGACCCGCGGCCGCGACGGCGGACGCGGGGGACAGGTGCCTTGCGCGGCCGCCAGCCAGCATCCCAGCTCGGCGAGGTGACCGAGGGCGCCGGTCGGGATGGCGAGCTCGGCGTGCCGGGCCACGGCCGCGCGGCGGGCGTCGGCGTCCGGAGCAATGACGGGGGGGAGATCCACGGAGCCTTCCTATCGCGCCGGGTTGAGAGCGGGTGGGGCGGGGCACCGGGACCGGACGGTGAGCGGGGCTGGTACCTGTGCCGGGTGATCCACAGATGGGAACGAGGAACCGCAACCCGGCCTATTTCAGCCGCAACGCCAGCCCCGCCACCACCAGCAGTACCTCGTCACACACCGCGGCCAACGCCGCGTTGGCCGCGCCGAGCTCGTCGCGGAACAGGCGGCCGGCCCGCGTCACCGGCACCACGCCCAGCCCCACCTCGGCGGACACGAGCACCACGCGCCCTCGACACCCCGCCACCGCGGTCACCAGCTCGGCCACCCGCTGACCGATCACGGGCGGCCGGGCGGACTGCTCCCACGCGCCGGCGTCGTCGAGCACGCCGGTCAACCACGTCGCGAGGTCGTCGACCAGCAACGGCGGATCCGACGGCCCGGTCGCGCGCAGCAACGCGGCGACGTCCGGGTCCTCCACGGTGAACCAACCGGCGGGACGCCGGGCCCGGTGCGCCTCGATCCGGGTGTCCCACTCGGCATCGTCGGCGCGGCGCCGGGCGGTGGCCAGGTAACGCACCGGAGCGTACGGGGCCAACAGATCCTCGGCGTGGCGCGACTTTCCCGACCGGGTGCCGCCGAGTACCAGCGTGCGCCGGGCAACGCTCAGGGGTTGGCTCCCCGGGCCACCCGTGGCTTCGGGACGCGCAGCTTGCGTGGCTGGCTTGCGCGGGTGAACGCGTACCATCCGATGCCCAGCCCGCTGATCTTCTCGTCCGGGAACCTCGTCCGGGCCCGTTTGGTGATCGACATCCCGAGAAGGGTGCCCTCGATGATCATCGAGAAGATGATCGCGAAGCTGAACAGGCTCAGGTACTGCTGGGCGGGCGGGTACGGCAACAGCACCGAGAGGAACACCAGCACCGCCAGCGGCATGAACAGTCCCATCAGATGCGGGCGGGAGTCGACGACGTCGCGCACATACGCGCGCACCGGGCCTCGGTCGCGCGGCATGAGGAACGTGTCGTCACCGGCGTTCATCCGCTCGCGGCGCACCGCGGCGGCGCGGCGGCGCTCGGACTTGTCAGGCCGGTTGGCCCGGGCGAGCCGGGCGGCCTCGCGCTGGGTGCGCGGCGGGGATGGCGCAGGGCCGCGGCGTTTGTTCTCGGCGTCGCGGCGCTTGGGCGTCGGACGGCCCTTGCCGGCGCTGCGGCCAGAATCCGGGGTGGGTTCGGGCGCGGCGCTGTCGGTGCCGACGGCGGTCGGCGTGGAGCGGCGCAGGAACCTCACAGATGCAGGGTACGGCCGATACGGTGCTCGGCGTGCGGGTGGTCGTGGCTCCGGACTCCTTTGGCGGGACGCTCAGCGCCACCGCCGCCGCTGAGGCGATCGCCCAGGGTTGGCTTCGGGGTGCGTCCGGGGCCCAGGTGCGGCTGTTGCCCCTGGCCGACGGGGGCACCGGTTTCGCCGCGGTGCTGCACGCCGCGCTCGGCGGCACCTGGCACGAGTTGATGGTCAGCGGTCCGTTCGGCGACGCGGTGCCCGCCCGGTGGTTGCGGGTGGGCGACACCGCCTACGTGGAGTCGGCTGCGGCGTGTGGGCTACATCTGGTGTCCCGTGACCGACGGGACGCCGCGGCTGCCCGTCACGCGACCAGTCGCGGCGTCGGTGAGCTGATCCGCGCTGCGCGTGCCGACGGTGTGGCGGAGATCGTCGTCGGGCTCGGCGGGTCGGCCACCACCGACGGCGGTGCCGGAATGCTTGCTGCGCTCGGCGCGATACCGGTCGACGGCGACGGTGCCCCGCTCGTCGACGGGGGCGCGGCGCTGGTGCGGTGTGCCCGACTGGATGGTGATCCTGCACTGACCGGGGTGCGGCTGGTCGCGGCCGTCGACGTGGACAACCCTTTGCTGGGGCGCGCCGGCGCCGCGGTGGTTTTCGGCCCGCAGAAGGGCGCGGACGAGGTCACCGTCGTCGAGCTCGACACCGCGCTGGCCCAGTTCGCCGAGGTGCTCGCTGCCGCGACCGGCCGCGACGTTCGCGACGAACCTGGCGCCGGGGCGGCCGGTGGCCTCGGCGCGGCGCTGCTGGCGTGCGGGGCGCGGCGGGTGTCGGGTGCGGGGCTGGTCCGTGAGCTCGTCGGGTTGGACGCAGAGCTCGACCGGGCCGCGCTCGTCGTCACCGGTGAGGGCAGCTTCGACTGGCAGTCGCTGCGGGGCAAACTGGTCACTGCCGTGGCCGGGGCCGCGGCCGAGCGCGGGATACCGTGCCTGGTGCTGGCCGGGCAGGTGTCAGTGGGCCGGCGCGAGGCCGCCACTGCCGGCGTCGCCGCCGTTTACTCCGTTGCCGAGGACGCGGGCGGGGTGGCTGCCTCGCTCGCCGATCCGGCCGGAACGCTCGCGGCGTTGGCGGAGCGGGTTGCGTCCCGGTGGAGTTGCTGACAGCTGTTCCGCACCGCCGTAGCGGCGTCCGTCGTACCGAGGGCCTACTGTCGTACCGAGGGCCTACTATGGGAACAGCATTGCCCCGCCAGTTGTTGGGAGAGCCATGACCGTCGAGAACGCCATGATCGCCGAGAACACCACTGAGACGCACGCTGTCGAGATCACGGATGCGGCCGCCCTCAAGGCTCGCGCCCTTCTCGAGCAGGAGGGCCGTGACGACATGCACCTGCGCATCGCCGTGCAGCCGGGCGGATGTGCAGGCCTGAAATACCAGCTCTTCTTCGACGACCGGTCCCTTGATGGCGACCTGTTCCGCGAATACCACGGCCTCAAGGTCGGGGTGGACCGGATGAGCGCGCCGTACCTCCAGGGTGCCGTCATCGACTTCGTCGACACCATCGAGAAGCAGGGCTTCACGATCGACAACCCCAACGCCGGCGGCTCCTGCGCGTGCGGCGACTCGTTCAACTGAACCGTCCGGTGGGCGCTCCGCTAGCACTGCGCACTGTGTAAACGGCGCAGCACTGTGTAAACGGCGCACTGTGTAATCAGCCACGAACCCCGGTCGCGATTTTTGGCTCTCGGACCGGGGTGTCGTGTGTTCGGATTCGAGTAAGGTTCCGGTCCGTGCCCATCGCCGTGACAGGGTCCATCGCGACCGATCACCTCATGCACTTCCCGGGTCGGTTCGCCGATCAGTTCGTCGTCAACCAGCTCGACCGGATCTCCCTGAGCTTTCTGGTCGACGACCTGGTCATCAGGCCCGGCGGTGTCGCTGGCAACATCTCCTACGCCCTCGGCGTCCTCGGACAGTCGCCGTTGCTGGTCGGTGCGGTCGGCGCCGACTTCGGCGAGTACCGCTCCCGGCTGGAGGCCAACGGGGTGGACTGTTCCGCGGTGCACAGCAGCGAGGATCTGCATACCGGTCGGTTCGTCTGCACCACCGACAACGACATGCGTCAGATCGCGTCGTTCTATCCCGGTGCGATGAGACGGGCTCGCGAGATCTCGCTGGCCCCGCTGGTGGAACGCGGCCTCGACCTCGTGGTCATCGGCGCGAATGACCCGGAGGCGATGCAGCGCCACACCGCTGAGTGTCGCGAGCTCGGGCTGCCGTTCGCCGCCGATCCCTCCCAGCAGCTCACCTTCACCGACGGCCCGGCGATCCGCGCGCTCGTCGAGGGCGCGAAGTACCTGCTCACCAACGACTACGAGTGGGGGCTGTTGCTGAAGAAGACCGGCTGGACCGAGCCGCAGGTCGCTGAGAGGGTTGGGATCAGGATCACCACCCAGGGTGAGAACGGCGTCGAGATCCACGGCGGCGACGGCGGTGTGATCAAGATCGGGGTCGTGCCCGCGACGGCCACGGTCGATCCCACAGGTGTGGGTGACGCGTTCCGGGCGGGTTTCCTCACCGCGGTGGCCGGTGGCCTGGGCCTGGAACGAGCCGCGCAACTCGGCTCGCTGGTCGCGGTGCTGGTGCTGGAGACCGACGGCCCGCAGGAGTGGTCGTTCGACCGCGAGCGTGATCTTGCGCGACTCAGCGACGCCTACGGCCCGGACGTCGCCGCGGAGATCGCGCCGGTGCTGCCCGGCTGACTCGACTGCGACTTACCACGCCAGCTCCCACTCACCCCATCGGTCGAGCGGCCGGAACCCCATCGCGTCGTTGATCGAGATCATCCACGGGTTCGAGTCGGCGTTCCAGGTGTCGATCGAGCGTGCCGCGGGGTATCTCGCCCGCAGCAGCGCCAGATTCGCGGTCTTGATCAGCATGCCGAGGCGGTGGCCACGGTGGGACGGATCGACGATCGTGTCGTTCTGCCACACGTGCCAGTCGACGTCCGTACCGATGTTCATGTCGGTGAACGCGACGAGCCGACCGGTCGCGTCCTCCTGGACGGCGGTGACCACCGAGGTCTTCCCGCGAGCGCGGTGGGCGGCATCGTTGTCGCGGACCCGCTGGGCGTCGTAGCACTCGGCGCCCCATTGCAGGTCACCGAGCGGGGCGTCGGTGGACATGCGCCCGATCAGGCGGGCGACGTCGTCGAGGTGCTCCTCAGGTGTGCTGCCCGTCCACTGCACGAGGGAGTAGCCCGACGCCGCCACCCGGGCCTGCTCTCTTCGCTGGGCGAGCCCGGCCTCGTCCGGCACGGGCACGGTGAGCCGACGGCGCTGGTTGGCCAGGACATGGGAAGCGCCGGTCGACGCCGCGAACGCCGCACCCGGGCTGGTGGCGTCCAGGGGTTCGCGCACATGCCCGATCAGGCGGGAGCGTCCGCGCTCCCGGGCGAGCTCGGCGACGTGCGTGAGCAGTGCGCGACCGATCCCGCTACGCCGGCACCCTGGTGCGACCACGAGCTCGACCCAGGCGTTGTCCAGGTTGTCCAGCGTCGGGAGCGAGAGCCCGGCGGCGCCGACGACCGCTCCGCCGACCCTGGTCACCCAGGTTGAGGGCTCCAGGCCGGGCCAGGGGTGGCGCAACGCCACCCGGTGCTCGGTCCAGGTCGGCAGCGGATCGTCGGGACGGTCCGCCACCTGTACGGCGGATTCCAGCGCGAACCACTCCCGCAGCGCCGTCTCGTCGTCAGGCGCCACGGGCTCGATCGTGAGGCGGGATCGGACCTGTGTCATGCCCACATTCCGCCACGTCGGGCCGGTAGCCGCCACCGAGTTTCGCCATTTTCGCCGGTGCTGACGTGCGCAACTCGCCGTGCTGGATCGGCGGACTCGCCGTGCTGGTTTGCGGGACTCGCCGTGTCGGATCGGGCAACTCGCCGTGCCGGTTTGCGGGACTCGCCGTGCTGGTTTGGGCAACTCGCGGGGTGGGGTGGGGTGGGTGGGGGGGGGGCTCGCCGGGTCAGAGGCGGATGGGGTAGGTCGGCTCTGGGATTTCTGGTCGGATGCGCTGCTCGACGAAGATTCCGTGCCAGAGCAGGAACACCAGCAGGGTCCAGATTCGGCGGCTGTGGTCGATCGGGCCGGTGCGGTGCGCTTCGAGCATGCGCTGCACGGCGGCCAGGTCGACGAGGTGGTCGGCCTGGGAGTCGCGGACGATGTCTCGGGCCCAGGTGTACATCTCCTCGCGCAACCAGTGCCGGATCGGCACCGGAAAGCCGAGTTTGCGCCGGTGGAGTACATGGGCGGGGACGATCCCGTCGAGCGCGCGGCGCAACGCGTACTTCGTCGTCCCGGCTCTGCCGAACTCCTTGGGGATCTTCTCCGACAGCGGTAGATCCGATGCTACGGCGAACACCTCGGGGTCGAGGAACGGCACGCGCAGCTCGAGGGAGTTGGCCATCGTCATCTTGTCGGCCTTGACGAGAATGTCGCCGCGCAGCCAGGTGAACAGGTCGACGTGCTGCATCCGGGCCACCGGGTCCCACGCCGCCGACGACGCATAGTGCGCCGCGGTGATGTCGGTGTGCGAGCGGCGCGGGTCGTAACGGCGCAGTACACCGGAGAGCTGATCGTCGCGGAAGATGCGGGCGTTGCCGTAGTACCGCTGCTCCAGGGGGAGCCCGCCGCGGCGCAGCAGATCCTTGCCGCGCATGCCCTCGGGCAACCGCGCCGACGCCCGCCCGAGCAGCCTCCGCAGCGCCCCTGGCACCCGCTCGAACGGCGCCAGCGAGATCGGCTCGCGGTAGATCGTGTAACCGCCGAACAACTCGTCGGCACCCTCGCCGGATAGCACCACCTTGACGTGCCGGCGGGCCTCGCGGGCGATGAACCACAGCGGCACCAACGCGGGGTCGGCCACCGGGTCGTCGAGGTACCAGATGATCAGCGGTAGCGCGTCCATCATCTCGTCGGGCTTGACCGTTCGGACCACGTGCCGCACCCCGATCGCCGCGGCCGACTCCGCTGCGACGTCGACCTCGGAGTAACCCTTGCGTTCGAAGCCGGTGGTGAAGGTGATCAGGTCCGGGTTGTGTTCCTTGGCCAGCGCCGCGATGGCCGTGGAGTCGATCCCGCCGGACAGGAACGCGCCAACGGTGACGTCGGCGCGCATGTGCTTGGCGACGGAGTCGCGCAGCACGTCGGCGATCCGGGTGTGCAGGGCGGGCGGGTCGGGGACGGTCACCGCGCGGAACTCGGGGACGAAGTACCGTTCCTGCTCGATCTCGCCACCCGGTCGTACGCTGATGTGCGTGCCCGACTCCACCCGCCGGACGGTCCGGTGCAGGGTGGCGGGCTCGGGCACGTACTGCAGGAGCAGGTAGTGCTGGAGCCCGGCGAGGTCGAGATCGGTGACCAGGTCGCCCAGGCCCAGGGCGGGGGCGAGCTCCAGCAGGCTCTTCTTCTCACTCGCGAACGCCACCCCGGCCGGGCCGGTGACGAAGAACAGCGGTTTGATCCCGAACGGGTCGCGGGCTCCGAAGAGCCGCCGCTCGCGGGCGTCCCAGAGGAGGAACGCGAACATGCCGCGCAGGCGGCGCACAGCCCCGGCGCCCCAGTGGTGGTACGCCGCGACGATGGCCTCGGTGTCGCCCTCGGTGTCGAAGGTCGCGCCGTGCTCGGTGGTCAGCTCGGCGCGCAGCTCGAGATAGTTGTAGATCTCGCCGTTGAACACGATGGTGTACCGCGCCGGGTCCTCGGGCGGCCCCCAATGCAGGGGCTGGTGCGAGCCCGCGACGTCGATGATCGACAGTCGGTTGAAGCCGAGCACCAGGTCGGCGTCGTTCCAGGTGCCGCTCTCGTCCGGTCCGCGGTGACGGGCGCAGTGCAGCGCGTGGCCCGTCGCGTCGGCTCGGTCGGCCGCGTCGGCGCCCGCGGTCAGAAGTCCCAGCAGTCCACACACAGCGAGCAAGTATGCCGACGCGCGCAGCGGCAGCGGAGCGCGCATGGACTCAGCGCAGCGGCAGCGGAGCGCGTATCGACACAGCTGGGTCCGTACCCCGGACAGCACCCGAGAGGCGTTCCGGAGATCTGCTCGGTTAGGCTCTACGGCAGGTCGAAGGTGTTGGTGAGACGGATCAGGGAGGCGGCCAGAAGTGGGCCGAGCACAGCGCGCAGGGGACCGCACCGGGTTCGGGCGGGGAGCCAGATTGGCCTGCGTGTCCGTGGTGGTCGTCCTGCTCACCACCGGCTGCTCGGTGGAGGAGGTCCTGCGCTTCGGCTGGCCGGTCGGCGTCACACCGCAGGCCGAGTCGATGCGCGTGCTCTGGACGTACTCCGCGATTGCGGCGCTGGTCGTCGGTGCGATCACCTGGGGGGCGATGTTCTGGGCGATCGCGTTCCACCGCAAGCGCAAGGGCGATGACCTTCCACCGCGCCAGACGCAGTACAATTTGCCGGTCGAGGTCGTGTTCACCGTGGTCCCGACGATCATCGTCGCGGTGCTGTTCGGGTTCACCGTCAGCGTGCAGAACTACGTCAATGCCGACACCCCCGATCCCGACCTGCGCGTTGCGGTCGAGGCGTTCCAGTGGAACTGGGAGTTCCATTACACCGACAATCGTGGGCCGACCGGAGAGCCGATCAGCACGCTGGGCACCACCGAGACGATCCCGCTGCTGGTGCTGCCCACCGAGCGTCGCATCGAGTTTACCCAGTACTCCAACGACGTGATCCACGCCTTCTTCGTGCCCGAGTTCCTGTTCAAGCGCGACGTCTTCCCGCTGCCCGAAGTCAACGACCAGGACAATATCTGGGAGATCGACCGGATCGACCGCGAGGGCGCGTTCGTCGGGCGCTGCGCCGAGCTGTGCGGCAGCTACCACGCGTTCATGAACTTCGAGGTGCGCGCGTTGCGGCCGGCGCTCTACGACCGGTGGATCGGCTTGCGCGGGCAGCTGAACCCGGCAACGAAGGCGCCCTACACCGCCGGTGAGGCGCTGCAGCAGCTGGGCTGCGGCGAGCTGTGCGCACCGCAGGCGGTCACGACCTACCCGTTCACCACCGACCGGCTACAGCGCTCGGCCTCGCAGCCGATCACTACCGGTAGCTGAGAGGGAAGCCATGAAGGTCGAATCGCGGGTTTTCGAACTCTGCACCGCGTTCTTCTTCTTGTGCGCCATCGTGTACGCGGTGCTCGCCCGGGAATCCGTCGGTGTCGCGGGCCTGTTCCTCACCGGCGGGTTGTCGCTGATCATCGGCACGTACTTCCGGTTCGTGTCGCGCCGGCTCGAGGAGCGCCCGGAGGACAATCCGGAGGCCGACGTCTCCGACGGTGCCGGAGACGTCGGGTTCTTCTCCCCGGGCAGCTACTGGCCGATCATGATGGCCGGTGCTGCGGCGTTCCTCGCCATCTCGATGGCGTTCATGTACGTCTGGATGGTCGTCGTCGGCGGAGCCGTGCTGCTGATCACGATCGCCGGCCTGGTATTCGAGTACCACATCCGGCCTGCGGACCACTGAGCAGCCGATGATCACCGATTTGGCGCGAAGTCGGCCAGATCTGGTAGGAGAACGCGCCCAACCGGACTTGGGGCGGTAGGTGGCGCGGTTCTGACGGTGTTACGTGGCGCGGTGGCCGGTCCCGCAAGCCGATGGGGCACCGGACTCACGACGTGAAGCTCGACGATGGCCCGAAGGTCACTGTGAATTACACCGTGGCACCGGTTTGGGTGTCGGTTCTCTGACCTGAACCCGCCCTGACACCTTGGACGCCGAGCCCGGCGACCGGCTCCGGCTCGGTGTCGAAGCCGTCACCGTAAATCGCTTGGGTGACGAGGCCCCATACGAGCACGTCGCTGGCGAAAGACAGATACCGCTCAGGGGCGGGACCGCAGTGGTCCCGCCTCCGAGCGAGATTTAGCTGGCGTAGTGCTCGAGCAGCCAGGTGATGAGGGCGTGGATGGCGCCGGTGAGTACGCCTCGCAGCGCTGCGGTTGCTTCAACCGGGCTCTGCCTGTTCACGGTGGTGGTGGAGGAGGTGCCCTTCCGGAATGATCGGTGGATGAGTCCGGACCAGCAGCGGCCACCGTCGTCGTTCCGGATGTTGGCCGAGCCGGCACTCGGCAGCCAGCTGTCCATGATGACCTTGGCTGCGGTGCTCGCGAGTTTCGGTCCTCGGGATTCCGACGATGTGCGGGATCAGGTGCGGCGGTTGTGGGTGGCCGCTCAGGCCCTACATCGATTCGGCCTCAACCCTGACGGCACGATCGCTACCCATAGCGATGTTTGAACGCTAGTGCTGCGCGAGATCAAATCCTGTCGGTTGAACAACGCGATCAGCGCCGTACGCCGTTCCTCCTGCGACACAGGATCGAATCGTTCGCCAGGCTGCCCGAGGTCGCGTCGTTCAGACCCGTGTGTCCGTCGGGTGGCCGACGCGACTTCGCCGGGCCGCTGTCCGGGGCGACTGGCAGCATCATGGGCAAGTGCCAGACGACGCGGATCCGACTTTCCAGGGCCTCTGGTCCAGAGAGCCCTGGCGCAGCTACTCCCGAACGCGCCTTCGGCCGGGTTACACGCATCCGCTGGGGTAGGCCCTGCTCTGGCCCTGCTCCGCGCGGCCCTGTTGGGCGCCGGGCTGACTGTGGACCGCCTCTCCTCTCCGACTGCCTGCCTGCCTGCTGGCGGGTGGTCCTGCCGGAGTTCGCTCTCCTCGCCCTCGGTGCATGCTCGTCCGGTGGGCGTAGCAGTCCGCGCAGTTTTGGGCGGAGCGATGATTCCGCCGCGCGCGCCGGGTCTACCAATTTACCAGCCAGCAAGCCGACCAACTAAAGGAGCAGCCATGCAGATTATCCTCAGCGACTTCATGAGTCTGGACGGCGTCGTGCAGGCGCCCGGTGGCCGCGAGGAGGACACCGACGACGGGTTAGCCGACGGCGGCTGGTCGATGCCGTACTTCGACCCGGAGGCAATGGGCTCGGTGATCGACGAGGTCATGGCAACAACGGAGGCGCTGTTGTTCGGCCGGCGCACCTGGCAGACGATGGCCGCCGCCTGGCCCGGCCGCGCCGGCGATCCGTTTGCCGACCGCATGAACGAGATCCCCAAGTACGTGGCGTCACGCACGCTCACTCAGGACGACCTCACCTGGTCAGGCTCGACTCTGCTGCCCCCCGACGACGCCATCGGCGCGGTACGTGAGCTGCGGGGACGAGACGGCAAGGGACTGCAGGTTTGGGGCAGCGCGTCGTTCGCCGCGCAGCTGGTCGAGCATGACCTCGTCGACGAGTACCGACTGATGATCGAGCCGGTGCTGCTCGGCGGCGGCAAGCGGGTGTTCCCAGACGACGGCCAGGCCCGCCCGCTCGAGCTGGTCTCGACCACAACGGCCGGGACGGGCGTCCTGATCTGCACCTACCGGCCGGTGCGCCGTTGACCCTGCCCCGCTTGCCGGTCAGCTGGCGCGGCGGAGCACGTACAGCGGCCGCGCCCACGGCTGTGAGCGCCACGGCACAGCGGCAGCCGGTCGCTGGACTCCACGCCGACTGCCGTCAGGCGGCAAGGAGCTGCTAGACGTCGGCGAGGAGCCGTGCACCGCGTGCGGGTACGACTGTCCCACTCGCCGATCCGCATACGACACTGACGTGATCCTGGTATCAGCCTGGCGTCCAGGATTTGCCCGGATCCCCCTGGGCACACCCTGCCTGGGCCCTGGCCTGCGTCGTGGGACTTCGTTCAGGCTACGTGCGGAGCGATCGTCACGATCAGTTCAGCATCGAGAGCGACAGCGATTCGCTCCAGTACTGGGATCGTCGGCACGGTACCACCGGCCTCTAGCCGGGAGAGGGCAGGTTGGGTCATGCCGGCGCCGGCGGCCAGCTCGGTCTGGGACAGGCCCAGTGCGAGTCGGCGTTCTCGAACTGCCTGTCCGATCAGGAACGCACGCCGGGCCTCGTCGTGCCCCTCGCGGTAGTCCGCGCTGTTACGCCGCTGGTGTGCGATCTCCTCGTCGGAACGGTGGTCAGTGCTCATCTCATTTTCCCTCGCGTTCGTAGATGTCATGCGCGACGCCGTGGGTGGCTTCGCACGTTCCTTGTGCCCGTACGGCTCGCCGAGTGTCTCGGCCCGCTCGGCGAGCAAGCCGACGAGGAAGTCAACCCGACCGAAGTCGCGGTCAGTGCGGCTGCCCAGCCAGGACCGGACCTCTGGCTCGATCTCGACCTCGTACAGATCGGTCATGCATCCAACAGTATATATATCTCACGCTATGAGCAAGCAGACGACTTGGCCGGTATCTCCCCCTGGGGATCGAGCAGCCCGCCGATGTTGCCGGGCCTGTCGGTCGGTGATGGTACGGCCATCCATCGACACCATCAGCCCGGCGACGAACGGCGCTATCGTGTCGGCGTGGCCTCTCCCGTCCCGCAGCCCGCGGCTCCCGATCCGGCGGCCGTGCGCCCGCCGGCCGCGGACCCCGTGGCGATCCGGGCCTGCCTGACCCCGGACGTCGCCGCGGTGTTCGACGCCGAATGGGAGCACGTGCTGGACGCGGCCAAGCAGTCCAAGGATCTCGCCGGCGTGCGCGAGCTGCTCGCGCACTGGCGGCACTTCGCCTACCAGGAGCTCCGGGATCCGGGCGCCTACTTCCGGGTGCTGGCCACCGCCGCGCGCGTCCAGGCCACCAGGCAGGCGCCGGTGGGCAGCGTGTCGGCCGAGGAGATGCGCGCGCGTATCGACGCCCGCGTCGCCGAGGCGGGCAGCAACGAGGCGGGGCGCTGGTAGAAGGTGTACCGGGTCGTCACCTACCCCGAGGCATCCGACCAGATCGCCGAGCTGCCCCCACACCTGCTTCCCGACTACGCCCGGGCGCTGGATGCTCTGGTGGCCGCACCGTGGTCCGGCGCGTCCCACAACGCGAACAACCCCGACGCCGAGGTGCGCCGCTGGTTGTTCGGTCCCCTCGGCGTGGGCCAGGTGCTCTATCTCGTGCTGGAGCGCGAGCGCGAAGTCCACGTGCTGCGGGTCGTTTGGCTGGAGCTGCCCGACGACTGAACCCACATCCCCCGAGGCCCACCACGCGCAGCCAGCCCGGCTGGGCGCGACGAGATCGGCGCGGTGGTGCTCTGTGGTCGTGAGCGAGCTACCCGGCGGGTGGCTCTTCCACCACCACGATGTGGTTGCCGTCCGGGTCGCGCAGCATGAACATGAGTGGGGCGCCGGGTGTGCGCATCGGCTGCGGATCGAGGTCGATGCCGCCGATGGCGCTCAGGCGCGCGTGCTCGCCCAGGACGTCGGCCGTCTCCACGCCGATCGAGCTGCCGCCGGGCTCGCCGCCCATCGGCGGGTTGAGCGCCAGCCGCGCCCGCGACCCGGGTGGGGCCACCTCCAACCAGCGCATCTCGTTGTGCTCACCGAAGCGCGTGTCACCGCGCACCTCGAAGCCGAGTTTCTCGGTGTAGAAGGCCAGGGCCGCGTCCTGGTCGGCGACGGCGAACATGGCCACGCCGATGTTCGAGAGGGTTGTCGGGGTTCGCGTGAAATCACTCATGCCCGGTAGACCGGGCGAGCAGGCGGAACTCATCGGTCCCGCCCCGAGATATCGCGGCGCACTGTTGACGCCCTACGCGTCGTCTCCATCGGTGACGACGCCAGTCTCGTTTCGGGGAGTCGAACGCTACGCAACGAGCCTTCCCGGTCGTCGATCGTCTCTCGATACGGATGATCGATCATCGGACGGCCGGAAGTTGACGCGCCGGTGTTCGGGGCGGGCGGTCCGGGGATCCCAGGGCCGTCGTGCGCGTCCACGCCCGCGATGCCGGAGGGGGCGGCTACCGCGGCGCGGCCGCGCGTTCGGTGGCGGCAGGTGCCAGTGGGGTCCGGTGACCGGGTCGTCGAGCCAGACCGTCTGCCGGTCTGGGGTGGCGGTCAGGCCGAACCGTGCCCAGCTGGGCTGCCCGACGCCTTCCCACAGCCGGTAGGCGTCCTCCACCATCCGCCACAGCGGGCGCGGGCCGCCCTCGGTCACG
>Ga0136617_10000303_pt1 | contig 39968 bp, 37 predicted proteins | sample AntDrymUQ3222106_2_FD_129672 | JGI IMG/M metagenome (GOLD analysis project Ga0136617, IMG submission 129672) | Polar desert sand microbial communities from Dry Valleys, Antarctica - metaG UQ322 (21.06) | ecosystem: Environmental > Terrestrial > Soil > Desert | place: Antarctica: Dry Valley... | reverse complement strand
TGCAGCGCCCCGCAGCAGACCTGGCCCCGCACCTCGACCACCCGATAGCCGTTCACCTCCAGAGTGCGCCTGGTGGCCTCGTGCACGTGGCTAAAGAGCGCGTTCATGACGCAGCCGCGAAAGAGGGCGACGGTGGGGCGGGGCAGCGGGGCAGCGGGGCGGCTGGGCGGGTAATTCCGGGGCGACGATATTTCTGCTGGGTTGTCGCTGCCCCGCTGCCCCGCTGCCCCGCTGCCGCACGGCCCTGCTACCCCGCTGCCCTGCGGCCCCGCCTCGCTGTCCTGCTGTGCCGCTGTCCTGCTGTCCCGCTGCTCCGACGAGGAGGCCAGCATACCCAATCCAAAACCGAGCCGGCCTCCGCCCGACAACAGGTGGGGTATGCGAGTGGCGCGAAAGGCTCGCGCCAGGGCGAACAACGGGCGCCATGCCCAGCGGTGTCTGAAGACCCCCAACACCAAAGCCGCCGATGGCGGGAGGCCCCGGGCGTCAAAGATCTGGGTGCGGGCGGCTTCCAAGCCCCGGCCATACTCCACACCAGAAGGGCATGCCGGTTCGCAGCCACGGCAGCCAAGACAGGCATCGAGATGCTCCAGCAGCGCGGGATCCCCTGGGCTCATCTCGCCCCGCTCGAGCGCGCGCATCAGGACGATACGTCCTCGCGGGCTGTGACCCTCGTCTCCAGTGGCGAGGTAGGTGGGGCATGCCGGGAGACAGAAGCCGCAATGCACGCAGGGGTCGAGGGCCTCACCCATTGTCGGCTCCTTCCAGCGCCACACTCAGACACTGACCCGGGTCGAAGGTGTCGCGTAAACGCCCGACGATTTGACCCACGCCTTCGCGGTAGGCTCCGAAGTGTCCCAGCGCACGCCGCACCGGCCACGGGGCTCGCTCCAGCGTCATGGGGATCTCGCGGGCGGCGGCGGCGCGGCGTAGAGACCGGAGCTGGTCGACCGGCGCATCCCCGGTCCAGCGAATCATCCCCAACCCCGCGCCGGCGGAGACCAAACCCTCATCGAGGTCGTGGGACAACAAGTCGATGGCCTCATCTACGCCGTCTCCCAGCACGCCCAGCCGCAGGGTGATCGGACCGCCCAGGCTTCCGCGCGCGGCCACGCTCCAGAACGCGGCGGTCCGGTCGGTGGGCAGCGGCGACCAGTTCTGCTCTCCCACCGAGCCGAGCCGGCGCACATCGGCCTGCACCGCGGCATCGGTGCCGACGAATCGCGCCGCCAGCACCCACTCTGACTCAGCCGCCAGCGCCGGCGAGAGCAGTTCGAGCGCGCCAGGCAGGAGGTGGGCCGAGACGAGCTCACGCGCCGCTGAGGTGAGCCCGTCACGAGCTCCCCGGGCAAGGAGGGTCACGTCGGCTCGCGGCAGGGCCCGGAGCCGGAAGTGAACATCGGCGATAATCCCGAAACCTCCGAAGCCGCCTACCTGAAGCTTGGTGAGATCGTACCCGGCGACGTTTTTCACCACCCGGCCGCCCGCGTTCACCAGACGCCCATCGCCGGTTGCCACCGTGCAGCCCAACACATGGTCCCTTACGGGACCGAACCCATGGCGCAGCGGGCCGGCGGTGGCGGTAGCAACCACCGACCCGATGCTCCGCTCGGGCCGGCCCGGCGGATCGACCGCGAGCCACATGCCGTAGTCGGCGAGCCTCCGCCTCAGTGCCTCCAGCGATGCGCCTGCCTGAACCGTGGCTACGAGATCGGCCGGGCTCACCGATACGATCTGCTCCAGTGCCCGCGTGGTCACGACGAGGTCGGCCGGGGCGTCGGGCGGGAGCCACGTGCCCCGGCCTTCCACCCGGATCTTCCATCCCTCCTCGTGGGCCAACCGACATACCAGGGAGAGCGCGTCACTCGTATCGGGGCAGGCTCGAGCCACGCCGTGAACATCGCGGTCCACGCCGCTGGTCCCGAGTAGCGCGCGAAGGCGCGCGAAGATGGCATCGCTCACTTGCGCGCGCTCTTCACGGCATGCCATTCACGGCACGCGTGCACCGGAACCACCTTTCCGGGGTTGGCTCGCTCGGCCGGATCGAATACCCGCCTGACCGCGCGCATGGCGCCAAGGGTTTCAGCGTTGAAGATCCACGGCATATAGTCGAGCTTGTCGGACCCCACACCGTGCTCCCCGGTAATGCTCCCGCCGGCGGCTACGCACACCGCCATGATCTCCCTGCACGCTGCCTGGACCCGGGCCGCAACGATCGGATTGCGCCGGTCGAAGCTGATGTTGGGGTGGAGATTGCCGTCGCCGGCGTGGAACACGTTGCTGATAGTAAGATCGTACTGCCGGCGGATCTCCTCGATCTGATCCATGATCTGCGGCAAGGCAGAGCGGGGCACCACCGCATCCTGGACCGCCAGGTCCGGTGCGATCCGTCCCATGGCACCAAAGGCTTTCTTGCGGCCCTGCCAGAGCCGCGCCCGGTCGCCAGGTGACGCGGCGCTCCGGACCTCCCGCGCACCGTGCTCCCGCAGGATATCCTGTACCGTCTGGGCTTCGGCCGCGACGGCATCGATTTGTCCGTCCAGCTCCACGAGCAGAACCGCGGCGGCATCGGTCGGATAGCCCGCGGCATACACCGACGCTTCAACGGCCGCTACGCAGGCCCGGTCCATCATTTCCAGCGCCGCGGGAACGATGCCGGCGGCTATGATCGAGGACACCGCCTCGCTCGCGGCTCGCACCGTCGTGAAGTCGGCCAGCATGGTGCGTACACTCTCGGGAATTTGCTCCAGCCGCACGGTGATCTCGGTGGCGATTCCGAACATTCCCTCGCTGCCGACAAAGAGTCCTACGAGGTCGGGACCCCAGGGCTCCCCCTGGTCGGAGCCGAGTCTGGTAATGGAACCATCAGGCAGAACCACCTCGAGTGAGGCAATATGGTTGGTGGTTACGCCGTACTTGAGGCAGTGCGGCCCGCCTGCATTCTCCGCGACGTTGCCACCCACGGTGCAGGCGGCCTGGCTCGAGGGGTCCGGCACGTACTGTAGCCCGAAAGGGGCCACGGCCTCCGACAATCGCGCGTTCACCACGCCGGGCTGAACTACCGCCCGGCGCTGGACGGGGTCAACCCGGAGAATCCGGTTCAAGCGCGTCAGGGTGATCAGCACTGCATCCCCCTCCGCAAGCGCTCCTCCTGACAGGCCGGTTCCGGCCCCCCGGGCAACAAACGGCACCTGGATGAGATGCAGCAACCGAACCACCTCGCGCACCTCGTGCGGATTGCCGGGCATTACCACGATCCCCGGTACCGACTCGCGGGTGGGAAGTCCGTCCATGGCGTAGGTCGCCAACTCGGCCGGCCGGTGTCGAATCCATTGGCGGCCCACGATTCGAGCCAGGGCATCGAGCAGGAAGGAGTTCATGAGTCCGTGACTATTTCAGGTGCGGAGCCGCCTTTGCCGTTGGCGTGAGCGCGCCGGTGCACGTTGAGGGCGGTTTCCACCGTGCTGGTGAGCACCGGGATCAACAGGAGCAGCGCCTTAACCCTCCGAGCGGTCGATCGCTCGGCCAGCAGCCGCTGTTTGACGCCGGGGTCGCAGTCGAGGGCCCCGGCCACCTGGAAGGAGAGCGTCAGGGGGTCTTCCGACAGCGCGGGCTCCTCCGGCTCCGCGTCATTGAGCTGCCGGAGGGCGGCGAAATAACGGGTGAACAGGGTGGCCAGCGACGCGGTCTCCCCGGCTGCAGGCCGGCTGTCGGGTTCGTCGTCGAAGGTCTTGACCAGAGCGACCAGGTATGGCACTGACTCGTCGAGTAGCCCCGAAAGTACGAAGCGGGAGCCACCCAGGACCACGATGTTGGACCGGCCATCCGGCAGCTCCTGGTTCACCCGCACTTCGGCTATACATCCGACCGTTCCCGGGCCGAGTTCCTCACGAGCCGCGGGCACCGGGGTGATGCCAAATCGCCGGTCGCCTGCCAGGCAATCGGCGAGCAGGCGCTTGTAGCGTGGCTCGAAGATGTGCAACGGCAGCGGCGTCCCTGGGAACAACACTGCCGGAAGTGGAAAAATGGGAAGCCGGGAGGGCATGGTGGAAAGATAGCTATTGGCTATTGGCTATGAGCTATTGGCTGGGCCAAAAACCAGCGACCCTCCTCGGCTGGAACCAAGGAGGGTCGTGCTCTAAGAGCCAATAGCCAACAGCCCATAGCCAATAGCCCCTTCAGGCCGCTCCCCAGAATCCCCTGAGCGACCTCACGTCGGGGGAGTCACGGAGTTTCTCGAAGGCTCACTCGCGGATTTGACGGATGCGCTCCCGGGTGACGCCGAGGAGTGCGCCGATCTTTTCTAGGGTAAGCGCCTCAGATCCCTCTTCCAGGCCGTAGTAGAGAGAGAGAATCTTGCGTTCGCGGGGAGTGAGGTGGCGCTCGAAAATCCGGTCGATGAACTCGCGCTGCAGTCGAACATCAGTCATTTCCTCGATCTCACCACAGCCGGTGCCGGCCACCCGCTCGCCGAAAGTGCTGGCCCCCCGATCCTGACGCTCGACCGGCGCATCGAGAGAGACCTCGGTCGAGGTCATTCGGTGAGCCGATCGGATGTTGTCCACCGTGTCGTTGAGCGCTATAGCGATCTCGGAGTCGGTAGGCTCGCGACCCAGTTCCTGCGCCAGAAAGCTCTTTGCGCGAGACATGCGGACAAGGGCGGAGTTCTGATTCAGCGGTATACGGACGCTGCGGGTCTGCTCTGCCAGCGCCTTCAGCACCGCCTGGCGCACCCACCACACCGCATAGGAGATGAACTTGACGCCGTGGTCGGGGTCGAACTTCTTGACGGCTTTGAGCAGGCCCTCGTTCCCGATGGCCACCAACTCTGATAGATCCAACCCGTGTCCCTGATACTTCTTCACGTACGAGATCACGAAGCGCAGGTTGGCCGTCACCAGCCGCTCCGCGGCGCGCTCATCGCCGGCGAGCGCGCACCGCGCCAGCCGCTTCTCCTCGTCGGGATCGGAGATCATGGGGAGCTTCTGGATGTCGAGCAGGTATTGATCGAACGCGCCGGAAGGTGTGGAGCGGGCAAACGGCCGGGCTTTCCCGGTACGCACGACGGTCATAGACAATCCCGGCAGAGTTAAGCGCTCTACAAATGTGAGTGCGGTGACCAGAGCTATTCGGAGAGGAAGGAGAGCCAATATAGGAATGGCGAGGTGCGCGGTCAAGCAAAAAAAACTTTCCACATCACAAAATGTTACTAATCAAGTGGTTCGTGACTTTATCCACTTTTGGGGGAATTGGCGCTGCGGCTCCATCCTGCCCAGCACTGCAAGCTTTGGCATTCCAATGACATGAGTCGTTCGGTCGGTGCCGTCAGCGGGAGCCGGCTACGGGTCTCCGGTTCGCCCCGGCAGCTTCAGTCAACGCCGTGATCGCCGCTCGGATAGCATTCGCCGGTACCGCAGTGGTCCAACCCTTCTCTCGATGCATCGCTCCCACGCCTGCTACCAGAGCAAAATGGATCTGCCCTTCCCGGTTCTTCTTGTCGCTACCCATGGCGTGGAGCAGTGCTGATCCCTCCAGTCCCGGAGGTAGCCGCTCGGGGAGGCCCAGGCGGGTAAGAAGCCCCCCCACTCGCCGACGGAGGCCAACCGGCGCCACGCCCAGCTGCTCCGCCAGCTCGCTTTCGATGACCAGTCCCAGGGCCACTGCCTCGCCGTGGGGGACTTCGTAGCCGGAGGCCTGCTCCAGCGCGTGGGCCACCGTGTGGCCCGCGTTGAGGATGGCCCGGCGTCCCGACTCGCGCTCGTCGCCGGCCACCACCTCGGCCTTTATCTCGACGCTACGGCATATCAACCGCGTCAGCGTCGCAACGTCGCGGCCGGTAATCGCGCCGGCGTTTGTCTCCATCCAGGCGAAATAGGCCTGATCGGCAATGAGGCCGTGCTTTACCGCCTCCGCCAGGCCAGAGCGATACTCCCTCTCTCCCAGCGTGGCCAGGGTGCCCGGATCGGCGATGACCGCCGCGGGCGGGTGGAACGCTCCGACCAGGTTCTTGCCGTGGGGCGTGTCCACTCCAGTCTTGCCGCCGACTGAGGCGTCCAGCATGGCGAGCATCGTCGTAGGCGCCTGCACATACGGTAGGCCCCGCATATAGGTAGCCGCGACGAACCCGGCCAGATCGCCGGTGACCCCGCCCCCCAGCGCAACCACGCCGGTGTCGCGTCCGAATCCCTGCCGCATCATCGTGTCGGTGAGCTGAGCCCACGACTCTCGCGTCTTCGACTTCTCGCCCGACGGAAACGTGATCGTCTCGAAGCTCTTTGGCGCCGTACCGAAGCGGCCGGCTCGGTATAGCTCGTCAACAGCCGCATCCGCGATGATCACGACGCGGCGGCCGGGCAGGTGTTGCAACACCAGTTCGTCGAGCCGCGAGAGCGCCCCCGCTTCGACGTACACCGGGTAGCTTCCCAAAGCATGATGCACGACAACGGGTTCAGACATGAACCTCGGCTCTCCCTCGCTCGCGTTATCCAGCTGACCCGCGTCGGGTACCCGCGAAGCGGGTGTCCCGCGGCAAGCACTCTTCAGTCACCACGTCACGTCGCGCACTCCGGCTCGGTGATTCGCCAGCCGGGCGAGCGTAAAGAGCAGATCCGAGAGACGGTTGAGATACACCAGAAACAGTTCTGGTACCTCATTGGCGTGCGCCAGGTGGACGACGCTCCGCTCCGCCCGCCGGCATATCGTTCGCGCCAGGTGCAGCGCCGCGGCCTTCGGGGTTCCCGCCGGCAGCACGAAGGCCCGGAGCGGCTCGAGCTCCTCCTCGGCCTCGTCCATGACCCGCTCAAACTCACTTACGCGCACCGGAGAAAGAGCCGCTTTCGCGAGCGCCTTACTCACCCGCTCCGGGTCCGGCGTAGCCAGATGGCCCCCGATGGAAAAGAGATCCTGCTGGATCCCCTCGAGAAGCGGGTCGAAAAATCCAGCCGGCTCGGTAGCGCGGATGACGCCGAGCGCCGAGTTCAGCTCATCTACGTCGCCGTATGCCGCTACTCGAGGGTGGTCCTTGGTTACCCGGCCGCCCCCGAACAGCGCAGTCTCGCCCTTGTCTCCGGTCTTGGTATAGATCTTCATAGGCAGGGCGCCTCTACCTCAGCTGCCGCGACCACGACGTTTCCGCGGGGCTGAACTATCCCCCAGAGGATGCCCCCCCGGCGGACATCCACCTGCTCCATCCAGATGTTGTCGCGGTGGAATCCGAAGTCGCTGATAGGTTGAAGCCTGCGCCAGAAGATGCTCCGCCGGAGAGCCCCGTAGGGGGCAAGGCGGCCCCGGCGAAAGGAGATCAGGGTGGGCCGGAAGATGGTCTGGCGCCACGCCCCGGCGCTGTCCCAGGCCATCACTGTCGCCGCGAGAAGAGTGTCGCCGCCGCCAGTGATTCGCCGCTCTCGGAGCGACACGGCAAAACGGACAGCATCCGGGCCGGGACGAAAGGAAATGACGTCGGCCGCATCCACATCGGCGAGGGTGTTGATCTCAAGACGCAGACCCGCGGGTCTCTGGAGCGCGAGCGAGTGAAAGCTCTCGGCCAGGAAGGAGTCCATCGCCGCGGCCGTGCGTCCGATCAGCTCATCCATGAGGCCGCCGCCCGGGGGCGGTACCGGCTCGCGGCTGCTAAACTCATCCTCCGCCCTCGCCCCAGTCTCGGGAGTGTCCGAGCGAGTGAAGGAGCCCAACACCGGACCGCGAAGCGGCCTCCCCTGCTCGGGCCCGTCAACAACGATCTCGACCTGAGTACCACGCCAGCCACATGTGCTCCCGTGGAGGCGGATCGTAGTGGGAGTCACTGCGGTATGTCCCAGTGGCGAGCCGGCGAGTGCCTGATCCACCCGTGGCGCCCCCGCGGTGGTGCGGCGGCGACCGGACGGCAGAAGGGTCACCACCTTCTGGCGGGAGAGCGACCCCCAGAGATCGCCGGCCTCCACCAGGTCCAGCCGGTAACGGCGCAGCAGCCCGGCCACGAGGCCGGTGTCGCTGGAGAGCAGGTGCACCGAGCGGCTGGTGCCTTCGCCCACGAAGCTGCCGACCAGAAATCCGGCCGAGTCTATCCGGGCGTCGCTCGCCACACTCATCGAGTCGAGAGGAGCGGGAGGGCGTTCGCGGAGCAACTCGCCTAGAAAGCGGCCCGCACCGCCGCAGCCGCTGAGGAGCGACAACACGGTGAGCGCGCTGGTAGCCGCCAGGACGCTGCGCGGGAACATGGCGGTCAATGTGCCGAGTCGTGGCGGGAAGCGAAAGGGCTTCCGGTGAGGCTGTGAGCTATTGGCTATTGGCTATTAGCTTAATAGCCAATAGCCAATAGCTACTTAAGGAGACGCGGTGGCCGAGCAGGACCTGAAGGACATATCCATCATCGGCGGCGGGCCCACCGGGCTGTTCGCCGCGTTCTACGCGGGGATGCGGGGAGCGTCCGCGCGCATCATCGACGCGCTACCGGCTCTCGGCGGCCAGCTCATGGCCCTCTACCCCGAGAAGTACATCTTCGACGTAGCGGGCTTCCCGAAAGTGCTCGCGAAAGACCTCGTCCGGGACATGGCAACTCAGGCACTCCAGTTTGGGGCCACTACCCACCTGGGCAAGGTGGTGACGGGGCTGCGCCGGGTCGAACAGGACGGGGCGAGTCATTTCGTACTCGAAACCTCCGATGACGCGTACCCCACCAGGACCATCATCATCGCGGCAGGGATCGGCGCGTTCGAGGCCCGGAAGCTTGGCATTGAAGGGGAAGATCGGTTCGAGGAGAAGGGCCTCTATTTCAAGGTACTCGACCCCAGGCAGTTCAAAGGGCAGCGAGTTCTGCTTGTTGGCGGCGGCGATTCGGCGTTCGACTGGGCGGTGAATCTTCAAGGGATCGCCAAATCGATCGTGCTCATTCACCGGCGTGAAGGGTTCCGCGCTCACCAGGCCACGATCAGCCAGGTACAGGAGTATCAGCGCTGTGGCAAATGTGACCTGCGCACGTTCTGGGAGGTGAAAGCTCTACATGGGAACGGGAAGGTGGAGCGAGTCACCATCTTCAACTCCAAGACCAAAGAGGAAGAGACTCTCGACATGGACGCGGTCATTCCGCTGCTCGGTTTCCATTCCGACCTGGGCGCCATCAAAGAGTGGGGCCTCGACACGGAGAAGGCCGACCTCAAGGTTGACCAGGTCATGGCCACCAATGTCCCGGGAATCTACGCCGCGGGAGACATCACTAGTTATCCCGGTAAGCTCAAGCTGATCGCAACCGGTGCGGGTGAGGCGTGCATCGCGGTCAACAATGCGGTGCACTGGATCAATCCCAAGGCAAAAGTAAACCCCGGACATTCGTCCAACATGGCGCTCTTCGGGCAGAAGGACGATTGATCGGCGGCAGGCTTTCCGGCAGTGTCATCCTGAGCGAAGCGAAGGAGCCATAGCCCTGAATTTCGACAAGACGTGGGGTCGGCCCCTTCACTGCGTTCAGGGTGACACGCTCTTATCGACCTGCATGTTTGCTCTGACGAAGCTTAACACGAATAGAAGCAGCATCACCCACACGTAGACGCTATATCCCGCCATATAATGGTGTAGTCCGGTCCCGATGAGGTCCCTGCCCAGGCCAATCACAACCATGCCTCCCCAGGCTAGCCAGAGTACCGGGCGCCGCCACCCAGGCATCCGCTTGGGATCCAAAGAGAAGAACGCGTAGGACACAAACAGGAGGGTGACGAGGTGCGCCTTCCAGGTGATGCCCGACAGCAGATGGCTTGCGAGGAATACACTGCCAATCTCGAGTTTGCCGATCGGCTGGCGCGTGATCCTCCGGCGGAGCAGGTGCGCAATGAAGACGGCCAACAGGAGGATGGCCGTGACCCGGTAGACCCATGGAGCGGCAGCCGCGAGTGAGGGCAGGTACGCGTAGTCGTACGGGTACACATCTCCAGAAGCCGACGGTATGAGAGCGCGGTAGATCATGCCGGCGAGGTTCTGATTCCGAAAGCTGGCGATCACGCCGCCACTGGTGAACTGTTGCAAAAAGGCCTGATAATAGGCGGTCAGGTCCGAAGTGCCCTGGGTAAACCCACGTTGCAAGACGGGCAGGCTCAGGCAGAGGGCACCGAATGCGGCCAGGCTCGACGTGACACGCCGGCTCCCGCGGATCACCGCCCACACCAGGAAAAAAACCGGCGTGATCTTGATGGCGGTGGCGGCTACCAGCCACCCAGTAGCGGCCGTTTCCCGCCTGTCAATGAGCGATTGGATTCCCAGGAGGCACAGAACGAAGGTCAACAGATTCACCTGCACGTGAACCAGGTTATCCAGGATGAATGCGGCGGAAACCATGACCGAAAGAACTAGCGGAAGCCGGCCTGGTGGCCTCCCTCGCTCCAGCTGCTGCACGATGACGCGGGTAAGGCGGGCCGCCACCAGGATGAGTCCGACGCTCGCGACGTAGAAAAGCCATGCTGCGGTTTTGAGCGGGAAGAGGCTCAGGAGCTGGAAGACCTGCGCCGCAAACGGCGGGTAAATGAAGCGTCGTGCGCCCGGCAGGGGCTGATAGAGAGGCAGCCCGTGCGCAAAATCGTGGCCCGCCTGCCAGAACACGTGGAAGTCGGTACCGACCCCTTGCTTGGCAGCGCGGCGCGCCGCGGCAGCACCTACCACCAAAATGAGCAGAATGGCGATCAGGGCACGAATCCAGAACCCGAGGCCCCGCCTACGGTTCACGTTTCCGGGTCTGGTTTGCTACCGTCTTGCCATCTCTACGACCACGCTATCGATCACGGCCAAGATGCCCCGGCTGGGCTGGGCATGGTGATTGGCTTGAACTGAGAAGGTCAGGACCCTTCCGCGGTCTATCTCGATATAGCCCGAGAGGCTGTTGACCCGGGAGATGCTGCCAGTCTTGGCCCTGACCCGTCCGGCCAGGGGGGTACCCACAAAGCGGCTCTTGAGCGAGCCGGTGCCACCCGCCTGCGGGAGTCCGGCCGCGAACGTCGCATAGCGCGGATGACGTCGGATGTATCGGAGGATCTGAGTGAACGCCAACGGTGATACGAGATTGGAGCTGGAGAGGCCGGATCCATCGCTGAGGGAAATCTGGGTCGAGTCGACCCGGACGGAATCGATCAGGAAGCGGCGCTCCACCTCCAGGCCGTCCGGCCACGATCCCCCCCTGCCGAATTGCCGGCCCAGCTGCTTCAGCAGCATCTCGGAAAACCAGTTCTGACTGGTGTTCATAATGGGGAAGATCCAGTCGCGCAGCGGCCGGGAGGAAACCTCCGCCAGCGGAGTGCTCAGCCGCAGCTGGCCGTACAGGGAAGAGTCGGTGGTGGACCGCGTCGTTCCGGCCACCGCTATGCCGGCATCGGAAAGAGCCTGCCGCAGCGCGCGTGCCGCGTACAAGTTGGGGTCCGGTAAGGCGAAGGACTCCTTTCGGGGCGGGTGGTCCAGGGCCACGGTCCCTTCAGCCCAGATCTGAAGGGTGCCCGGATGTCGGAAGAAACGGTCGCCCACATCCGACTCCCCTCCGGGCGGCACCGTCACGGTCCGATTCTCGAACCCGATATCGCCCAGGTCGGGACTCATCGTGATCGTAGCGGGCGCCCCGGGCGCCGGTCCGGGCAGCCAGGTGAAGTCGACGCTGTTGTCGTTGAATCCCAGGCCCGACACCGGGGCGGCGTACCACCAGTTCAGGTCGAACTGCTCCCAGTTGGGGTGCAGCAGCGTCGGCTCGAAGTAGCTGCCGTCGCCCACCACGTCCCCCTGAATCAGCTGAACGCCTTTGGCCCGCAGGGTGTCGGCCAGCTGCTGCAGCCGGGCGAAGGGGTCGGTTTCGCAGACGCCGGGGAGCATCGAGTCGGTGGCATAGCAGCGGCGGTCCATCGTCGGATCGCCCCGGCCATAGAGAACGAGATCTCCCAGGAGCACGCCGCCGATCACCGGTCCGCCGTAGACGCTGGTCTTCACCCGCCAATCCGGTGGAAGCAGCGCCGACGCCACCGCGCTCACCACCAGCTTGGTGTTGCTGGCTGGAATGAAGAGGCGATCGGGATTGCGGCCGTAAAGCAGGCGGCCACTTTCGTCGGTCAGCGCCACGCCCCAGAGCTGCCGATTGAACGGCGGCCGGTCGAGGCGGGCGTCGAGTCTTCGTTTGAGATTACTCTGCGCGGTCAATGGTGCTGGGGCGAAAGCGAGCATGAGGAGGACCGCGGCAAACAAGCGGGGCAGGCTCCGCTGCCCCGCCTCAGTCATACGCCACTCTCGGGTCCACCCTCGCGTAGAGTAAATCAGTGAGCAGATTCACCATGACGAAGACCAGGCTGAGGAAGAGAATGCTGCCCTGCACCGCCGGGAGGTCCCGCTTGTCGATGGCGGTGAGAACATAACGGCCGACGCCGGGCCAGGAAAAAATGGTTTCGGTGAGAATAGAGCCGGTGAGGTAGCTCCCGAAGTCGAGGCCGAGCACGGTCACAACAGGCAGGAGGGCGTTACGAAAGCCGTGGGAGAGGACTACCCTGCCTTCGCTGAGGCCTTTGGCCCGGGCAGTGCGGACAAAGTCACTTTGCAGCACCTCCTGCATGGCCGCCCGCGTCATCCGCGACAGAAAGGCAACCGAGCGCATCCCCAGGGTTATCGCGGGAAGGATCAGATAGATAGGGTTTGCCGAGCCAGAGGGCGGGAGCCACCGAAGATGCACCGCGAAGATCAAAATCAATATCAATCCAACCCAGTAGACCGGAAATGATACGCCGAGGTATGCGGCAAGAGTGGCAATGCGGTCCAGCCAGGTGCCCGGACGCCAGGCGCCGTATATGCCGATGCCGATTCCCACCACGGCGGCGAAGAGCATGGCTGCACCGGCCAGCCGGAGTGTGGCCGGAAAACGCTCAAGCAGGTCGTCGACAATGGGGCGACGAGTGATGTAGCTGGTTCCGAGATCTCCGCGCAACACACCGCCGACGTAGTGCCCGAATTGCTGGTAGAGGGGGTCGTCCAGCCGCAACTCGGCCCGCAGGCGGGCAAGAGTCTCGGCGTCAGCTCGCTCGCCTACCATGGCCTGAACCGGGTCGCCCGGAGCAACGTAGAGGAGAAGAAAGGTGACCAGCAATACGCCGAAAAGCGTGGGTACCAGCAGCGCCAGCCGAGACAGTATAAAACGGCTCACCTGATTCGCTCCGCCTCCATCCAGCGCTGGCCGGTAAAGACCAGCGGGAATCGCCAGCCTTTGACATCGGGGCGGCTGGCCCAGACGTCCACGGGAAACCACAGAAAGATCCAGGGCGCCGTCTCGAACACCCGGGCATCGATCTCTCGGGACAGGCGCTCTTTCTCCGTTTCGTCGGTGGTGGCTCGAGCGCGGACGATCATCGAATCCAGGGAGGCATCGGAGAGGAAGGCATAGTTTCCGCCCGGTCCCTTGTTGCGCGAGTGGAAAAGAGGATAGTTGAAGTTCTCGGGGTCCGGATAGTCGGCCCACCAGTCGGTCAGGAAGAGATCGGCTTCCCCGTTCCGTACGGCGGCCCGGGCGCTCGAGGCGTCCCGCTCGACGATCTCGGCTCGGATGCCAACCTCGGCCAGATTCTGCTGAATGGATTGGGCCAGGCGGGCAAGCTCCGCACGTTGGGTCCGCCAGAGCTTGATCGGGAAGCCATTCGGATAGCCAGCGTCCTTCAGCAGTTGCTTCGCCTTGTCAGGATCATAGCCGTACGGGGCCCGGGTCGAATCGTACCCGAGCACTCCCGGCGGAAGCGAGCCGGCGGCGGGCACGCCCCGGTCGGCCATGACCGTGCCGAGAAGGGTTCGCACGTCAACCGCATGGTTCAGGGCCCGCCGAACTCGAACATCCTTGAGTGGTCCGCGGGTAGTGTTGATGGCGACATAGAGGTCCTTGAGACCTGCACGCCGCTGCAGCTCCCCGGCATGGCCCTGTTCCCAGCGGCGGGTTTCGCCAACGGGCACTTCCACCACGCTCAGCTGTCCGGCTTCGTACTCGGCAGCCTGGGTCAACGGCTCGGGGATGATCCGGATCCGCAAGGTGTCCCCCTTAGGCGGGCCCAACCAGTAGCTGTCGTTTTTCGCCAGCAGGATCGCGTCGTCGTGGGACCAGGAGACGAACTTCCAGGGTCCGCTTCCAATCGGGCGCTGATCGAAGTCGGGCGGAGTGGGGGTGGGTACGATGGCCGCAACCGGCATTGCCAGCAACTTGGGAAAAACGTTGAGCGGTTCCTCCAGGCTCAGGACAATTGTTGAATCGTTGCGTACGACGATGCCCGGAACCTCCTGGGCCTCGCCCGCAGCATAGGACCTGGCCCCGCGGATAGGATACAACGGCCAGCTTCGGCCGCCGGTGGTGCCCGGAGCCAGCGCGCGCAGCATGGAGGCGCGCACATCTCCCGCCCGGATGGGGCGCCCGTCGTGAAAAGTGGCGTCTCGCCGCAGATGAAAGGTGTAAATCCGGCCCGACCCATCCGTCTGCCAGGACCGGGCCAAACCGGGCTTCAGCTGAGCGTCGGCATCGAATTGAGTCAGATTGTCGAATAGCAGCGAAACGACCTCTCCGGTGGGCACGTCGGTAGAAAGTGCCGGGTCCAGCGACCGGGGGTCGTAGGTGAAATAGTAGTTGAGAGTCGCCACGCCCGCCGGTTCGCTGCAGGCGGAGATGACCAGCGATGTCGCAAGCAGAAATGGGCGCATTGTCGCCAGTCGGACAGGGGGGCAGGGGGCAGGGGGGCAGTAAACCACTTATCGAGATCGCTGAAGCGGGCAACTGCCCCGCCGCCCCGCTGCCCCACTGACGTTGACACAACGACGTAAGGTGGTCAAACTACCGGGCTTACGGCACGCCGTCAATCGGCTATCGGTTCATCGGTGGCGTAAGATCCCTCCCCATGGGGTGTCGCATTTTACCTAGCCCGCCGCAGTCCCGCAGTTTACTACCGACCAGGAGAAGCTTGGCCCGGGCCGGCGCATCCGCCTGCACATGAAGCGCGCGTTCCGGCTGATCTGGTTCCTGGCGGCTCTCATCTCTGCCTCTCCTCTTCACGCGCAAGAGAGCCAACTGGTGGTGCGCCAACTCGCGTTCGGCGGGAACAGGGCTATCTCGGACGAGGGCCTTGCCAGCGCCATCGCTACCACCAACTCCAGCTGGTTCGCCCGCACATCCCTGCTCCGATGGCTTGGTCTCGGCGCTAAACGCTACTTCGACGAGCAGGAGTTCCGCCGCGATGTGGTCCGCCTGGGCGTCCTGTACAAACGAAGCGGATTCTATGACGCGGCGATCGATACTCTGGTCCGGCGCACGCCCGAGGATGTCTACATTACGTTTAACATCAGGGAAGGCGAGCCGACCACCGTTACCTCGCTCGCCATCACTGGTCTGGACTCGTTGCGACCCCGGTGGAAGGCGGCGGCGCTGCTGGATTTGCCGCTGCAGCAGGGCGATCCGTTCAACCGCTACTCCATGCAGGCCACCGCCGACAGCCTCACCCGGCGGCTCCGAGACCATGGATTTCCATCGGCGATCGTCTTTAGCGGGTTCGAGGTTAAGAAGTCCGCGCGTACCGCTTCGGTCACGCTCGAAGTCTCAACGGGGCGGCGTGCGGTGATCGGACCGATACAGGTGGTCGGCGCACGGCGGGTCGATTCCTCTCTGGTCCGCAAGCTGCTGGTCTCGCGTCCCGGCAGGCGGTACTCGCAGGACGAGCTGTTCCAGAGCCAGCGGAACCTCTACGAATCGGACCTCTTCCGGTTCGCGTCTGTCAATATCGATTCTGGCTCATTCCAGCCTAATGCCGACTCGGTTCCCCTCCTGGTGCAGGTGAACGAGGGCAAACGGCGCCGCATCAGGGGCGGGCTCGGCTATGCTACGAACGACTGTTTCCGCGGGTCCCTGGGCTGGACCTCCCGCAACTTCCTTGGTGGCGGCCGCATTCTCGACCTCACCAGCCGGGTCTCCAAGGTTGGCGTTGGCGCCCCGGTGGATTGGGGCCTGGCGGACAACATCTGCGGCGCGTCCCGCGATGATACAGTGGGCTCGGCCAAGGTGAATTTCTATCTGGGGGCTTCGGTGCGCCGTCCCGCGTTTCTCTCCCCCAACAACGCGATTACCCTGTCCCTTTTCACCGAGCGCCGCTCCGAATACAAGGTCTACCTCAGGCAGGAGACCGGCGCCAGCCTGGCCCTGACCCGCACCACGCCCCGGCGGCGCAGCCCGCTCTCGCTCACGTATACTCTGTCCTACGGCCGCACCGAGGCCACACCGCAGAGTTTCTGCTCCTTCTTCAACGCGTGTACCGCCGACGCGGTCAATCCACTCAGGCAAAACCTGGTGTTGGCCACCCTCACGGCGTTAGGCAATTTCCCGCGAGTCAACAGCCAGATCGATCCCACGCGAGGTTCCCTCGGCTCAGCGGAACTAACGTTCAGCTCCAAGTACATCGGTTCTTCATCCCTGCAGCAGTTCACCAGGGCCGTCGGAGGGATAGCCTGGTACCGGCCACTCGCGCGCGATGTAGTGTTGAGCTGGCGGATAAAAGGAGGGTTGATCTTTTCCCCTACCCTCGATGTGGCCGGCGAGTCGGGGGCGTTCGTTCCCCCCGACCAGCGATTCTACGCCGGGGGTCCCAACGATGTGCGGGGATTCGACCGAAACGAGCTCGGTCCGGTGGTTTACGTCGTTCCCAAGACCCATGTCGATGACGTCGGCGCCGATAGCATCTCTGCCGATTCGGTCCGGGTTGCCGCTACCGGCGGCAACAGCCTTGCGGTCGCCAATATCGAGCTACGGTTGCCTTCGCCGATCCTGAGCTCTCGTCTACGCCTCGCCGCCTTTGTGGACGCGGGGGGCGTCTGGCAGCGCGGTGGCAATGAGCGCTCGGCCGTCATCCGGGTGACACCGGGAATCGGTCTGCGAGTGGCGACGCCGTTAGGCCCGGCCCGCCTCGACGTGGCCTACAACCCCTACAGGCTGCAGTCGGGAACCTTGTTTCAGTTCGATCAGGCGGGCAACCTCTCCCCCGTCTTGGGGCAAGGCTCCTACATCTTGCCCCGCAGCGGAAAGTTCACCTACCACATCGCTGTCGGGCAGCCGTTCTGATGCGCCAGTACCTGGCCCGCTTTCTTTTCGTGTTCGTGATCGGCACTGCCGCCATGATCCTCGGGGTTGTCACCTCCATGACCCTCACCCCGCCGGGCCGAGACCTGCTGGCCCGTACCGTCTCGCGGTTCCTGGACCGCATCGTTACGGGCCAGGTAAGAGTCGGGGCCATTTCCGGCTCGTTCCTCTACGACCTCACCCTCGAAAATCTGGTGGTGCGCGATACGAGCGGAGAGCTGCTGGTGGATCTGCCTCGCGTGCGCGTCGCCTACCGGCTACCAAACCTGATCGCCGGGCAGGTGGTGCTGAGCGCCATGCAGCTCGAGCGTCCCACGATACAGCTCATCAAGCACCGCAGTGGCAGGATGAACTACGAGGAGGTGCTGGGGATCGGGAAGGGGTCGCCCGGTGGAAAGTCACCGCTGGTCGAGTTCTACAATGTGAGAATGAACGACGGGACCTTGCGTATCGCACTGCCGTGGAATCCTCCGAAGTCCGCCAGGAGCGAGAGTAGCGTCGACTCGGCGCTTAAAGCCGAACGAGCCAAGCCGGGCCGGATCGTGGAAGAGAGTCGTGAGGGGCTGCGGCGGGTGATCCTCCTGGACGACCTGGCCACCAGAGTCTCCCGGCTTCGGATCGCCACGCCCGACCGGCAGCCATTCACCATCGATCTCGACTCGCTCGCCACCAGGGTAAACGACCCCGGCGTAACTCTCAGGGACGCGGTGGGGCGGGTCCGGATCCGGGGTGACAGCGCGGTGTTCAGCCTGTCTCGAGGAGCGCTTCCGGATACCCGGTTCTCAGGCGGTGGCGCGGTCACCTGGCCCCGCGATACGATCCTTTTCGACTTCCAAGTCATCGCTTCCCGGGTCAACCTCGAAGACCTGCGCTGGGTCTCGCCTCATTTCCCCGCGATGAGCGGAGAAGGAGTGCTCAGCGCCAAGTCGGAGACAGGAGTGCGGACGGCCTACGACATTCGAGACCTCCACCTCGCGGGTGCGCTGGGCCGAGTCGACGGGGAGCTGGTGACGATCACCGACCGCCGGCGGGGACTCGGGGTCCGGGACATGAATCTCAGGCTGGCGGAGCTGGACCTCGATGCGGTGCGCCCCTACTTGGACACGCTACCGTTCGCCGGCACCGTTACCGGCAAACTGGCGGGGTCGGGGTTTTTGAACGCTCTGGATATTGGGGTCGAGTGGGCGTTCCGGGACGCGGCCGTACCAGGCAACCCCCTGACGACCATTGCCGCGGATGGTGGGGTCGGATCCTCTCGCGACAGCGGGCTCACCTTTACCGAGTTTGGCGTCCGGCAATCTGACATCGACCTGCGCACGGTGCGCAGGATCGCTCCCGCGGTGGTGCTCGAGGGACGTCTCACCGCCGTGGGTACCCTGAATGGCCCCTTGCGGAACATCCGGTTTAACGGGACGGCGCAGCATCAGGATCTGGATCGCCCGCCAAGCCAGCTCGAGGGCACGGTGCATCTGGATACCAGATCCGACGTGCTCGGGCTCGATACCGATGTGGTGCTCGATCCAGTCTCGTTCGAGGGAATACGGCGATCCTTCCCCTCCCTGGCAACCCGCGGTGAGTTGCGGGGTCCGTTTCAGAGCCGGGGTACACTCGAGCACCTCGCTGTAGACGCGACGCTAACCGGACAGATCGGCGCGCTCGAGGCGCATGGAATCGTTACCCTGAGACCTCCCCGGTGGGGTGCCGAGGATCTGCTCCTGCGGTTCTCTCGCCTGGACCTCGCCGCGCTTACCGGCCGGGATCTGCCCACAAGCCTGGAAGGTGAGGTCGTGGTCACCGGCAGCATCGATTCTGCTATCGCCCCCGAGGGCGAGATGCGGCTGACGCTGTCGAGAAGCAGGATCAGGGAATTCACCCTCGACAGCGTGTTCGCTGTGGCCGGGTTGCATGACAGCCTGATTCGGCTCGATACGGCCTATGCGGTTTGGAAGGGTGCCAGAGTCGGCGGCTCCGGTACCCTGGGCTGGAACCTGCCGCATACGGGACGAATGGCCTTCACCCTGGCTGCGGATAGCCTGATTGCGTTCGATTCACTTCTGCTGGCTACCACAGGACAGACGCGTGATCTGAGCCCCGAGATCCGGCCCCTCGGCGGAACTGCCCAGGGAACGGTTCAGCTCGCCGGCAATCTCGACACCCTGGAGGCGAGCGGCGACCTCCTCGTCGAAAATCTCGAGTGGCAAAGCGTCCGGTCACCCCGGGTGACCGGTGCGTTCAGCTGGATCGGCGGGAAACGTCCACAGCTCAGCGCCTCAGTGGGCTCGGACTCGGTCGGCGCCCGGAACTGGATCTTCCGCCGGCTCGGCGCTCAGGCGCGAGGATGGGCGGATTCGCTCGAGTGGAGGGCAGGCACCGGCATAGGTTCGGACGTCCGGGTAGATGGGTCGGGACGCTGGTGGCGGCGGGGCGAGACCCAGGTTGCCATGTTCGACAGTCTCGCCTTCGTGTTGCCGGCGCACCGCTATCGGCTGGAGGAATCGTTTGCGGTGACTTTCAGCGATTCGGCCCCGGAGGTCAGCCCCGTCTCCATCCGTGCGGAGGACGGTTCCGGTTTCATTCAGCTTGCGGGCCGGGTGCCGGGATCGTTGCCCGGGTCACTGGTCGTCCGCACACTCGGTCTCGATCTTCAAGACGTGTACGGGTTACTTCAGCGAGACACCCTGGGGGTGGCCGGCGATCTCGGTCTGGACGTGCGGGTGGGCGGAACCGCGGAAATGCCGACCCTGCGGGGCACGGCCACGCTGGATGGCGGCAGGTTCGGCGATTTCCAGGCGCCGTTTCTCCAGGGTGTGGTGGACTACGCCGACCGCCGGCTGGAGGCCGATCTGCTCCTCTGGCAGACCGGAAAGAACGTGCTCGACATCGGAGCCACGCTGCCACTCGACCTGGCGCTGCGAGGTGCGACCCAACGCAGGGTAGAGGGTCCCATCTCGGTGCATGCCCGCGGCGACAGCGTCGATCTGGCCGTTCTCGAAGCGCTCACGCCCGGCATCAGGCAGGTGACCGGCGTTCTCTCGACCGATGTGAATGTCAGTGGCACCTGGGAGGCGCCCCGGCTCACGGGAGCCCTGAACATCCGGGACGGAGCCATGACACTCCCCGGACTCGGCGTCCGATACGGCGTGCAGGGTGGCGCCACATTCCAGGGCGATTCGCTGGTGCTCGAGAATCTCGCCCTGACGAGTGCTGGCGGTACCCTGGGCATTACCGGGTCGGTCCGCCTGGAGCACCTGGCGCGGCCGGTTCTCGATCTCGGTTTCCGGGCCAATGATTTCCGGGCGCTCGACGCGAGGAACTTCCTCAGCCTGGACGCTACCGGTGACTTGCAGCTGCAAGGCCCGTTTTTTCGGGCCAATCTCAGTGGCAATCTCACGGCCAACAGCGGCGTGCTTTACTTTGCCGACCTGGTTACGAAGCGGATCGTGGATCTCGAGGATCCCACCATCGCGGATCTGGTTGACACCACGCTTCTTCGGCGGGAGAATCTGGGAGGCAGCTTTCAAAACCGATTCCTCGATTCGCTCACTATCACGAATCTCGGGGTGGAGATGGGGTCGGATGTGTGGCTCCGCTCGGGCGAGGCCAACATTCAGCTGACCGGCCAGGTTCAGCTCAGTAAGACCCGGCAGGCCTACACCCCGGTTGGCACCCTGGAAGCGGCCCGCGGAAGCTACACTCTGAAAATCGGTCCCGTGACGCGGGACTTTACGGTAGAGCGGGGCACGGTGCGTTACTTCGGAGACCTGAACGCCGCGCTGGACATTCGAGCCACCCACGTGGTGCGGGCGGTTCGGGGCGAGGAAATCCCTGTCATCGCGGTTATCACCGGGACGCTATACGCACCGAAGATCACCCTCGAGAGCACGTTCAATCCCCCCGTTTCCGAGACCGATCTGGTGTCCTATCTGGTAACCGGCTACCCCGCCAACGAGGCGACACGGCTGGGCCAGGCCGGCGCGCTGGAAACCGGATTTTCTTTTTTCTCCAGCGCTCTATCGAGCGAGCTGGAGCGGGCGCTGATCCAGGACATTGGAATTCCACTCGACCTCATCGAAATCCGTCCCGGGGTGTCGAACAGGGGCGGGGCCAGTACGCTCACCCAGGTCGCCGCCGGCTGGCAACTCGGCAGGAAGACGTTTCTCACCTTCAACGCGGGGTTCTGTCCCGAGAACCTGAGCCAGTTCAGCTATAGCAACCTGGGCGCCAGCCTGGAGTTCAGGTTCAGCCGGGAGTGGAGGCTTCAGGCCAGCGTGGAGCCCACTATCCAATCCTGCCGCCGGGACTTCGGCATCACCACCGCTAACCCCTATCAGATCGGCTCAGATATCCGCTGGGAACGGGAGTTCTAAGCGTGACGCGGGTGCTGGTTATCATCAATCCGGCGGCGGCGCGCACGGCACCGCTGGCCGTCAACGCCGTCATGAGCACGCTCCGGGTTGCCGGGTGGGAGGGCGAGGTCCTGGCGACTGGGGGACCAGGCGACGCGCGAAGTCTTGCTGAATACGGCGTCGCGGAGGGAGTGGACGTTGTCGCGGTGTTCGGGGGAGACGGAACCACCATGCAGGCGGCTGCGGCCCTGGTAGGCACCGACGTCGCTCTGGGAGTGATTCCGGGGGGAACTGGTAACCTTCTGGCAGGCAATCTGCGGATCCCGGCGTCTCCGGCGCGCGCAGCCAGAGCGCTGGTGAGGGCCAAGCCCAAACCATTCGACCTGGGCCGCATGGAGCGGCCTGGCGGGGCTCAGTATTTCGCGGTGGCGTGCGGGGCAGGATACGACGCGCGGGTCATGGCCGGCACCCTGTCTCGGCACAAGCAGCGTTGGGGAATGGCCGCCTACGTGGCGACGACCCTCCGCCTCATCCCGAATATCAGAAGCACGGTCCACGCAATCACCATCGACGGTGTGGAATACGAGGCCAACGCGGCGATGGTCCTGGTGGCCAACTGCGGCGAAGTCATCCCGCCCTTCGTGCGGCTGGGCCACGGTATCACCCCGGATGACGGGCTGCTCGACGTGGTTGTAATGCGGGCCAATAGCTTTTCGCAGAGCGTTCGCGCGGTGTGGGATCTGCTCCGCATAGGTCCAGGCGCCGTGGGAGAGGGAGCATTCGTCGGCTACGCCCGGGGCCGTGAGGTGCGGGTGGAGACCGACCCGGTCCAGCCGGTTCAGCTCGATGGCGAGCCTGGAGGGGAAACACCATTCACTGTCAGCGTCGTTCCGGGGGCTATAAAGGTCATGGTGCCTGCCGGCAGCTGAGGCATGGTGCAATTGTGACGAGTGACTAATTTCTGGGGGGTCACGCTGTCACCCCGATTCAAGGTATCTCAATGGCCGGTTCCGTTCTGCTCATCGATGACGATGTCGACGTTTTGCGCAGCATCGGGAACTACTTCGAGCGCTTCGGCTACGAAGTTACCAGGGAATTGAGCGGGGAGGCCGGGTTGGCGACGTTCGACCGGCTCAGGCCCGAGGTTGTCATCCTCGATCTGGGACTGCCGGGAATGGATGGTATGGAGGTTCTGGAGCATCTGCGGCAGCGGGACGCTTCTGTTGTCCTTTTGACCGGTCAAGCCGACGTGGCGACCGCCGTACGGGCCATGCAGCTCGGCGCCGAGAATTTCCTCACCAAGCCAGTCGATATGGAGCACCTGGCCGCGGCGACGGCGCGGGTGGCGGACAAGGCCAAGCTTCGGCGTATCAATGAGGCCCTGCTGGTCCAGAGCGCGCCCGGCCACGGGCTCGACTCGCTGGGCGCGTCGTCTGGTATGCAGGACTTTGCTCACCAGGTTGGGCTGTTGGCTCAAAGCGAACGCACCACCGTGCTTCTGAACGGAGAGAGTGGCACCGGCAAAGGCTGGGTGGCGCGCATGATTCACGACTTGAGTCCCCGGTCCAGGGCGCCGTTCGTGGAGGTGAACTGCGGCGGCCTGAACGCCACCTTCCTCGACTCCGAGCTGTTTGGGCACGAGAAGGGCGCCTTCACCGATGCGAAGGATCGGAAGCAGGGTCTGTTCGAGATCGCCGATCACGGCACCATCTTTCTCGACGAGATTGGAGACCTTGCGCCCGAGCTTCAGCCAAAGCTGCTCAAGGTTCTCGAAACCAAGACCTTCCGCCGGCTTGGGGGTACCCGCGAGATCACCGTGGATGTGCGTCTCGTTGCTGCCACCAACAAGAACCTGCAGGCCGAGGTCGAGACCGGGCGTTTTCGGGAGGATCTGTACTATCGCCTGAGTGTCATGCCGCTCACCATGCCGGCGCTGCGGGACCGCTCCCGCGAAGATCGGCTGGCGCTCATCACCCGTCTCATGGGCGATCTCCGGACGGAGCTTGCGGATGGGCCGCCGGCGCTATCGGGCGAGGTCCTCGAGCGCCTGCTTTCCTATCCCTGGCCGGGCAACGTACGTGAAATGCGCAACGTCCTCGAGCGGGCCCTGATTCTCGGCCGGGGGCAGCCGGCGGTAAGCGTCGAGCACCTGCCCGGGGAGTTCCGGGCCCGCGCCGGGGCAGGTGACCGCCGGCATACGCCGCTCAGCCTCGAGGACCTGGAACGCCAGCACATCGAACGGACCTTGAAGCACCACACCGGCAACCGGACGCGGGCTGCCATCGAGCTGGGCATCTCGCGCGCCACGCTGATCAACAAGATCAAGCGTTATAACATTCTCGCCTGAGCCACGGCATGGCCAAAGTTCAAGAGCACGACGGAATGGGTTGCCGCGCTTGCGGTCAGGAAGAACGCGCCTCCGAGGGATATCCCTGCGCCGGTTGCGGCACGTTCATCTGCCTGATCTGCTCCTTTCGCGGTGTCACCCTATGCCAGGAGTGCGCCGCGCGCTCTGCGCCCGAGAAGGGCGCCTGATTCGGGACTCACCATGCCATCGGTAATCGCTAGCGCCGCCATCGCCCCGGTTGTGGCCGAGCCGCGGGTGCGTGCAGAACAGGTTACCCAGCTGGTGCTGGGCGAGACTGCCGCCGTGTCCGACCGCAACGGCGACTGGCGGCGGGTCTGCACTCACCTCGACGGCTATGATGGTTGGGTCAACGCGGGGTATCTGAGTGAGGTCGAGGACTCCACGGCCGATGAATGGCGCTCTCGTGCAAGCGGGTGGAGCGAGGGCGCCACCGTGCGCATCAGCGGCACGCATTTGCAGCTGCCCCTGCGTGCCCGGGTCGGGTTGGAGGGGAATGCTGTCTCCCTGCCGGATGGACGTCGAGGCCATCTCACCGCCGGCAGCGTTCGCGAGCTGAGGGAGATCACGGCCGCGGCACGAGCCAAGGCGCCTGAGCGCTGGGCCTACGAGCACTTCGCCGGCAGCCCGTACCAGTGGGGCGGTGTAACGCCCTGGGGAGTCGATTGCTCCGGACTGGTTCAGACGACATTCTCCGCCCGCGGCGTCATACTGCCGCGGGACTGCGCCCAGCAGGTGGTCCACGGCGCCGCCATCTCGCTCGAGGCCATCCGTCCCGGCGATCTCCTGTTTTTCACCGGCGAGTCCAGCAGCAGCATCACCCACGTCGCATTCGCCGGCGATGCGGACACGCTGGTCCACTCCACACTGGCCTGCGGCGGCATGCTGGTGGAGCCGTGGCTTCCGGGCACGAGGGCTGGCGCCCTGCGACAGCGGCTGGCGGCGGTGCGGAGGCTGGAGGAGAGGTGAAACTCGTCCTCTTCGACATCGATGGAACGATCCTCCTCACCGCGGGCGCTGGCCGCAGGGCAATCGTTGCCGCCATCACTGAGGATGTAGGACACACCGCGGCCCTCCACGACGTTCGATTCGACGGAAAAACCGATCCGCAGATCGTCACCGAGCTGCTGGAGGCCGCCGGCCATCCAGGGCCTCATCTGCCTGATCGGGTAGAGGCGCTCTGCTCGCGCTATGTCGAGCTGCTTCACCATGAGCTCCAGCAACCGACCGGTAAGACGACGGTCATGCCCGGCGTGCGCCCTTTGCTCGACCGTCTGGAGAAGGAGGAGGGCGTAATTCTGGGCCTGCTAACCGGCAATGTGGCTCGTGGGGCGGCGCTCAAGCTTCGCTCGGGTGGGCTCGATCCGGAGCGCTTCCGGGTTGGCGCCTACGGTTCCGATTCAGCCTACCGTCCCGAACTACCGCCTATTGCGGCGCAACGGGCGGAGGCCTATTTCGGCCGGGTGCCGTCGGGGGCCGAGGTGGTGATCATCGGCGACACGCCGGCAGATATCGCTTGCGGCGCGTGCATCGACGCGCGCGCGGTCGCAGTGGCCACCGGCGCCTACTCTGTCGCCGATCTCATGGCTTGCGGACCTCATGCTGCGTTCGAGAACCTGGGCGACACCGATCGGGTTCTAGAGGCTATTCTTGCCCCCGGCCTCGGCTGACGTCTGGGTGGTTCCGGAGCTCGGCCCTTCGCTGGGCCGGCTGGTGGATCTGCCGCTGCTGCGGGATGAGCGTGGATCGCTCGATCTCGTCCTGGACGATATCCGTCTCGGCCTGGTGACCGGCATCTTCGAACTCGCCGGCGCCGCCCGCTCATTTGCGGCATCGGGAGACCGACAGGGCGCGATCTCTTCGCTCTCACGGGTAGCCTGGCTCGGACTCTGGGAGCGCGCCGTAGCCGCCGCGGCCGACAGGCTGGCGGAGGTGGTAAACGCCAGACTGGTGGAAGCCGCGGTCGAATCCCGCCTTCCCATCCGACAGCTCGAGAGCTTCCGTCTACAAGCCGAGGATGTTCGGGCCATCGCATCCCGCCTGGGCAGCGGTGGTGCTGGGTTCGTAGGCGCGCTCGACGCTCTCGAGCAAACTGTGCACGGGGCCTCCGCCTCCGGCAGCCGAGGACGCGCGGGCCAGGAGGATTGGCAGCGCGCGCTGGCTGCCTCCGCCCGGCGGCTGGAAGCTGCGTGGATGGGACTGGTCGCCAGTGCTCGCGTCGAACAGGATCGGTGGAAGGCCGAGATCGAGCGGGTCAAGGCCTGGCGCCGCCCTGCCTTGCTCCTGTGGTTGCTCACCGCGGCCGTCCTTGCAGTTGCCACGTATCTGGGATTGGTACTTGGAGGATATCTGCCGGTACTGCCGCCGCTGCGGCCACTGGCGGAGTTCTGGTGGTCTAATCTGTGACGGTAGTCGGAGTGGGTATCGACCTGGTGGATCTGGAGCGGGTGAGGGTGCTGCTGGCCAACAAAGGTGAGAAAGCTATGACCCGCTTCTTCTCCGAGCGGGAGCGATCTTATCTGGCGACCAAAACCGACCCCGCCGGACACGCCGCAGCCCGAATCGCTGCAAAGGAGGCAGTGTACAAGGCAATGCAGTCCATTCCAGGCGCCCGTTCCATCGGCTGGAGAGAGATTGAAGTTTCCCGCGATGCAGACGGCAAACCGGCTATAGAGCTCCACGGGCTTGCCGCCCGTCTGTCGGAGGAGAATGGGGGCCTTCGAATCCAGATTTCACTCACGCACGCAGCCAGCTCGGCCGGTGCAATCGCCATCGTGGAAGCATCATAGCCTCTACTCTTTCAATTCCGACCGGATAACTCTAGTTTGACGGAGACGATTCCTCAAACTGGATGAAAATGGTTCTCATCGCCGGGGCCCTATTCTACGGGGCTATCCTCCTCAATTCGCACCAGCAAGTCGCGGTTCCCTCCGATCCGGCTCCCCTGGTTCGCCGGCTTGCCGCTACCGCTCAACTGGCCGCGCAGGAGTATCGCGTAGGAATCGTGGACGGCCGGGTAGCCCTACCGGCGGAAGTCGATGAAGCGAGGCTCTTTCTCCAGGAGTCCCGCCGAGCCGCTGCGGCACTGCCCGCCGAGTTCGCCGGCAGGGCAGTGGCCAGAATTGACTCGATAGTCATACTCCTCGATCGCACTGCCTCGCCCGATTCACTTGACGCCCTGGTCCGCCGGCTGACGAGCACCGTCTCGGCAGAGTTGGGTGTCACGCTCGACGAAATCCCCAGGGATACCCCGTCGCTGGCTCGGGGGGCTGAGGTCTACCAAACCAACTGCGCGAGCTGTCATGGGGCTCTCGGAAAGGGAGATGGGCCTGCTTCCGCTGGCATTGATCCCAGGCCGACCGATTTATCGGACGCCGCCTTGAGGGATCAATCGCCGCTGGACTATTACCGCCGGATCACCATCGGCGTGGTAGGCACTGCTATGCCGTCGTTCGAGCTTCGGCTTCCGGCGCAGGACCGCTGGGCGGCGGCACTTTACGCCACGCTTCTCCGGCTCCCCAGCCCCGCGGGCGAGGTGCCTTCGAACCTTCATGGGTTCGCCACTACCGGCCGGATGTCTGATGCCGAGCTGCTGAGAGCACTCGACGCAGGCGGTAGTCCCGCTCCAGCCCTCGCGCGGGTGGCGGCAGTACGAAGCACTCAGCCGGATGCCACAGCGAACGCCGCGGCCCAAGTCCTCGACCAAGTTCGAAGCCAGCTCGATTCGACCTACGCTCTCGCTCGCAAGGGCGACTCATCGGCCAACACAAGTGCGTTCGATGCCTACATGACGTTCGAGCAGGTCGAGCGGGGAGTTCGCGCCAAGAACCCGGCCTTGGCCGCGCAGCTGGAAGGCGTGTTTGCCGCCCTCCGGGGACAGGTGGCTGCAGGTGGCAACCCGGCCGAGCTCGACGAGATCCAGCGCCAGCTGGCAACCGGACTGGAAAAAGCCGAGCGCACGCTGGTGGACGATCTCTCCCCCGCCAGTCTGTTTTTTCAATCGCTCGTGATCATGGTGCGGGAGGGCCTCGAGGCCATCCTGATTGTCGGCGCGCTCATGACCTTCCTGGTCAAGATGGGGGCTTCGCACCGGAAAAGGGACATCAACCTGGGAGTCAGTGCCGCTATCGGCGCCAGCCTGCTTACCGCCTTGGCGATCGAGACCGTGTTCCATCTCTCGCCCGCCAAGCAGGAAGTGCTCGAGGGTGTGACCATGGTGGCCGCGACGGTGGTTCTCTTCTATGTGAGCTATTGGTTGCTGTCCAAGATGGAAGTGGTCAAGTGGAATCACTTCGTGAAGAGCAAGGTCCACGGGGCACTCACCAGCGGCTCGTCACTCGCGCTGGCGTCGGCTGCATTTCTGGCTGTTTATCGCGAAGGCTTCGAGACGGTCCTTTTCTACAAGGCGCTCTTTCTGGCCGGCGGGCCCGACAGTAGCAGCATGCCGATACTCGCGGGCATTCTGCTCGGGGCGATAATGCTGGTTGGCGTCTACGTCGGGATCAGCCGATTCGGCGTCCGGCTTCCACTCAAACCCTTCTTTGGTGTGACCAGCGCTTTCCTCTATTACATGGCCTTTGTGTTCGCAGGCAAAGGTGTGGCGGAGCTCCAGGCGGGCGGGTTGATCTCTACCACCATTGTTTCCTGGGCGCCGCGGATCCCGGCACTGGGCATTTATCCAACTGGAGAGTCCTTGCTGGCTCAGGGAGTGCTGGTGCTTCTCCTGCTGGCGGCTCTCATCTGGACTTTCATCCTGCAACCCCGACTTCTGGTGCCAGCGGCTGCACCTTTGCCGGTGTCCCGCCAGGCGAAGCCACATGTGCCTTCGCGAAACACCAGCCTGACTCAGGCCCCGGAGTCCAGCGGGCAGCAGAAGTAGGTGAAGTTCACCACCGCGGATCTGTGCGATGCTTTCCCGTCGGTGGTCCACCTCGTGGATCCGATCTTCCGTGAATACGGCGGCGTCAGCCAATTCGCCGGTGAGATCGAGACGTTGCGGGTCTTCGAGGACAACGCGCTCGTGAGCCAGACACTCGAGTCCGCGGGGGCAGGGCGGGTGCTGGTCGTGGATGGAGGCGGCTCGCTGCGAACAGCGCTCGTCGGTGGGCGCCTCGCGGCATTGGCGCGTAGCAATGGATGGTCGGGTCTGCTGGTGAACGGGTGTGTTCGGGACCGGGCGGAGCTCCGGGAAATCTCCCTCGGGGTCAGGGCGCTCCGCACGTCACCGATTAGAAGCGGCAAGAGTGGCATTGGTGAGCGGGGGGGCGCGGTGAGCTTCGCCGGGGTGATGTTCTTACCCGGACGGTTTCTTTACGCCGACGAGGACGGACTCATCGTCGCGGAGAAATCCCTCATAGCCTGAGACCAAAAGCAAACGGCCCGTCAATATCTGACGGGCCGCCGCATTAGAGGTGGTAGATCGCCCCCTGAGTTTACGGAGACGGACCGAAGTGCCCGCTCCACCCTTCTTCGACCTACCACTTTTCGGGTCGAACTTCCTGCCGCTTCTTAAGGCAAGGCTGGTGCCACACTACCGAATCTTGTAAATCGTTGCACCACAACGCTTACAGTGGGCGACCCTAAAGTGGTTTAGCGTCCAAATATTGCACAGCTGACAGCTTTATTCTCTAACCCCTTCTGCTTCTTAGAGTTACCTAACTGTCGAAACTTTAGGCGGTGCAAGTTTTTTCCCTGTCTCCAGATACAGGCCGGGGGCAGGGTTCTGGCCTCTGCGCCAGATGAACAGAATCCCCATACCAATGAGGAAGACGATGACGCTGGTGAGCTGCGCCAGGGTAAAAGGTCCCAGGAAACGGTCGTCCTTGGCACGCAGAATCTCGACCAGAAATCGCTCGCTGCCGGCGAACACGAGATACAGCCCGAACAGCCACCCGATGGGCCGGCCGCGCTTTCGCATCGACCAGAGCACTGCGAATGCCGCCAGCATCGCAAGAACCTCGTACAACTGGGTTGGATGAACGGCGAGCACGGTGGCCGGATCAGTTCCGGCCGGAATGGGAATTCCGAAGAGGTTCTTGAGGTTGTCGGCGGTGGAGGGGGGGAGCCCGTCAGGGAACCTGACGCCCCAGGGAAGATCGGTGGGCCGGCCGTAGTCGTCGTTCACCAGAAAGCAGCCGACTCTCCCAAGGGCATACGCCGCGGCCAGCGCCGGCGCGCCGAGCTCCATGGTCCAACGGAGCGGTACTCTCAGACGCCAGCTGTTCAAGATGACGGCGAGTGCACCGCCAATGAAGCCGCCGTACCAGACCAGCCCGCCTCGAGAGAGGAGCGCATTGGGATCTCCGGTCAGGGCCACATACCATAGCTTGGCGCCGAGTATGCCGCCGATGACGGCGGCCGCAACCATGTCGGCAGCGTAGTCTTCCTTGAGATTGGCTTGTCGCAGCTGTAGCGCGATTAACCAGCCGCCCATCAGAAAGGCTACCATCATCATGATTCCGTAGCCGGTGATCTCGATGGGCCCAAGATCCCATTGAAGCGGATACACGTCCATTAAGTCATCCCAGAATAATGAGCCGCTGGCGTCAGACCAGGGATCGGCAGATCGTCTCGCGGCTCCAGATCCCAACCACTGCGTTCGCCGCGAGCGAGCCGCCAGGCCCCGGCCACCGCGATCATGGCGGCGTTGTCGGTATTGAGCCGCGGGGAAGCTACGCTCACCCGGGCCCGTCCCGCCAGGCGCTCTCTGAGCTCTGCCACGAGCGCCCGGTTGCAGGCCACTCCTCCCCCCACCATCGCCCGGGCATACCCGGTGGCCGTCACGGCGTGAACGGTCTTGGCCACCAGAACCTCAATGGCCGCGTCCTGAAAGGCGCGAGCCAGATCGGCCCGATAGCTCGATGGGATCTGGCTCGGGTCTGCCGGCGCATCGGCGGCCCTCACCGCACGGAGTACGGCAGTCTTGAGGCCGCTGAAGGAGAAGGCGTAGCGGTTGGGTCCTCCGCGCTCCAGTTCCTGGAGCATCGGCCGGGGTAACCGCACCCGATCAGGATTTCCCGCCTGGGCAAGCCGCTCCAGGGGGGCGCCCCCTGGGTACCCGAGTCCAAGGAGGGTGGCAACCTTGTCGAAAGCTTCTCCGGCGGCATCGTCCAGGGTTTCTCCGAGCAGGCGATAGTCCCCCCAGGCCGCGACATCCAGCAGCATAGTGTGGCCGCCGCTCACGAGCAGGCCGATGAACGGAGGTTCCAGCGACGGGTCCTCCAGCGTCGGTGCGAAGAGATGGCCTTCAAGGTGGTTGACGCCTATGAGCGGGCAGCCGGTGCTGAACGCCAAAGTCTTGCCGTACATGACCCCGACAAGCAGCGCCCCCACCAGGCCGGGGCCGGCGGTGACTGCCACGCCGTCCACCTGGGAGAAGCCTATCCCGGCGTCGGCTAGCGCCCTGTGGATCACTGGACCTATTGCCGGCACGTGCGCGCGGCTGGCAAGCTCGGGGACCACCCCGCCGAAAATTCTATGGATGTCCTGGGAGAGGATGGTCAGCGAGGATAGCTCCGTCCTCCCGCCCTCACTCCGGACTACTGAGGCGGAGGTTTCGTCGCAGGAGGTTTCGATGCCCAGGATCCACTCAGCCACGGCTGGGCCACGTGCCGGGAGGCACTTAGCCGCCGGTCTCGTCCAGCAGGCGCTCGACCAGCGCGCGGTTGACGGGAGAGTTCCAGGCGTGCTCGCCGATGACGCGCTTGACGATGATCCCCTCCCGATTGATCAGGAAGCTCTCGGGCACGCCGGTCGTCTGGTAAATCTGCTGCACCGCGGTACTGCGATCCTGAAGAAGGTCGAAGCTGATGCCGAGTTCCTGGCCAAAGGCGCGCACGTCCTCGGGGCTGCCCTCGTCGATGCTGATTGCGGCAATCTTGAACCCTCGGGGCGCGAGAGACTGGTAGACGCTGTCCATCCCGGGCATCTCCACCCGGCAGGGGACGCAATAGGTGGCCCAGATGTTGATTAACGTCACGGCACCTTCATAGTGCTCCCGGAGAGAGACGGAATCTCCCGTGGCGAGATCGATGACCCGAAAATCCGGGGCCCGGGCGCCGACTGCAACCTGCTCGATGTCCGGCCCAAGCCTCGTCAAGGCAATTGCGCCCGCCACGAGGCCGGCAACGATGACACCTACGAGAATCCACTGTTTGGACATATCTGAGCTCACACTTTCACGGCGCATTGCCGTTTTAGGTCGCGTATGGCCTGGGCCGGATCCGGTGACCCAAATACCGCGGTCCCCGCCACGAATGTATCCCCGCCCGCCTCCCAGGCCTCGACGATGGTGGCTGTGGTGATGCCCCCATCCACCTCCAGCACGGCCCGGGACCCTCGCCGGTCGAGAAGTGCCCGGGTGCGGCGGATCTTGTCGGAGGACTGAGCAAGGTAGGATTGACCACCATACCCGGGGTTGACTGACATCACCAGCACCAGATCCACGTCGTCGCTCACCTCCTCCAGCAGGCCCACCGGAGTCGATGGGTTCAGAGCCAGTCCGGCCAGCATGCCCAGGTGCCGGGCCGTAGCAAGGTGGCGCTGCACGTGTATGGTGGCCTCAGGGTGGAAGGTGAACACGCTCGCACCCGCATCGGCGAACTCGCCCAGATAGCGCTCGGGCCGCTCTACCATGAGATGGACATCGATAGGCAGAGGAGTCAGCCGCCGCAGCGCCCGTACCAAGGGTGCACCGAACGTCAGGTTCGGCACGAAGTGGCCATCCATAACATCGATGTGCAGCCAATCGGCTCCGCCAACTACCGCGCGCTCGATCTGTTCTGGCAGCCGGCCGAGATCGGCGCTCAGCACACTGGGTGCGATCCGGACGGTCATTGGGAGCTCTCCGGTCCACCGCTGATGACCAGGGCTACCGGAGCTCCGCGGGGACGCCCAACGCCCGCGGTGGGGCGTGTTGCAAGGACGATCCCGCGCTCATTGCCGCCTGCCACGGTATCCACTGACCCCATGCGCACGCCAGCGGCCGACATGATCCTCGTGGCGTGGGGCAGGCCCATTCCAATCACGTCCGGCACTGCCACGAGCGACGGGCCCGCGCTCACCACGAGCTGCACCACACTGTTTGGCGGCAGCACCGTACCCGACGGAGGATCCTGCCAGATGACTGTACCACGGGGAAAGGCATCGTTCTGCCGCTCCCCATCCAATCGGGGCCTGAAACCGAGCTCGGTCAGGGTCCGGCGGGCCTCCGACTGCCTCAGCTCGAGGACTCGGGGCAGGTTACGCTCCTTGGTGAAGACAGTCCCCGGCGATAGCCACAGGATCGAGATTCCATAGCCGACGAGGAAGGTCAACGCGATCAATCCCATGTCCCGAAGGAATGCGCGCCACGCCACCGACTGCAACAGGGGGACGCCGGACGTGCCGGACGCGGTGTGGCGGCGTACTCTCACGGGGTGCGCCGGAGCCGAGCTGCGTAGGCTCCGTCCATTCCATGCTGTTGCGGCAGGATCGTCAAATCTCCCTCCAGGGAGAGCAGGTCAGACGAAATGGTACTCGTGGGCTCCCGCCGAAAGTCCTGGTGGCCGGCCAGGAACCGCTCCAGCTGCGCCCGATTCTCTTCGGGCTCGAGCGAACATGTCGAGTAAACCAGCAGGCCCCCGGGCGGTACCACGGCCGCGGCCAGAGCGATGAGTTCGGTCTGGAGAAACTCCAAAGCAGACAGCGCTTCGGGGGTTACGCGCCACCGCGCGTCCGGATGGCGGGCAAAGGTGCCGGTGCCGAGGCAAGGAGCATCCACCAGCACCACATCGGCCCGCCGAAGTGGCGGCCGTCTTCCGTCGGCTACGACCACATGCTCGCGTCCACTCCCCGCCCGCCTGAGGTTCTCGGCCAGCCGCCGGGCGCGAGAGAGACTTACATCGCCGGCGATGACTACTTTAGCCTCGCGACCCAGGGCGATGGTCTTTCCGCCGGGCGCGGCACAGGCATCGTATATGACAGCCCCGGGTGGCACGTCGGCGAAGCGAGAAAGCAGCGCCTGGGCCGGGTCCTGTACGATGAAGTCGCCTTCCCTGAAGCCAGGGAGATCCGCCGGCCGTGTCAGCTTGGTAATCAGCCCGGCCCCGCGAGGGGCGGGCTCAACTTCGATTCCCGCCGCGCGCCATCGGCTGGCCAGTGCCTCCAGATCCCGGCGGGCAGGCTGAAGGACCAGGTGAGGACGAGTGTTGTTCCAGCGAAGCAGCCCCTCGGTTTCCTCCAGTCCAAACGCATCGAGCCAGCGGCGCACCAGCCATACCGGATGAGAGTGATTTGCCGCCAACCTTTCGGTGGCGTCGCCGGCGATGGATGTGCTCCTTGGCTCTGCCCGAGCCAGACGGCGCAGCACCGCATTCACGAACGCCGCGGAAGACGATCCGGCAGTATCGCGCGCCAGGGTCACACTGGTGTCGACCGCCGCGTGGTCGGGTACGCGGTCGAGCTCGGTGAGCTGATAGGCACCCAATCTCAGGATGTCCTGCAGCTGCGGGGGAACGCTAGTCCAGCCGCGAGGCACCAGCGGCCCAAGCTGGGAATCAAGCTCGGTTCGCTGCCGCAACACTCCAGCGGCAAGCTCATGAGCAAGCCTGCGATCTGGCTCCGCCAGTTGCCCCAGCGATTTGTCGAGGGCCACTTCGAACGTTTTGCCGGTGCGAACGTGTTCCAGGATATTCAGAGCCGCGCGCCGCGAATCGATGCCCGAGGAGCGCGCCATGATCGTAGTCACCGGAGAGGCTCAGAGGACACTACTCCAACATTCCTGCGCTTGGTGTGGACGGCATCGCCACTTCTCGTCTGGGCATGCGGCCGGCCAGGAATGCGAGGCGTCCAGCTTCGACCGCGAGCCGCATGGCGGTGGCCATGGCGACCGGATCGCGCGCTTCGGCCAGGGCGGTGTTCATGAGCATGCCGTCCACGCCCTGCTCCATTGTCAGGCAGGCATCAGAGGCGGTGCCTACACCGGCGTCGACGATCACCGGCACCGACAGGCGGCGCTTGATCGTGCGAATGCCGTACGGATTGAGCAGGCCGAGCCCGCTTCCGATCGGTGAAGCAAGAGGCATCACCGCGGCGCAACCGGCATCTTCCAGCCTCAGCGCGGTGACCAGATCGTCGTTGGTGTAGGCCAGGACCTTGAACCCTTCGGCAACGAGCTCCCGCGCCGCCACCAGCAGACCCTCAGTGTCGGGCAGCAGCGTCTCCCGATCGCCGATCACCTCCAGCTTCACGAACTCGTTGAAGCCCGCCTCGCGAGCAAGGCGCGCGTAACGCACCGCCTCGTCTGCGGTGTAACAGCCGGCCGTGTTGGCGAGCAGGAAATACTGCTCCGGGCTCAAGTGGTAGAGAATCCCCTGATCCCGGGTCCGGTCGAGATCTACGCGACGCACGGCTACGGTGACTATCTCCGCGCCCGAGGCCTCCACAGCGCGCACCATATCGTCGTTGGTCCGGTATTTCCCGGTGCCCACCATCAGTCGCGAGCTGAAGTTCCGCCCGCCGATGGTCAGTGGGGTGTCGGTGGTAGGGTCGGTCTGAACGGTAGTCATGGAGGGAAAGATAAGCGTATGCGCGCTTTTCAATCCTCATCCGCCACCCACGAAGTGCACCAGTTCTACCGAATCTCCATCGGCCAATGCGGTGTCGCTCAGCTGGAGGCGCCGGACAATCCGGCGGTTCAGCTCGACCACCACGCTACGGGGGTCGAGGCCGAGATGGTGGAGCAGGTCTGACGCGGTAGCGGGGCCGGGAACGCGACGTGGCTCGCCGTTGATCAGAATCTCGATCTCGTTCACGGATCCTCAGCCCAAGGTGCGAGCAGTGCGAGGGTTGCCGCGGCCGGATCCGGCGCCTGCCATAGCGCTCGAATGGCCGCAACACCGTAGGCACCGGCAGCTTTCAGCTCCGGGACCCGTTCCGGCGTCACCCCTCCGATCGCAATGACGGGACGCCCCAGTCTCGCGGCGGCGCTGACGAGGCCTGGGCCGGCGGGGAGCCGTTCAGGGTGGCTTGGTGTCGGGTAGATGATTCCGACCACGAGAAAGTCGGCTCCCTCATCCACCGCCACACTTGCTTCCTCCACACTGTGCACCGAGCGGCCGATCCACCCGCGCGGCAGGACCCGGCGGGCATCGGCCGGCGCGAGATCGCCGGATCCGAGCTGTACGCCCTGTGCTCCGGCCGCCGCGGCGATATCAGGCCGTCCACTCACGAAGACAGCCGCTTCCGGTGGGCGGGCGAGCGCTGTCAGCCGGAGGGTGCCGGCGGTCAGCCGTGCCGCGGTCCCGCCGCGGTCCCGCGCGTGCAGCGCCACCGCGGATCCGCCCGCCGCGATCGCGGCTGCCCGAATGCCGAAATCGGGCGCGCCGAGGATGGAGGCATCGGTGAAGGCATGTACTCGTGGCAGCGGCCTCATGCCAACCGTTGGCCCACTGTGATCCCTCGTCCGCGGATCCACGCCTCGACCGGCAATCGGGTCTTCCCTGCCGGCTGCACTTCAGAGACGCCCACTGCGCCACTCCCCGCGGCAATCACGAGCTGGCCAGCGGCTTCGAGCACCGTGCCCGGCTCGCCCCAGCCCGGAGCTTCCTTGCCGCCAAACAGCTTCAGTGTGCCGGCGTTGAGGTTGGTCCACGCTCCCGGTGCCGGGTCAAAAGCACGGATCTGCCGCACCAGGGTGGCAGCGCTGCTCTCCCACACAAGTCGAGCCACCGTGCGGTCCAGCTTGGGTGCATAGGTCGCGCGGGAGTGATCCTGCGGCTGCGGCCGGGCGAGACCGCCTGCGTAGAGTGAAAGCGCCTCCACCAGTGCGGCAGCGCCCAGATTGGCGAGGCGGCCCGCCAGTGAGCCCGCCGTTTCATCGGCACCGATGGGCGTCGAGACATGGTGCAGGACAGGGCCGCTGTCGAGACCTTCCTCCATCTGCATGATCGTAATCCCCGTCTGGCTGTCGCCCGCGAGGATGGCCTGCTGAATTGGCGCGGCCCCGCGATGACGCGGCAGGAGGGAGGCGTGCACGTTGATCATCCCCCTGGGGGGGAGCGACAGCACTTCCGGGCGGAGGATATGCCCGTATGCCACCACGATGCCGAGGTCAGGCTCCAGCCGTCGCAGGCTCGCGGTAAAAACATCACCAACGGGCCGAACCGGCTGGAGAACGGGAATACCCGCGGCCTGGGCGGCGATCTTCACCGGCGGGGAAATCAGATCAGAGCGGGACCTTCCCTGCGGCTTATCCGGCTGGGTAACGACTCCCGCTACTGTGAAACGGTCCTGCAGCAGTGCCTGCAACGACGGCACGGCGAAGGCCGGTGTACCGAAAAAGACGATCCTCATCACTCGGACCGGGCTGATGCCGCCTGGACCTCTTTCGTGTAGCCTGTGTCGTCTTTGTGTTCCCGGCGCCAGCGTGAAAGCAGCATCTGTCGCTTCAGCAGGCTGAGGTGGTCGAGGAAGAGAATGCCGTCCAGATGATCGATCTCATGTTGAATAGCGCGGGCCTTGAGGCCGGTTGCCTCTTTCTGGTAACGAGCCCCGTCCTGGTCCAACGCCTCCACCACGATTCGCTCCGGCCGGGATACGTCGCCATAGATCTCGGGAATCGAGAGGCACCCTTCCTCGGCGGTGACGCGACCCTCCGTTTCGAGTATGACCGGGTCGATCAGGGCGAAGCGGTCGCCGTCGGCGTCCACCACGGCCACCCGGCGCGGAACGCCGACCTGATTGGCGGCCAGTCCGACTCCTCTTGCCGCGTCCATGGTCTCGAACAGGTCGCCCACCAGGCGTCGGACCTCGTCGTCTACGATCTTCACCTCCGCGCTGTGCTGCCGGAGCACGGGCGAACCGAGGAGGTGAAGTGGAAGCAGACTCATGCCGATGGCGTAGCGGAAACAGCGGAGTTGGCTACCCGAACAATGCGCGAACGCTCGATGATCACAGTTGCTGTCCCGCTTTCGACCGTGACTCTCACCTCTTTCGCACCCTCGTTATCAACTTCCTTGATGTCCCTTACCTTGCCGATGATTCCCCCGCTGGTCATGACGTCGTCGCCCTTTTTGAGCTTGCCCAGCAGCTCCGCGTGTCGTTTCCGGGCTTGGGCGGAGGGGCGCAGAATGAGGAAGTAAAACACCAACCCGATTGCGGCCATCTGCAGCACCAGGATGGACAATCCCCCGGTGCCGCTCTGCCCTTGGGCCAGGACTGCCAGAAATGACAAGGTCACGAGTGCCTCAGTCTCCTCGAGCATAGTGGCGGCTGAGCCACTCCCGGCTCCAGCCGTCGAACGAACCATTCAGAATGTGACCGCGGGCTTGCTCGCCGAGCCGCACCAGAAACCGGATGTTGTGAATCGAGACCAGGCGAAGACCCAGCATGTCCTCGACCACAAACAGATGCCGCAAGTACCCTCGCGGGTACGTGGTACATGTTTCACAGTCGCACGCCGGATCGAGCGGCTCGGCCGAGCCTTTCAGCGCCGCACCCCTCACGTTGACTCGGCCGGTCGGCAGCCAGGCGGTGCCGTGGCGCCCGTTGCGGGTGGCGGCGACGCAGTCGAACAGATCGACTCCTCTCGCGATCCCCTCCAGCAAGTCGGCGGGAAACCCGACCCCCATAAGATAACGGGGGATATCCCGCGGCAGCCCCGGCTCCAGACGCTCCAGGATGTGGTGCATTACCGGCTTGGGCTCGCCCACCGAAAGCCCGCCGATGGCGATCCCCGTCCAGGGTCCCCGCTCAATCGTTCCCTCCAGCGAGCGCGTTCGCAGCTCATCGTGGATACCGCCCTGGATGATGGGCCAGAGCGTCTGCGGGTAGGCGGGTAGGCCAGTAGGCGGGTAAGGGGTGCTCCCTGGTGGGAACTGGTCGGTGTGCTCCAGCCTACCCGCTTCCCCGCTTACCGGCTTACCCGCCAACTCAGAGTGCGCCCGCTTACACCGATCCAGCCAACGCAACGTCCGCTCCATCCCCTCGCATGCCGCGGCCGGCGAGGACTGGCCCGGCACCACGTGATCGAAAGCCATGGCGATGTCCGCGCCCAGCCGCCACTGGATCTCCATGGTGCGCTCCGGCGTGAGCGTCCGGGTGGTTCCGTCGATGTGACTCTGGAACTCGACACCGTGCTCGGCGATGCGGCGAAGACCGTGAAGAGAGAACACCTGGAATCCGCCCGAATCGGTCAACATGGGTCGGTCCCAGGTGGTAAAGCGGTGAAGGCCCCCCATCTGCTCGATCACCTCTTCACCCGGGCGGAGGTGCAGATGGTAGGTGTTACCCAGAATTATCTGCGCCCCGGTTTGGCGCACGTCATTGGCGCTGAGCCCGCGCACCACGGCATGGGTGCCGACCGGCATGAATGCGGGGGTCTGAACCTCGCCGTGAGGCAACGTGAGGACGCCGGCGCGTGCCGGACCGTCGGTGCGCTGGATCCGGAACTCGAACATCAGGTGGGGGTGGTCATCCGGGCGCCCGTACAGTCGAGATAATGCGATCGATCTGTCGCCGATGCACCAGGTCGTGCGCGCCCATCAGACGCAGCAGAAATCCGGCGCTCTCGGGGCCCCGCTCACTATGAAGGCCAGGCCGACCGAGCTCGGCAGAGGACAGTCCTCGGAGGACGTGAAAGTTCGCGGCACGAAGCCCTCGCAGCTGGTCGAGCGCCGTGCCGAGCTTGACGTCCCTATATCGGCAGATGCGGGACCATGCATCCTGATCGTAGCCCTGTAGTGGAGGACTATCCTCGGTCAGGATCATTCTCAGACGATAGCCGAACACGAGATCGGAATCGGCGAGATGCTGAATGACCTCGATGACCGACCACTTCCCCGGCGACTCCTCCCGACGGAGGGTGTGGTCATCCAGGCCTCCGGTTCGCTCGGCTAACCACGGGATCAGCTCGCCGAGTACTTCCAACGGGTCGCGGTGCCCGAGGACATCCAGCAGCGCCCGGGTGTAGCTGGAGGCGCCGGCTGCCGCGGCCACGCCGGCCGGGTTCGAGAATGTCACAGCACGCTCCGCATCATAGGATCACCATAGCGTCGCCATAGGAGTAGAACCGATAGCGCTCTGCCACGGCGTGCCGGTACGCGCCCGCGGTGAGCTGCTGTCCCCCAAACGCACTCACCAGCATCAGCAACGTGGACCGGGGCAGGTGGAAGTTGGTGAGGAG
>Ga0136617_10000302_pt1 | contig 39975 bp, 41 predicted proteins | sample AntDrymUQ3222106_2_FD_129672 | JGI IMG/M metagenome (GOLD analysis project Ga0136617, IMG submission 129672) | Polar desert sand microbial communities from Dry Valleys, Antarctica - metaG UQ322 (21.06) | ecosystem: Environmental > Terrestrial > Soil > Desert | place: Antarctica: Dry Valley... | reverse complement strand
GCGTGGAACGACCGTAAAAGTCAAGATCGAACGCGCGGCTGCCGCCAAACCGCTCGACTTTGAGATTGTTCGCGGCGGCGTGCCGCTGCCATCGATACGAAACTATTTCATGCTTCCGAACGGTGTCGGATATATCGGACTAATCGGCGGTTTTCAGGAAACAACGGCGAACGAATTGGACAGTGCGGTTGCCGATTTGCAAAAGCAGGGAATGAGGGGCCTAATTCTTGATGTCCGCAACAATCCCGGAGGCTTGCTGCCCCAAGCAATTGATGTTGTGAGCCGGTTTGTCCCGAGTGGGCAAACGGTCGTGTCCGTTAAAGGCCGCTCCCGATATGCAAACGCGCAGGACCTTCGCTCAACCGGCGGCCAGGCTTATAATTTTCCGCTGATAGTGATGGTCAATGGCAATTCTGCTTCGGCGTCGGAGATCGTCGCGGGAGCGATTCAGGATTATGGGCGGGGAATTGTTGTCGGCACCGACAGCTTTGGAAAGGGTTTGGTCCAGAGGGTGTTTCCGCTTCCATATGGCACGGGACTAACGCTGACTACCGCCAGATATTACACCCCCTTTGGGCGTTCGCTGCAGCGTGATTACTCGAGCGGCTCCATCTACGATTATTATAATCATCAGGATGAAGCGAACGGTAACACCGCCGATGCGAAGCCAAAACCGACGGGAGTACCGGTAAAAACTGCGAACGGTCGAGTGCTGTTCGGCGGCCGGGGAATTGAGCCCGATATAAAGGTTTCGGCTCTTGAAAACACGGCGTTGCGGTTCAGAATCAATGAGGCGGCATTCTTTTTTGCGCGTCAGCTTGTTGCGGGAAACATTCCGGGTTTTGAAAGTTTCAAAATTGATAAACAAGATCACAACCCTAATGTTCAGCCTAATTCGCTGCAAATAAGCGATAAACTGTTCGAGGCATTGCGAACCTACACGGTTGGTAATAAGGAAAGCGGCTTGACCGCGGAGAATTTGAACAGCCAGATAGAGTTCTCAAAGACGAGGCTGCGAGAGGAATTGGCTACCGCGAACCATTCGAACGAAGCTGGAGCACAAGTATTGCTGGAAGTCGATCCACAGATCTTGAAGGCGATCGAATCGATGCCTGAAGCGCGCAGAATGATGGAGAGAAATCTCGCCTCGAAATAGACTCAAATAAATCCTCTCTCTTTAGACGAACTTATGATGAGTTCGTCTTTTTATTCTTTTGTTCCGACCGTCAAAGGCAAAAAGGTGAACAATTGACCGGAACGAACTTTTGTGTAAACAAAATCCTTTTCTCTTTTTCACTCTTTCACTTTTTCACCTTTAGCTTTTTTCACTTAGAATAGACTTTTAGTTTCGTATGTATAAGCAGATAGGCATTTTGACAGGAGGTGGAGATGCTCCCGGATTGAACGCAGTTATTCGCGCCGTTGTCAGGACGGCTATCGGTGAATTCGGGATGAAATGCGTTGGCATCGAGGACAGTTTTGAAGGTATTCTCGGCGAGACGCAGACGATGAAATTGACGACCAAGAGCGTAAGCGGGATTTTGCCGCGTGGCGGAACGATTTTGGGTACACGAAATAGGGGCAGTTTCGTAAAGATGGTTGAAGGCAAGCCGTTCTTTCCCGAAATGCCGATCGGCGAAGCTCTAGCTAACCTCGATATTCTCGAGATCGACGCGCTAATCGTACTCGGCGGCGAGGGGACGCTGGCAATCGCCGAACAGTTTCACAAACGAGGATTTCCTGTCATCGGCGTGCCGAAAACCATCGACAACGATCTCGCCGCAACCGAGTTGACATTTGGCTTCATGACGGCGATCGATATAGCGACCGAAGCTCTCGACCGGCTTCATACCACCGCCGCATCGCATGATAGGGTAATGATTCTCGAGGTAATGGGACGCAACACCGGTTGGATCGCTCTGCATGCCGGCCTCGCGGGCAGCGCGGACATTATCCTGATACCGGAAATACCTTTTTCGTTCGATGCGGTCGCACGAAAGGTTCTTGAACGGGAAAAGAGCGGATCGAGGTTTACCAATATCGTCGTGGCGGAAGGGGCGAAAGAGGTGGGCAAAACCGAAATGTATTCTGATACGCAGGAGCTTAGGCTAGGGGGCATCGGCGATTATGTCCGCAAACGCGTCGAGGAATCGACAAAAAAGGAGGCACGCTGTGTAGTGCTCGGACACCTGCAGCGGGGCGGCAGCCCCAATGCTTTCGACCGGATGCTCGGGACTAACTTCGGAGCATGCGCCGTTCGCGCCCTTGCAAACGGAAGGACGGGTGAGATGGTCGCATTACAGGCCGGAACTATCACCACCGTTCCCCTTTCGGAAGCTTGCGCGAATATCAAAACAGTGCCGATCGACGGGCAGCTTGTTCGTACAGCGAGAGATATCGGTATCTCGTTCGCGGCCCCGAAGGAAACTAAATTGTGAAACCGTAGGCAGGGCGGCGGGTAAAGTTGGGTCCGCCAACCGCCGTGGGCCAACCGTATACCTGAATTTATGAAAGCAGTTAAGAAAAAACTACAGGACGAACTGGACAGCCTCGAAGAGGAATTGCATTTTAAATTGCCGAAGGAAATTCAGCACGCGAGAGAATTCGGCGATCTACGCGAGAATGCCGAATACAAGGCCGCAATGGAACGGCAGTCGATGGTGCAGGCGCGGATAATGCAGGTTCGCCAACGTTTGGGCGAGGTCGAATCGATCGATCTTTCAAAGATTCCGACGGATAGCGTCGCCTATGGTTCCCGAGTCGTGCTTTACGACCTCGAGCGTGACGAAAAGATCAGCTATCGCCTGGTCACTTCAGAAGAAAGCGATCCGGAAAACGGACTGATCTCTACGGTTTCGCCTATCGGACAGGCTTTGATGGGCAAGGAAGAAGGTGACGAGGTAAAGGTGAAAACACCGACAGGCTGGAGAAATTTCGAGCTGAGCCGTTTGAAAACGATTCACGAAAAGGACGACTAGTTATCGGTTTTATTCGTCAGATCAGAATCTGTCAAAAACCTGACTATTGACTACTGATTACTATGCTGGGAGCAAGCATCGGACGCGGAGCAATGGGCATCATCATGTCGATGGTGCGGGGGCTGGCTTCCGCCGGTGTGCCCCCGAACATTCTTACCGCGATCGGCGTATGCATAAATGTCGGCTGCGGCGTGCTTTTCGGATTTGGAGAGTTTTTCTGGGCGGGAATCGTGCTGATAGTCGCGAACCTGTTTGATATGCTCGACGGCAATGTCGCTCGTCTGACCGGGAACGTAACGAAATTTGGCGGGTTCCTGGATTCGTCGCTTGACCGTCTGTCTGATATGGTGGCGTTTCTCGGCATCATGATCTTTTACGCGGGAAATTCGCCCCAGCATTCTTTGTTGAACGTCTTTCTTGCCGGCGTCGGCATGATCGGTTCCGTAATGGTCAGTTATACTACTGCACGTTCCGAAGGCTTCGGGGTAAAGGCGAATGTAGGATTTCTACAGCGTCCGGAGCGGATAGTCTTGTTGATAATAGGTGCACTGTCAACATGGAATTGGAATTCCGATTTCTTTTTATTCAACCGGATGCCGCAGGTACTTTGGGTTTTGGCGGTGGGTTCGATCTGGACGCTGATCCACCGGATGTATTTCATCTGGACGGAATTCAGAAGACTCGAGACCGAAGCTTAGTCTTGTTTTAGGTAGTGGTTAGCTAAACTCACTCGGTGTTTGGTCGAATGCCAACCATTGTTAATCTTTTTGTTAAGCTGCCGAAGCAGCAGACCTTTAGCCCAGGTGCAGTGAAGCGTAGCTTGGGAATGGCGTTAGAAGCGTTAACTTTTGGTTAAATCCTCTTGTTCTCTTTGTTCTTGTTCTTCTTATTCCGCGGTTCATTCTTTCTTCGCCTCCATAGTTCCGAGGTTAAGATGAATCAGAGATAAGATTTTCCACGGAACAAGAAGAACACATCGGAATTAGAGGGATAAGTAAAATGGATTGGTTAGCCGAGTTCTGGACATCTTTGACTTTGGGAAGAATACTAATCGGCGTAGGGGTATTTTTAGTTTCTCTTTTAGTGAACGCGGTGATAGTAGGCATTGTCATCGTTACGATTCCTGCGAACTATTTCAGTTCGCATTATCAGCAGGATTTTTTACCGAATAGCTCGTGGCTGGCCCGTTGGGGCATTTCGATCATGAAAAATATCGCGGGAGCCATCCTTTTAATTTTGGGCATCGCGATGCTGATCGGCCCGGGACAAGGAATTCTGTCAATTTTGAGTGGGCTGATTATGCTGGATATTCCGGGTAAGCGTCCGATCGAGGCGCGGATCATTAAACGCCCTGCCATTTTAGCGGCGGCAAACAATCTCCGCTCTCGGTATAATAAAGAGCCTTTGGAAATGGATTAGTAATGGGTATATTCGAGTTTTTAAAGCGAAAAAGGACGACGACTCTGCGTACGGAAGAAAGGCTGGAGTATTTGCTTCACCATGGCAGGATCACGGACGGAATTATCATCGATACAGAAACAACTCCGTCGGGCGATGAAATCGTTTTTTATGTTTACACTCTGAATGGCGTTGATTTTGAATCATCGGAATTGCTCAACGAAGAACAGCGTCATGACCCGTTGAAATTTGCTCCCGGAGCCAAAGTCGGCATCCGTTATGATCCGAAAAATCAGGGTAATTCGACGTTGGCGTAGCGATCAGCAATCAGCTAACAGCTATCAGCGTTCAGCACAGCATGAAAAACTTCAGGAATCTTTCCGTATGAGACAAATCCCACCGCCTAGCTCTTGCCATTTATGACTTTACTAAGAAGTTTCCGAAAGAAGAACTGTTTATGTCTGAGTTTAGAAGTGATGGATTTGTCGACTGGCGGAAATGTTGGTTTGTGCGGGTGCCCTGACTCCAACCGAAATTTTTGCGGCGAAGCTGGCTGGGGCGGACGTGGTAAAAGTCTTCCTATTTGCGCAACGGGCGGTGCGAGCTATCTGAAGGCCCTCAAGGCTCCCTTTCCGGATACAAAGTTTCTCCCGACCGGAGGTGTCTCCCTTGAAAACGCTCTTGAATTTATTGAAGCAGGAGCGGTCGCCGTAGGCGTTGGCGGTGAAATCTCAAATTGGGATCTACTTAGATTAAAAGGAAAGAATGAAATCGCAAACATTGCCAGCCGCTTTCGTGAAATTCTTGATGCACGACCCCTATCATAAATACCTTTACATCTTTATCAGGGAAACGGAAGTAGTTGCCGAGAGTTTCTTCGGACTGCAGTTAAAAAGATGTCATGCAGCCAGTACATAAATCGACAAAACAAGATCAATCTCTTCCCGCTTTGTCTAAACCGGCAGAATCTAAGTTAAATAGTGACGAAACATTTTCTTTCCAGTGATCCGGCAACCTGCAAAATTACTGCTTCCAAGCTATGCAAAGTACATAAATGCCAATCCGAAACTCACCGGGCCGAATGGATCTCAGAGCCGTAACAAAACTATAGGCGACTACGAAGTACGAAACTGCAACCATCCTGCAACCATCGACAAAAAACGAGCCTTCGACACATTGTCGAAAGCCCCGTATTTATTGGTCGGGACGACAAGATTTGAACTTGCGACCTCTCGCACCCCAAGCGAACGCGCTACCAGACTGCGCTACGTCCCGAAATGTCGAATTTTTAGATTAGATTTACCGTCGAGATTTGTCAAATTCAATGCTTTCGCAGGTGTTCGGAAGCTTCCTCGGTTTGGGTAGTTTTCAACATCTCACGAAGCTCGAGCAGTTGGGAACCGAGAAGTTTTAAAGCGTCCCGCCGTTCACCGCTCAGTACATCAGTTTCTGACGATAACCCGGCAAGCGCGGCGTCGGTGAATTCAAGCTCGTCTTCAAACAAACCCGGATTGGTATCCGCGGTATTCGAGAATACCCTTTCGGCCGGCTCCACGATCTTTAACTTTGTCGTCTCACGAAGTTCGCCGTGCAGCTTTTTTCTCGCGCCGGCGATGGTAAACAATTCCTCGTAGAGCAGCTGCTTTATGCGAAGCGATATCTCTACATCACGCCTGCGGTAACTGCGCTGACCCGAGCGGTTCTTTTGCGGCGACAGCATAGGAAATTCCGACTCCCAATAACGAAGCACATGCGCCTGAACGCCGACGAGTTCACAGACCTCGCCGATTTTAAAGTAAATCTTTTCAGGTATCACTACAGCTGTATGTCCCATTCAGATATTGTTTGTGTTAAAGTCTTGTATAAATAATGTCGCCGTTATTGTATGTATTTAAGCGACTTGTGTCAACATCTATATTAAATGCGCTCGGAATTCGACTTCATTGATAATCTCAAAAGCAAATACTCGCTCGGACGCATTGGCGATGACTGCTCCATCATCCCAAAGGACTCGAGAACCGATCAGGTTATTACCGCGGATCTTTTAATAGAGGGAATAGATTTTCGTCTCGACTGGACATCGCCTGAATTTCTTGGCCACAAAGCCCTGGCGGTTTCCCTGTCGGATATTGCCGCGATGGGGGCGCGTCCCGTGTGGGCGATGTTGTCGATTGGTGTTCCCGAAGCTGTATGGAAAACCGATTTCCTCGATAAGTTTTATAATGGCTGGTTTGCCTTGGCCAAACAATTCGGGGTGGAATTAATAGGCGGTGACACGTCGAGAACTCCCGATCAGGTAGTTATCGACTCGATCGTGATCGGCGAAGTTGCAAAAGGAAATGCGATATTACGGTCCGGTGCGAAAGCAGGCGAGTCAATCTACGTGACAGGCGAACTCGGCGGTGCGGCGGGCGGGTTGAGACTGCTGGAGAAGAACCATCGTTTCAAAGCGAGAAATCACGAAGGCATAAACAAGCTATTACTGAGACAACTTCAACCGCATCCTCAACTGAGAATCGCTAACATTCTGAATTCACACGGCCTAGCGTCGTCGATGATTGATTTGAGTGACGGACTTTCATCCGACGTCGCACACCTCTGCCGCGCGAGCGGGGTCGGCGCAAAACTATACGCGGAGAAAATACCCGTCAATGCAAACTTGTCGGCGATGTCGATAGATCTCGGCGAGCCTTTAGAGTTCGCCATAAACGGCGGAGAGGATTTCGAGCTGCTTTTTACCGCAAGAGCAGGCAAAATAACTCATCTGCAAGATCCCGATTTTTCATGTATCGGCGAAATCACTGATAAAAATGGTCTTATTGAATTTATTCAAGATAATAAGACTGACATTTTGAAGCCCAAAGGATTTCGCCATTTTTAGACTTTGCCCGGGGTTGCCCTTGTGCAGCCGCCACCGTACAACCAAAGACGAGTCGCTGTCGACTCGTCTTTCGTATTTATTGGAACCGAAATTCCTACATTGTCGGGCGCGGTGACGGGCTCGGCGTAGGCCTCGGGTCCGATGGATTTGGGCTGTCGGTCGGTGTTGGCTTCGGATCCGATGGGTCCGGGCTCTCGGTCGGCAACGGACTCGGCGAACCCGTCGGTGTTACAGTTGGTACCGGACTCGGACTCGGCGACCCGGTCGGTGAAACAGTGGGCGACGGCGTCGGACTCGGCGTCGGCGTCGGCGTTACCGCTGGTGAGCGTCTAGTTCGTGGAGTTTGACCCGCAACCGCGCTGGATACCGCGTCGTCACTGGTGGCGGCCTGCTCTATGACGGCACCGGCAAGAACACCCGATAAAAGAAATACTCCTGTCGTAACCAAAAATATACTTTTTTTAAACATTAGAACCTCCTTTGTTCTTGAATTACCTAAAACGTATCGAAATAATTCGGTATAAGCTTGAACAGTTATACAGGCAATCTTTGTACCGGCACGCTAAACCTCTTTAGAAACAACGATTAGTCTTTACCTCGTTTTTAGTGGGATCGACGACCGTATGCAATTAAAGCGCCCGTGTGTATAAGATGGTTCCGGCAAGATTAGAGCCTTTTCAGACAAATTAAGAAGGGGGAAGGCATTGTAGGTATTTCATCTAGAGGGGAGGCGTGGAGGCTGATGTTTGCCAAAAGAAAAGCAACCTTCAAGGTTCAGACTGAGTAGTTGCGATTGAAACGAAATTAAGTTTTCCACATTTGGTCTAACAGAAAATTACAAGATTGGATAGTGTATCTTGCAAAAAACTGCTCTTAAAGTTACATTACACAGTGTATAAAGGAGGAAATAAGAGTTTTGCTGACCGGCAGAGTTTTACTTTTGAATTTTTCTTACGAACCGATGGGTACGGTCGGCGTCGCCCGTTCGGTTTGCCTATGGTTTCGCGGCGCCGTATTTGTCGAGGAAAACGACGGTGACAATGTGCTCCATTCTCCTTCGACCATATTTCCCGTACCGTCGGTTATTCGGCTGCGTCATTATGTCCATGTCCGCCGCAACCGACGTGAAACCACAATGAAGCGGGCAAGAGTGTACATTCGCGACCGCTACCGCTGCCAGTACTGCGGCGAGCACAAGCATGCGAAGGACCTGACGCTCGATCACATTCTGCCACGCGCACAGGGCGGCGAAAGCACTCCGCACAATCTGGTATCGGCGTGCGTAAAGTGCAACCAGCGAAAAGGAAACCGCACCCCGGAACAGGCGAGAATGCCGCTGCTTACTTCGCAAAAACTTCTGCGCCTCGGCCTAGATCACGTTCTACTTTGCCACTACGCCGAATCGCGGCCCGAATGGAAGAAATATCTGTTTATGGACGATCTCGAGGAGGAATTGCTGATAGCCGCTTAAATCCCGATTATCGTCAAGCTGATCTCAGCAAATAGACCGGATGATTTGGGCATTGCCCGTCATCCGGTCTGTTTTAGTTTTGGGAAGCTTCGAGAGCGTCTATTCATATTCGATTATGAACACGAAGTATAAAAATGAAAGTGAGATAATCAGTTTGGTTGACTCATTCGAGAACGGAACAATAGGGCATGATGACTGGAAGCATGCCGAACATCTTGTTGTGTCCCTTTATTATTTAACGCATTATGATATTGAAGCGGCAACAGTAAAAATGCGCGACGGGATTTTGCATTTGCTCGAGTCCGGATTCAAAGTCGATCTGAAAAAGGAAATGCCCTATCACGAAACGCTGACCATTTTTTGGATGCGGACTGTTTCGGATTTTAATTTATCGAAGAACGGAACTTCCCTTTTGGATAAAGCGAACGAAGTCATGGAGAAATACGACAAGGATTATCCTCTGCGTTTTTATAGCCGGGCGCGTTTGTTTTCGGATGAGGCAAGAGTGATGTTTGTAACGGCTGATTTGGTAGAATGAGCTAGCGAAATGAAATTAATTTATTTAGACACGAGTCATATAGCACTACTTTCCAAAGAATGGGAAAATCAATCGGCGTCTATCATCAACTTCATTGCGAAATGGCGGTCTTTTGATCACGTCTTAGCCTTGTCTACGATTCATCTGGCAGAAATTTCCGAACATAAATCTGAAGAAACGCGCAGCCTGCGCTATTCATTCTTAGAAAAGCTACTCCCAATTCGGTTCGAAACAGGATCCTTCTTTGAAAAAGAAATTCTATCAGCCCTTATTTTTAAGAATCTTATTCAACCCGTCTCAAGCGTTGAATTTTTTGCAACACATATTAGCGACATAGATGAATTAATCGGGCTTTCACAAATAATGAACACCAATTTCTTTCTGGAAATGTTCAACCTCATTGGTAACGCTCAGCATTTCTCGTGGGAAGCTGAAAGGCACAATCAATTTGAGCGAAAATCGAAAACAATGCGGATGAAAGATATTTCTGATACTCATCCGCTCAGTGAGGACTTTGGGGTAACAAGATCGATTTTGGAGGCTTATCAGAATGAAATTAAAGACGATGTATCGCCAATGTTTGCAGAGATTATGGAAAAACAATTTAGTAATATCAACTCCTTGATTCGCGAGTTTGCAACGGCGTCTAACGAGCACGGCTATCGAGCCACGCTTTCGGAATTTTTTGACCTCGATATTCGTAACCCAAAGTCACTTAACAAACCAATTGATAAAGTTTTGAACGAATATAAATTCAGTTTGCTGTGTAATCAAACTGCTATTTCGAATAATTTGCCCATCGATTTATTTAACGGAGAATATCTCAATTTAGGATTGTCCTAGTCTTTGGCTATCTAATAAGGTAAGAGAGAATCTTGTGAAAGCTGGTGACGTTTCGGCAAATAATGAATACGATCTGGAACATATCCACTATTTGCCGTATGTTGATGTTTTTCTTACTGACAAGAGAATCGTCGACAAGGTCAAACAAATTCTGAGAAAATCTGATCTGATCAAATCACTTAAATCAGTTAAAGTTCCAACGAATATTCCAAACTCGCTCGAATATCTTGAAAAGGCCCTTTTCGCCGACTAAAAAGATAGTCGTATTGATGATTCTTATGCTCGCATTTTACAACACTTTATCCCGTCAGCTCGAAGAATTTCATCCCCTTGAAGCAGGCAAAGTCCGCATGTATATTTGCGGCCCGACGGTTTGGAATTTTGCGCATATCGGCAATTTTCGAACGTTTATTTTCGGCGATATATTGCGGCGTTATCTGAAGTTTAAAGGCTTCGAAGTTACCCATGTTTTTAATCTGACCGACATCGACGACCGCATTATCAATGAAGCCGCAAAGCAAAACATCAATATTGACGAATTCACCGCGCCTTACATCGAGGCATTCTGGGAGGATTTCGACGCGCTCGGCAACGAGCGGCCGGAAGTTTCGCCGCGTGCGACGCATCATATCGCGGAGATGATCGATATAATCTCCAGGCTGATAGAGAACGGAAAGGCTTATAAATCGGACGGATCGATCTATTACCGCATTGCCGCGTTCCCGGGCTACGGAAAACTTTCAAATATAAGCTTCACCGGCAACATAGCCGGCGGCAGTGAAAGGATCGACACCGACAAATACGAAAAGGAAGACGCTCGGGATTTTGCACTTTGGAAACTGGTCGGCAAAGATGAAGAACCGGGCTGGGATGCTCCTTTCGGCCGCGGCCGGCCGGGTTGGCATATCGAGTGTTCCGCCATGTCGATGAAATATCTCGGCGAGACCTTCGATATTCACGCCGGCGGAATGGATCTGCAGTTTCCGCATCACGAAAATGAGATTGCGCAGAGCGAAGGAGCAACCGGAAATCTGTTTTCAAGATACTGGATTCACAGCGAGTTCCTGAAAATCGACGACGCGACGATGTCGAAATCCAAAGGCAATTTCTTTACCTTTCGCGATCTTCGCGAGCAGGGCTATTCGGCGCTTGCAATACGCTATTTACTGCTGTCCGTGCCGACCCGAACCCAGTTAAATTTCACATTCGAAGGCTTGCAGGGAGCAGAGTCAACAGTTGAACGTCTGCGGAATTTTCGTCAGCTTGTGAGTGAAGCAAAAAACGGCGAGGGTTCGAATCCGTCTATTAATACATCGGCAGCTGCCGCTTTGCAGAACTTTGAATCCGCAATGGATGACGATTTTAATACCGCATCGGCTCTGGCCGCAATTCATAATCTCGTCCGCGAAGTTAATATTGCGATGGCCGAGTCCGACGGTCTATTTGCGGACGATCGAAAGGCGGTTTTTGACGCCGTCGAAAAATTCGATGCCGTGCTGGGGATTTTCGGGAAACAAGAAGTTAAGTCACTTGACGCAGAGATCGAGACGTTGGTCGACGAGCGTCAGGAAGCGCGAAGACAGCGAAACTTTGCACGTTCCGACGAAATTCGTGATGCTCTGGCCGAAAAAGGAATTGTTCTGGAAGATACAAAAGATGGAGTAAGATGGAAAAGGAAATAAATGGAAGATTTTAAGGAACAATGCCGCCGGCAAATGGAACGCCCCCTCGAACAGCGAATAAAATACGGCTTTTTTCGCCAGTATAAACCGGTATTGGACGACGCCCCTTATCGTATTTTTAAAACGATGCGGGAATACAGGGAATGGGCCGATAAAAACTTGCCGAGATATCTAGGCTATAAAATAGTTAATAGGGATGAAACCTCCTGAGCGAAGTTATTTTCAGCTCCAACAGGCTATAGAAGTTTCCCAGGCTTTTTCGAAACATGAGGTCGAATTCATGTTTATCGGCAAAAGCGGGGCGATTTTGCTGGGGTATCCTTCCACAACTCAGGATGTTGACCTATTTCCCAGAAAGGACAGTGAAAACGGTGAGCGTATCGTGCGAGCTTTTACGTGATTTGGATTTCGATATCACCGACGAGATCAGAACCAACATTATCAACGGCGTGGATTTTGTTCAGCTTAAAACCGGGCCTTTCGATCTGGATTTGGTGTTTGCACCCGATGGAATCGAAAGTTTTGACTAAGCAAAAAAACGAATGTTGATGATCGACGGTTTTCCGGTTGCAAACATCCGCGACATAATCTCAAGCAAAAAAGCCTCCGGTAGAGAGAAAGATTTATTGGACCTCCCGCTGTTGGAAGATTTTCGAGAGGAGTTTGAAAGAAAGACGCGGGGCGAGCTGAAATCGGCACTTGAGATCGCATTAGAAAGAACACGAGAGAACGACTGAGTCAGACCTGCGATGGGACGGCAGCTGTTAATAGCTTTACCCAAGGGAGAGCGTCCGTGGTCTAGTTCGTCAACGTTCAGTTTTCTTTACTTCCACTAGAAACGCTTTTTCATTCCCCGCTTCCAGGAAAAGTGGCTCGCCAGGCGTGTAACCTTTTGATATAAGATTCGATAAGGGCGGGGATGTCGGCTGCCATGCTTGCGCCCGAAACGCGATCCAAAAGCTATCGCCCGAAAAAACGTTTTCATCGGTCGTTTTTACATCATCAAACCCCCGCGGCAGAAAATACGCGGTGTCCTCCGCCAGGCCGCCAACCCCTTTTACGACATTCACCTCGAATTTGTCCGAATCCCGCAAAGCGAACCAAAGATGATATGCGACCAGGTCCTCGAAAACATAGATTTTCGTTAATTCGGCCGAATCTTTTTCCCCAGTCCGCAAATCAGCAGCCAAATTTTCCCACGCGCACCATATAAAGTGAGGCTGTTTGTTATTGAATCGAATTACGAAGGCAACACCGAAAAGCAAAAACACCAATGGAACAATAACGATTTGCATAAACTTCGGTTTGAGCTGGGTCAGAAACACCGCGATCAGGATCATTATCGGTGCAAATATGATAATCAAATGCCGAGAACCCCAGACCGAAACCGGCAGCAGCCAGCTCGCGATAAATGCGATCATAATCGGTACGAAGGATAAGAGCGCGAGCACGTAAATTCCGCTTTTTTCTTCCCCGTTTTTTAGATCAGTAGAGAACACGATCGCTGCAGCGGCGATGAGAAGCAGGATCGGAATGGAAATTAAGAAGATGGATGTCGGCTCGGCGCTGCTTTGCTGATAATAAAAAGGCTCAATGACGTCGACGGCCAGTTCGAAGATACTTGAAAACCCGGGCTTTGCTATCCAACCGATATTTTGTTTTATGTCCGAATTTACGGCAGAAAAGCGGATAATCGTAAACACCCACGGCAAAAAACACACAAGCGTTATCGCAAACATCAACAGCACACGGCCGATCTTTATTCTCTGCAAGAAAAGGATAGCGACCACTTCTGACAGCACCAGAAGCCATCCGAAATAGTGTGTATAGACAAGCAGGATATTTATTATAGTAAGCAGCCAGAAATCTTTACCACGGTTGAAAAAGCGGGCGAATAGCCACATCGAGAACAGCGAAATACAGAGGAAAAGGCTATACATCCGTACTTCCTGCGCGTATTTGATGAGCGATCCGTTAACGGCAAAAAAACTCAATGCGATGAGAACGGTCGAAAATCTTAACTTCATTTCGCGACACAGAAGAAGAAACGGAACCGGAGCGATTATCGAAAAGAAAAACGGAAAAAAGCGCAGCCAGAAAAGGCTTTCTCCGCCGGCGGCTATCCAAAGCTTTAAAAGGAAATAAAAAAACGGAGGGTGAATTACATCCTGCGCGACAAAGCCGAAAAGCGAATCCCAGGAATGTTCGGCGGCGTGAACACTAAAAATCTCGTCAAACCAAAGGCAGGAAGATGTCAAATCCCAAACGCGTACAAGTGCAAAAACGGAACAGACCGCAAATAAAATTGCCCGTCGCGCATTTTTTGAGAGATCCATTCAATGACTTTTTAGAGCGATTCTAAATTTTGAGTTGATTCCAGGACAAAGATAAACGGGTCCGGCAATTAGATTCACAATTACGAATTGAGAGGTTAGATCAAAGTCTCACACCCTCGCACAATTTCCCGTCAGTACTCGTGTAAAAAAGCGGAACTTCCTTGAACGTATCGGTGTCTCGGCAATAAGAGAGACACGTGTTGAACGGTTTTGAATAGATGTGAATACTAACGGCTCGCGATTCGAATTCGGGAAGGTTTAAGATTTGGTGCACGGGTTCTTCAAGTTCTACTTTCGCGGCGAGACAATCAGAGAGATCGAAAATGTCCGTTTCGGTAAGTTTGCAATAACCCTTCGCTTCGTCAATCTCGGCGACCGCAAAATTCTGTCCGCGAAGTTTTCCGACCGGTACTGTCATCCAGCATCTTTGCTCCGCGTGGTTGTGAATACGCGAGACCTGGCCGCTCTCCCAGCAGACCGCCATAAGCTCAAAACGCGCGTCTTTGTGAATCAGATTGCGGGTGTAGAAATGCTCGCTCCAAAAGAAGTAGGGTGAAATCGAATCGACATCCACGGGATTATCACTCAATAATCGGTAGACATTGTCGCAGCCGAAGTCCTCATCCGGAATTGAACGAAGGCCTTCTATTAATTTCGAAACACTTATTTTGTTCATAAGAACCACTGATCACTAATTTTCCTGCGACTTTTTCAAAAAGTCAACGAATTCCGGAACATTTCTTGTCAAACCCGGAAAGGCGGCAATCGGTTTTCCGTCAGTATCCATTATCGCATAATACGGCAAGGCGACCGTACCAAACATATCCTGCTCCATCTGCTGCTGCTTTTCATAAATTCCACCTTCGCCGTCGGTATAAAGCCGCACTAAAACAAATTTATTCAGTTCCGTTTCAACATCTTTTTTTGTGAAGATATTTGCTTCCATCCAGCGGCAATTTGTGCATGTATACCCTGTGAAATCGACAAACACTCGTTTATTTTCGGCTTTTGCCTTTGTTAACGCAGCGTCGTAGTCGTTCGATATCCAACTCAATTCGTTCGAATTTTTCCCCGAAAGACTGCTCGAAGTATTCTCAAGATCGGGCGGCAAAAAGGCTTCAAGCTCCCCGAGCTTTGCTCCGAAAATACCGGTGATCAAATAGAAACTTGCAGCAAGACTTAGAATTGCGGAAATTAAACGGAGCGAACCGATTCTTTCCGGTTTGGAATCGTGCGAGAGTTGAAACTTGCCCAGGAGATACAGCGAGAGAATTATTCCGATGGCTATCCAAATTGCCAGCACGACACTTCGCGTGAAAATGCCCCATTTCCAGACCAGATCGACATTCGAGAGAAACTTCATCGCCGCGGCAACCTCCAAAAATCCCATCGCCACCTTGACCGAATTCATCCAGCCGCCTGCCCGCGGGAGCTGCGCGGCAAGCTGCGGAATCAGCGCGAGAACAAAAAATGGCAGAGCGAAAACAGTCGAAAACGCGAGCATTCCGAGCAAAGGCATTTGCCAATCGCCTTGCGACGCGGAAACTAGTATCGTTCCGACAAAAGGCGACGTACAAGTAAAGGACGTCAAGGTAAACGTCAACCCCATCAGCAATGCGCCGATAATACCGCTTCCCTCGCCTTCGCGGCTTCGCGTCAGATTATCGAGTTTTGTCAAAACACTAGTCGGAATCGTTATTTCGTAAGCACCGAAAAGATTAAAGGCAAAGAACAGGAAAATGCCCGTTATAAGCAAATTTATCCATGGATTTGCGGCAAAAAGGTTGATTCCCGCTGCCCCGACGAAGACCGCGAGAAGCATTCCGAGAAGCGTGAATGTGGCGATAATACCGAGAGAATAGATAGTCGCAAGTCTTACCGCCTTCGACCTGCTCCCGGACGAATGGTTTGTAAAATAAGAAACCGTGATAGGTATCATTGGGAATACACAGGGTGTTAACAATGATAATGCGCCCAATCCGGCGGCCAGCCAAAGAAACGCCCATAGATCGGTCGGAAGCTGTCGGGTAGCGGTTGGCGGTAGAATGACTATTTTCGCCGTATCTTGCTGATTGCTGACTGCTGACTGCTGACTGCGGACGGCAGTCCGTTTCACATCCTCCGAACCAACGAAGGAAACTCTCACGATTTTCGGAGGCAGACAGAATGTATCGTTGCAAAGCTGAAATCGAACGTCGACCGCCAATTGATCGGCGTTTGTGTCACCTGTCTCCCTTACCGTCAACCCGAAAATCGCCTGATTTTCAAAGAATTTGGTTTCCAGAGGCTTGTCGTCCACCACAAAATTCAGATCGGGTTCGACAATCGGCCTTGGCGATTTGATTTCCCCGACGATTTCAAACAATCGTCCTTCTGCTATTTTGATCGTTGTCGCGACCGGCCCGCCGACCGGTTGATCGAGCGCGTAAAGATGCCAATCCGCTTCGATCTCTGCCGTGAGCACGACTTTGAAGGATTCACCCTGCGTTATGGCCCGAGCCTCCACATCCGAATTCAGACTCCATTTTGTCGGATTCTGAGCCAATGCGGCTATCGGGAGCAGAAGAATAAACAGCCAAATTTTCGGTAAAAACTTTTGCATAGGTCAATCCAATATTATTACCAATTGCCGCAATTCCACAACAACCTCAAACCAAGGCTCTTTTGTACAAACAATAATATCTCTACTATAATTATGCTTTTACGATAGATATATATTTCATCTACCAGCTTTACGGAGGATTTGATTTTGCCAAAGACAGCTACGAGCCGGAAAACCACAAGAACCATAGAAAAGAATTCCGGTAACGGTACGAATAAAACTAACGCAAAGGCCGAAAACAGTGATTTTGTCGATCTTGAGCTCGCTAAATCCGAGTACGGAAAACGTAGAAAATCACAGCTCGAATCTATAAAAAAGACGGACAAAAAGCTGCTTCGTGAGATGCTTTATCAGATGGTTTTGGGCCGTCGTTTCGAAGAAAAATGCGCCGAGGTTTATCGAATGGGTAAAATCGGTGGTTTTTGCCACCTCTATATTGGCCAGGAAGCAATCGCCATCGGCACGATGATGGCCTTGCGGCCCGACGATATGGTAATCACGGCCTACCGCGATCACGTCCAGGCATTAGTCAAAGGCATGACGCCGGAATCCGTAATGGCAGAGCTTTACGGTAAGGAAGGAGGCTGCGTAAAAGGCAAGGGCGGATCGATGCATATGTTTTCCAAGGAGCTTGAGTTCTACGGAGGACACGGCATCGTCGGCGGGCAGATCGGAGTTGGAACAGGAATGGCGTACGCCGCAAAATATAAAGGTACCGATCAGGTTACACTCTGCTTCTTCGGAGAGGCGGCGGTCAATCAGGGAATGTTTCACGAATCTTTGAATATGGCCCAGCTTTGGAAGCTTCCGTGCATTTATATATGCGAAAATAATCAATACGGCATGGGAACTTCGCAGAAACGGGCGATGAGCATCAGCAGCATTGCCGAAAAAGCCAATGCGTACGGAATTGCGGGGGAGTTCGTGGACGGGATGGACGTGATGGCCGTTCGCGATGCCACATTACATGCAATTGAAAGAGCCAGAAAAGACGGATCGCCGACGCTCCTGGAAATTCGCGCGTACCGGTTTATGGGACATTCGATGTCCGATCCGGGTAACTATCGCACTCGTGACGAGATCAAAAAATATCAGGAACGCGACCCGATAGTTCTGTTTAAGGATAGTTTGAACGAATCGAAGGTATTGAGCGAAAAGGATTTTGAAAAGATCGAGGCGGAAGCCGCAGAGGCTGTAGAAAGGGCCGTGAATTTTGCCGACGAAAGTCCGCTGCCGAATGGGAGTGAGTTGTTCACAGATGTTTACGCCTAAGCTCACATAACTACGAAATATGGTTTGCGATTCGAAAGTCGAGCTTTTACGGATGGATAATTTGGGAGAAAGAATATGAAAATCGCAAAAAGAGAAGTATCAGTTTTTGTAATGCTGATGATGAGTTTTGCTTTTGTTCCAAGCTGTCGCTCGCAAATTGCAACCAGTGAACAAGATACCGGAACTACTACTGCCGGTGATGGTGTTGTCATTGCGATTCGGAGTATGTCGGCGAAACGTGCGGCGCACACGGCAACGCTGCTTGGCAACGGCAAGGTTTTGATTGCGGGTGGTTTTGTCAGTAATGGCGGCAGTTTGTCTAGCGTGGAAGTATTTGATCCGACGACTAGAACTTTTAGATCAGCGGAAAATATGACGGCTGCCCGGGCCGGTCATACGGCGACGCCGCTTCCAAACGGCAAAGTTTTAATTTCCGGCGGCTATAACGGCGATTATCTGAACAGTGCCGAAGTGTATGACCCAACCGCCAACCGATTCACATCATCCGGACGAATGATTACGGCGCGAAGCGGACACGTCGCCACGCTTTTGAACGACGGCAAAGTTCTTTTGGCTGGCGGAGTTGGAACGGGCTGGTCGTTTTTGGCAGATGCTGAACTCTTTGACCCGCAGACCAACACTTTTACGACAACGGGCGGAATGATGACGGCGCGTGAATCGCACACGGCGACTTTGCTGAATGACGGAAAAGTGCTGATAACAGGCGGTCATAAGGGCAGACGCTCGGCAATTACTATTTACATAAGTACCGAAATCTACAATCCTGTGAGCAGAACTTTCATGGCTGGCGAAAATTTAACCGTCAAACGGCACAAGCATGATGCTACATTATTGACGGACGGAAGAGTTTTGATTATCGGCGGTTCGGACGAGCGCGATGGCGACGGCGCGTATCGAAACGCGGAAGTTTTCAATCCTGTGAACAAAACTTTTACGGCTGTAAAAAACAATATGAACTCCGCCCGTTACAAACTACAAGGCACGGCAATACTTCTGCAAAACGGCAAGGTTTTAATTGCAGGCGGCGCAAATCGGGCGGAAGTTTTTGACCCGACGACAAACAGTTTTTCCTTTGCCCACGGCGATATGGAAACAAAACGATTGTTTGCGACGGCAACGCTTTTGAAAGACGGGCAGGTTTTGATTACGGGCGGCTACCATGACGGTAATATGGTCAGTGCCAATGCCTGGATTTATCGCCTTTCCTAACACACCGTCTAACTAAAAAGATTAGCCGAACCTTTGCTAAATGAAAGCGATTTTGAAAGACGTTAACGTTGATTTGAAATGCCGTGCATAAGCCAATAGACCCTGATGTTCTTTACTACGGCTTGAAACCGGCTTGGATGGAAAATGAAGCGAATTTAACAACCTAATTATGGCAGTTTTGACGATCCGCGACGCGCTGAATCAGGCGCTTCGCGAAGAGATTCTTAGGGACGGAAACGTCTTCGTCATGGGCGAAGAAGTCGCCGAATACGACGGAGCTTACAAGGTAACACGCGGGCTTTGGAAGGAGTTCGGAGATAGACGTGTCGTCGATACGCCGATCACGGAACTCGGATTTGCGGCTGTGGGAGTCGGTGCGGCAATGGCCGGCTTGCGGCCGGTGATCGAGTTTATGACTTGGAACTTTTCAGTCTTAGCGGCCGATCAAATCATTAATCACGCCGCGAAGATGCTTTACATGTCCGGCGGGCAGTTTAATGTGCCCATCGTTTTTCGTGGTCCGAACGGTTCAGCGTATCAGGTTTCGTCTCAGCATTCGCAGGCTTTCGAGGCGTTCTACGCGAATTTTCCGGGTTTAAAGGTGGTGATGCCCTCGACGGCTGCCGATGCGAAAGGCCTTTTGAAATCGTCCATTCGCGATAATAATCCGGTGATTTTTCTGGAACAGGAAAGAATGTACGGCCTCAAAGGCGAAGTTCCCGAGGACGAAGATTTCACTGTCCCGCTCGGTGTCGCCGACGTAAAACGCGAAGGCACGGATTGCACGATCGTTGCACGGTCAATGACGGTACCGCTCGCACTACAGGCCGCCGAGCAAATTCAAAGTGAATTCGATGTCTCGGTCGAGGTCATCGATCCGCGAACGATCAAACCGCTTGACATCGACACGATCGTAAATTCCGTAAAGAAAACGAACCGGCTCGTCATCGCCGAGGAATCGCATTACTTCGCCAGCGTCGGCGCCGAAATCTCGCATACTGTCATGGAACATGCATTCGATTATCTCGACGCGCCCGTCAAGCGAATCTCATGCGCCGAGGCACCGATGCCATACGCGAAAAATCTAGAGCAATTGGCGTTGCCCGACGTAGCGAAGATCATCGCTGCGGTAAAGGAAGTTTGTTATTTGTAAGAATTTTACCTGGAATCCCAAGAAAGCCGAAAGAGTTAAGGACGAACATAAGGTCGAATTTGATAAGATCAAAGATGTTTTCGGATGATCCATTCGGCATCGGATTAATCGATGAAGCAGGATGCCGGCGTTCCGTTATGAACAGGATGGATGCAAAGCTGGAATACAAGCTTTCCCATCCGCTGATGGGCGTCTTTCAGATTCGGAATGTGACGAATGATAAAGTGTTTATTGGCTCGGCTCTGAATCTTGACGGTGCTTTGAACAGCAATAAGTTCAAATTGAATGCGGGGGCTCCCGAGTAAAACACTACAGCTGGACTGGAGCGAGCTTGGCGAAAACAAATTCGAATTTGAGATTGTGGAAGAAGTTTTTCCACGCAGCGATCCGAATTACCATTACGCGGCCGACGTCGAATTCCTCGAAGATCTTTGGCTTGAAAAGATCGAGCCGCGGCGAAAAAGGTTATAAGGAACGCAAGAAAACGCGTGAAGAGCGTTTGCGGATGAGCGCCGCGAACCGAAAAACGTAGATGCCAACAGTGTATTTGACAGTGCCTGGCGTGACGAATTCGAGTGAGAATCATTGGCAGAGCCGATGGGAACGCGAATTACCCGATAGGTTTCGCCGGATCGAGCAGGACGAATGGGACACGCCCGTTTGCGGCGACTGGATCGAAAGGATTGAGAAGGATGTTCGGGCTGGTGATCCTCGACATGTTGTGGTTGTCGCTCACAGCCTCGGATGTATCGCCGTTGCTCATTGGGCCGCGAAATTTGGAACGAAAGTAAAGGGCGCATTTCTGGTTGCACCGAGCGATTGCGAAGCAAAAACTTATACTTTTGATACAAAGGGGTTTTCGCCGATTCCGCTCAATGCTCTGCCATTCAAGAGTCTTGTCGTTGCAAGCTCCAATGACGAGTACGTAAGCATTGAGCGTGCCAAAGAATTTGCCGAGGCTTGGGGCGGCAAACTTATCATTGTCGGCGAAAAGGGCCATCTCAATCCCGGTTCTGGTTACGGTGAATGGAATGAAGGTTTGGAATTACTGAAACAATTGGATTAATTTAACTTTATGGCGGAAAAATTCTTAATGCCGAAGCTTTCACCGACGATGGAAGAAGGCCAGATTGCGCGCTGGGTGAAGAATGAGGGCGATAAGTTTGAAGCAAACGAAACGCTTGCCGAGGTCGACACTGATAAGGCGACGATGGAAATGACCGCACTTTCCGGCGGCACTTTGCTAAAAATTCTCAAAGTGGGAGGCGAGACAGCCGCGCTGGGCGAAGCGATAGCAATCATCGGAAACGAGGGCGAGGATATTTCGGGCCTGCTGAAAGAAGCTTCGTCAAACGGCTCCAAGTCAGAACCACCTGCGTCAGCGGGTGGTAAAACGCCGGAAAGCGAGAAGACGGTTCAGAAAGAAAAACCCCCGCCATCGACCACTGTCGAACAGCCTCGGGAACTGCGGTTAGAAAAGACTTCCGCCGAAAATTCCCAGCCAGGTGCCGAAGGGAATGGGACAAGCGGGAAAGGTGAAACAACGCAGCACGAGACACGCGACACGGGCCGCATGCTCGTTTCGCCAATCGCCGCTCGAATGGCAGCAGAAAACGAAATTGATCTGAAATCGGTAAACGGCTCCGGCCCGAACGGCCGTATTATAAAACGAGATATCGAAGCCGCGATGAGCGGTCGGCAATCAGCGGTCAGCGGTCAGCGACCTGCGTTTGTACCATCGACGCAGGTTGGTGCGTCCGCTTACAGAGATGAGACAACGTCGAAGATTCGACAGGTCATCGCCAGCCGCTTAGCCGAATCCATCGGCCCCATACCGACGTTTTATCTCACCGTCGAAATCGAGATGGATAGCGTTTTGTCATTGCGAAAGCAACTCAATACAAACGAGTCCGACGAGGAGAAAATCAGTGTAAACGACATTATCGTAAAGGTCGCGGCAATGTCCCTGATGAAGCATCCGTTTGTGAATGCTTCTTATCAGGACAAAACGCTTCGGTTCTACGAACAGGCAGACATCGGTGTTGCCGTGGCGATTGACGAGGGGCTTATCACGCCGGTCGTTCGGGGGGCAAATCTTAAAGGGTTTGCCGAAATCTCCGCCGAAATCCGAGACCTCGCCGCAAAGGCCAAAGCGAAAAAGCTCCAGCCCGAAGAATACACCGGAGCAACTTTCTCGATCAGTAACCTCGGCATGATGGGAATAAAGGAATTCACCGCAATTATTAATCCGCCTGAGTCCGGGATTCTGGCCATCGGCGGCGCGAATCCGACGCCGGTCGTACGCGGCGGCGAAATCGTCGTCCGAAGTATTATGGATGTTACGATGTCCTGCGATCACCGCGTAATTGACGGAGCAACCGGGGCAAAATTTCTCCAAACATTCAAGCAGATCCTCGAAAATCCTGTGTTGATGTTAATGTAAATGGATTTCGAGATAATTGGTAAAATTGCGGCATCGAAATCATCGCGGTCGGCGGCACAATCCGCATACCCTCGTTTCTTCAGCAGGAGTTCGGTCGGGGCCGGTGGCGAAAACTGGAGGGAATCGCCCACGTAAGGTTGAATAATCGGGAGATTCGTTTAGCGGAACTTCATTGGTTCGAGGCTCACGGTATCGGCAAAAATTCTTGCGTATTAAACGCTATCTTGATTAAATTGCTTTATGGAACGCGGAAACAAATTTGCGATTTGTATTTTTTCGAACGATGAAGCTCTTCTGACACTCCATAAAATCTACCAAATTACTCGGGACGAAACCGCCGAGCGCTCCGACTATATCCGCGTGATAGACGACGAGGGCGAAGACTATTTATACCCCAAAAAATATTTTGTTTTTGTACCAATTCCAAAAGAAGTAGAAAACGCACTGCTTCAATCGGTATAAGCGTAACGCGAAAAAACAAGAACTTTACCACAGAATAAGAAGAACCCACAGGATAAAGACGAACAAAAAACGAACCTTTGTTGTTTGCTATTATATTCGTTCAATCGATAATGCAACGACAAAAGGATGAAAATATTTCTGTTTCTTCAGAACATACCCCGCATCTCGCGTTGCTCGCGGTACAGGCTTTTTTCGGTTCGCTTCCGGTTATCGGCAAGGTTGTTTTGACTTTGATTCCAAGTGTAGCTTTTGTAGGCTTTCGAGTCGGGATTACAGCTCTTAGTCTGTTGCTATTCCAGAGGTTTCGCGGCAATTTGAGGCTCGCGGAACCGGGTGATTATTGGCGGCTTGCGATCATGAGTGTTTTCGGGGTTACGATCAATCAACTGCTTTTCATCGGCGGACTTTCTTTGACCAAAGCGTCGAATACGTCCCTTCTGGCGGTTACGATACCGATTTTTACGCTCACTATCGGAGCGATAATCGGCTCTGAAAAAATTAGAGCGGTGAAGGTTTTCGGCATCGTTCTCGCGGCGGCAGGCGTCATTTTACTTATCGATCCGCAAAATGCTTCATTCTCGTCCGAAACGACCCTCGGCGATCTGATGATCGTGCTTAATTCCCTTTCATACGGCATTTATGTGGCAAGCTCGAAGGACGTTTTGACGCGCAACGGCGCCGTTAAATCGATTGCGTGGATATTTATCTTTGCAAGCGTTGTGTGCGTTCCGCTGGGATTTTACTCGATGACGGGCGTTGAAATCGCTTCGATATCACCGACCATCTGGCTGCTCATTCTATATGTCGCTTTTATTGCGACAGCCCTGCCTTATCTGTTGAACGCCTGGGCCCTTGCTCGTGTAAATCCGTCGACCGTGGCTGTTTACATTTACTTTCAGCCGGTCATAGGTTTTCTTTTGGCGGTGATCTTTTTGGATGAAAAAGTCGGGCTGAATTTCTTCGCCGCGGCCGTCCTTATTTTCGTTGGAGTTTATCTGGTAACGAAAAAGTCTGCGCGCTAGAAACTAAAAGATTGCATTACCCGTACTTTAATCATCTAATTTCCAAAGCTATGGCAACGCATATTACTCAGATCGACGATAAGGAAAGCGGAACTACGATCCTGCGAGTCCGAGGCGAAATGATGCTTGAGGACGCCTTGCTCCTTGAACGGATCGCGTCGGATGTTCGTTCGGCTCTCGGGGTAGATATTACGGTCGACCTTGCCGAACTCGACTTCCTCGACAGCGAATCGGCGCAGGTATTGAAACGGCTCGATAAGGAACACGACTTTAAGATCGAGGGAATGGGAGTTTTTCTTCAAACGGCCGTGAATGAGGTCGAAAAGAAAAGCGATAGCCGCTTAACCTGACTTTTTTCTCAAAACCATCTACATTGTAATGAATGAAGACGCAGGAAATAGCCGATTTCGTGTCCGGTAAGCTGTTCGGCGCCGGCGATATTGAAATTATCGGCATTGCCGAAGTTCTAAAGGCTTCGAACGGCCAGATCGCATTCGTCGAGAAAGCGGGGACTTTCACGGCGACCAAAGCATCCTGCCTGATAGTGCACGACGATTTCGACACATACCTTTCCAATCAGGAAACACCGTCCGAAATCATCACCCGGGGTTGTTATATTAGCGTCCGTCAGCCGAAACTCGCCTTCGCTCTCATTGCCGAAAAACTTCACCCGCCTAAAAAACCAACCCCCGGGATTCATCCGTCTGCCGTGATTTCCGAGAGTGCAAGGATCGGCTCGGACGTGTTTATCGCCGCGCATGTCTCGGTTGGTGACAACTCGGTAATCGGCGTTGGAACGCAGCTTCGCGCCGGTGCCAAGGTCGGTGACAGGGTGAAAATCGGCTCGGATTGTGTCATCCACCCGAACGTCTTTATTGAAGACTGCTGCACAATCGGGCATAAAGTCATTCTTCATTCCGGTGTGGTGATCGGAGCAGACGGGTTCGGATACGTGCGGGACAAGCAAAAGCACGTCAAATTTCCACAGATCGGCACGGTAGTGATCGAAGACGATGTGGAGATCGGGGCAAACTCGTGCGTCGACCGCGGAGCTCTGGGTGAAACCCGAATCGGTGCCGGTACAAAGATCGATAATCTGGTGCAAGTCGGGCATAACGTAAATATCGGCAAACACGTTATTATCGCGGCCCAAACGGGCATTTCCGGCAGCGTCGTTATCGAAGATGATTGCACAATCGGCGGCCAGGTCGGTTTCGGCGACCACGTTCGTGTCTTGAGCGGTGCGGTAATCGGCTCGCAGGCCGGTGTCCTACCGGGAAAGATCGTCCGCCCCGGCGTTTGGTGGGGCACGCCGATCCAGCCGCTTGATGAATACAAACGCCAAAACGCACACGTAAAAAGCATCGAACGGTTAAAGGCAGAAGTAAAACTGCTAAAAAAAATTTTCGAGGATAAACCTCTGCCCTAGACACTTGGAGTCAGTTTTTAACCGTTGGTTCGAGGATCTTTAGAATTGCTTCAGCCGCGCGTTTCGAGGCCCCACCATGCCCAAGGGAATCCGCTGCCTCGCGTAATCGAGTACGAATGCGCCTGTTTTCCGTCGGTTCGATCAAACGGAACAATTCATTTGCCAGAGTCGCAGCTGTAAAGTCGTGCTGAATCAACTCCTTCGCCACGCGTTTGCCGGCGATCAGATTTATCAATCCAAAATGCTCTACGGAGATCATTGGCCGCATCAACCTGTAATTAAAGTTTGAGGTTTTATAGACGATCGCCATCGGCGTTCCGATAATGCCGGTTTCGAGCGTCGCGGTTCCGCTTGTAACGGCGGCGGCGTCCGAAGCATTCAGAGCATCGTAAGTTTCGTTATGAATCGTTACCATCGTTTTGGGTAAGACAAGGCCTGTTCTCTCCGCTGTCAGACGAGCGGTTTTAAGGTCTTTTTCGTCTCGAACGGAAGCCAGCGCGATCATGAATTGAATTTCAGGCTCGCGTTCCGCTATCTGGGCAGCAGTTTCGAGCATTACCGGCAGTATGCGTACGATCTCTTTATGCCGGCTTCCGGGTAATAACGAGATAATCGGTTTGTCGATTTTCAGTCCATGCTTAATACAAAACTCCGCTTTCGGCAAATCGGCGTGAACTTCCCTTGCGAGCGGGCTTCCAACGTATTCGACATTAAATACTCTATTTTTGGAGTACCAATCTTTTTCAAAAGGCAGAATCGTGATAAGGAGATCGACGTGATCACGAATCGTTCGAAGGCGGTATTTGCGCCACGCCCAGAGTTGCGGCGAGATATAGTAAATCACCGTCAAGCCGCGTCTTTTCAATGACTTTGCAAGCCTTAGATTGAAATCCGGAAAATCCACGAGTATGACGGCGTCAGCTTTGTGTGTTGTAGCGGCTTCTTTCAGATCACGAAAGGCTTTTAGAAATAAGGGGAGGGATCTCGCAATCTCCGGCAAACCGACGATGGAGAGATTATCAGAGTTGACAATCGCTTCAACCCCTGCGGCACGCATTTTATGACCGGCCGCACCGAAAAAAAAGAATGTGATATCCGGCGCCCACTCCCGCAAAGCGTTAACGAGTTTCGCGCCATGAGCATCGCCGGACGCTTCGCCCGCCACGATCATAATTTTATACTCGCTAACCATTGTCAAGGTAAATTTGAGAAGCCGGACGCCTAATGTTAAACGAATCCCTCAAAATGTAAAATGACAACCCTTTGCAAACCTGAGCGCATCAAAGAGGTTGTTTTTCGCGGACGAAACTTTAAACATTATCTTTCACCTGGTTGCAGAACGCATTTTTTATCTTTAGAATGCAATGTTTTGTGTTGGTCTTAAATTTCGTCATTTTACATACGGATTGCCTTATTTTTTCGATAATATTTTGGAGGAGTTTGTGAAACTTCGCTTGTCTATTTTTATAGCGGTTATCGTTGTATTTGCATCATTTTCGATCGTATCTGCCCAGGTTGATACTGTTATCGGCCAGTTTACAAATTCGACTGCCGAATCTTTTGCCGGCGGAGCAAGCGGCAACGGCCGTTTTGTGGTTTTCGAGTCCCGAGGAAATCTCGCCACGGAGAATCCGCGAAACGCCGATGGAAATGTTGAGATATTCCTTTTTGATTATGCTCAGCGACGCATTTTTCAGATTACCGATACAAAAAGCGTTTTGATCAATCCATCCGCTTCAACGATTTTCAGCAATATACGAGTTGAGATGTCCAATAAGCGGCCTGTCATAAGCAACGACGGAAAATGGATCGCTTTCGGTTCAAATGCGACTATTGCTTATCCGGGAAATAGTACGAACCCGCCTATAATAAGTACAACGAATCCCGGTAGTTTTGACGGAAATACTTTTACAGAACCGACGCCTACTCCCGCTCCTTCGCCGACTCCGACGCCCAGCCCGGCGCCCACGCCGCCTGACAATCCATTGACTCGAGACGGTAATCTCGAAATGTGGCTTTACGAGATTCCGCCGTACGCACCGGCCGATCTTTCGACGGGCGAGGAGCTTCCCCTAACCGATTTGAGCACGGGGACGTTTACGAGAGTTACAAACACGGTAGCCAGTAGAACGCCGCAGCCCGCGACAACATTCGCCGGTGCATTTGTATCCGACGATAATCACGACGCAAGTATCAACGATGATGGCAGCATGCTCGCATTCGGTTCCACCAGGGACTTGGTTCCGGCGGTCGGAAATGCATTTCCGTTGGACGATAACGATGAGATCTTCACCTACTTGCGAGCCGGTGCCACTTTGGGACAGGTTACAAAAACGGTCCGAGGGCCCATCACAAACCCCATTTATAATAAGAATCCGACCATCTCCGGTGATGGCGATCGTGTCGTATTTGCGAGCACGGGCGAAAATCCGATCGTCGGCATGACCGGTGGAATAAATCCTGCATCCAGTCGAAATGAGGAGATATTCGTCGCGGAACTGGCCGGTGGAATCCCAGTCCTAACAGGCGTCACAAGACAGGTTACGACTACTACGCCTCTTAACCCCGGCGATCCGGTCAATATTCTCGATCTGGGGCGGCGGATGAGCCGTGACGGGCGGTATATCGCATTCGATTCGTATGCCGACCTGGCTGGAACAGGGCCGAATCAAACATCGTTTACTCTCTATCTTTACGATATAAATACCAGTGCTTTCCGGCAAATCGGGCCTCGGAGTGATACCGATTCGGCCGCCGGAGGGGGCGATGTCGCACACTACCCGGGCTTCACCGACAATGACGCGAATGGCACACCCGGAACGCTTTTATTTGAGACCCGTTTGAATATAAGGGCAGACGGCACCTTAGCCGCGGTCGCGGCGGACGGGTTGAACCCGGACCCGCTCAGACCCGCTCAAATATATGAGTATGATCTGGATGTTCCCGGCCCAGCCGCCCGGTTTATGCGGCTGACAAAGTTTCCTGTCACAAGCTCCATCCTTGCATCGACCCAGCCTCTAACAACCGACTCCTCGGAACGATTTACATTTAACCTGGCTTTAACTGAGATAGGCACAGGCAATTTCGATCAGCAGTCCGAGGTTTACTATTTAATCAAACCGGACGTCATAAGTGAGGCAACCTCGACTTTCAGTTTTGCCACCGGTGCGTCGAGGCTTCCGATATTGCCGACAGCAGAGCCATCATCATCTCCTGCCCCGACACCGACACCTACCCCTTCGCCAACCCCGACGCCCACGCCTAGTCCAACGCCTACGCCAGGTCCCGGCCCGACACCGAGCCCCAGCCCTACGCCCACACCCGTGACGCCGCCTGCCGTGCTTGGAATTTCGCCGGGAATGCTGGCGATTCTCAACTACACCGGGAGCAATAATCAAACGCTCGTAGCTCGAACTGCGGTAGGCTCGCTGCAGAGAAGTTTTAATCTACCGATAGAGCTGAGCGGTGTGACGATATCGATCAACGGCGTTGCCTGCGGCTTAAAATCGATCAGTCAGAACGAGATAATCTTTGTGTCCCCGCCGGCTTTGAGCAGTTCGACGGCCGGAACCGTGTATCCCGTTGTGGTCAACAATAACGGATTCGAATTCAAAGGGAATGTCACGATCGTGCCCGCACGACCGGACATCTTTACAGACCTGCCGATCCCCGGCCCGGGCGGACGGGCGCAGGTTACAAATGCAACAAATCGCGTTCAGACTACCGAGCCGTTTTCCGTGACGACCATTCGAATTCGGGGAGGGCGCCGTGTCCCGACGGTTCTACGATTGCGTTTAACAGGGATAGCAAACACTTCCCCTGCGGTCATAACGATTCGAATCGGGGGCAGCACAATCACCGGCAGCCAGGTTTTGACCGGCGGCGTGCTTGTCGATCCGGGTGTTTACACGGTTGACTTCACGCTGCCCCCGGAACTAAAAGGAGCCGATGATCAGCCGATTGTTGTTACAATCAATGTTAACGGCGTTTTATTTACATCACGCCTCGACGATACTGCACCGCGTTTACGATTCTTCTAAAATTTGAGGTAATATCCTTCTGAAGGCGGTAAGGGCCGCCTTTTTCTATTGGACATTAGAATCTATTATTCAGATATAACTAGAAATAATATTTGCGAAATACCGCTTATGATATTAAGCTTTAGGAACAATAATCGTTTCTGGAAGCGTACACTTTTTCAGAAATTGACCCTATTTAAGCGCGCCGCAGTTAAGAGTTCTACGACGCTTTGCAGAAAATTTCTATGGCAGGTGTAAACACGATGAAGATATCACCCAAGGTTTGGAAAAACGGCGAATTTATAAATTGGAACGATGCCCGCGTTCACGTAATGTCGCACGTGATCAATTACGGTTCGAGTGTTTTCGAAGGAATGCGCTGTTATAACACCACCAAGGGATCGGCTGTCTTTAGGCTGAAGGAGCATATTCAAAGACTTATGAACTCCGCCAAGATCTATCGGATGGATTCGCAGTTTTCACGGGAAGAATTTTGCGATGCGTCTGTCGAACTTATCCGGCAAAGCGGTATGGACGAATGTTATCTCCGTCCGATCATTTTCCGCGGGCTGGATGAAACCAATCCCGCATTTGGCGTTTATCCTTTAAATAATCCGATTGAATCCTATATCGCGGCGTGGGAATGGGGGAAATATCTCGGCGAAGAAGCGATCGAGGCCGGAATTGACGTTTGTGTTTCCAGTTGGACCCGGATCGCTTCGAACTCGCTTCCGACGATGGCGAAAGCGGGTGCGAATTATATGAATTCGCAGCTCATTAAGATGGAAGCCCTTCTGGGTGGTTTTTCCGAAGGTATCGCTCTGGATGACAGAGGTTTCGTTTCCGAAGGATCGGGTGAGAACATTTTTCTGGTAAACAACGGCAAACTTGTCACACCGCCGCTCGGCGCTTCGATATTGCCCGGAATTACGCGCGATTCGGTCGTACAAATTGCACGGGAACTGGAGATCGAGGTCGTGGAAACGACGATCCAGCGCGCGGCTCTTTATTTAGCGGATGAAGTCTTCTTTACGGGAACGGCAGCCGAAATCACGCCGATCCGTTCGGTTGATAAAATAACCGTCGGTACCGGAAAACGCGGCGAGATGACGAAACTTCTGCAGGACGAATTCTTTAAGATTATTTTCGCGGAGCGTCCAGCACCATTCAATGCCGAATGGCTTACGTTCGTTAATAGCACGGGCGAAAAAAAAACCGCCGGAGCGTAAATGAGGCTGGGAAATTGTAGAGTTTTGACTGCTAAATGTTAGCATTTCCCAATCGTTTCGTTCTTGAAATAACCGTATTTGTCTGCGGCGCTCTCGTAATGATTTACGAGATTATCGGCTCGCGAATCGTTTCGCCATTTATCGGAACCTCGACATACGTCTGGACGAGCCTCATCGGAATTATTCTCGCTGCGCTGAGTCTTGGTTACTGGCTCGGCGGCAGGATCTCGGATAAGCGACCCGACGTAAAAATTCTCGCATTTGCTATCTTTCTCGCCGGCGGGGCCGTCTCCCTGACGATCCTCTTTAAAGACATTATTCTGCCCATTATCGCGTCTGCGAGCGTGGGACTTCAAATCAAATCAGTCGCCGCTTCTCTATTGCTGTTTGCTCCGGCGAGCGTTTTACTGGGATTCGTGACGCCGTTTGCGGTAAAATTGAAAATGTCGTCGCTAGAGGATTCGGGCAAGACAGTCGGCAGACTTTACGCCCTTTCTACGATCGGGAGCATTGTCGGAACCTTTACCGCCGGATTTTTTTTGATCCCGTTCGTCGGCAGCGTCAGAACACTCTATCTCATCGCCGGAATGCTGTTCGTCGTAAGCATTTTACTCGCGCCCTTCGCTTTTACGAGATTCAGTTTTATGGTGCTCACCTTGTTCGCGTTTGCGGTCGCCGGCAGCGAGTTCAGCATCCACTACATGCATCGGACGCATACTTTGTACGATATCGATACCGAATACAGCAGAGTTCAGGTCTTTCAAACACTCGAGCCGAAATCGGGCAGGAAGTTTCAGGCAGTGGCGACCGACCCATACTTCGTGCAGTCGGCTATGTTTCTCGACGGCGACGATCCGGTTTTCGAGTATAGCCCGTACTACCACCTTGTGCGGCATTTTAAGCCCGATCACAAACAAACCCTGATGATCGGCGGCGCCGGATATACCTTTCCAAGAGAATATCTCCGCCGGTATCCTGACGCTCGTATCGATGTGGTCGAGATAGACCCGAAGATGACCGAGATCGCCCGCCGATTTTTTCGGCTGGAAGACGATCCTCGTTTGAAGATCATCCATGAAGACGGGCGAACTTTTTTGAATCAGGCCGAATCGGGCATTTACGATGCGGTCCTGATGGATGCATTCGGTTCGCTCTTTAGCGTTCCATATCAACTTACAACGCTCGAAGCCGTGCGGCAGATAAGCCGCGTACTCAAAGATGACGGCATCGTGATATCGAATATCGGCTCGGCAATCCAGGGCGAAGGCAGCCGATTTCTGCGGGCTGAATTTGCCACGTATAAACAGGTTTTCCCGCAGGTTTTTTTCTTTAAAGTAAATTCGGATTCCATCGACGAGCAGCTTCAGAATATTATGATGGTGGCCTGCAAACGGGAAAATCCTTCCGGTCTTCAAAGTTCCGACGAGGAGACTAGCGAACTGTTATCTCACTTTTATACAAAACCACTTGAGGTTGAAGATGCAATCCTTACCGACGATCTGGCACCGGTTGAATACTATAATTCTTTAGCTCAGAACTCTTACAGGCGAAAACATTAGGTACTATACTATTACGATTCGGCTAACGCAGCCCTTGTCCGAATTGTTCAGTGCCGAAGGCGCCGATGCCGTTTAGGCGAAAGCTGAAGACGAAGCGGTTTTCGTTGCGGGCGCCGACGTTGAAGGTGTAGTACTGGACGGCGACGGAGCAGCAGTCGTAGGCGTAGCCGACGGTGTAGAGCGAGCTTATCAGCGGCGTAAGATTTCGGGCGCGGCGGTTTTCGAAGTCGAAAAACACGGACACTCCGCCGTAAGGGCCGCGGTCGCGGTTACCGACGAAGACCGACGGGCTCCATTGGGAGCCGCGCAGCGTTCCGGGTTCTTTTTGTAGACCACCCGCCTTTTGCGCGAGCGAAGGTATTAGATCTACGGCACGCGTGTAATAAAAAGTCTGAAACACCTTCAGCAGCGGGGTGTCGTAGCCGACGGTAGCCGAAATCGCCCGCACTCCGTCGCCCTGAATACCGACGTCCATGCGCGTATTGAAAAATATAGTTCTTTGTGGGCGATAGGTGAAATCGATGTTCAGCGGCGAAAACCTTCGCGGAACTCCGCCGAATGTGTAAAAACTTAAAGCGGTTATCGGTGCGATCTGATTTCTTTGTCCGGGAATCAATGCGCCGCCGAATGTTTTGTCTATAAAATATTTGCCGCGGATGGTTAGGGTGAAAATCTCGTAGGGTTGGACGGAAAGAGAGGTGGGTCGGCCGTCTGAAAGAACAACCCCGTATGCCGAAACGGCAGCCATCCCTTCTTTGAAAGGGGGGGAGCCGGAGTTGGAGTTGCGAGCTTCTGTGGCGAGGCGTCTCTGGGCCTCGTCGGTAACCGCCTCGGCGTATCGGCGGGTGTAGATGCGGTTTGACACGCCGAACTCTATCTCGTTAGTATCCGTGATTGTATCGAGCTGGTCGAAACGGATGATCCTGTTAAAGTTGTTTACACCTTTAATATATCTGTACGTGACGAATGGTTCGATCACGTGGCGAAAACGAAACGTGTTCGTCTTTCCGTAATAATTTTTTGCAAGAGCGACCGGCCTGATATCGAATTCGAACTCGCCGTATTTTCGTATGACATCGCGGCCGAGAACCTGCCGCATATCATTGAACGAATTCGAATAATATGTAACCCGCATCGCGCCCGTCGCAGTAAAGTTAAAATATTTGGTATTCAGCGGGACGGAAATCTGCGGATAAATATCGAATCGCTGGCCCAGAGCCGGAGATACGACAGGGTCGCCTGCGGTATTCGCCCGGTATAAAGAGAGATCGTCTACCTCTTCACGTCGCGACACGCCTTCAACGCTCGATTTTAAGGAAAAATAAACCGGTTTCAGAAACGAAAGCATTGACGGCCGTTTTTCAAAATGCACGCTCGGCAGGTTTTTGGTCTTGATCCTGACATTCGGAATTGAAATCACCTGCGAGCGGGCAAGCAAATTCAACGTGTAATTGCTCCAGCTTTTATTTACAAAGGCTTGCGAAAGCTCGATCGGCGAAATAATCTGCTGAACTCCGTCGGAAAATACCTGTCTGAAGGCAAGATTGGAGGTAAGACGAACATCGGCGGCGGCTGTAAAGCCGTTGGAAAAATACTGGACGCCTTCAGCGTAAACGATCGAACCACCCTGATCGGGATGATCCGCGTCCGTTTTTGCGCCGAGAATCCTGTCCTTTACCGCATAAAATCCGAAATTAAAAAACGACCGGGAATTGGAACGCGTCCGAAAATCGAGACCGTAACCGACGCCGCGTGAGCTATATAGATCGCCGCGAAATGTCACATCCGCCGAACGCCCGAGTGTCTGAAAGTAGGCTCCGGAAAACCGTGCCCCTTTATTACCCGAAAAGCTGAAGGTCGGAGTCAGAAATCCCGAGGCCCGGTCGCGTTCCTTGATTGGGATCGACGCGTACGGTAAAGGTATGATCGCAATGTCCTTTACCCGAAATTTTCCGTTTTTCAGCTTGATTTTATCATTTACCTTGATCGTCGCCTCATCGGCCGTGAACGACCATTTCGGCACCGCTTCCTCACAGGCCGTGAACTTCCCTTTTGTAACGACGACCTCGTCAAGTCCGGTTCTCTCAACGCTTTCGGCAGTGAAATAGATAACCGTACCGTCGTTCGTCTGGTTCGTAAAACCGGTCGAATCTTCAAAGCTCCCAAGCTTTGTCCGTAAATTCCAAATGCCTCTCGCACCAGTAATTCGCTGATCGTCGCCTTGATCGAACACAACACTGCCCTCGGCGACCATTTTATCCTCGGCCTCGTAAAGCGTGATCTTATCGGCTTGAAGGCGATAGATACCGAATTTTACATCAACGTTTCCTGTATAGATCAGTATGCGTTTCGCCTCTTCGCCTTCGACGGTCGTTGTTACTGCATACACAACGACCTCGCCGTCTCCGCCTTCCTGCTCGAAACTTGTTTTTTTGGGTTTTGGGGCTGAAATGCTCTGTTCGGTCGTGATCGGATTGATATTCGGAGTGTCAGTAATCGGGTTGGCAATCTGCCGTTCGACAGGGTTAGTATCCTGCGCATTTCCGTGGTGAAAAAGCAAGAAAATACAAAAGGTGAGAACTATAATCCTAAGAAAAAGCATGCGGTTCGAGAGATTAGCAATAATCGATGCTAACACGAAATCGAAAAACGATAAACGCCTCCGGAACGCTCGTTAAAAGACAAAAAACTTTGACTTTCTGACGTTGTACGAGGATTTAGCTGAGGAGATGAGAAATCGATACACCCCGGATTATGTCAGTTGACGGCGAATTCCGAAAATGAAGTGTTGCGATGCGTTCCGAAAGGAAAAAGATCACAAAATTGTCTGCAACCATATCCGAGTCACTTCGCGAACAGCTCAAGAACGAAATAATCCGTATTTTCGACCTGCGTAATCCTTCCTTCGGAATAAGGCGGCAGGTAAAAATCTGCTGCAGCATATGACATGCCCTTTAAATTGTCAGCACCATTCAGCTCGCTTTGAGCGATTAGTTCCGCGGGAAACCATCGTTCCGTGCCGAGAATCGCGGGTTCGCCGGCCTTTACTTTTTCGACCTGCCCGGCAACTTTTCTGCCGTTTTCGCTTGAGAATCTCAATACGGCAGTTAATTTCTTTTGATTCGCCGACGCATTTTGTTCGGTGCCCGGAATACGCATCGGTTCTTCCTTCCAAACAGCCTCCTCTACCTCCACCTCGAAAGGAAGTCTCACGAGCATTCCCAGTTCTTCTACATTGTCTTTGACAGGATTCGCTGCCCCTTCAGACGCATTTGACGTGGAGTCCGGTAAAGCCGTATTGTTGCCGATCCTATTGCCGCAGCCATATAGCAATTGGATGGAGAGAATTAGTGCTAGAATACGAACTGTCATTAAGATTTGCATTCAATAATTGTAGGTATATTAAATAGCGATTGCAATTTCGATTTTGCCTCGGCATGTCCGAACGGCGGTTCAAATTCACCGCATTAAAGAATAATTTGCGAAGTATTAGAGCTTCCGTGAGAGAAGTTAGTCGGCTCGTGGACTGATTTAGTCGGCCTGGCGTTTCCTTACGTCGGCTTATTAAGGTTCTTTATGGTTGAGAGGAAAACTGCTTGGTATGCATTGATCGTGCTTTTTGCTATCAACACGATGAATTTCTTTGACCGCCAAATACTGGGTGCGGTCGGTGAGCCGATTCGCAGGGAGTTCGGCTTGAGCGATTCGTCACTGGGTTTGCTCGGCACGGCCTTTACGCTCTTGTACGCGTTTGTCGGCATTCCTCTCGGCCGCCTGGCGGATCGGGTCGGCCGCAAAAGTATTCTGTCGGCGGGAGTTTTCGTATGGAGTTTGTTGACGGTCGGTTCGGGTTTGGCCCAAAGCTTTTGGCAGATTTTTGCTCTGCGTTTAGGAGTCGGGGTTGGAGAGGCCTCGTGTGCTCCGGCCGCTACGTCGCTGATCGGCGATCTGTTTCCGGCAAGTTGGCGTGCGAAAGCATTGGCGATTTTCATGCTCGGTCTTCCCGTCGGCGTGGCCTTGAGCTTTGCCGTTAGCGGTACGATTGCAAAGGAATACGGCTGGCGGGCAGCATTTTTTGTTGCTGGAATTCCGGGGCTGCTCTGTGCGATAGCTGTTCTGTTCATCCGGGAGCCGAAACGCGGAGCCGCCGAAGTACACAACATCGGCGAACAAAAACGCGAAGGCTCGCCTTATTTATTGATTCTTCGGTCGCCGACAATGCGTTGGATCATTCTCTCCGGTGCCTTGCATAACTTCAATATGTACGCCATTGGTGCCTTCATCACGCCGTTTCTGATGCGGTATCACGGGCTTGATATTCAGCAGGCTAATTTCGTTTCAATGATTGTTTACGGCGTTATGGGAGCACCTGGACTGCTTCTCGGCGGTTTTATCGGTGATGCCGTGATGAAAAAGCGGACGAACGGGCGAATGCTTGTCGGTGCGTTTGCGATTCTGCTTTCGGTTCCGACAATCTACTTCGCACTGGGAGTGCCGAAAGGCAGCACGACTACTTTTCTAATACTAATGGGTGCAGCTTGTGCGTTAATGTATTTCTACTATTCGACCGTTTACTCGACTATTCAGGACATCATCGAACCCAGTCTGCGCGGAACGGCAATGGCGGTTTATTTCTTTGCGATGTATGTCCTCGGAGCCTCGCTCGGCCCATACGGAACGGGCCTGCTCAGCGATTTCTTTACAAAACGTTCTGCGGCGGCAGCCGGCGTGGTTGAGCTTTCACAAACCGCACTCGAACCGTTCCGCGCCGACGGGTTGCACACGGCGATGTACATTATTCCGGTGCTGGGTGTCGTACTAACGATTGTTTTGTTCGCCGCATCGCGAACGGTTACGAAGGAAATCGAGCGGATGCAGGAATGGATGCAAAAAAACTCCCCTCTTGGATAGGAGGGGTGGCAGCCGCTTCGGCTGACGGGGTGGTAGAATACCTTTGCCCGGGGACAAGAGACAAAGGAAAAAAAACTTCTTCAGATCTACCACCCCGTCGGCGAAACGCCGCCACTCCTCCTTACCAGGAGGGGAGTTTTTAAGAGCAAACATGGAAGATGTCCCGCGACGACCGCACAACAAGACGATTCTAAAGCCCCGGAGGAAACAGCTTCGCAGAAATCTCACTCCCGCGGAAGCTTTTCTATGGAGTGCCATAAAAAATTCACAGCTCGCCGGCCGCAAGTCTCGGCGTCAGCATAGCGTCGAAAACTATGTACTTGATTTCTTCTGCGTCACCGAGCGGTTGGCGGTTGAGCTTGACGGCGAAGTGCATCGAAACGACGTCGCAGAGGAGTATGATCTTGGACGCACATTATACTTGAAAAGTCAGGGCATAAAGGTCATCCGATTTGAGAACTTTCTCGTGTTTCAGGAATTCGAGTACGTCCTGCATCGCATCCAAACAAATTTCGAATGGTGGAAGCCGGAAAACAACGACTCCCCTCCTGGATAGGAGGGGTGGCCGCGTTTCGCGGACGGGGGTGGTAGATCTGAAAAAGCTCTTCTTCCGCTGTTTTGTCCGCAGGCAATGGAAATTTTGCTTCGTGGACTCCAGAGTTAGGTCAAAGTCCGAATAGATTTAAATATTAATGTATTTGGGCTAGAATAGGTGAATGGAAACGGCAACCAACAGTGCAATTCGGATTGACCCTAAGATCATGAGCGGAACGCCCGTGTTCAATGGCACGCGTGTTCCTGTGCAGTCGCTGTTCCACTGGCTGGAAACCGAAACGCTGGATGAATTCCTCGATAATTTTCCATCTGTTTCTCGTGAGCAAGCAATAGAAGTTCTGCATCTAGCCGAACGATTGGTCACGTCACCGTCGATACTTCATGAAAATCTTGCTCGATGAAAATTTGCCGAGAAAGTTGAAGTTGAACTTTGCGACAAATCATGAGTTGTTTACGGTTCGGGAGATGAACTGGCTCGGCAAACTCAACGGCGAGCTTCTCGGACTAATGGTCGTCGATGGATTTGACGCATTCGTCACAATCGACAAGAATCTGCATCAGCAACAGAATCTCGCCCGCTTTCCGATCCGATTGTTTATTCTGAATGCTCCAAACAACAAGCTAGATACGTTGGAACCATATATTCAAAGGCTTGCGAAGGCTTTGGATCGCTCCGTCACTGAACAAGTAACCGTTATCGATCTCGACCAGCCTTTCTGAACCCCCCAAAGGTCGTGCTAAAATACATTGCTATACTTGAATGATACCGACCGACATATGACACCCGAAATCAAAGAAGCACAGACCGCAGCGAAGGCCGCTGTGGAACGTTGGGAAGAAGAGACGGTAAAGAAGGTGACTGCACGCAGCCCGGAGCGAAAGCCGTCATTCGAAGGCGTTTCGCTTGAGCCTGTGGACAGGCTTTATACCGAGGCCGATACCGCGAGCGTCGGCGAAATCGGCTTCCCCGGCGAGTATCCGTACAAACGCGGGATTCACCCGACCGGCTATCGCGGAAAGCTGTGGACGATGCGTCAGTTTGCGGGATTTTCTTCACCGGAGGAAACCAATCGGCGTTTTAAATATTTGATGGCTCAGGGCCAGACCGGTTTGAGCGTCGCTTATGATCTTCCGGCATTGATGGGCCTCGATGCCGATTCGCCTTTGAGCGAAGGCGAAGTCGGCAAATGCGGCGTCGCGGTTTCATCGCTTGCCGATTTTGAAGTTTTATTTGACGGAATTCCGCTGGATCAAGTGACTGTTTCGCAGACGATAAATGCTCCGGCTCCGATATTTCTTGCGATGTATCTGGTGGTTGCGGAGAAGCAAAGGGCCGATTTTACGAAGATATCCGGAACGCTTCAAAACGATATTTTAAAAGAATATATTGCTCAGAAGGAGTGGATATATCCGATCAAACCCGCGATGAAGCTGGTGATCGACACATTCGAATACTGTACGAAATACGTGCCGAAATACAATCCGATTTCGGTATCGGGTTATCACATTCGAGAGGCCGGTTCCACCGCTTTGCAGGAGTTGGCCTTCACGCTTCGGGACGGCGTCGAGTATGTAAAGTACGGCGTCGATCGTGGTATGGACGTTGACGACTTTGTCCCGCGGCTCTCGTTTTTCTTCAACGCCCACAACGATTTCTTTGAAGAGATCGCCAAATACCGTGCTGCCCGCGTCGTCTGGGCACGGACGATGAAAGAGCGTTTCGGAGCGAAGAGCCCGCGAACGATGCAGATGCGTTTCCACACTCAGACGGCTGGGGTATCGCTAACCGTGCAGCAGCCTTTGAATAATATTGCACGTGTCGCGATACAGGCCCTTGCTGGAGTTCTCGGCGGCACGCAATCGCTGCATACCGATTCGTACGACGAAGCCCTCGCACTCCCGTCCGATCAGGCCGCACTCATCGCCCTACGTACGCAGCAGATCATCGCCGAGGAAACGGGC
>Ga0136617_10000301_pt1 | contig 40098 bp, 36 predicted proteins | sample AntDrymUQ3222106_2_FD_129672 | JGI IMG/M metagenome (GOLD analysis project Ga0136617, IMG submission 129672) | Polar desert sand microbial communities from Dry Valleys, Antarctica - metaG UQ322 (21.06) | ecosystem: Environmental > Terrestrial > Soil > Desert | place: Antarctica: Dry Valley... | reverse complement strand
GAGATTTTATTCAGCTTAACCTTTGTCGTTTTCGGTGTAATTTTTATTCCCATGTACGGAAATGTCGGAGCCGCAATGGGATACGCTATTAACTATTTGATATATCTCGGGGCTATGTTACTGATTTTCAGAAAAGTTTTGTTAAGGTAGGGTTATGCTTTTCTCTTTTATTTCGACAGTTTACAACCACGAAAGCTATATTATTTCGCACCTTGAAAGCATAAGGTTTCAGATAGTTAACTTTGGAGCAGGGTATGATTTTGAATTGGTCTTGTGTGACGATTGCTCTACCGACAAAACTCTCGATTTTGCCAATGAATGGCTGGATAATAATAAACATTTATTCAAAGTGGTAAAAATACTCACTTCGGAAACTAATGAAGGCATAGTTGAAAATTATTTAAAGGGATTAAATTCATTTGACGGAGACTTTTTTCACTCGCTTGGTGGAGATGATTTGTATAGTTGCCATAGTTTGTTGGACTGCGTTGAATTGCTAAATGAATTCGATATTGTGCAAGGCGCAGTATTAGACTTTGAACAAGAAAAAATAACGACCAATTTAGCATCTGCCACTTTCGTTAATTTCCAGTCGATGAAGTTTAATGAAATCAGACACTATGCCCGACGGGGCAAATTTATATTTTCCGCTCCCGGACTTCTCTATAAAAAGCAACTAATTACAAAGAAATTGTTGAGCTTTCTTTCGGAATTTAAGATGTTGGAGGATAGTCCTCTTTATTATTTCCTGCTCAAAAATGAAAATTTGAAAATTTACCACTATCAAATTCCCATAGTCCTTTATCGAATGTCCCCATCCTCAATTTCCAGAAATAAAAATCATCCCGGTTGTACCGATCTAAAAAACGACAATGTTAAGTTTTTATCGACGTTGTTGGGAGAAGCAAATAGTTCTTTCCGAAGAACTTACATACGTAATTGTATTTTGTGGGCGCAATCATCAAAATTAAGATTTTTATATAGGTTTAATCCGATATCGCTCGTTGATAGAGGGAAAAGATCCGTCAGAAATGTAAAGTGCCGCAAAATCTTAAAGAGTTATAAGGAAAATTTGACCCATTCGATACGGAAAAATGAGATGCATATCTTAAGGTGTTCTGATAAATCGACTCTCGGTCAACACCGTTAGCATCTCATTAGTATAAGCGCGAAGTACGGTTTTTTCGGCCTGGATGAGGACAATGCGGTGGACATATAAAAGGGCGTAAAGTTTTATCGCGATGCCAGGCACAAACTAAAGAAAACGACCTATGACAAATACACTCGCGAATGCCGGACAGCGAACGTCTGGACCACCGTTTTGCGAGCTATGCCGCAAACAAATCGAAAAGCAGCTAATAATTATTCAAGCTGCAAAGGCAAAGGACGGGCCGCGAGAAACAAAGCCAGGCGAATTATTCTAGAGCGGCGGGAAACACGGGAAGAAAATGCAAATAATAAATCGCTTGAAGAAACTGGAAAATATGGCGTTTGAAGGTTCAACCACGTGTACGTGTTTCCCGCAAGGAATTTTGAAATCTACAAAGCGGACTTGTCAAGAGGTTCCGATTCCGGCGAGCCTGCTCTAATAGGCAGCCCGCTGCCTACCGTATGCCCGGAATGCCGTAAACCGGTAGAAAACTAATATTCTTTATGCAGATTTGCGACCGGACAACCGGAGACCGCTTTCCCGAACAATGCCGAAATCTTAGTTGGTCGCATCACCGCAAAGTAGCCGCCTTTGAGCCCGCCGAACAGGACGCTTGGCTTGATAAAGCCGTTAGCAACGGGCTGTCTGTCCACGCACTAACGGCTGAAATCAAATAATCCGCCGCATTCTCACCTGGAAGGACTGACAGGACATCCCGTCCCGGGAGGAGCGAAGCCACATGGTCCAGGATAATTTCCAGGCCCCGGATGATTCCCGGGTCCGGGTCGATTCGGGGGGGGTAAAGGGCGAGCGCTTGGGGGCAAAGGGGGAGCGCTTAATCTCAAAACTTCGAGACTTGCAGTCACGACCGCTGATGGCCCACTACCATCAGCAAAAGCCAATACATTTGCCAGGCCAAAGGCAACCAAGATAGTAAAAAAACGGAACGCTCTTTTATTAAAAGAGTTCTTAGGCATTCTATTTATCTCCTACCAAAAAAGTAAATTTCGCAAATCGTTAATCACGACCTTATATCACAGACAATTGCGTGGAGGCAAGTTGTGAGCTTTAAAAAAAAAGCCGCCCTTTAGAGCTAAACAACTAACATTTCGTTAGTGCACACTTTCCCTTCTTTATCCTTTTTTCCTTCTCCGAACGCAGACACCGAGTTGCACATGTTACATCTGTCGCCGGTTTTGCCCGGTAGCCAAATCCGGCCCTTCCGTCATAGTTATTTCCCCATTGCAGCACGAGCCTGTGGAAGCGGTCGTCTGCCCTGCTCACCGTCGTTGAGCCACATAGTTCTGTGCCTCCTTCAGCGCGGGCTGCCTCACCCCGCCATCAGCAACCTGGAGAAGCTCTAGGTAGAAGGTGCGCGCTAGGGTTTCGTCACCGAGCGCGCGTGCTGCCCGAGCGGCACCCAGCAGGTCGTTGAAACGCTTCGGATAGAGTTCCATCGAGCGCTTGTACGCCGCGAGTGCTTCCGCCGGCTGCTTCTGCTCCATAAGAAGGTCTCCCAAGAGCTGGTGGGCGGGGAGAGTGGGCCCCGGCGTCACGGCGTGCTTCGGGGTCGAGGCCTCGAGCTCAGCGGCCTCTCGCATCAGCGCAACGCTGGATTCCCTGCGTCGTTCGACGTGAGCGATCCAGGCGCTCAGCTCGAGGCGTAGTACCTGGATGTTCCGGGCAAACAGTTCCTCCCCCGCCTTGCGGGTCGCACCTTCGAGTTCCTCGAGACGTTTCCGGGACTCTCGGGCCTCGTTAACTTTTCCGAGATGCGCCGCGCCCAAACCGCGCGCGAACCGCATGATCGCTTCCGGCCAGGTGAAACGATCCCAGTCAAGCATCGCGGGCTCGCGGGGAACGAGCGACGCAGCCTCTTTCCAGGCGAGCCGCTCCAGTGAGTAGCGGGCCTGTGTAGATGCCAAGTGAAAGGCCGTGATGAAGGTGGGTTCCAAACGGCCCGTTGCCCGCAGCCGCTTCAACTGCGCGGCTGCTTCATCGTCCGAGCCTTTCTGGAGATAGGCATAGACAAGGTACTCGATCGCATGGGGGAACTGGTCCCAAACGAACTCTCCATGGTCCCCAGCGGGATACTCTAGGGCCGCCTCTGCCGACCGGAGGTTTCCTCGAGCCACCGCGTTCCAGTCGCCGAGGCGGGTGTAGATATGGGTTGGCATATGGAGCGCGTGTGGATTGCGCGGAGCGACCATCTCGTACTTGCGCGTGATCTCCAGTGATTCTCGTTCGCGCCCCGGCACGTCGTTGGCGTGGACGAGATAGTGCATGGCGCCCGGGTGGTCCCGATTCCGGTCGTACAGCCGGAGAAGGATTTCGGCGGCCCGGTCGGAATGCGCTCGGGAAATCGTATCGGGGCGAGCGGTGGCCAAATGCGCCAGGGCGTAGAACGCGGCCGCCTCGGGGTCATCCGGGAAGGAGGCATGAACCTTTTCTGTGGCCTGTTCCCACCGGCGGATGCGGAGCCAATAATCGGACGACGCCGGTTCGAGGAAAAACGCCTCCGCCGCAGCCACGAAGAGCCGTTCCCGCTCCGTCGGCGGCTGAAGGGACTTGGCCTTCTGCACGGCCTCCCACCCCCGCCGGAGCGCTTCGGGCCGCGGCCGCGTCGGCCAGAGGGGCTGAAACAGGGTTATTGCAATGCCCCAATGCGCCATCGCGCAGCGGGGGTCGGTCGTTGCGACTCGCTCGAATGCCTCCCGCGCTTGTGGATACGTCATGTGATGCAGGAGGGCGACCGCTCGGTTGAACTCCACTTGAGCTTGTTCCGAGCAGGTGACGGGGAAGTCAACCGCGCCCAGGGGATGGTCGGCATGTTTCTGGACTTGGCCTCTCGTTTCGCCCGCCCGGCCCACGAGCAAGACGAACATCAGACCGATTCCGAAGCACCGGAAGACATGGCGAATTGTGCGTTCCATTGGCTTTCCTGGTTCCTGGCCAAAGAGTCTCTTGCTTGTCATACTCACTTCTCCCATTCGCCGCCTCGCGGCTCATCCTGAATGCGCGGGGTTCAGTGTCCGCCCAACTTTGAATTCTACCGAATTCTTAATTTTCTTAGACCGAATGTTTTATACACGGGTTCTGGGTTTGAAGTCAACGAAATTTGATTTTAAGGGAGGTATGATTTATTCTTTGGCTGTTCATTTCCGTTCGCCTAAAATTTTATGCCGAATTGTTGATTATGTCTAAGTTACTTGACGACGTGCGTGCGGTGCCGCGCATTACAGTTATCGGACAGAGAAAACTTATATTGATTGGATCGTGAAATATATTCGTTTTCACGATGTGAAACATCCTAAGGATATGGGTGCGGCACAGGTCGAGGCATTTTTGACCCCTTTGGCGGTTGGACGCGATGTGGCGGCGTCGACGCAGAATCAGGCGCTTGCGGCTTTACTGTTTCTCTATCGCGAAGTTTTGAGTGTCGATTTGCCGTGGCTCGACGAATTTACGCGGGCCAAGCAATCGGAGCGCGTGCCGGTCGTGCTGACAAGGGAAGAGGTGAGGAAAATTGCCGGGGGAATGGACGGTTTGAACCTACTGATCGCGAATTTCCTTTACGGCGCCGGATTGCGGCTGCAGGAGGCTTTGCGGATGCGGGTGAAAGACCTGGATTTCGGATTCAAGCAGATTGTGGTGCGCAACGGCAAGGGCGGCAATGCCCGGTTTACCGGCTGCCGGCCGCGACGATCGAACCGGTTCAGGAACAGTTGGAATTTGCGCGAAAAACTGCACGACGGGGATCTGGGACGCGTCCTGATGCCGTTTGCGCAGGCAAGAAATATCCGAACGCCGAAACCGAATGGGCGTGGCAATATGTTTTCCCGTCAAAAAGTGTAAGCGTTGATCCGCGAAGCGGCATGACGGGACGGCACCACGTTTCGCCATCGAGCGTGCAAAAAGCATTTAAGGACGCCTTGCGAAAAACTGGCATTTTAAAAAACGCCAGTCCGCATACCATACGTCATTCCTTTGTCTCTAGCGAACTTCGTATCTTTATGGTGTAGCGAGGTCAAAAAACGCACTTTTTCGAACTAAATGGTGGACAATTCGGTGGACAAACAAAAAAGCGTCAAATTTGACGCCTGTAAGTTATTGAATCTAATGGTACACCCGGCATGATTCGAACATGCGACCCCTTGATTCGTAGTCAAGTACTCTATCCAGCTGAGCTACGGGTGCGTAAAACGAATTTCTAGACTACAAATCAACAACCACTGTGTCAAGTTTTGAGGGGCGACTCGATTTGCCCCTTACTTTGCGAAATAACCCTGACGCGAACGTGAGATAAGCTCCGGATTCGAAACTTCGACTTTTATGGAACGCCATTTTCCGTCGCGTTTGGCGTTGGTCGGTTGATATTCCACCGTGTAAAGCGTACGCAGGTCCGCCGCCACCGTCGCGTAAAGCGTACCCATCTGGTCAAGACGGTTGATCGTATTTAGCGTGCCTCCGGTGCGATCGGCGACTAACTGCAAACGCGCGCGCGCCGCCTTAAACATTGCGATTTGGCGCGGAGTCGGGTCCGCTAAACGAGCCGGATCTCCGGTTGGCAGTGCCAGGGGATAAATAGTCACGCCTTGAGCGTCCGAGCGGTTCAATATACGGTTAAGGGTGTCGTTAACTTCCGGTTTGATCGCCGTAGGAATTTGGCCATCGCTAAGACCGGCCAAAATTTTACGGTCCGAATCCTGAACCTCTGTATCTACTCCATCGGTCAATACGACGATTGCCTTGCGGCGACTACTCTCTTTGGAAAGTTTATCGAGCGAGAAAAGCAAAGCTCTGAAAAGATCGGTCCCTCCGCCGCCGTTAGCAACGGCAATCGAGTGGGCCGTCGTATTACGGTTCGTCGTAAAATCATTCAACAAATTCACCTTAGTGTAGAATTCCACAACCGCGACACGGTCCCCAGGTGCAAGCGCATCGAGAAATCGCTCGGCGGAAAGCTGTATATTTTGACGAAAACTCCGGGTAGAGCCGCTCATGTCGAGCAGCATTACAACGCTAAAGGGAGCAGTCGCATACTCGAATCTGGAAATATCCTGCTTTACACCGTCCTCAAACAATGTAAAATTTCCTTTCTCCAGGCTCGTGATCGGACGACCCCGTTGATCGACAACGCCGACATTTACACGAACGATCGCGGAGTCAACCCTGATGGGATTCTCTTCCTGAGCACGAACGGTCAAAAATCCGAATACGAGTAATATGAATACAACTGCATTGCGGGTTAACATAAAGAAATTCTAACAATCAGACGCATTTTATTGAAAAGCCGTTGCATTACCTTTGGTTCACATTTTCCTTAACATTACTTGCGTTTTAATCTATAATTAGTTTTCACTTAATTTATCGGTTTTTTTTGAATTTATCGAGTACGCGCGAGTTTCCGGCAGTGGAGATTGATTGACAATGTTCTATAAGCCGAAGTTTTGCTGCAGTTGCGGCGAGAAGATTGAGCGAATCGACTGGAAATTGTCGACGAGCCGACGTTTTTGCGAATTTTGTGAAATTGAGCATAAGCCATATGATCTAATTCCAAGATTTATCGTCGGCTTTGCGCTTCTCGTGGGCGTCTTCGGGTTTGGAAGCTATTTGCAGAAGGCAAACTCGGATTTGAATTCATTGGAGAAACCGTTCGAAGGATCGTCGAAATCAAGAAGAACTCTAATCTCGGAATCTCGCCAGCCCGGATTGACGAATCAGGATACGCGGACACCCGACAATTCGAACGTTCACGACCGAGCTTCTGTTGTATCCGCAACAACTGACGGCAGCTCATTGGCGGTTTCTGAAAAAGAGCAGCTCAAAAAACGTACAATAACATCGAACGAACCGGTATTTTTTTGTGGAGCGCTGACGAAAAAGGGGAACCCATGTTCCCGCAGGGTGAAATCCAAAGAGCGATGCTGGCAGCATTCCGGCCGTCAGTCCGTCGTATCAGCGGTCAAACGTTTTAAGGAACCCGGCTCGTGACAAATTTCAAAGGAACGCAATTGCAGCAAGCCCCTTCTACCGTTGAATTTTATAGATATTTAATCCAAAATAATAATTTGCGAACCGTTTACTAATAGGGTCTTACTCAAATTGAAATGAAAGCTTTACCTCAAAATACCTTGATCCAAAACCGATATTTGATTGTTCATCTTATCGGCAAAGGTGGAATGGGGGAAGTGTATTTAGCCGTCGACCAGCGGTTAGGCAGCGCGGTTGCGTTGAAGCGAACGTTTTTTGCAGGCGACGAACTGCTTGGGAATGCTTTTGAACGCGAGGCGAGGACGTTGGCTCGGATGCGTCATCCGGTTCTTCCAAAGGTAAGTGATCATTTTGGTGAGAACGACGAGCAGTTTTTGGTGATGGAGCACATTTCAGGGGACGACCTCGGCAAGCGACTCGAGATCGCTCAAAAACCGTTTCCGATAAGCTGGGTTTTATTCTGGGCGGACCAGCTTTTGGATGCTTTGTCGTACCTGCATATGCACGAGCCGCCAATCATCCATCGTGATATTAAACCGCAGAATTTAAAGCTTACGGACGAAAACCATATCATTCTTTTGGATTTTGGGCTCTCGAAGACTTCGACCGGCCAGACGCATTTAAGCGATCACGGAAGCACCGGCAGCGTAATCGGATACACGCCGCACTATGCTTCGATGGAACAGATCAGGGGCATCGGAACTAGCGGGCGGAGCGATCTTTATTCACTTTCGGCGACGCTCTATCAATTAATGACAAATACGGTGCCCGCCGATGCTCTTTCTCGCGCGGATTCTTTGTTGAATGAAATGCCTGATCCCATCAAGCCTATATTCGAACTCAATCCGGAAATTCCGGTAGGTATCTCAAATGTAATCCTGAAGGGTATGGAAGTCAGTCAGGAAAAACGGCATTCAAATGCACGGGAGATGCAGAAGGGTTTGCGAAAAGCGTTTACGGATATGCAACGGGCAACGACCGCCGAAACCGTCGCCTTTAACTTGTCCGACGGAAAAATGGCAGCTATCGATCAACCGGCAGCCGCTTTCGCTCAAAGCGATCTTTCGGTCAAAAATCAGGTGAATCAGCCGAGCCGGTCGAATTCCTTGCGGTCGGAATCACATGCAACTGGTGATTTTTCGGGCAATAACAGAACCGGGGGACCCGACTTCGACACAACTATCGCCCTTAATTCGGAGGTCGAAACCGTTTCGATCAGACAAGCCGACGTTAAAACTGAAGTGTTTTCCGCGAGCGATAATTCGTTTCCGGGACGTGATCAACAAACTCCGGTAACGACTGACAGATCGAAAAATGACGTTGAATCGGTAACTGCCGATAAAGTTTTGGAAACGGTGCCGTACATCCCGCTACGTGGCGACTCGCCAAACGAGCTGTCCAACGGCGGCGGAGATACGTCGGAGTTTAACAGCAATTCCGCGACCCATCCAAACGCTTTTTCAACGGTTGTACCTCCTTATTTCGAACCGCCTCAGGCGACGGCCGAGGCCCGTTCCGAAGCTTTACCTCTACCCGGCAGACGGCCGGTAGCATCTGTTTCGGAAAAGAAAACGCCCGGCCATAATTTCGCCTTGTTAAGCGGATTTGCGGCGCTTCTAATCCTTGGTGCGCTCGGTGCGGTCGGCGGCTGGTATTATTACGCGAATTATTACCCTTCCGAAAGCATCGCCGGTCCCACGCCTTCGCCGGAAATGATCATTAGGGTTTCCCCGACGCAGGCGCCGATTCTTGATTCGAAGACCTTGGAAGATCAGGGTTTGGGAAATATTTCCGATCCGGACTCGAACTTGAATGTTGCCGACCGCGAAGGCCTCACTGTTGCCCCGACGCCGGCCACCGGCCCTATTACAAGGCCGCAAGGAGCGGCAAGAACCCCTCCCGCGCGAACTTCCGCGACGCCAGGCATTAAAGCGACGCCGAAACCCAAAGCGACAGTGGATAGAACGAAAATTCTGCAATAATCAGGAGATCTTGGACGATGAATCGAAAGTTTTTTCAAAAATTAACTACGTACCTTTTTTTATTGGGGGCGTTTGTTCTCTTTTCAACTCAGGTCGATGCTCAGTCCAAAAAAGATCAAAGGCGGGCCAAACAGCTTGTGGAACAAGCCGATAATAGTTTTCGAAAGAAAGATTATCGAGGGGCCGTGAACGAATATCAGCAGGCCGTTACCCTCGTTCCCACAGACGCTTACGCTCATTTTTGGAAGGGCCTGGCCCACCATCATTTGAACGAAAACGACTTGGCTCTTCCGGAATTCGAATTGGCACTAAGCCAGGGTCACAAGAAGCCCCTCGACGTTTATCTGGTTCGATGGCGCATTAATTACGAAAAGAAGGAATACGACGCGGCGTTGGACGACGCGAAGCGAGCCTCGGTGCTTGCTCCGAATAACGTCGATCTTTTTGTTGCTCTGGGGGATATTTATCTTGCGAAAGGAGACTATAAGGAAGCGTCCGATGCTTATCAGAAAGCTATTCTCCAAAACCCGAAAAATGCCGATCTCTATTACAATTTGGCATTGGCAAAGTCCGGCTTGGGCGATACGGAGGGGCAAGGAGCCGCGGCCGATGAGGCAGTCAGGTTGAACGCAAAGAATTTAGCTGATTCTTATCGGTTATTGGCGGACGCGCGTCAGAAGCAGCGGCGTTTTGCCGATGCGATTGATGCGTATAAGAAGGCTTTATTGTCCAAGCCCGATATTTACGAAGCCTACAAAAATTTGGCTGAAATTTATCGGAGCGAAAATCGTATAGACGATGCAATCGATATCTCGAAACGCGGCTTGGCTCAGTTCCCGAACGACGGGAAAATCTATACCGATCTCAGTTGGTTTTACAGTGTTTCGGGTCGAAATGAAGATGCGGTGCAGGCGGGTCTGGCAGGAACCAGACTCTTGGAAGGCCCGGTTTCGGCAGCGGCCTATACGAATTTGTGCCGGGCGTATAATGACGTTAAAAAACCGGAAATGGCAATTACAGCCTGTAACAGTGCTCTTCGATTTAACCCGGATGATGGGGAAACCCATTTTTATATTGGTCGTGCTCATGACCTTGCCGGAAAAACAGCCGAAGCTACAAAATATTACAAACGTGCGGTCACGGGGTTGATCACATTCACGGCCAATAATCCGGAATCCTCGGACGGCTTTTACTTGTTAGGAAACGCGTATTTTGCTGACAACCAGCGAGAGAAAGCTATCGAGGCTTATAAGAAGTGCCTGGAATTGAATCCGCGATTTGCACAGGCGAAGTACAATATAGGTATTATTCAGGTGCTGCAAAAGAACAAGGTAGGCGCCCTGGAGCAGTATAACAGCCTCCTCGTAACCGACAAGGCGCTGGCCGGAAAGCTTAAAACTGAGATCGATAAGCTGTAAGAAATTGGTAGGGGTGTCAGTTCTTAGTCGGAATCTGCCGAACCTTTCTATTTTCCCAGTATCCTTGTTAGAAAATCGAAGGAATTTCCCAAAAGAAAACGGCTTAAATTCGGTTGGTCGTGCGAACGGTCATAGCCGACGAGCTCGACATACGCACAACCGGTTAATTCTTTTTCGCCAACTTTCCCGGAAACTTCACACGCTCCTTCCCAATAAACGATCATCGTTGTGCCGCGTGTATCCAGTTCCTGATTTTTTATCACCGGCGTTATTAGAATCTCGGCTGCGAGTCTTGGAACGGTGATCTTCCAACCGCTCGGGTATTCGGCACCGGTTTTAGGACTTTTCCACGAACCTGTCGGCTCAATCGAAAAATCCTGGCTCTTTAACGTAACCTGCGCTCCAGCAGAATCGCAAAACGAACCGCTCGAATACGGCGATATTTCGCCTACGCCGTTTCGGAGCTGGTAACACATCAATTCGCAGTTATTATCCATTTGAATCGAAAACCAATCCCAGCCCTTTTGATTGTCGGTAGGAGTCCACGTCCCGAATTCCCTATCCATCCAGGCCGATCCCGTGAAATGTTCTGTTTTATCTTCAAAGCTGATGTCGCCTTCCATCGCCATTCGTGTATACGAAAAATATCTCGATGCCTCGTCTTTGTCTTTAAAGGATACGCCGTTTTTTCCGTTGAGAGTTACGTGTTTTACGGGATTTAACAGGGCTTCGAAGAGAATATCGTTGTCAATCGTCGCTCGCAGAATGTGCATTCTATTAGCCTCGCGGGCAGACCAATCGCCAAGACGCAGATGAAAATGTTTTTCGCTGGCAGACGCGGGATAATCAAATGGGCCATTTGCACTCTTGCGATGAGAAAAGCGAAATGACTTTTCGTCATAGTCCGTCATCGCAAAATGGGCAAAATAATACGGGTTACCGAAAAGACGGAGCGGGACCACGGAAAATTTGTCCATATCTGTCCGGCGTTTGAAGAAAACAAGCTCGAACCCAAATCGCCGGCCCGAAGCAGTTAGGGCATGTCCGGTGTAGTACCACCATTCGGTTTGAGCATTTCCATGCGCAGCAAGATCGCGCGGCAGGTTTGGGGGATCGAATTCCGAACCGTCACGCAAGTCTTCAGCCTTTCCGTTTATCGTTTCGGTTATAGCTTCAAAGAAATTACCGGCAGTCGTTTGTACGTCTTCAAGAAAAGCTTTGTAATACCCTGGATCGATCATTGTTCGTGCGTCTTAATAGAATTTTGCGGACCTTATCTTTATTCTATTCGAAACACGCGCGAATTGTAGATTCGCGTATCAAAAAAACCTTTCATCTCGGACGACGGCTCAGTGCAGGCTTGTGTTTACATTTACGCTTTGAATTTTTAGAACCACCCTGATTGTCTCGGAACGCTGGTCGAGACTTGCCGGAACAAACGGGGCAAACGAAGCATCGGACTCGAGAGCTTTCTGAAGTTTGGCGACTGCCCGGCGGTCAGATGAAGGCTCGACGACCTCCGCTATGTGTGCAAAGCCGTTGCCGAAAACATCCGCAACCACGACGACCTCATCGTCCTTTATTTCACCTTGAATGAACGAATTTGTGAGATCGATCAGAGCGCCCCGCGGATTTACGCTCGGCGATTCGCCGGCAAAATCCGACCGTGAGTTTGCATATTCCAAAGGTGTAAGATCGATTCCATTTTCGGCACTATACTGAATCGGTTGAAAGTCATTGGACATAATAACCCATATCATCATGAAACCGACGAGCAGAGAAGTCATAGCACCGACGGTATACGGCATGAGCCAAACATCCAGCCAGTTACGCCGATCATCCACCAGTTGGAAACCAGGGGAAGAAGTCCCCGAAACCAGGTGGAACGCGACTCTGTTTCGAAGTGAGTCGAATATACTTGCGGAAAGCTCCGGGCGGGTCATCCCGCGAAGGCTATTTCGGAGATCCTGAAAATCCGCCAGTTTCTGTCTGCAAAGCGGGCAGGAATCGAGATGTTCCCTTAAAACGACGCCTTCATCGGCGGATAAAACATCGTCGGAAAAGAGCGGTAAATTAAGTTGTAAATCCTGGCATTTCATTTCTTTATTCCGTCCTGGATCTTTATTACGAAAATCAAAGATCGGAGGCCGATGAATGAATGACTGGCTGACCCCGGCCGTCCTCTGCTCGCAGAAAACAACGCTTTTTGTCGCAGTTAGATGACGGACCGAATTTAATCCTGGTAAATTTGTAGATGTTGCTGGTCTATTATCAAATAATTACCGGAAAAAACCGCATTCCATAACCCGCTTTCGACTTTCCGTTCTCTTCGACCTCGTTTGGCACCGATTTGTTTTGTCTTCAAAGAAAAAACCGGGGCGAGTCAATCATTCATTCAAATTTCAAAAATCCTTCAGTTTTCGCCGCAGTTCCTCGCGGCCGCGGGCAATCCGCGATTTAACTGTTCCAATATTAATGTCAAGCGTCTGCGAAATGTCTTCGTAGCTCAAACCTTCTATGTCGCACAAGACGATTACCTCGCGAAAAATTCCTGGTAAGTCCGACAATGCATTCGTGAGGGCCTTCTCCCGCTGCCGAAGCATGGCCGCTTCCTCCGGGTTGTCTGACTTATCTGCAATTGTTTCGTGAATCAGTGTTTCGCTGTTTCCAACGGCGGCATCGAGCGATACCGTCCTATCACGCTTCCGGCGTTTCCACCAGCGAAAACGATTGCGTGAATGATTCACCGCGATACGAAACAGCCACGTTTTTAATTCTGCGTCGCCGCGAAACCCCTTTATTGCGGTCAATGCGCTGAGAAAGGTTTCCTGCGTCAGGTCGCCCGCCTCTTCCGAATTTTCCGTCAATCTGTAGAGTAGGGCATAAATATCGTCGGAATGTCGCGTTATCAGGACATCAAACGCATCGGCGTCACCTGATTTGAGCTTATCAATGAACTCGTGTTCCACGGTCGAATACTCGGACGAGACACGTGCCGCCGACGCGACATCGCCCGGATTTTCGTCGTCAAATACGATTGACTTGCTGAAGAACATTTCTTGCCCCTAGCCTTTTTTCGACCGCGAAAACTTCAAATTGGCCATTCGCTTTTCCCGCGAACTATAATATTAGACACCGCTTTTGGAATAATGTTCCCGGACAATAATAGAAAAGCATTAAAAGCGATATTTCGGGTGGCTTTTGGGTATTGCCCCGTACTTGTTTGCTCTCGCCGTTTTTTTAAGTTAAATTAACTCTTTTGGAAAAAGTCCTTACGTACAATTATACAACGACAGAGCAATGAGAAATTGCAGTTTTTAATAATGGCAAGAAAAAAGAGAACCATCATAACGACCCCAGCCCCCGTAAGTGAAACGAAAGACATGCCACGATATAAGGATTCATTTCAGCAAAACGTCGGCAAAAGGGTTGAAGATGCAGGCCGGAAGTTCGAAGGCCATGAGAAAAATATTCTTTACGGGATTGCGGCGCTGGTCGTTTTAGCGATCATTGTGGGAATTTTTTACTCGTGGAGCGGTCGTTCGAATGCGGCCGCCCAAAGCGCCCTCGGAAAAGCGATCGAAACTTCTCAAGCGAACCTCACCGATTCACCCCCGCCGGCGGGCTCGACCGTCAAAACCTATAAGACCGGAAGAGAACGTGCGGAAGCGGCGATAGGAGAATTCCAGGCCGTTGCGGACAAATTTGGCGGTGAAGTTGGAGAAAAGGCGAAATACTTTATTGCCGTCAATCGTCTAATCGTCGATCGACCGGCAGCCATTCAGGAGCTCGAAGCGATTTCAGAATCCAGCGATGAAGTCGGAAAACTAGCGAAATTTGCCGTCGCACAAACTCGCGCCGATGATGGAAAATTAGACGAGGCAACCGCAATTTACCAGGAGCTAGCGGCGCTCGCGGACCCAATCGTAGCCAAAGATACAATCAATTTTGAGCTAGCCAAAATCTACGAAAAACAGGGCAAAAAACAGGAAGCGGTTGATCTCTATTTTAGTATCGCAAAGACGGCCAGCGAGGTTAAAGATCTGGACGGGCAACCGGTCACATTGAGCCCTAATGCGCAGAGTGCAAAGGAAAAGGTACAAGAGCTCGATCCTGAAAGGGCGAAGGAAATTCCGGAACCGGCTTCGAACCCGTCATTCGACGGATTGCCGGCCGGCCTTTAATTTCAAATTGTCGACATATCCGATTTTTATTCGTCATTTGTGTATAGGACGAGCTTAAGAATAGAGTGTTAACGGAATTTGAGTAATAGAAGACGGACAGAATAAGTCCTGCCCGTCTAATGAAAAAGTCGCATTTATCACCTGATCACGCCGTTTTATTTGACGTTTTCGCTTTCTTTCCTTCTCCTTTCTTCTCAGCCGCTTTCGTTTTTCGCGCTGTTTTTGTTACAGATTTCGCCGCTGCTTTTCTTCGCGGATTCAACATCGCGGACCACTGATAATCCGGTGTTTCAAAACCTTCTTCCAGCTTTCTCATGATAAACTCGGTCATCGCACTGACGATCCAATTGTGATTAAGTTCCCCGACTGAAGCGATTTCCGCATCGGGCGCCGGATTCATAAAATCGATCGCATACGGAATGCCGTCCTTGATAGCGAACTCTACCGTATTAAGATCATAGCCGAGAGCGCTGCAAATAGTTATTACGTCTTTCTCAACGCGGGTATGCAACTCGGGTGATAAATAATTCTCGACATTCACGTACTGCATTCCCGACAGGTAGGGCTGTGAAGGATCGTACGGCATGATCAGCACTTTTTCCTTACCGACGCAGTAGCATCGGACAAACTGGTCGAATTCGATTCCTTCCTGCAAGGTCATGCACAGGGTGCCGGTTTGGTTATAGACGCTCCAAAGCTCGTCGAGCGAATGTATCTTGGACACGTTTTTCCAACCGCCGCCATCGAACGGTTTGAGAAAAGCCGGGAATCCGATATAGCTTACGATCCCCTCCCAATCAAGGGGAAATTCGAGATTACGCAAACTTTCCGGCGTGATTTCCGGAATGTACTTTTCCTGCGGCAAAAGTACGGTTTTGGGTATGGCTACACCGAGCTTGGCGGCGAGGCTGAAATTAAAAAACTTGTCGTCGGCGGCCCACCAGAAAGGATTGTTGATGATATACGTTCCTTCCAACGACATTCGCTTTAAAGTGGCCCGATAATACGGAACTTCATGCGAAATGCGATCGATAATAACATCGTAACGCTTGGGTTCATCGAGGCGGATGCCGCCGAATTTAACCATTTCCGCTTCGACTTCTCCATTGCTTTGTTCATTGATACTTTTGATCATCGATTCGGGAAACGTCTGCTCGCGTCCCGTTAATATTCCTATTCGTTTCATAGCTAACTTTTATCCCTCTTTTTAAAATTGTCCGAATATAATTACTAAGATTCCAGAGTTTCTGAAATCGAGAATTTTAATCGATGGACGTGTTCAAGGCAAGCACGGCAATCTTAAAAGTCAGATGGATCGGAGAGAAAACATCATCCGACTACGGCGGATCGGGCAAGCAGGTGCTAAAAGCGATTAGGTAAGTTCTTATACGAAGATATGACGCGCGGCTGCATTTAGCAGCCGCCCGATTACAATTGTAAAAATCTATGGAATGGCTTGTACATCCGCTGTGAAATCCACATCGGAAATACCGTCCAAAAGCGTAATCACACGATTCTCCGGATTAAATCGTAGATTCTTTGCCGAAGGCGTTATGACATAATTTTGCCCGGCCTCAATTCCGGGAAATTGATAATAGCCGAAAGGGTTAGTACGGGCATGGAGAGGTTCGGATAGGCCTCCGCCGGTTAAGGTTATACGAACGCGATTCACTCCGCGACCGTTCGCAGCGACAACTCGTCCCGAGATAACCGTCGAGGCAGCAGTCGTAGCGGCGACAATTTTATAGAGTTCTCCTGAAAGAGCCGTTATGTAAAGGTCACCCGCATTGTCTTCGCCGAATGAAGAAATATTGTGAGGACTGTTGAGCATTAGCTCCAGGCTCCCACCCTGCAGCCGGAAAATTTCGCCCGTGCAGTAATCTGCAAAAACATAGCTTCCAGTCAAACCCGGTATCTGCGTTCCCCGATAGACATAGCCCCCGGTAATTGAACACCGACCGCCGGAGTGTGAATATTCTGAAACCGGAGGAAGATAGTTTGCCGGAGTGTTGCACGGGTCAAGAGCGGTGCAGAGCGTTCCCTCGTAAATCCGCCAGCCGAGATTTTTTCCCGGAGCGGCGGAATTAATAGGCAGCCGATCTATTTCTTCGCGCGCTCCTTGCCCTACATCACCTATCCACAAATCGCCCGTCACGCGGTCGAACGAAAACCGAAAGGGATTTCGTAGACCTAAAAGGAAGATTTCGTCTGCTCCCGCCGTGCCGACAAACGGATTAGTCGCGGGGATGCCGTGGTAAGGCGGCGTGTTAACGTTTTGGTCGACGTCTATACGCAGAATTTTGCCTAAAAGCAAATTAATATTCTGGGCACGGTTACCCGGGTCATTTCCTGAACCGCCATCACCCTTCCCTATATATAAAAAGCCGTCACCGCCAAATTCGATCATTCCGCCATTATGGTTCGAAAACGGCTGTGGAATAACGAGCAAAGTTTTTCCCGAGGCGGGATCGGCGACATTCTGATTAGCAGACACCGTATATCTGACAATTACATTGTCGCCGGTTGCCGGAGTCGTCCCGTCGGGCAACGCCGAGCCGTTCGAAGTGAAATGAACAAAGAAATAGGGCGTGGCCGGATAAGCAGGGTGAAACGCGAGTCCTAAAAGTCCGCGCTCGCCACAGCAATTGACTAATGAAGTGGCGTTTAGAAATGGTGTCGCCCGCAATGCGCCGGCTTCGAAAATTTTGATTTGCCCGTTTTGTTCAACGATAAAAAGACGCGAATCTCTCGCGTTTGTCACATAGATCGGGTTGGAAAGACCGCCCACAACCAACTGCAAATTAACGGATAGCAGGAGGGCAGATAGTGAGTGTGTTGGGGGTTCCTGTAAACCGTACACGATTTGTCGGCTGGTGGAGTTAAAAACGACGGCCAGTATGCATAGAAGAATGCAAGCAAAATAAAATCCTAGACTCTTCATCTGTTCCTCCTTTCCCTGGCTCTGGATGAGGATCATCCGTATTTAAACAGCAGGGAACGATTTCAATAAGTTACTGATTAGAACTCGGTAGGAGTTCGTAGTTACCCATCTCGCGATTGTAGGAATCCAACGCACCGACCGAATCGGCGGTAGCATCGAGCATTTGCTTGGTCATCGCAATCGAGTCGGAAAGCTGCTCGAAATCGAGAAGAGAAAATTTTTCTGGGGTCGACATGGTTACGATCTCGTCATTGAGATAACTGAAGAAATTCTCGATGGACTGGAGTTGTCCTTCCACAAGCTTTACACTTCGGTCGATCTCGTCAAAAGAAGCGACACGCCGCTTTAGTATCTCCACATTCGTTTGTTGAATCCGCCTGGTCTTCTCGTCGCCGGCACTTTCCGCGGCACGAAAGGCTTGCGAAAGCTGATTGTGAACGGCTTGGCGATTTATGGATTTCAAATGCTGTTTTCGGCGGCGATAAACGTCCAGCAGATCGACGAAGTCTTCCCAACGCTGGTCTAGCGTGCTTAGATTTGAAGGCAACGCAGCAGCGCCGGTGAACTTTTTGTAATTATCCTGGATCTTTTCCTTTAGCCAGCGCAGGTATTCGACGGCCTCGCGTTCCCGCGGTGTAAAACTCTTGATCAGTTTTTCACGCGTGGCTTTATCTAGAGTTCGAAGGCGGTCTTTTTCGCGGCGGTTCACCAATTGGCGATACCAGGGAAGGTTCGGCAAAATTAGCATATACGCAAGCTCGAAGATCAATGCGATGAGCAAAGGAATAACGCTTCCGGTATAAGCGGCCGCCACGGCAAAACCGGCCAAGCCCCAGAAATTGAAGGGTTCTTTGACCGCTTCTTTAGCGTAACTCGAATTAAATTTGGTTATCTGCTGCTGGTATTTCGCCAAATCCGCCATATTTTAACTAGATGCCAACTTCAACATTTGCGTTCGACAGAATATCTTCTAGTTCGACCGGTTTAAATCGTTCGATTCGTTGACGATTACCTGATCGAGTACATCCTCTTCCTTTGCATTCGAACCCGCCGCGATCTGCTTGTCCGATGGGGTGTCGGAGCCGGAGCCGAGCAGACCCATCTGCTGTTTATATTCGAGCAGCTTGTCCTGAAGTTGAATATCCATTGCTTCACGTTCGATGTCCTGCATTTGAGTATCGACGTTGCTCGAACCAAGCTGAAGTTTGGCTTCGGCGGCGGCGACACGGCGGTCTATCTTTTCACGCATCTCATTGAAGGTCGATGCGTCGTCGCCGATGTTAAAAGTTTCCATCGTCTGCGCGAGCTGTTCCTGCAACTTAGCCTGTTTTGCGGCGCTTATCAGCTGCATCGCCTCAGACGTGCGCTTCTTCATGTTCAAAACATAATTATCCCGCGCCTTTAGTGCCTGTTTTGAAGCGAGCGACGCATGTTCGAGCTGTCCGCCCGTCCGCTGCATGTCCATCTGAGCCTGTTGAAGCTGTCCGATATAGGCGGTTGCAATATCATCGCGGCCCATTTTCACGGAGGCTTTGATCTTGGAATCGAGTTCCACGACCTGCTTTTCGAGATTCTCGGCGTTCTTGATCAAAAGCCGCTCGGTCGCCATCACCTGTGCAACCGAATTATTAAGTTCCGGAACGCGGTCGCGCATATCGCGAATCGTCTGCTGCAAAACCAATTCCGGGTTTTCGATTTTATCAAGCGCTGCTCCCGTACTTGCACGAAACACTCTCGTAATCCTCGCCCACAATCCCATCGTATCTACCTGCTCCTAAAAATTATATAAAAGAACCTTCTCGTCAATTCGTCTACGATAACACCTAAATAGAAGTTGCAATTCTGAATTTAGTATAGCAGGAAAAATAGTTTAGGAATAGCAAACTTCGACTTGATACGCGATATTAGAATAACCTGTCCCAATTGATGGCTTCTCCCAAATATCGCAGGAAGAAAACGCGAAAGCCGCCAGATGATTATTGCCTCCGGTCAAAAGCGTCAATGTTGTGGTACGAATTCATGATCCTGCCCGGCAATTTTTTCAGTATGATAGAATTCAGAATTGACGTCATTTATTGTTCAACCGCAATTCGATTAGGGTTCTCTCTGACACAATCGTGAAATCACATTTTGATAAAGTAGTTGACCTGCTCAAGCTCGAGGCAAGTGCGATCGAGCGGGCCTCCAGACATCTGGACCAGAAAAGCGTCGAGCAAACAATTGAACTGATCTCTAACTGTAGAAGCAAGGTTATAGTCACTGGTATCGGGAAGTCCGGTGTTATCGCTCAGAAAATTGCCCAGACCCTCACCAGCACCGGAACGGTCGCGATCTTTGTGCATCCATCGGACGCTTTACACGGAGGGCTTGGAGTTATAACGCCTGGCGACGTCGTGATAGCCTTGAGCAACTCGGGCGAAACCGATGAAATTCTCGCTATTTTTCCGGCACTCAAACTACGCGGCGTCTCGATCATTTCGATCGTCGGCAATCCGGATTCCACTCTTTCCAGGCAGTCGGACGTGGTTCTTGATGCTTCGGTCGATAAGGAAGCATGTCCGCTGAATCTGGCGCCCACGACATCAACGACCGTCGCGCTCGCAATTGGCGATGCAATCGCGATGACGCTGATGGAAGCCCGGGGATTGACAGCAGAGGATTTTGCCGCGAATCACCCGGCGGGGCGTCTGGGCAAGCGGTTAACCCTTAAGGTCGAGCACCTGATGCACCAAAGCCCGAATGTTTCGCCCGGCGACGGTTGGTTGGACGTCGTAAGGGCGATCTCTAAACACTCACTCGGCGCCGTTACCGTAATCAATCAAAACGAGCGTCTGCTCGGCATTGTAACGGACGGCGATCTTCGCCGGACAATCGAAAGGAACGGGGCTGAGAATCTAAACGAGCTTACAGCAGAGCAAATGATGACTAAAGAACCGGTAACGGCCACGCCGGAAATGCTGGCATTCGACGCTTTGCAGTTGATGGAAAATCGGTCGTCGCAGATTTCGGTTTTACCTGTTGTGGGCGATTCGGGAAACTGCGTCGGACTCCTGCGGCTGCATGATATTGTGAGGAGCGGGTTGTAATGGTTCCTTTCGAAGATCAGGAAAGAATTCTAAAAGACTGCACTGAACGGTTCGACCGTCTTGGAATTTTATATATGCTAACCGGTTCGATGGCGATGACTGAATATGCCATGATGCGGATGACAAACGACATCGACATTGTTATGGAGCTATCGCATGGCTACGCGGCCAGGATTATAGACGAGTTCGAACCCGAATATTATGTTCCTCACGGCCGAGTGCGAGATGCTATTTCCCGAAAGCACATGTTTAATCTGCTGCACAAGGAAACGCTGGTTAAAGTTGATTGCGTAATGCGAAAAGATGATGACTTTCAGAAAGAAGCGTTTTCTCATCGCAGTAAAATTAAATTTTCCGGATTCGATCTTTGGATAATCGGCAAAGACGACTTAATTTTGTCAAAATTGATTTGGGCAAAAAAAACGAAATCGGAAATGCAGATGCGTGATGTCGCAAGTATCATACGCAACGGTTATGATGAAAAATACGTCCAAGAATGGGCGAATAAGTTGGACATTGAGAACCTGCTACAAGACTGTCGCGAGCTTTTGGAGAGAAATTATGATGATGGATACGACTCGTGAGATCGAGGAAATGCAGAATGAGTTATGGATGAAACGAACAACGCAAGAGCGGGCAAAATTTATGTTTGGAATGTTTGCGACCGCCCGTCGAATCGTAATAGCATCGCTGCCAAAGAATTTATCCGAACGCCAGCTAAAAGAGCAAATATACTTTCGAACCTACGGCGAGCATTTGCCGGAAGATTTTTTTACAGATAATTAGTAGAACAGACTGTCAGTCTGTTATGACGAGATATATTGCCGGCTTGTCAATCGTTGAATATGAAGAGACTTTCGCATTTGACCTTTCTGATTCTGCTTTGCTGTTCATTTTCGAACGCCCAAAAGGCCGAAATTACAATCAGCTTTAACGAACAGTTTTTTGACGCATTGCTCGATGCGGTTTTTCAGCACACGAGCCCACCTGAATTTCCGCTCTCCCAAAATCGGAACAACCGCAGAGAAGCAGAGACGCAGAGTCATTTGAACGGTATGAGAAGGAATTCTTTCGTGCAGATGGGTAGCAAGTCCAGTTTGCCAGGTCTTATACAAATGCCCTCGTCTTTCTCCGCGTCTCCGCGTCTCGGCGGTGAAAATCCGGTTTGCAACGAATCGATCCGGCTTTTGCGTGAGAACAACGGCATTCGGACGTCGGTCCGTTTCCGTGATGGTAAAATTTATGCTCCTCTGGCGTTTTCCGGCAATTATAATCCGCCGTTTATCGGTTGTGTCCCGTTTGTCGGCTTTGCGGAAACAAACATCGAGCTCGAGTTCGATCAAAACAACAAACGCCTGATCGCACGGGCTAAAGTGTTAAATGTCTCGCTGAACGGCACGGGCGGCGCCGGAGGAAGAATCATCGCTCGAATGGTGCAGGGTTCGATTGACAAAAAAATCAATCCTCTCGAAATTATTCGAATGGACAAACTCTCGTTTCTTATACCGATTCAAAATTCAGGCGGCCTAAAAATGAAAGCGGTCGGGATGCGACATGAAATAACGACCGGAGTGCTAAACGTCTACATTGCGTATGAATTCTCGAAGGCATAACGCCTCAATTAAATGCGCTGAGCGAAGTCACTTTTGCGTAATGGGTCGAATGGGTTGTCAGATGCCTGATTAACCGTTCGTTTAGTACAGATGAAAATCAGCTCAGTTTGCGAAATATACTGATTATCACGAAAGAATTCAGTCAGCACGGTTCTTTTGAAAATTCACCACCTCCGTTTTGCCTTTTACTGCCTTCGAAACGGGTTTGTACTCACTATCAATTTTTCGTCGATTTCGCAACTATCCTTCCGGCATGCCATTCTATCGACAGCAACGCTCAAGTATCTCGCTGAGCCGTCGAATCAACTCGCGCGCTTCTTTACAATCGTCTTTTTCGCCGCCTTCATCTCCGTCGTGACCGCCGCCGCCGCCGCCCGGCCTGCCTGGATAGAAAATCAGACCTGTAAACTGCCGGAAGCGGGTAACGCGATTGCCGCCCGGAGAGGTCGCCATTACCTCGGTGGAGAATAGATAAGGGCCAACTAAAGACGTATCGCTGAAGTCTCCAATATATTCGCCGTTTGTTCCGGGAGCGAGGATCATCGTGCGCGTCGAATTATCAGGCCTGACGACCTGAACCTCCGGCGGCCTATCCAATTTGATGGGCTGGCCGTACACGGTCGGCTCTAATATCAGCGTCATCTTAGAGCCGGGCGTAAAACTGGTTTGAATGAGTTGCCCTCCGAGGAGCAGGTCGCTTCGGGCCTTGCACATAACTGAGTAATAAAACGGCTCGCCGCCCGTCGCACCGGCTGCCGTGTTTGGCGAGTGACCCCGCGAGAAATTTTCGACCCATACTCGCCAGCGCCCAATATGTGCTGCCGGCCGGTCGGGAAAGGCTGGAAATACCCAGCGAAAGAACATATGCGATTTCCCCTTCACAAATTCAACGTTGGGAAGTATGCCTGCATCGGACGGGGTTACGATAGTGCCGTTCGGTGCTTCGAGCCAGACTTTTATGTACTTGCTGTACAAAGGCGTCCAACGAAAGACGATGATGAAATCCGCAGCCACGTCGACTTCACCCAGATAAATCTTCGTCGCTCGTTTTTGTCCGGGCATGACGATGCTCAAGGGGTCCTTGACGAAAGCCTCGTCACTGACATCAGAGAGAATCTGGACATATAACTTTTGCAGCAGAAATTCCTTATAGCCGACCAAGTCTCCGGTAATTTGGGCAACTCCATTGGTCACGCTTGCAATCTGCACGAGTTTGTCCTCAAGTTGATTGAGACCGAGGCCGACCGCGAATACACGCTGCTTCGGCACCTTGGCTGAAACTGCCGCCGTCGCGACGGGAATATCCGGGGCGGTGTTTTGTATGCCGTCTGTGAGCACGATCAACGCGCGGCTATTTGCCACCGCGGAGTCCAGAACTTTGCTACCCAGAAGAATTCCCGCGCCGATTGAGGTATTGCCAGACGGATTCAGATTAGCCGGAATAAGCTTCGCATTCGCATCGTCGCGTCCGAGACCGTCGCCAGGCTCTCCAACTACTTCCATGTTAAGCAATATGTCCGCAGGGTCGTTGGCAACGTTATTAAAGCGCGCAATGCCGATCTGATCGTTGTTTTTGAGCAGCGCAACGTAAAGTTTGCCCGCTTCAATTGCAAGGTCAACTTTCCGCTGGCCCGGAACTCCTGTCGGTTCGCTCATGCTGCCCGACCTGTCAAAGACCAGGACGGAATCTATGGGCATCGGCGGCACGGCTTTGGCCAGAAGATCAATTTGCTCATTGGGATTAAACGGGTCGTCAAGAGTGGTCATGTCTAAACTGCCGATGAAGTCCGGTCCGCCGACGTCAGTCGACGTGAAGGCAACGAAGACTTTCCGCGACGTGTACGGCTCGTTGAGCGGCGCGGGGAGCGTGAAGTTCAAATCCGTGTTGGCGATGTAGCTGAACTGTCCCGTGATGGCCGAGAGATCGACACGCAGCGTGCCGGGAAAACTGACACGGTTGTTTCGTACCTCAAAGTAGCGATGCATCGTCAGGCCGTGAACGACCTGTCCGAAATCTAGCAGAAGCGAGCCGTTGCCGGTCAAAACTTCCATGCGCGGCGTCGGCGTGATAAATGTGCTGAGCGTGCTGGCAATTCCCTGAATGCAGACGGCGCAGAAAGGCTCTTTTGCCACCCGCATGCGGCAAAGGTAAGCGGGTCGGTAAAGTCCGCAGTGATAGTAACCCGCTCCCTCGAACATGCCGATTTTGAAATCGTCGTTCAGAACGTTAGGGCTGTCGTCTTCCGAAGAGCAGTCCGGGTTCTCCATCGTAGTGATCGGAACTTCGGGCGTGACCATCTCTGCCCAGAGCATCTTGACTGTTTGATTGGTGGCGGCGAGATCCGCAAGAGAAGTTGCCGCTGTTATATTCGGTTTGGCGGGTTCACTGCCGGGTGCCATATCCCCCTTGCCGTATGGGTACTCGTCCGCCAGATTGAAGGCCGCGTGCCCGAATTCGTGCAGGGCTATGTCCGTCCATTTCTCGCCCGGACTTGCGCCGAGCCCGGTGGCGAAAATTCGGTCTCCGAAAGAAGCGCAGCCGCCGCGCTTGGTTGTATTCACGATGACAGCACCGGCAAACCAGACCGAGACGTTGTTATTAAGCGCCGTTTTCACAAGCGAAAAGTCCGGGGCGAGACATCTTTGGTTTGCATTGTTATGGCAAAAAGTGGAGTCAAAGAAAGTGGCCGCCACAGTCCCGTCTCCCGCCTCGTCCGGGCAGTCAGCGGGGTCGTCAGCGCCTTCGTCCGTCGAGGAAACGTTGAGCTTCCAGACGTTAAGTGCGCCCCCGACCGCCGGATACCACGGCTCCGCTTGCAGATCGACAACGAACTCGTCGCACAACGCATCGAAATCGCCCTGCTGGGTATCCTTAAAGCCCTCGGCGACGAGCACTATGTTCATACGCTGATTGTCGGGCCCGTTGTCTAGTACCTTCGCCGCACCGATAATCGCTCCATCATTGACGCCCATAATCGCCTCCTTTGTCGCCGCGCAAGCTTAGTCTGGCGATACGTTCGGCATTTCTTCGATCGCTCATCTCCTTTCCATCTGTGGATGGAATGGTGCTTGAGTAGAGCTGTAGCTCTTCGAGTTCCGGCAGATCGGGAACGAGGATTTCCAAGCTCGCTCGATGATGCTCCGTCTTAATTCTTCTAATTTTACCGTCCCTATCGAAGACCTCCATGCCTAAAAAAGGGTCTTCCATCAACTGCCGGTAGATGGTGCGGCCCTGCCGATCCACGGCTTCGTACCAGAAGCCGGACACACCACGCTTCCTGCTGTCCTCCGGCAATTCGGCGGATTTAGGCAAAGTCATGCTCTCGATCCGGATCTCATTCTCAATTGTCCATCGGTTGTCCCGCCAGGTGACGCTGATGCGACGGACGGGACAAGGGAATTTGATCTCAGGGTTTGTTGTCATGCGATGTTTCCTCCTTTAGCTGAGCCGGTGAAAGGATTCAGAGAATTTAGCTGCCGAGAAGCGGCACTTTATAATCAAGCGTTAGTAGGCCCGTGTATTTTTCACGAATGATACTTGATTTACGACATATTACGGAACCCTTATAACTCTTTGTGTTGAGGAATGCAACCAAAAACCGAATTGCGCACCAATCGGTGAGATTCTTGTCGACCGGCCGTTAGTGGATTTTGTTTAATCAGTTCCGGTATCACCGTGCGAAGCATCAACGGGCTTGGATTCGGGCGAGCCTTTTTGCCGCAAGAAGATCGAAAGCACGACCATCACGCCGATTGACAAAAACTCGCTTTGCCAGTTCTGAAACGATTCGAACCAAAAGCGCGTGGTGCCGAGATATTCAATAACCGTGGCCTGCGCCGCGCCGTGTGCCGATTGTTCCTGATTATATTCCATGGAGCCGCCCACAGCGTGCAGAACAAAAGAGAGAACAAAAAGCAGAGCCAGCGCGATGCCCAAAGAATTTTGATAGAGTTTCAGCAATAATCCGCCGCGCCTCACCGGGTAAGGCGAATCGGACTTCTGGCGCGCATCTGCGGGAATGAGGTCAACGTGGACAATAGTGTCAGGTGTTTTCGATTCAGATGAACCTTTTTGGAAAAGGAAAATTGTAAGAACGACGTACATCGTCATTTGCAAAAACTCGCTTTCCCAATTTTCAAAAACAGCCTCGATAAAATGGCCTTCTCCCAAGTATTCCACGTAGCCGACTACCGACTGCCCGTGTTGCTTTTGTCCATCGCAGTATTCGTGATAGCCCGTTATATATTGACCTAAAAGAGAAAAGAAAAACAAAGCGAACAACACTATCGAGAGTCCGTTGTTGCGAAAAAACCTCCTCATAAATTCCTCCAAAATTAGAATAGGCAGCACTTATGTCTCTTAGAAAGGGCAGTCGATGTGACCTGCCCCCCTAAATTACCCCAGGAGGGAGGCAGGAATCAATTAGAATGAAAAAAGGAGATTCCTTATACGAAAAGAGCTTACATGGACGAGCAGATTGTTGTGGTAATGCGGGGCATGCAGCGAGCGGTTATGACGGTCGTTTCCTCGATTCACTTTGCCATATGCTAATCTGAGTGGAGCAGCATCGAAACAGGCCAAGACGTTATTTTATAACCAAATCTATGGGAAACTTGATTCGCCGCTCGGGCAGACTGCTATTTAACCGGATTCTTCCGCGTTTGGCATACCCGGTCGTGTCAGGCCCTCTAAAATCCTCGCGTTTTATTCTCGGGTCGATGGCGGGTGACGGCGGAGGGGCTTCGGTTTATTTCAACAAAGTGGAACCGGAGCAGACAGGTGTGATGCTCCGGGAATTAAAGGAAGGACACGTTTTTTTCGATATCGGAGCCAACGTCGGCTACTATTCGATCCTCGCCTCGAAAATAGTCGGAAAAACCGGAATCGTGGTAGCCTGCGAGCCCGTTGTACGGAATCTTGCTTATTTACAGCGGCATGTCGATTTGAACAAAGCCGGCAACGTACGGATTCTGGCCTTTGCTTGTTCGGGCGAGAATGGGACCGCGCGGTTTTCGCTCGGGCCGAACACTGCAATGGGCCATCTCGTTTTGGGCGAAAGAGGAAAAACGGTTCATAAAGGTGCTGTACTGGTTCCGACGGTCACGCTGGATAAGATCGCCGAAGAGCTGGATCTTATACCGGATGTGATCAAAATCGATGTCGAGGGTGCGGAGCTAAACGTTCTGGAAGGTGGAAAAGGAGTTTTAAGCCGGGCCAAGCCAACGATCTTTCTGTCCACGCATTCGACAGGGCTTCGGGAGGCGTGTCTTAAGCTGTTAGCGGAGATTGGGTACGTGGCAGAACCATTGATTGGCTGCGCAGATCCTCACGAATTTATTGCCAAGGGAATCCAACAAGCAGGAAATAATTAGACATGGGCGGCTCATTTACTTCCCAGTACGGCAATGCTGCTTCCCATTCTTCGCATTCCCGGAATTATCGAGCATATCGCATCGTCGATTTTTCCTATATGCCACGGAATATACTTATTTACATCGATCCCAAGTTTACTCAGCGCAAGAAACGGATATCGTGTGATCGTTCCGTGTTGAACGACGTGAGAAGCCCTAAATGCCTCTCCCATCGGCTCAACCCGCTCAGCCGTCAGCGGCAAGCAGTACACATCTTCGCGTTTGCCGAGAATTTTTGTCCCGATCGCAAAAAGCGGTGCCCGCCATGGTTCGACCGCCGCGAATCTGCCTCCTTGCTTAAGAACGCGAGCCGCTTCGGGGAGGGCCATTTCTGTCTGCATGTGATGAAGGCAGCCGCCGGCAAAAGCAGCGTCCATTGTTTCTGATTTTATCGGAAGCTCTTCCGCGACCGCCACGATGCAGCGGAATTGCTCCCCAAAACCGGCGGATTCCGCGAGAGCCCGCGCGATCAACGCTTCACCCAGCATCGGTGTTATCAACCAGGCCTCGGCCGCTCCGGCCATCGCAAACTTGATCGCGTGGGTCCCCGATCCGCCCAATTGAATTATTATCCGGCCCTTCATTTCCCCAAGATGAACATATGCGTCCCATAACGCCGCAGAATCATGAACTGTATCGATCCAGCGGTGCCACGGGCCGGGAAAAGAGTTTCGCTCCGCTTCGCTCGCCGCCAACTCCGTGGGAAGTATTGATTCTACTCCGCCGTGTGCGAGTTTTTCTCGTGCCGCCGACGCAGCATCGTTATAAAAATCCATTTCTTCGTAGGCCTCGGCGTACCTCGCGTCCGTAAGATCGAAATAGATTTCACGGCCGGACACGGTAAGTGCTTCCGGAGCGAGTAAGATGGGGATTCCATCCACGACCGGATAGGCACAGGCACGATCTTTTCTCAATAAAACCCACGGTGTTGGTCCCGCTGGCTTTGATATTTCGCCTTTTGCATTATGAGACTCGGCTCGAGGAAGCAGGCTGCCTTTTGTGATTTTTTGCGCTTCTTCAAGACTCAGTAAGTCCAGTCCGAGTTTTGTCGTTGGGCAGACAAGGGAGGAACTCGATTCGCCAAAAAGTATCTTTAAATTCATAATTTACTCGAATAAAGCTGTTACGGCTGCCGTGAATATCTAAATAAGAAAAGTAGTGTTTCAAGCCTAGATGTTAATAAAAATCCGAACTGTTTTCAATAACGTTCAATTAGGGTAGTGGTTCGGCTTGATTTTCTGATTTGGTAAGTTGTTTTCGTGTGATCTTGTGGTTCCGGTTTTGGGTTCTGGGAACTGAAACCACAAAACGAAACGAAACACCACGAAATAATCAAAGCGGGACGCAATTTGAATCGACAAATTAAACTGAACCCAAAATCCAATTAGGATTCAGTTTGTACAATCATGCAAACCTTTATTATCCTCTATTTTAATGAATTCACCCCTCGTTGCCATCATCGGCCGGCCGAATGTCGGCAAGTCTACGCTGTTCAACCGTATGACGGGCTCCCGCAAATCGATCGTCGGCGATGAGCCGGGAATCACGCGCGATCGGATTTATGGCGATGTAGAATGGAAGTCGCGCACCTTTGAGCTTGTCGATACCGGCGGGATCGTGCCGGACGACGAAGCTATAATTCCCGCAAATATTTTCAAACAAGCTTCTTTTGCTATTGATAAGTCGCAGGCCATTATTTGGGTCGTCGATGCACGGGCCGGCGTGACACCCCTTGATGAAGAGATTTCAGTGTTTTTGCGCAATATCGGCAAGCCGGTCTTTATCGCTGCAAACAAAGCTGAAACTCGTAAGGTCGAAGAGGAAGCCGCTGAGTTTTATCGATTCGGCTTCGAATTAATGCCGCTTTCGGCCGAGCACGGAACCTCAATCGGGGATTTACTCGATCAGGTTTTCGATGTTCTCGAATTCGATGATGAAGTCGAAGAAGAGATAGCGTCCGAAATAAGGCTTGCGATAATCGGGCGGCCGAATGTAGGGAAATCTTCGCTTTTGAACAGCATCCTCGGCGAAGAACGCGTGATTGTCTCCCCAATAGCAGGCACCACGCGGGATGCGATCGACACGGAATTGGAGGTTGACGGGCAGAAGTTTGTGATGATCGATACCGCCGGAATTCGCCGCAAGGGTAAAACGATCGAAATGGCGGAGAAAATGTCCGTCATAATGGCACGGAAAGCGTTGGAACGAGCGGATGTCGCGATCCTTATCATTGATGCAGTCGAAGGCGTGGCCAACCTCGATGCTAATATCGCTGGTTACGCAGTCGATTCGGGCTGCTCGATAATCCTGGCCGTTAATAAATGGGACGCCATCGAAGAAAAGGAAACCAATACTATCTACGAGTTTGAACGTGAATTGCGGCGGCACATGAAGTTTTTGGATTGGGCTCCGATGGTCGCGATCTCCGCTTTAACAGGCCAGCGCGTACCAAAAATTTTACCGCTCGTCGCACAGGCTGACAAAGCGCGAAATCTAAGGGTCCCCACGGCACAGCTCAACAAGTTCTTCGAGGAAAGCATCGCGCAGCCGAGAGGCGGAACTGCTCCCGCTCCGGTGAAAGGCGGTGTTTCGCGTTTGAAGGTACAATATATTACTCAAGGAGGCATGCGTCCGCCGCTATTTGTACTGTTCACTTCGGGAGGAAATAAGGCTGGATTACACTTTTCTTATTTGAGATATATCGAGAACCGTCTTCGCGAGGCTTTCGATTTTTTTTCAACGCCGATCCGTCTGAAGGAAAAGCATAAAGTTAGAAAGAAATGAAATCTCTTTTCGATTTCGCGGAAACAAAACAATTTACGAAAAAAGTTGTAAAATTGCTTCTGGATGAAGATTATGCCGAGTTGCAGATGGATTTATGTAAAGACCCGGAACTTGGTGAAATTGTTCGAGGAAGTGGTGGAATCAGAAAAGTTCGTTGGGCAATCGAAGGAAAAGGCAAAAGCGGCGGCGCGAGAGTAATTTATTATTGGGCGGTTAGCCGTGGGAAAATTTTGATGTTGGATATTTATAAGAAAAATGAAAAAGGCGATTTAAGCCGCAACGAACTTTTCCAATTGAGGAAAACGGTTGAGGAATTTCTAAAATGAAAAAGGAAAATTTTGAAGGACTTCTAGAGAGCGTTAAAGAGGGGGGAGAAATTCTCCGCGGTGAAATTGTACCTTCACGGGTTTTTCAAGTGGAATCGGCCTCTTCAACAACAACGATTCAACAATCTTTCGTGATGTGTGTTAAAACCGATCATGAAAAACTTCTGATTCCCTGCAAGATTTATCACGCGCGTTTTACTGCAAGCGGCAAAATCAGAATCATTGACGAATCAGGTGAAGCCGCAGTTTATCCGCCAGGTTTTTTTATAAAACTGGATTTCTCTTCGGAACTTGAAACTGTCCTGGAAAACCTTCAAAAAGTTGCTTAATCAAATTAAGTTTTGGAAATAATCTTACTCATAATCAGAATCTTTCTTTTCGGCGTGTTCGCTCTCGCCGGAGTAGGCAAACTGCTCGATTTGGAAGGCTCTGAAAAGGCCATGAAGGCTTTCGGCACGCCGGACGAATTCGCCAAGACATTTGCCATCGCCTTGCCCTTCGCAGAGATCGTTTTTGCGGTCTGCTTTTTGTTTACCGGGACGTCCTGGGTCGGTGCTATAGGTGCTCTAATTCTTTTATTGAGCTTTATCGGTGGAATGATCTGGCAGATATCGCAAGGGAAGGCACCGGACTGTCATTGCTTCGGCCAGATACACAGCGAACCGGTCGGCAAAAAAAGTCTCATCCGCAACATCGGCTTCGCCCTACTGGCGCTCTTTCTTGCGGCTCAGGGTAGGGAAAATCAGGGAATGAGTTTGACGGAGGTCACCTCCGGGATGATGCAAATGTTTTTAACATTTTTGATTTTGGTTACTGTCGGTGTGCTGCTGTTCTACGTCAGGAAATTGTCGGATCAGCAGGCTGAAATCCTGCGTCGTATCGATGTTTTAGGCTTTGCATCGAGCGAGATAGAAGCGGTTGAGCGAAATGATGCCGGTGATCCAAACGACGGTTTGCCGATCGGCGCGCCGCTGCCGGCTTTCGCAATACCCGATATCAACGGGAAGATCGTCCAATTCGACCATCTTCTCGCACAAGGCAAGCCGCTGCTATTTCTTTTCGTGGGCGCGGCCTGCCAGCCGTGCGAGGCTCTAATGCCCGAAATCCATGAATGGGAAGGCGATCTACAGGATAAGCTGAAGATCGTCTTCATAAGCAGTGGCGACCGCAATAAGAATCTCGAAAAATTCGGGAACGAGCTGTCGAGAGTGGTACTGATCGAGAAAACGCGTGAATTTGCTCTTACGGTCAACGCGAAATGGACGCCAACGGCCTTGTTCGTCGGGTCTGACGGTAATATCGCAAGCCACATTGCTGCGGGCGACGTCGCTATCCGCCGACTTATCGAAAAGATCAAGGACGAGGATCTCAATAAGGAATTCGTTCACTTTTTGGGGTTGAACGGTTTCGGCAAACCCAGGATCGGGCAGCGAATTCCGTCGTTCTCGATGACAGATATCAAAGGAAAGGAGATTCGGGACGAACATTTTGAAGGCCGGAAGACGCTCGTTGCCTTTTCGAGCCTTACGTGTCCCCACTGCGTCGTATTGATGAACCAGATACGGGATTGGGAGAAAACAAAACGCCCGGCGAATCCGAATTTTGTTATTTTTTCCGACGGCGAGGCAGCCGAGTATGAAAAGCTCGGCCTCGATTCGCCGGTCCTTCTGGAAAAGGATTATACGGTCGCCAAAAAATTCGGAATGCTCGGATTACCGTCCGCCGTTTTGATTAACGAAGACGGCATAATTGTTACAGAAGCGGCAATCGGGCCTACAAATATCTGGGCTTTGATCGGAGAACGAAGATAGCTGGAAAAAATCAAAGAAATTTAAATTCTTTTGCAGCCTCGCCCCTTGCATTCTATCGGAATTAATGGAAAGAGCTATCGATTGGAAAGTCATTGCCCGCGACGGGGAAGCCAGAACAGGTATATTGAAGACGAGGCGTTCAGAAATTGAAACGCCTGTTTTTATGCCAGTCGGAACGCAGGGGACGCTTAAAGGGGTACGATTCGAGTGGCTCGAGTCTGAGCTCGACGCACGCATAATTCTTGCAAATACTTATCATTTGTTTTTGCGTCCCGGAGTCGAAGTAATTCGCAAACTGGGCGGGCTGCATAAATTCTCGACATGGAACCGGTCTTTCCTTACCGATTCCGGCGGCTTTCAGGTTTTTTCATTGACCGATCTCAGAAAACTCACGGAAGATGGGGTCGAATTTCGTTCGCACATAGACGGGAGTAAAAGATTTTTATCGCCCGAAGTTTCGATGGACGTACAGGCGGCGCTTGGATCGGAGATTGTGATGGCTTTCGATGAATGTCCGCCGGGAGACACAGGGGTTGAAGCGACACGTAAAAGTCTACAGCTGACCGCAAGATGGGCTCTGCGCTCAAAAGATCGATTTGATAAATTGCAGGAAGACCGTGTCGATTCGGGATTGGTGACAGAGTCTGCCGATTTGAAATCTGAGATTTCTGATTTGACGTTAGTGAATACGCCCGAGCCGAATTCGTATTCTAACCAGATCGCATCCGGGGCTTACATCAACGGAAGGCAAGCTCTTTTCGGCATAATTCAAGGTGCGGGACATTTTGATTTAAGGAAAGAGAGTCTCGAAAAAACGGTAGATATCGGTTTCGAAGGCTATGCGATCGGCGGCCTCAGCGTGGGCGAAGAAAAAAGTGTAATGTACGATGTCGTTGAATTTCTCGCGCCTCAGATGCCGGCCGATTCGCCCAGATATTTAATGGGGGTCGGAACACCCGAAGATCTGGTTGAAGCGGTCGGCCGAGGCGTGGACATGTTCGACTGCGTGATACCGACTCGGAACGGCCGTACCGGCGGAGCTTTTACATCGCGTGGAAAAATTAATATCAGGAACGCCAAATATGCGTCTGATAACGAAAACCTTGACCCCGAATGCGTGTGCTCGGTTTGCCGAAGGTATTCAAGGGGCTATCTGCGACATCTGTACCAGGCCGGGGAAATGAACGCCGCGATCATGATCTCGCACCATAATCTCGCTTTCTTCCTTGACACCATGCGTCGAGTTAGGCAATCTATCAAATCTGGCCAATTCGCTTCCTTCCGACGCGAATTTCTAAGCAAATTGCGGGAGAATGAAGACGCCGCGATTTGATATACTTCACGCAAACGTATATTATTAAGTTTTGTTTTCTTCACTAGAAAAATGATTGTATATCTGCTATTTTTTCAGGACGCCGGTGGAGGCGGTCTAGTCGGAACTCTTTTGCCGTTTTTGCCTTTCGTATTTATCTTTGGAATATTTTATTTCCTCGTGATACTTCCCCAGAAGAAACAGAAACAGCAGCTTCAGGAAATGGTTACGCAGTTGAAGATCAATGACGAAGTTGTCACAAACGGAGGCATCATTGGAAAGATAAAGGAAGTAAAAGATACAAGCTTTATCATCCAAAGTGCGGAGAAATCTTTTCTCGAAGTCGGCAAAAGTGCCGTAGTCGGAAAAAAAGCGGATTGAAAAATTTAGCCGTCGAAGACACACGGTTCTCAGAGAAGCAAAATCTCTGTGATCTCGGCGGCAAGAATAGTAATGAAAAATAATAGCCTGGTAATAAGAACAGCGATCATTATCCTGGTAACACTCGTGGGCATCTACCTGGTTGTCGGCCCACGCAGATCTCCGCATAAAGGTGATTTTACATGGCAGGGAATTAAAGCCAACCTCGCCGAAAACATCAACCTCGGCCTCGATCTCAGGGGCGGTTCCCACCTTGTAATGCGGGTAAAGACCGACGATTATCTGAAAAAACTGACCGAAAATAACGCTCAGGCTGCCCTCACCGCCGCTCAGGATGCGAAACTGCCGGTCGGCGGAAATCAGATAACGGCCGCAAACGGCACCTATGCTATTTCTCTGGAATTGACCGACCCGGCCCAGGCTCAAGCCGTGATCGACGAGGTAAAAAAGAAAGTCGATCTCGTGAATTGGACGGAAAGCCTGAATGGAAATACGATAACCTGGAATTTGCCGTCCAATATACAAACGGTTCTCAAAAATCAGGCGGTCGAACAGGCTCTCAAGATTATTGAAAGCCGGATTAATGCATTCGGCGTGAAGGAACCGACTTTGCAGCGGCACGGCGCCGAGTCTTCCGGGCAGATTCTTCTTCAAATGCCCGGCGTGGATGACCCCGAGCGTGTAAAAAGCCTAATCGGTGCGGAATCGAACCTGGCTTTGATGAAGATCGTCAGTCCGCCAAACCCGGCTCCCGTTCAAATTTATCCGACCGATGAAGCGGCTAAGGAGTCTCTTGGCGGCACGGTTCCGCCGAATCGCCGCATTATGGTTTATACGGATCGCGATGAAACCGCCAAGCCCACAACACCGACCCCGCCGGCCGAGCCGGAAAGGTATGTCGTCGTTGAATATCCTGCGGTTGTGGATGGAAGCGAGCTTCGTGATGCAAACGCCGTTTCACGTACCGGAAATGACAGCGATTACCAAATTTCATTTTCGTTTAAACCGGGCGGAGCTCAGAAATTCGGCGACTGGACCGGTAAAAACATTAATAATTACATGGCCGTTGTTCTGAATGGCGAGGTAAAATCCGCCGCTTACATTAAGTCCCAAATATTCGATCAGGGTGAAATTTCGGGCCGTTTCTCGAAAGGGACCGCCGATGATCTGGCCTTGACGCTTCGTTCGGGGGCTCTTCCCGCCCAGATCGAATATCAGGAAGAAAGGACGGTCGGGCCGAGCCTTGGTGCCGATTCGATTCGTTCGGGTGTGACCGCTTCCCTCGCAGGGTTGATATTTATTGTATTTTTCATGCTGATCTATTATCGGGGCTCCGGAATCAACGCGGTAATTGCTTTGGTGCTGAATCTTCTGTTGACTCTTGCAGCTCTTATTATGGTCGATTCGACCTTAACACTGCCCGGAATAGCCGGTTTGATTCTTGGAATCGGCATGGCGGTCGACTCGAACGTACTTATTTTTGAGCGAATGCGGGAAGAACTGAGAGCCGGGCAAGACGTCGCGAAGGCTGTAACGATCGGTTTCGACCGGGCTTTCATCACCATTATAGATACGCATGTGACGACAATCCTTTCCGCGATCATTCTTTACCTATACGGCTCCGGCCCGATTCGCGGTTTCGCCGTCACCCTGATCCTCGGATTGTTGATAAATCTATTCTCGGCGGTTTTTGTTTCGAGAACGATTTTTATGTGGCTGCTGCAACGCAACCCGCAAATGAAGAAATTAAGTATCTAAAGAATGAGTTCCGTTTTCAAGGTTCAAAGGTTCCAAGCTTGAGGCTTCATACCTTGAACTCGGAAACCTGAACTTTTGAAAAGAAATGTTTCAATTTTTTACCAATATTAAAGTCGATTGGATGGGATGGCGGAAGACTCTTATTGCGATATCCATCCTTGTTCTGTTTGCAGGTTTGATCTCGGCTATCGGACGTCAATTGACGCCTGGCGGAACTGATGCGTTCAATCTGGGCGTCGATTTTCAGGGCGGAACAGTAATAACGGCGAAGTTTAAACAGAAGCCCTCCATCGACGATTTACGGGCGGCCTTAAATGGCGTGGGCATAAATGAGCCGATTATCCAGGATTCGACCGATAAGCAGGATGAGGTGTTGATAAAGGTACCGCTTTTTCAGGATGTTGAGGTCCAGGACGCGCCAGTCCAGGCGGGAACGGAGGCGACCGCAGCCGAAACAACCCGTAACACTCAAGTTGACAGGGGAAGGACCACGGTCAAGAAGGCTCTCGATACGTTTGGCAGCGAAGCCGAGGCGACCCAAAGTCTTCAGGCAGACGAAAATGCGGCATATAAGATCGTCGGAACCGACTCGGTAGGACCGGTCGCGGGGGCGCAGCTTCGCACGCAGGCGATTCAAGCGACCCTTCTGGGGATGGTTGGAATTCTATTATTTATTGCCTTTCGATACGATTGGACTTACGCGGCGGGTGCGGTGATTGCGGTATTTCACGATGTCCTGGTAACACTCGCATTCTTTTCGGTGTTTCAGTGGGAAATAAGTCTCACGGTGCTCGCTGCGTTACTGACGCTCGTCGGTTTTTCGGTTAACGACTCTATCGTGATCTTCGATCGCATTCGTGAAAACCTGTCGCTGAACCGTGATAAATCGCTGTATGATTTGACGAATGATTCGATAAATCAAACGATGTCGCGCACGATCGTGACTAATGGTCTCGTATTTCTCTCGGTTTTGGCACTCGTATTATTTGGGGGAGAAGTGCTTCGCGGATTTTCGCTGGCTCTATTTGTCGGCTCCATCACCGGAACGTACTCGACGATCGCTATCGCCAGCCCAATCGCTATTTGGTGGCAGAGTAAGCTGGGAGCGGCGAAAATAAAGGAGACCCCGATTCAGCAGTCGGGTCAAAAAATGGCGTCTGCTTCCCGCCGCTCGGTTACACGAAGGCCTGTTACACGATAAGGCCCTGCGGTTTTCCGTCAACAAATACAAGTGTTTTTTCGAATCTAACTTTTTATGCGTCAGTGTTTCAAAAAAAATTGTGAGATCGAAGCTTAAATAAAGTTTATTCTTGACTTTCGGAAACTAAAAACTTAGACTTCTGTACGTTGCTGGTCAATTAAATATTTTGTGTCTGCTTTTTTCCGTTATATTTCTTTATAGGAGAATAGAAACGGAATTGTAAGGCTTTTTGTATACTTGCCGGCTAAGAACCATTTTGTCCCCGCATAAATGTTCAAGAGTTCAACAAACGTACGGAAAGTCAGACTTTCAAGTTGAGATCATCATTAGCTTGCAGGCATCGATGACAACTTGAAATATGGTTTTTATCATCAAAAGTTCAGTAAGATTCGTACCCCTGACCTAGTTTTGGCACCGGAAAAGAAGGGAGGACAGTAGGATGTTAGATCAATTAGTTGAATCAAAAAGCAACTCTCAGGAGAATACCCGGCGGAGCAGTTTTCTTTTGACAACCTTCGTCATAATGGCGACGATTCTGATGAGTGCGTGGCTTTACAGCCTCTTTGCAAAGGATTACGGAATGGGAGGCGACGAGCTTTCGCTTGAAACGCTGGTGGCCCCGCCTGTTATCGAAGAGGCGCCCGAGCCTGAACCTGAGAAACCGCCCGAAGAAAAGCAGAAGGATCCAAACGTCGACGTACGTAAAGAGATCATTCAGGCAACTTTCGAATCTCCGAAAGAACCACCAAAGATCAGCATAGTCAGACAAACGATTCCGCCGAGAGACCCGAATAAATATACGGTTAAAGGCGATATGAATTTCAGTGCCCAAAACGCACCGCCCGCTGACTATAGAGGCCCGGTTAATACAGGCGGCACGGGCAGCAACAGTGGATTACCGGGAGGCGGCGGAACCAGTGATACCGGCGGCGGAGCCCCGCCACCGCCACCGCCACCAGCCCCTAAACCGAAACCCGTTCCGAAGCAAATTTCAGGCGGCGTTCTGAACGGTAAAGCTACGAGCTTGCCGAAACCGCCATATCCGGCAGCCGCTCGAGCGGTGCGTGCAAGCGGTGCGGTAAGCGTACAAGTTCTGATAAGCGAATCCGGCAGCGTCATTTCGGCCAGCGCCGTTAGCGGCCATCCGCTCCTTCGCTCAGCTGCGGTAGCGGCTGCCCGCGGAGCCAAATTCAGTCCTACGCAGCTTTCAGGACAGCCCGTAAAGGTTTCCGGCGTTATTACTTATAATTTCGTTCCATAGGAACGCAAACATACTGAGAAACGGCTCGTACGGGTCGTTTCTCAGGTTTTAAGACTTAAGATAAGATAGTGCAATCGTAAATTCTTTTGGTTTCTTTGGAGGAAAAATCATGACATTTTTTGCTAGTTTGTTCGGCTCTTTTTTGATGCTTGCGGCTGAAAATAAGATTTCTTTCGGCATATACGACATCGCGTCCAGCCTGACGATTCCGGGATGGATCGTTATCGCGACTCTGCTTATTCAGTCCGTCTATATGATTGCTGTCGGAATCGAGCGATGGCTTACCTATAACAAAGCCAAGCAGCAGTCTCGCCAGTATGCTCCGAAGGTTGCAATGGCTTTGAAAAACAGCAACATCGACGAAGCTATCAATATCAGCGACAAGCATAAGGATTCGCACCTTGCGATGGTCGTATCGTCGGGCTTGAAGGAATTTGCCGCTCACCAGGGAAACACCGAGATATCGGCTGACGAAATGGAAGCGTCGAAGAGGGCTCTTGATCGCGCTATCGCTGTCAAGACCGCTGAGTTGAAACGCGGTTTGGCGGGACTTGCAACCGTCGGATCGACCGCTCCGTTCGTTGGTTTGTTCGGAACTGTTGTGGGCATCATTGGAGCGTTCGTCGCTTTGGCACAGGCTGAGAACGCCGGTATCGGTGCCGTGGGTGCAGCTATTGCCGAAGCATTGGTAGCAACTGCTTTTGGTATCGCCGTAGCCGTTCCTGCAGTTTGGCTGTTCAACTACTTTACAAACAAAGTTACGAGTTTTGGCGTCGAAATGGAAAACTCGGCATCCGAGCTGGTCGATTATTTCATCAAACAGCGTACGAAGGCTTTAAGAGGTTAACCGCCTTACCTTTTAGTTTTATTTATAAGGGAGAAAGTTGTCATGGGAGCAAAAATCGGGGGAACCGATGAATACAATTCGGAGATCAATGTGACTCCGATGGTGGACGTAATGCTGGTGCTGCTGATCATCTTTATGATCGTTACGCCGCTCCTGCAATCGGGCGTCACGGTCAATCTTCCAAAGGACCTGAATACGCCGGAACAGGACTTGGATATCACCAAGGATACATCGGTCGTAATCTCGATTCCCGATAATAATAATTTTTATATCGGGAAGGACCCGTTTCCGATCACATCATTGGGCGAAAAGATACAAAGCATGATGAAGGACAAGGCGCCGGATAAGCGCATCGTCTATATCAAAAGCGGTGTCGAGGTGGATTACGGAACAGTTGTGGAAGCAATCGATGTGATACGTAAGCAGGACATAGATAAGATCGGTTTGGTTGCGGACAAGAAAAAAGGTGGAGAGCCTCCCGCCTCATAAGCGGTCGATTCCAGGACCTTTAGATTAGGAGTATTTGAATTATGGCAATGTCATCAGGCGGTTCCTCGCAAGGGGCTGTACCGCACATCAACGTAACGCCTTTGATTGATGTCTTATTAGTGTTGTTGATCATCTTTATGGTTCTTTC
>Ga0136617_10000300_pt1 | contig 40108 bp, 37 predicted proteins | sample AntDrymUQ3222106_2_FD_129672 | JGI IMG/M metagenome (GOLD analysis project Ga0136617, IMG submission 129672) | Polar desert sand microbial communities from Dry Valleys, Antarctica - metaG UQ322 (21.06) | ecosystem: Environmental > Terrestrial > Soil > Desert | place: Antarctica: Dry Valley... | reverse complement strand
GGTCGATGACGTCGAAGACGTTGGCCCCGTACTGGTCGCAGTCCATCATCAGCAGGTTGGGCAGCGCGAACTGGGTGTAGCGGATGATGTTCGTCCAGATCTTCGCCAGCTCGGCCTGCACGGGCGTCGTCTGCACGATCCTCGTCCCGAAGACCTCGAACAGGCTGCCGACGACCTCGCCGGAGCGCTCGCCGACGCCGCCGACGATGCACGGCAGCGTCGCGATCTCCTCGAGGAAGTGCCCGGCGGCGATGCGCTCGGGGCAGTGGGCGACGAAGACGTCCTCGCCGATCGTGTAGCCGCGGTGCTTGGCGAGGTAGCCCGCGACGAAGTCGGTCGTGCCCGGGGCGATCGTGGAGCGCAGCGTCAGCGCGTGGCCGGGCCGCAGCAGCGGGATCAGGTCGTCCAGCGCCGAGCGGATGCCGCGCATGTCGATCTCGATGTGCGAGAACGACGGCGTGCCGAGCGTGATCACGATCTGATCGGCTGCGGCCGCATCGGCGACGCGGTCAGACAGCTGCAGGCGCCTGGTCGGATGCAGTCGCTCGAGCAGCTCGTCGGTGCCGGTCTCCTGGAAGGGCATGCGTCCCTCGCGCACGGCTTCGAGGCGCCCGGGGTCGTTGTCGATTCCCATCACCGTCAGCCCGCGATCGGCGAACGACAGGGCGAGCGGCAGACCGACTCGGCCTAGACCGATGACCGAGACGTCGGCTGGCATTTCATAAAGACTATTGGCTGGTGAAGCCGCTGAGGCTGTGGCGCAGCCACTGGCCTGCGAAACCCGTCACGAACCGCGGGTTGTAGCGGGCGTAGCGACGCCAGAGCCGGCGCGGCTCGTGGGCCAGGCGATAGGTCCATTCCAGGCCGCTCGTCTGCATCCAGGGCGGCGCCTGCGGCACCAATCCGGCATGGAAGTCGAACGCGGCGCCGACGCCGGCGAGGATCGGGGCGTCCAGCCGATCGCGCATGACCGCCATCCACTTCTCCTGCTTGGGCTGGCCGGTGCCGACCCACACGATGTCGGCGCGCGACGCGTTGATCTCCGCGGCGATCGCGTCGCGCTCCGCTTCGGTCTCGGGCCGGAACGGGGGCGAATACCCACCGGCGATCACCAGACCGGGATAGCGCTGGCGCAGGTTGAGGACGAGCTGCACGAGGGCGCCCTGGTTGCGGCCGCCGTAGAGGAACATGCGCACGCCCGTCTGGGCGGCGCGCTCGCAGTAGCGGGCCATCAGCTCCGGGCCGTAGATGCGCGAAGCGTCCGCATGGCCCAGGGCGCGCAGCGCCCACACGAGCGGCTGCCCGTCAGGCACGGTGACCATCTCGCGCACGGCGTCGCGGGTTTCCGCGTCGTCCTGCGCGACCATGACGAGGTGCACCGCGGCGGCGCTGAGCGACACCTTCTGCCGGGAGGCGATGACCTCGTCCATCCAGTTCATCGTGCTGTCGTAGTCCCCGATCGCGAGCGGGATGCCGAGGATCGAGGCGCGCTCCAGCGGGCGCAGCCACCGCGGATCGGGCTCCGGGAACGGCCGCTCGGCGATGGCTCGCTCGGGCGCCTGGTATGGCACGGGAATTTCCGAGTCGGGTTGGCTGAGAGGCATGGTGGAGGGGCGGGGGGTGGGATCGCCGGATGATTCGGTGCCGAGGTACCGGCTGAGGGTACGAACGAGAACGCGTGGGGAACGAAAAGGTTGCGTTCTTGCATGGCCCGTTCATCCGCCCCTACCCGGTCGCGGTTCGCGAAAACGGGCGGGACGGTCTCCTTGTCATCGGCTCAAGCGTTCGCTGAGCGCTGCCGATGGTCTCGTATGCCGCATCTGCGCCGCTTCAACGCGCTGCCGCCATCGCCGTCCGCATGGCGATGGCACGCGGGCCGTTCGGCATCGTCGGCGCGCTTGACCACTTCACCGACGCCGCGATCCCGATCGACGCGCTCGCCCGGGGAACGTGGGCGGCGTTGTCGCCACCCCGGGGCCGATGGGCGACTTCTCGCTGTTTCTGCGCGCGCCGTTCATCCGGGGGCGCGCTGCGTGGGAGCGATCATCGCCGCGGCCGGATCCTGTCCGCGCGCTGCCGGCGCCACTAGACTCGCCGCCCATGACTGTCGGAATCGTCGGCTTGGGCTACGTCGGCCTGCCGCTCGCGGTCGCCTTCGCCGAGGAGGGCCATCAGATCGTCGCGCTCGACGTCGACCCGCGCAAGATCAGCGCGCTGCGCGCCGGCGAGTCGTACATCGAGGACGTCGCCGGCGACCGCCTGAACGCCGTCGCCGGACGCATGGAGGCCACGACGCGGCCCGCGGCACTCGCGTCCTGCGACGCGGTGCTGATCTGCGTGCCGACGCCGCTGACGATCAACCGCGAGCCGGATCTGGGCCCGCTCGTCTCGGCGGCGCGCACGCTGGCGACGGTTCTGCAGGCCGGGCAGCTCGTCGTGCTGGAGTCCACGACCTATCCTGGCACGACGCGCGAGCGGCTCGTGCCGCTGCTGGAGGAGTCGGGCCTCGTGGCGGGCGCGGACTTCAACGTCGCCTTCTCGCCCGAGCGCGTCGATCCGGGCCGCACGGACTTCACGATGCGCACGACGCCGAAGGTCGTCGGCGGGCTGACCGCGGCCTGCGGCGACCGCGCCGAGCTGCTCTACGCCGAGGTCTGCGACACGGTGGTGCGTGTGTCGACGCCGGAGGTCGCCGAGCTGGCCAAGCTGCTGGAGAACATCTTCCGCTCGGTGAACATCGCGCTCGTCAACGAGTTGGCGATGCTCTGCGACCGGATGCAGATCGACATCTGGGAGGTCGTCGAGGCGGCGGCGACGAAGCCCTACGGCTTCATGCGCTTCGACCCCGGCCCCGGCATGGGCGGCCACTGCCTGCCCGTCGACCCGTTCTACCTGTCCTGGCGCGCGCGCGAGTTCGACATGTCGACGGAGTTCATCGAGCTGGCAGGCAAGATCAACCAGCAGATGCCCTACCACTGCGTGGCCAAGGTCGAGCGCCTGCTCAACGATGCCGCCAAGGCCGTGAACGGCGCGAGGATCGCGGTGCTCGGCGTGAGCTACAAGCCCGGGGTCGGCGACACGCGCGAATCGCCAGCGCTGAAGATCCTCGCCCTGCTCGGTGGCCTCGGCGCGCAGCTGAGCTACCACGACCCCCACGTGCCGGTCCTGCCCGAGCATGGACTGCGCAGCGAGCCGCTGGAGGAGGCGCTCGACGACGCCGATCTCGTCCTGATCGTCACCGCGCATCCCGGCGTCGACCACGAGGCCGCCGTGCGGAGCGCGCCGCTGGCGCTGGACCTGCGCGGCGTGACGCGATCGGCCGGCGCCGGGCGTGCCGTCCTGCTGTAGCGAGGCGACGCGATGCAGCACACCACCGGTCGGCCGCCCTGCGGCGGCGCCCAAGCATGACCGCTGCACTGCGGGTCGGCGTCGTCGGCCTCGGCTATTGGGGGCCGAACCTCGCCCGCAACTTCGGCGGCCTGGACGGCGTCGAGCTGGCCTGGTGCTGCGACGCGCGCGCCGAGCGGCGCGAGCGCTTCTCGTCGGTGTTTCGCCAAGCGCGCTTCACGGCCGACCTCGACGACCTGCTGGGCGACGAGGCGCTCGACGCGGTCGTCATCGCCACGCCGGTGCCGACCCACGCCGAGCTTGCCGTGCGCGTGCTGCGGGCCGGCAAGCACTGCTTTGTCGAGAAGCCGCTGGCGCAGTCGGTCGCCGACGCCGAGCAGGCGGTGCATGCCGCGCGCGAAGCCGATCGCATCCTCATGGTCGGCCACCTGCTGGAGTACCACCCCGGCGTGCGCAAGCTCCACGAGATCGCCGCAGCCGGCGAGCTGGGCGAGATCCACTACATCTACTCCAACCGCCTGAACCTCGGCCAGCTGCGCGCCGACGAGAACGCGCTCTGGAGCCTCGGCGCGCACGACATCTCCGTGATCCTCTACCTCGCCGGCGGCGAGGAGCCCGACGAGGTCGCGGCGCACGGCGAGTCGTACATGCGCGAAGGCGTCGAGGACGTCGTCTTCGCCTTCCTGCGCTTCCCCTCGGGCGTCGCCGCCCATCTGCATCTCTCGTGGCTGGATCCGCACAAGGAGCGCCGCTTCACGGTCGTCGGCGCCAAGCGGATGGCGACGTTCGACGACATGGAGATGGAGCGCAAGGTCACCGTCTACGACAAGGGCTTTGACCAGGCGGCCGCGTCCTACGGCGAGTACATCACGCGCTCGGGCGACGTCCACAGCCCGCGCATCGACAACAGCGAGCCGCTGCGGCTGGAATGCGAGCACTTCGCCGCCTGCGTGCGCGACGGCGTCACGCCGCGCTCGGACGGTGCCAGCGGCCTGCGCGTCGTGCGCGTCCTCGAGCGCCTCCAGCAGGAGCTCGACCGCTCGCGCCGGCCAGGCTGACGGTGCAGCCGCGGGTCGATGTGGGTTGCTCCGGCCGCCGCCCCGGCCTCGTCGTCCTGGCGGCGCTGATCCTCGCCGTGGCCGCCGGCCCGTCCGCCGCGCAGGCGCGCACGCCGCCGTCGCTCTCGCTGTCGCTGCCGGCGTCGGCCCCGAGCGGCGCCCGCCTCACGGCCGTCGGCACGGCCAGGCGGGCGCCGCGGCAGGCGCGGGTCGTGCTGCAGCGCCGCAAGGCCGGCCGCTGGGCCACGCTGGGCCGTTCCCGGCTCACGCGGGGCCGGTTCAGGATCCAGTTCAACACGCCGGCGAGCAGCACGGCGCTGACGCTGACCATGCGGGCCGTCCTGGTCCGGGGCGGGCGCCAGCTCAAGCGGTCGGCCAGCCGCCGCATCGCCATCCGCGCCCCGCCGCGGATCGGGCGCCCGGTCGAGTCGGCGCCCGTCGTGGCGCCCCTGCCCGCGCGTGCGGCGCTCGCCGACATCGCAGTGACCGCCCCGCCCATCCTGCTGACGCCGGGCAGCACCGCCACGGTGGCCACGCCGGCGCCGCTGACGAGCATCACCGCGGCGGAGCCCTCGACGGCGCAGGCGCCGGCCGGAGTGTCGCTGCACGCCGCCGCGGGGCAGCTCGTCGTGACGACGTCGCTGCAGGCGGCCCTCGGCGGGACGACGGCGACGATCTCGGGCACCGGCTGCACCGCGACCGAATGCGGCCGGCACGTCGTCATGCGGGTTCCCGTGACGGTGCTCCCCACGTTCGCGCCGATGACCTGGTCAGACGAGTTCGGCGGCAGCGAGATCGATCTCACGCGCTGGAGCTACCGAGCGACCGGGCCGCGCGGCGACGCCACCGTCACGCCGGAGGCGGTCTCGGTCGGCGACGGCGCCCTGACGATCAAGACCTTCACCGAGGAGGACGAGCACTACGTCGGGATGATCAGCTCCTATCCGCCCGGCGCGTCGGGCGGCTTCGAGCAGACCTACGGCTACTTCGAGGCGCGGCTGAAGTTCACCAACGCCCCCGGTCAGTGGTCGGCGTTCTGGCTGCACTCCCCGACGTTCGGCAGCCCGCTCGGCGATCCGGCGACGGCCGGCGTCGAGATGGACGTCGCCGAGCATCGCACGCGCTGCGTGGCGGCGCCGGCGCCGACGCCGCCGCAGACGTGCTCGCCGGGCAACGACATCACCGACCGCATCCAGCAGGCGCTGATCTGGGACGGCTACGGCACGAGCTCGAAGTCGGCGGTGCGGCTGAGCGACTCGCTGCCCGGCCTGGGCAACGCCAGCTGGCACACCTGGGCGCTGCGTTGGACCCCCACCGACGTCACGTTCTACTACGACGGCGTGCCCACCTGGTCGAGCACCGCGGCGATCTCGCGCCGCGACCAGTACCTGATCCTGAGCTCGGAGGTCGCCGCGTCCTTCGCCGGTCCGGCGCCGGCCGGCGGGTACGGCTCGCGGACGCAGACCACGACCGACATGCAGGTCGACTACGTCCGCGTCTGGACGCTGGGCTGACGGGCGCCCAGGACGGCGCGCACGGCCGCCACGACGTCGTCGGCCTGCGTGGCGCTGAGCACCGGGCTCATCGGCAGCGCGAGGTGCGTGCGCGCCAGCTCGTCGGTCACAGGCAGCTGCACGCCCGGCGCGAAGGCCGCCATCGCCGGCTGGCGGTGGAGCGGCGTGCGGTAGTAGGCCTTGCAGCCGATCCCGTGCGTGGGCAGGCTCGCGGCCAGCTCGTCGGCGCGCTCTGAGCGCACGACGTACAGGTGCCAGGCCGGCTCGCTGCCCACCGCAGCGACCGGCAGCGTCACGAGCCCGCCGAGTCCCGCCCGCTCGTGGTGGCCCGCCGCGGCGCGGCGGCCGTCGGCCCATGCATCGAGGTGGGGCAGTTGCACGCGCAGGATCGCCGCCTGCAGCTCGTCCAAGCGCGAGTTGTAGCCGATGTGCTCGTAGGTGACCTTGTCGTGCGAGCCGTGGAAACGCAGCATCCGCGCGAACCCGGCGAGGTCGTCGTCGTCGGTCGTGATCGCACCGCCGTCGCCGAAGCAGGCGAGGTTCTTGGAGGGAAAGAAGCTCCACGTGGCGGCGCGCCCCAGCGCCCCCGGGCGGCCGTCGGCCGAGCGCGTACCCGCTGCCTGCGCGGCGTCCTCGAGCACCGGCACGCCGAGCGCCTCGATCTCGGCCACCGGCGCGAGGTTGCCGAACAGGTGCACGGCGACGACGGCCTTCGTCGCGGGCGTGAGCGCGGCCGCGACCGTCTCGGCGCTGATGCAGGACGTGTCGCCGTCGACATCGCAGAAGACCGGCCGCGCCCCGGTTGCGGGGACTGCCTCGGCGGTCGCGTAGAAGGTGAACGACGGCACGATCACCTCGTCGCCCGGCCCGACGCCCATCGCCCGCAGCGCGATCGTCAGGGCGTCCGTGCCGTTGGCGACGCCGACGGCGTGGCGGGCGCCGCAGTAGGCCGCGAACTCCTGCTCGAACGCCGCGACCTCGGGGCCGAGGATGAAGCGCCCGGACTCGACCACCGCGGCAATCGCGTCCGCGAGCTGTGTCCGCAGCGGGCGCAGCGGAGTGTCGGTGTCAAAGAGCGCGACGGCCATGCGTGCAGCGTATGTGGCCGGCCGGGCGCAGCCCTGCGTCGCCCCCGGTGGCGGCGGCGGGCGCGCCCGGTGCGCCGCTAGCATTGGCGCGATGGCGCGGGCGCTCATCACCGGGATCACCGGGCAGGACGGCTCGTTCCTGGCCGAGCAGCTGCTCGACAAGGGCTATGAGGTACACGGCCTCGTGCGCCGCTCCTCCTCGTTCAACACCGAGCGGATCGACCACCTCTACCGCGACCCGCACGAGGAGCAGGTTCACCTGTACCTGCACCACGCCGACCTGTCGGACTCCTCGCGCCTGGTCCGCGTGCTCTACGAGGTGCAGCCCGACGAGGTCTACCACCTCGGAGCGCAGTCGCACGTGCGCGTGTCGTTCGACGTCCCCGAGTACACCGGCGACGTCACCGGCATGGGCACGGTCCGGCTGCTGGAGGCGATTCGCGACGCTCGCGTGGCGCCGCGCTTCTACCAGGCCTCCTCGAGCGAGATGTTCGGTGCCTCGCCGCCGCCGCAGGACGAGAGCACGCCATTTCACCCCCGCAGCCCGTACGCCGTCGCGAAGGTGAGCGCCTTCTGGATCACCGTCAACTACCGCGAGTCCTACGGCATGCACGCCTCCAACGGCATCCTCTTCAACCACGAGAGCGAGCGCCGCGGCGAGACGTTCGTGACGCGCAAGATCACGCGTGCGCTGGCGGCGATCCACCTCGGGCTGCAGGACAAGCTCTTTCTCGGCAACCTCGACGCCAAGCGCGACTGGGGCTACGCGCCGGACTTCACCGACGCGATGTGGCGGATGCTGCAGCAGGACGAGCCCGACGACTACGTCATCGCGACCGGCGAGATGCACTCGGTGCGCGACTTCCTCGACGAGGCGGCGTCTCACATCGCGATGGACTGGGAGCGCCATGTCGAGATCGACCCCAAGTACTACCGCCCGGCCGAGGTCGACGCGCTGCGCGGCGATCCGTCCAAGGCGCGCGAGAAGCTCGGCTGGGAGCCGAAGGTCACCTTCAAGGAGCTCGTGCGGATCATGATCGACGCCGACGTCAAGGCGATCGAGGACCAGCTCGCCGGGCGCGGGGTGCGGACGGGCGAGCGTGGCTGAGCCGTCGCGCACGTACTGGGACGGCCGCGCCGTCACCGTCACCGGCGGCGCCGGCTTTCTCGGCAGCGCCGTCGTGCGCGACCTCGACGCGCTCGGCGCCGACGTGCGCGTCGTGCGCTCGGCCGACTACGACCTGCGCGACGCTCCTGCGACGCGGGCGGCCGTCGACGGCGCCAACGTCGTCATCCACCTCGCGGCGAACGTCGGCGGGATCGGCTTCAACCGCGCCAATCCGGCGCCGCTGGTCTACGACAACCTCATGATGACGGCCAACATCTTCGAGCAGTGCCGCGACGCCGGCGTCGGCAAGCTCGTGTCGGCCTGCACGGTGTGCGCCTACCCGAAGTTCCTCGATGCGCCGTTCTCCGAGGACGACCTGTGGAACGGCTATCCGGAGGAATCGAACGCGCCCTACGGCCTGGCGAAGAAGATGATGCTCGTGCTGTCCGACGCCTACCGGCGCCAGTACGGCTTCGATTCCTGCGCGCCGATCGTCGCCAACCTCTACGGGCCCAACGACAACTTCGACCTCGAGAGCTCGCATGTGATCCCGGCGATGATCCGCAAGTTCGTCGAGGCCGTCGACCGCGGCGACACGACGGTGACGCTGTGGGGGACTGGCAACCCCTCGCGCGAGTTCCTCTACGTCGACGACGCCGCCCGCGGGCTGCTGCTGGCCGCCGAGCGCCTCGAGGTGTCCGATCCGGTGAACCTCGGCGTGGGGCGCGAGACGCGCATCGGCGACCTCGCGGAGCTGATCGCGCGGCTCGCCGGCTTTGAGGGCGAGCTCGCCTGGGACACGTCGCGGCCCGATGGTCAGCCGACGCGCTACCTCGACGTGACGCGCGCTCGCGAGCTCATGGGCTTCGAGGCGCGCGTCGATCTTGAGGACGGGCTGGCGCGGACGATCGAATCGTTTCGCGCACAGACGGCCGACGTGACCTGAGGTGTCTGCCCCCAGGGCCTTGATCACCGGGATCTCGGGCCAGGACGGCTCGTATCTCGCGGAGCTGCTGCTCGAGCACGGTTACGAGGTCTGGGGCATCGTGCGCGGGTCGCCGCAGGCGCACTACGAGAACCTCGCGGGCATCCGCGACCACATCCAGCTGCTGCAGGGCGACCTGCTCGACCAGATGACGCTGCTCGACGCGATGGGCCGCGCGGAGCCCGACGAGCTCTACAACCTGGCGGCGACGTCGTTCGTGCCGGCATCGTGGCGCCAGCCCGTGATGACGGCACAGTTCACCGCCACGGGCGTGACGTTCATGCTCGAGGCCGTCCGGATCGTCAACCCGCAGCTGCGCATCTACCAGGCCTCGACGTCGGAGATCTTCGGCGCCACGAGCGAGTCTCCGCAGACCGAGTCGACGCCGTTTCGGCCGCACAACCCCTACGGCGTCGCCAAGCTCTACGGCCACCTGATGGTCTCGACGTACCGCGAGCACTACGGCATGCACGCCTCCAGCGGGATCGTCTACAACCACGAGTCGCCGCGCCGGCCGGCGGAGTTCGTGACGCGCAAGGTCACGCGCACAGCGGCCGCGATCAAGCTGGAGCTGGCGGACGAGCTGCGCGTCGGCGATCTCGACGCGACGCGCGACTGGAGCTACGCGGCCGACGTCGTCGACGCGATGCGGCTCATGCTGCAGCAGCCCAAGGGTGACGACTACGTCGTCTGCAGCGGCGTCTCGCGCTCGGTGCGCGAGCTCGTCCACGCGGCGTTCGCGGCCGCGGAGGTCGACGACGTCGACCGCTACGTCGTCGTCGATCCGGAGTTCGTCCGACCGCCCGATCCGGTCGCGCTCGTCGGCGATCCGAGCAAGGCCCGCGACCAGCTCGGCTGGATGCCGCGGACGTCGTTCGAGCAGATGATCGAGATGATGGTCGAGCACGACCTGCGCGAGCTGAGCGCACTGCGCGACGGCGCCGCCGCCGACCGTTGAGCCTGCCGTCGATCACGATCGTCACGCCCGCGCTGAACTCCGAGCGCACGATCGCCGCGACGCTGCGCAGCGTGCGCCAGCAGGACTACGACGGTGAGCTCGAGCACGTGGTGGTCGACGGCGGCTCGACCGACAACACGCCGGAGATCGTGCGCGCCGCCGGGCTGCGCTTCGTGTCAGAGCCCGACCGCGGGCTGACGCACGCGCTGAACAAGGGCATCGCGATGGCGCGCGGCGAGGTTGTCGGCTCGCTGAACTCCGACGACGAGTACCTGCCGGGGGCGCTGCAGCGTGTCGGCGCGGCGTTCGCGGCGCATCCCGAGGTCGAGTGGATCACCGGCCGCTGCCCGATCGTCGACGAGCACGGGCAGGAGATCCGGCGCGGCGTGACACGGTACAAGGAGGCCTTCCTGCGCCGCCACACCTACGCGCGCCACCTGGTCCACAACTACATCTCCGCGCCCGCGACGTTCGCGCGCCGTAGCGCGCTGCAGGCCGTCGGCGGCTACGACGAGCGCTTTCGCTACTCCGCCGACTACGACATGTGGCTGAAGCTCGGCCGCCGCGGCGACCCGCTCGTGCTCGACGCGCCGCTGGCGACGTTTCGCATGGCGGGTGCGTCGCTGTCGCTGACCGGCTTTGAGGCGCAGTTCGCCGAGCACGTGGCCAACGCGCGCGAGCACGGTGCGGGGCATCCGGTCGCGGTCGCGCTGAACCGCGGGGCGAGCGGCGCGATCGTGCTCGCCTACCGGGCGATGGCGCGCCTGCGGGCGCGGACCGGGGCATGATCGTCCGCGGCAGGCTTGTACGGTGCTGCTGATGGCTTCAGCCGCCACACCGCTCACGCCGCGCGCAACCCCCGTTTCTGAGGAGATCCGCCGCGCGCCGCCGCTCGCCCACGGTGGCGGGACGGCGTACTTCGGCCTGGAGTGGGCGGCCCTGCGCTGGCTCGAGCAGTCGGTCACAGCCGAGATGACCACGCTGGAGACCGGCTGTGGCGCCAGCACGATCGTGTTCGCCGCCGCCGGCGCGCGGCACCTCACGATCTCGCCCGACGCGGGAGAACACGATCGCGTCCTGCGCTACTGCGCCGAGCAGGGGATCGCGACCGACGGGCTGCGCTTCATCGCCGAGCCGTCGGACGCCGCGCTGATGGGTCCCTGGGAGCCCGAGCCGCTGGACCTCGTGCTGATCGACGGCGCCCACGGCTTCCCCTTCCCCGCGCTGGACTGGTACCTGACCGCTGCGCATGTGCGCGTCGGCGGCCTCGTCGTGCTCGACGATGCCTACCTGCCGTCGGTCAACGTCGTCGTGCGCTTCCTGCGCGCCAGCACGTCATGGCGCCAGGAGAGCCCGATCGGGTATCGCACCGTCGCGTTTCGCAAGCTCTCGGCGGCGTTGTCCTACGACTGGGTCGGCAGCGCCTTCGACCAGCGCCCGCACTTCGACTACCTCCCGGCGCGCGACCGGCCGCTCGCGTACTTCCGCACGCTCGTCCTGGACCGCCACCCCCGGATCGCGAACGTCGCCCGACGGCTTCTCGGACGCTGATGGACCGCGCTGCGCACACACCCCTACGACGGCTGCGTCTGGCACGATGACGTCATCGTCGTGACGCAGATGCACGCGTGACCGCTCCCTCCGGCCTCCGCAAGAAGACTCGTTCGATCGCGCGCCATCTCGGCAGCGCCAGACTCGACAGTGGGCTCGTAGCTCTGAGGACGGCCACGATGTTCGCAACAGGTCGTTCCTGCCTGCCACCGGCGTTCGCGAAACGCGCCCATCTGCTGAGACTGCTCAACGAACGACGGCACACGGTGTTCGTGGAAGCCGGCACATATCTGGGAGATACCGTCGCGTTCTTCTCCAAGCACGCGAGCCAGATCGTTTCCGTTGAGCTCCACGATGAGCTGTGGCGGCGCGCCGCCGAGCGATTTGCGGACGTTCCCAATGTCGACATCCAACATGGCGATGCCCTCGAGCTGGTGCCGGCCATCGTTGCTCAGCTTGCGGCTCCGCCGTTGATATGGCTCGATGGCCACCACTCCGGTGAAGGCACCGCCGCGGGTCGGGAGAACGAACCCGCGGCCGCGATACTCCGGTCCCTCGGCGAGGTGTCTCCCGTGGGCACCACAGTGGTGATCGATGATCTTCGGCTCTTCGGCACTCCTCAGTACGCCCGGCTCGACGAGCTCGTACGATCCGCCACGTCGAGCTTCCCGGACGCACGTGTGCGCACGGGGCTAGATTCTCTGGTGATCGAGGCCTGACCGCGGAGATGTCGAGTGCGTCGCGAGCCCCTCCAGCGCGTCGGCCATGTGCTCCAGGCGGTACTGCTCGGCCGTCGCCCGTCCGTTCTCGCTCAGCCGCGCGCGCAGGCCAGCGTCCTCGCGCAGGCGCACCAGCGCCTCGGCGAGCGCGTGCGTGTCCCCGGGCGCCACGACCAGTCCGTTGACGCCGTCCCTGACCATCTCTGCCGCGCCGCCGGTGGCTGTCCCCACAACGACCGTGCCCGCTGCCATCGCCTCGAGGTAGACGAGGCCGAAGGCCTCCTCGATCCGGCCGGGCATCACGAAGACGTCCGCCTCGCGCATCAGCGCGGCCACGCGCTCGCGCTCGACAAGCCCCAGCGCCGTGACGCGCTCGCTGGAGACGGCATGCGGACCGGCCCCGGCCAGCGTCAGGTGGGCCCGCTCGACCTGCGCCATCGCGGCGACGGCCACGTCGGCGCCCTTCGTCGCGTCGGCGCGTCCAGCGAAGAGCACGCGTAGGTCGCGGTGGGCGAGCGAGGCTCGCGGTCCGCCGTCGCGACCTTCCAGGCGGATCCCGTTGGGCACGACATGCGCGTGCGCCGGACGAAAGCCAGCTTCGGCGTAGCGTTCCTGTAACCACTGGCTCGTGAAGGCACAGATGCCCTGCTCGGCGATCGGCGGCGGGTCCAGGCACAGGCGCCCCAGGCCGACGGCGCGGCACGCCGCGGAGCGCACGGCGCGGTAGGCGGCGACACGATCGGCGACCTGCCACGCACGCCACCACGACGGTGGGCCGGGGCGTTCGTAGACGACCCACAGGTCGCCCAGCATGTAGATCACCGGGATCCCGGTGGCGTGCAACAGCGTGAGCGTGCCCTTCGGGATCCCGCGCATGTGCCAGGCGATCGCCACGTCGACGCGGCGCTGCAGAGCCGCGCGGACGGCGCGGTCGCTCTGGAGCTGCGCGCGAATACCCGCGACGGGGCGGCGCCAGGCGGCCGGCACGTGCGCGAGCTCGGCGCGGACGCCGAACGCCAGCCCTTCGCCTCCGCCGGCCACGAGGACCTCGATGTCGTGCCCGCGCGCCGCCAGTTCGCCCATCGCATCGGCGCAGATGGCGCCGTAGCCGTAATGCAGCGGTGGGAGGAAGTTGGTGAGCCCGAGGATTCGCATCTACGGGCCGCGCACGCGCCCGGCCAGGAAGGCAGGAGCGACGAGCGCACGGAAGGCGTGATCGCGCCACGTGAAGGGCGGGCGCGGCAGCGGCTGGAGCCCGTCGTCGGGGTGCAGGCCGATCTCGCGCCCTGCCGTGAACGCGCGGCGCATCATGAAGCGCCACGTCGTGCGGTTGCGACCGATGTGATGGTGCACGACGGCGCCCGCCGCATACCAGCAGCGCCAGCCCGCGCGGGCGGCATCGACCGCGAGCTGGACCTCCTCGTGGGCAACCTCGACGCCCGGGCGGCGCCCCAGCGTTTCGTCGAACGGGCGATCTCCCACGCGGTCGCGGTCCAGCGCGTAGCTCGTGCCCATCACACGCGGCACGGGCTGCGGCTCGTCGCCGAGGTCGAACATGCTGATCCAGTCGCGGGCCGTGACGGAGTCGATCAAGGGCGGCGGGCGCCGGGGCCACGCCGGCAGGATTCGCGCCCCCACGATCGCGACCCGCGGCTGCTCGAAGCCCGCGCGCATCGCCTGCAGCCAGCCGGGCTCGGGGATCGCATCGGAGTCGAGGAACAGGACGTAGCGGGTCCCCGCGCGCTGCACGCACTCGTTGCGCGACTGCGAGACGCCGCGCGACTCACGCAGGCGCACGACCTCGATCTCCCCCACCGAGGCAGCGGCGTCGGCGACGGTCTCGGTGCGCGACATGTCGACGACGAGGATGGGGCGCTGCGTCTGCTCGGCGGCGGTGGCGAACACGCGGCGCAGCAGGGCGGGGTCGCCCTCGAACGTCGGGATCGCGACGGTGATATCCGCGCTCACGTCAGGGACGCGAGCGTCGTCAAAGGGGCAGATCGGTGGGAGCGGCGCGCACGGCGCGCATCATAGGCCGGGTCCTGCGCCATCCTGTCGAGCGATATGCCTTCCATCGCCGTGGTCATGCCGGCCTACAACGCCGCACAGTGGATCGACGAGACCCTCGCGTCGGTGCTCGCCCAGGTGCGCCCGGCCGACGAGCTCATCGTCGTCGACGACGGCTCGACCGACGACACCGCCGCGCGGGCGCGGGCGCACCGCGTCACGGTGCTGACGCAACCCAACAGCGGACCAGCGGCCGCCTACAACGCGGGGTTCGACGCGGCGCGGTCGGACTACGCGGCGATGTGCCCGGCCGACGACATCTGGCACCCGCACAAGCTCGAATGGCAGGCGCAGGCGCTCGCCCGGAACCCGAGCATCGATGTCCTCTTCGCCAAGGCGCGGTACTTCGGGCTGCACGAGGCCGATCATCCCCACCCCGAGCGGCCCGGGGTGCAGGAGCCGCGCGCGTTCCTGCGCGCGATGTACGCCGCCGACCTGATCCCCGCGCCGACCGCCGTCGTGCGCCTGGCGCTGCACCGCGAGCTCGGGCGCTTCGACGAGTCGCTGCCGTCGGAGGACTACGAGTTCTGGCTGCGGGCGCTGCGCGCCGGAGCGACGTTCGCCTACGACGAGCGCACGCTCGTCCAACTGCGCCAGCACGGCGGCAACGTGTCGTCGCGCGCGCTGGCGATCTGGGAGATGAACCACCTGATCCGCACGCGCTACGCACCCGATGTCGCCGACGCGGCGCTCACCCGCGAACTGCTGGCGCGCGACCTGCGCAAGATCGCGCGCTGCCGATTCGGCGCGGGTCACGCGAAGGCCGCGCGCGACGCCTACCGCGCGGCGCTCGCGAAGCGCGCGAGCGCCGAGGCGGCCGTCGGCGCCGGCGTGTTGTCGGTGCCGGGCCTGGGCGACAGGCTCGTCGCCCTCAACACGCGGCGCAAGGCGCGGGCGTGAAGATCCTGTGGATCGCGACCGCGCACGAATACGGCGACCCGCAACTCGGGCCCTCGTTCGAGGAGATGAACTTCCGCAGCGCTCTGGCGGGGATGGGCCACGACGTCGTCGCGTTCGACTTCCTGGCCTGCGAGCGCGCTGCGGGTCGTGACGCCATGAACGCCGAGCTGGAGCGGGTCGCCGCCGACGTGCGCCCGGAACTCGCCTTCCTCTTCCTGCACGAGGAGCAGGTCTCCACCCGCACGATCGAGCGGATCGGTGCGAAGGGGGTTCCCACGCTGAACTGGTTCGCGGACGATCACTGGCGCTACGAGCGCTTCAGCCGCCACTACGCGCGTGCGCTTACCTGGTCGGTGACGACGGATCCCGATGCCCTTGCGAAGTACGCGGCGGACGGCCTGGGCGACAGGGTGCTGCTGTCGCAGTGGGGCTGCAACCGCTACGCCTACGACCGTGCCCGAGCAGAGCTCGCATACGACGTGAGCTTCGTCGGCCAGCCCCACGGCAACCGCCGCGAGGTCATCGAAGCGGTTCGGGCGGCCGGAATCGACGTGCGCTGCTTCGGCAACGGCTGGGACGGTGGCCGCCTCGACCACGAGGCGATGGTGCGGACGTTCTCGACCAGCCGGGTCAACCTCAACCTGGCCAACTCCTCGACGCCGAACCCGTCGTTGCGCATGCGCGTGGGCGCCTATGCCCGCGGCCGGCGCCCGGACACGGCGGTGCGCCCCAGTCAGATAAAGGGCCGGACCTTCGAGGTTCCTGGCAGCGGCGGCTTCCTGCTGACCGACCGCGTCGCGCACCTGGAGCGCTACTTCGACGTCGGCCGCGAGATCGCGGTGTTCTCGTCGACCGGCGAGCTGATCGAGCAGTGCCGGCACTGGCTGGCGCATCCGGACGAGCGTGCGGCGATCGCCGACGCGGGCTATCGCAGGGTGCGCGCGGAGCACACGTACGACCACCGCTTCGCCGAGATCTTCGGTGCGATCGGGCTCGCCTGAGAGCGCAAGCTCACGTGGCGCCGCAGGCTATCGTGGCGCGGATGCCGGCGACGACTCGCGATTGGGAGAACTGGGGCCGCTACGATCCGCTGTACGGGGTCGCCAGCGTTCCAGGCCGCGAGCGCGGCGGGACGAACCCCTGGACTGAGGCCGACTTCTACGCCACGGGTGCGATGGAGTGGCAGCAGATGGCTCCGCACTGGGAGCGGTACGCGGGATCGCTCACCGGGACCGTCCTCGAGATCGGATGCGGCGCGGGCCGGCTGTCACGCCAGCTCGCGACGACGTTCCCGAGGCTCGTCGGACTGGATGTCTCGCGCGACCAGCTCGAGCTCGCGCGGGCGGCGGTGGCGCAGACACCCGTGGCTGCGGAGTTCCGGGTCTCGCCGGGTAGCACCATGCCCTGCCGGACGGCGGAGGTCGACGCCATCTTCTCGACGCACGTGTTCCAGCACCTCCCGGCGAAGCTCGTCGAGGCGCTGCTCGTCGATTGCGGCCGCGGCCTGGCCCCAGGCGGCATGCTGATGCTCCACATCCCGATCGCCGGCACGAACTTCGCCGGCACCCAGCTTGCCGAAGTCCTCCGGCGGTTGAAGAAGGCGGCGCCCGTGCGAGCGGCCGCGATGCGCCTCGGCCACCGCCTCGGGCAGACGGTGCCCCCGATGGCCTTCCGCGTCTTCGACCCGGCCTGGGTCTTCGCCCAGCTCGAGCGCGGCGGCCTGCGGGATGCCGAGCTGCACGTGTTCGAGGTCGGCGCCATGCGACAGGCCTACTTCTTCGCCCGCAGGCCCACCGGCGCGTGAGCGCTGACGCTCGCGGTGCAGCCGCCGGGCTTCGCATGATGTCCGGATAGCATGCTCGCCGGTGGCCCAGGCGAGCGACAACATCGGCGCGCCCGCGCACGACGTGCTCGGCGCCACGCGGCACAGCCTCCGCATCGGTGACGTCTGGCGCACGCGCGGCGTCGCCTGGATGATCGGCCCTTTGGCTGGCCCATCCCGCCGAGCGCACCACGGTGGCGCAGGCCGGCGATCGCCGGGTCCGCGCCGAGCGCACATGCGACCACCGCTTCGCTGAGATCTTCGCGGCGATCGGTCTGGGCTGAGCCGTGATCTCCGTCGACAGTGTCGGCCGCATGGGCAACCAGATGTTCCAGCTCGCCTTCGCGCACGCAGCCGCGCAACGTCTGGGCACGTCGTTCATCCTCGGACCCGGAGCCCTCTGGGAAGGCTTCGACCTCGGTCCCTGGGGGCGGCGACGCGTGCGCTTGGCGCGCAAGCTCGCCTTCTGCGCCCGCTACGGCGCCCACCCGGCCGACAAGGTCGAGGTCGATAACGACGCCGATCCTGCCGCGATCCTGGCCGGCCTGCGCGACGGCGCCGCCTACGGCGGCTTCTTTCAGTCTGAGCGCTACTTCGCGGGCTGCGAGGACGACGTGCGCGAGCTGTTCGCGGTGCGCCCCGAACACGTGCAGCGATTCGAGGCGCGGTACGGCTCGCTCGGGCGTTACGTGTGCGTTCACCTGCGCCGAGGGGACTACCGCGAGTGGATGGGGGGCAGGGCGCTGCCGGCGAGCTACTACCTGGAGGCGCTGGCGAGCGTCGAGGATCTCGACGACCTGCAGGTCGTCGCGATCTCCGACGAGCTCGAGGTCGCTCGGTCGGAGCTCGCGGACGTCGAAGGCGTGCGCTTCGAGGCCAACGACGCGATGCTCGACTTCCAGCTGCTCCTCAACGCGTCGGTCGTCGTCGCGAGCAACAGCTCGTTCTCGTGGTGGGGGGCCTGGCTCAACCGCGTCGAGGGCGCGCGCGTGATCGTGCCCGAGCACTGGGTCGGCTTCCCGGAGGGCCGTGAGTATCCCCGCGACGTCATCGCGGCCGACTGGAAGCGGATCGCGGTGCGCCCAACGCTGTAGGCGTCAGCCCCGCGCCCGCGCCCGCGCCCGCGCCCGCGCCCGCGCCCGCGTTGCGCCGGTGCGCGAGCGCGCGCTCGATCGCCTCTGTGGTCAGCTCCACGTAGCGCTCGAGCGTGTATTCGGCGGCGAGTCGGGCCCTCGCGCGTGCGGCGAGCGCGCTGTGCCGCGCGGGATCGGTCAGCGAGAGCGCGGCCGCGGCGAGGCCCAGGTGATCCCCTGCTGCGACAAGGATCCCCGCGTCGCCGACGACCTCGCCGATCTCGCCGGAGTCGCTGCCGATGACCGGCAGTCCGTATGCGAAGGCCTCGGGGATGACGCGGCCGAACTGCTCGAGCCAGCGTACGTGCGGCAGACTGGGCAGGACGAGCGCATCGGCGCACGCGTAGGCGCGCTGGCGCCCGCGACCCGCCACCTGGCCTGCGAAGCGCACCGCCTCTTGCGCGTCGTAGCGCTCGAGGATCGCTCGGACCTGCTCGAGGTACGGCCCCTCCCCGGCGACGAGCCAGCGCACGCGCGCGGCGCCGGGGGCAGGCGATTGGGCGAGCGTCGCCGCCGCGGCCGCGATCGTGTGCAGCCCCTTCTCCCAGACCGCGCGGCCCATGAAGAGCAGGACGAGGTCGTCGTCACCGAGGCCCCAGTGCGCGCGGCCCTCCGCGCCCAGAGCGGCGCGCTCGGCCGCGCTGTGCCGCGGGATCTCCACGGCCGGGGGCACGATCGTGATGCGGTCCGGCTCGACGCCGTCGAGCTCGAGAACAGCGCGTGCGGTCGTGCTGCTCGCGCAGAAGTGGTCGGCCTCGCGGATCGCGCGCTCGCGGATCGGATGGCGCACGTGGCCGTAGTTGGCGACGACGTTCTCCCACTCGTAGCAGATGACCGCCGGTCCGCCGGCAGCGCGGGCGTCGAGCGCCTGCAGCGTCGTGCCGTCGTAGGAGGCGCCCGCGCGCACCACGTCGAACGGCTTCAGCAGCTCGCCGAGCCCGCATAGTGTGAGACCGTCCTCGTGCGGGATCGCCGGCAGGAGCTCGAGCGTCACGGGTGGGTCTCCGTCGGCGCGCGCGGACCACCCGAACGCGGTGACGTCGTACGTGCGGTCGAGCAGGTCGAGCCCGAGTAGCTCGCCGTTGGCGCGCGCCCAGCCCTCGTTCGCCCAGGCGAGGGAGGTCGCGCCCGGCGAACGGCGCGCGACGGGGATCGTGCGACGTTCGCCGTTGGGGCGCGCGCCCTTGCCCCAGAGCAGCCGCTGGCGCAGCCGCCCGTAAGCGATGAATGCGCGCGCCGAACGTCCGCTGAACGCCTGCAGCAGGAAGACGACCCAGCTGAGCGTGAGCAACACGACGACCGGCCACGGGCCCGCAGCAGCGGCCAGCAACACGCCGCCGAGAGGCACGGCGAGGGCCAGCGCGATGGCTCGTGGTGCCATCGCGGGGACGATATGCCAAGTACGATGTGCCTCGATGAACGCTGAGGCCGCCACCGCTCCCGCCGAGCCGAAGCTGCACGTCTACAAGCCGGTCAAGGTCCGCATGAGGGTCGGGGAGCTGTGGATCTCGATGCCCGTCGCACGCATGATCGGTCTGCGCGACATCCGCGTGAAGTACAAGCAGGCCGCGCTCGGCCCGCTCTGGCTGCTGATCGCTCCGCTCGGGATGCTCGCTGCGATCACGATCGCGTTCTCCGGGGTCACGGACGTCAACACCGGCGACATACCCTACATCCTGTTCGCGCTGGTCGGTCTGACGGTGTGGACGTTCGTGCAGCTCTCGGCCACGCTCGGCTCGATCGCCCTCATCAGCAACGGGGCGCTCGTGCGCCGCACCACGATCCCGCGCCTGGCGCTCGTTACCGGCGCCGTGGTCGGCAACCTTCCTCCCGTCGCGGTGATGTTTGCGGTCGCGCTCGTCGGCGCGCTGCTCTCGCGCGGACTCCCCGTCCAGGCACTGCTGCTGCCGGCGTGCGTCATTTGGCTGGTGATCTTCACCGTCGCGCTGTCGATGCTGCTCGCGGCGCTCGCCGCGCGCTTCCGGGACACCATCACGGTCATTCCGCTGATGCTGCAGGCCGGCATCTTCGTCTCGCCCGTCGGATACTCGCTCGAGGGCGCGCCGAAGAACATCCACACCCTGCTGTCGCTCAACCCGGTATCGGGAATCATCGAGATCTGGCGCTGGTCGATGCTCGACATTCCCAATCCTCAGTGGGACGTTGTCTGGGTGGCCGCGATCTGGACCCTCGTGCTGTCCTGCTTCGCGTGGTGGACGTTCAATCGCCTGGAGGTGAACGTTGCCGACTACGTCTGAGCCGCTGGGGATCGAGTGCATCGGGATCACAAAGAACTACCGCTTGGGCGAGGAGCTCTCGCTGCAGCGCTCGCTCGCACGCCTCGCGCCCTGGAAATCGGCCGAGATGCAGCGTTTTCGGGCGCTCGACGACGTCACCTTCAGGGTCAGCCGGGGGGACTTCTTCGGCATCGTCGGTCCTAACGGCTCGGGCAAGTCGACGCTGACGCAGATCATCTCCGGCATCACGAATCCATCCGCCGGCGAGGCCCGCGTGTGGGGCCGAGTGCTGCCGTTGCTCGAGGTGGGAGCGGGCTTCCACGACGAGCTCACCGGTCGCGAGAACATCTACCTGCTGGGAGCGATCCTCGGGCTGCGCATGAGCGAGGTCGAGGCGGCCCTGCCGCAGATCGTTGACTTCGCCGAAGTGCATCGCCATCTGGACTCGCCGGCGAAGCGCCATTCGAGCGGGATGAAGGCACGCCTGGCGTTCGCGACGGCGATCTGCTTTCCAGCCGACATCTACGTCTTCGACGAGGTGCTGTCGGTCGTCGACGACGACTTCCGTCACAAATGCGCCGCCAAGCTCTACGAGCTCAATGCCCAGGGCAAGACCGTCCTGTTCATGAGCCACGACCTGAATCTCGTCGTCGAGATGTGCTCGACTGGCATGTGGCTGGAAGAGGGCCGCGTACGCTTCGTCGGCGCGATCGAGGACGTGGCCGACGCCTACCGCAGGAAGTCGGCCCATGCGGTCGGCGACGTCGCGACGGCCGCGGCGACGAGCGAACCGTAGACTTCACGCGGTGCTGTTCGACCTAGCGGCGCTCATCCGCGCATAACGGGATGCGGCCCGCGAGCGTCCTTCACATCGGCGCGCACGCTGCCGAGGAGGCGCGCACGTATGAGCGTTGCGGGATCCGCAGGGTCTGGTGGATCGAGGCAAATCCCGAGCTGCTCGGGAACCTGCGCGCGGAGGCCGAGCGCTACGGCGGCCACGGCGTCATCGAGGCGACGGTCGATGCCGTCGACGATGAGGAAGTGGCGTTCCACGTCACCAACAGCTCGCAGTCGTCGTCCATTCTGGACCTCGACACCCACCGCCAGCACTATCCCGACATCGACGTCGAGCGCACCGTACAGCTGCGCACCGTGACGGTGGATACGCTCGCCGATCGGTACGACTTCTCGGGCATCAACCTCGTCAACCTCGACATCCAGGGTGCTGAGTTGCGGGCGCTGCGAGGCGCGGTGAACACCTTGGCGCACGTGGACTACGTGTACACGGAGGTCAATCGAGAATCGGTGTACCGCGGCTGCGCGCTCGTAGGGGAGATCGACGAGTTCCTGGGTCAGCTCGGCCTGGCGCGCGTCAGGACGAGCTGGACCGACGCCGGCTGGGGCGACGCGCTCTACATCCGCGGCCGGCTCGGATTGGCCAGGCGCGCGTGGGCGGAGGCCGTGCTCGGTGTGTCGCGCGCGGACGCCTCGCTCCAGAAGACCGCACCGGTCCGCGCCCTCGCACGCGCCATCAAACGCTGAGGCCGTCAGCGCTCGGCTCGGCAGTTCACGTCACCAGCGCGTAAGCCTCGACGTGACGGCTTGCGGTCGCCCGCCACGTGAACCGTGCCGCATGCAGCGGGCCGGCCGCGCGCAGTCGCATGCGCAGCGCCGCGTCGCCCGTCACGCGCCGCATCGCGTCCGTCATCGCCTCGCCGTCGCCGGCGTCGAACAGCAATGCGGCGTCACCGCAGACCTCGCCGATCGCGCCCCGGTCGGAGGCCGCGACGGGCACGCCGCAGGCCATCGCCTCCAGCGGCGGCAGACCGAAGCCCTCGAACAGGCTGGGGAAGACGACCGCGGTCGCGCCGCGATACAAGCCGGGGAGATCGTCCTGTGCGACGTGGCCGAGGTGGCGCACCCGCTCGTGCCCGGCGAGCATGCGCTCGCGCCCATACGTCTGGCCGGTCAGCACCAGCCACAGGTCGTCGTCGTCCAGCGCGGCGAACGCGTCGAGCAGCCGCGCGTGGTTCTTGTGCGGCCACATGTTCGCTGGATAGAGCACGTAGCGCGCGGGCAGCGCCAGGCGCTCCGCCGGCCCGGGGCCGTCCGGCGAGAAGCGCCCGTGATCGACGCCGAGCGGGATCGCGCGCACGCGCTCGGGTGCCACCCCGATGTGCTCGATGATCCCCGTGCGCGCGTGCTCGGAGATCGTAAGGACGAGGTCGGCGTCGCGCGCGGCATCGTCGTAGGCCCACGCCCGCAGGCGCCGCTCCAGCGGCGAGAACATCCCCGGCAGCTCGTGGTGCTGGACGTCGAGCAGCGACACGACCCGCGGTGCACCACGCACGCGCGGCACCGGCACCGTGACGGGGTAGTGCACGACGTCGAAGTCGCGCCCGTCGAGCACCGGTAGCACGCGGCCGGCGTTCATCGCCGCAAGCCGCGTGACCGAGCTGTCGCCCGGGCGGTAGGCGCGCACGTGACGCAGGCTCACCGGCCCACGCGCGTACCCGGCGTACGGTGTCATGACGTGGCGGTTGGCCAGCACCGTCACGCGCTGCGGCCCGTGTCCGGCGGCGAACTCGCCGAGCACGCCGCGGACGTTGCTCTCCGAACCACCGACGCGCCCCGGAAACAGCGTCAGCAGGCTGAGCGCAACGTGCACACGCACACCCTATGCCGGGACTCGCCGGTATCCTCCGCGCGAGCAGCGCAACTTCGCCCACCTCCCGGCGTCCTAATCCGGAGTCCTTGTCTCCCGCGCGAACAGCCCTCGCCGTCGTACCGGCGTACAACGAAGTCGCCACGATCGAGGGCGTCGTGTCGTCCCTGCGCCGCTTCGCTCCCGACTTCGACATCCTCGTCGTCGACGACGGCTCGACCGACCAGACATCACGGGTCGCGCAGGCGGCCGGCGCGCGCGTCGTGCGACCCGCGTTCAACCTCGGCATCGGCGGCGCCGTCCAGACCGGCTTTCTCTTCGCCAACGAGGGCGACTATGACCTCATGGTGCAGGTCGACGGCGACGGCCAGCACGATCCGCAGGAGCTGCACAAGCTCGTGGACGCGATGGCGCCCGACGTCGACATGGTCTGCGGCTCACGGTTCCTGCGCAAGGGCGAATACCTCGCGCCGGTCAGCCGGCGCGCCGGCATCCACATCTTCGCCTGGCTGCTGTCGCGCTTCATCGGGCAGGCCGTGACCGACCCGACGTCTGGCTTTCGCCTCTACAACCGGCGGGCGATCGAGCTCTTCGCCCGCGACTACCCGCACGACTATCCCGAGGTGGAGGCCGTCCTGATGCTCCACCATCACCATCTGCGGATGCGGGAGATCCCCGTACGCATGTTCCAGCGCGGCGGAGGCAGCTCGTCGATCAGCTCGGGCAAGTCGGCCTACTACATGGTCAAGGTGCTGCTCGCGCTCTTCATCGGGCTCGCTCGCAAGCGACCCGTCGTCGCGCCCGGCGACCGCGCACCGGTGTCCGCCGCCTGATGGACATCCGCATCCAGATCGTCGCGATCGCCGGGGCAGGCGTGCTGCTGCTGACGATCCTCGAGCTCGTGCGCCGCCGCCGGCTGCTGGAGCGCTACGCGCTGCTGTGGCTGTTCTCGGGCGTGGTGCTGCTCGCGCTGGCCTCCTGGCGCGGTGCGCTGGAGGAGCTTGCCGCGCTCGTGGGCATCGCCTACCCGCCCAACGCGCTGTTCTTCGTCGCCTTCGCATTCGTCCTGGTGCTGCTGTTGCACTTCTCGGTCGCGGTGTCGCGGCTGACCGACCAGACAAAGGTCCTCGCGCAGCGTCTGGCGCTGATCGAGGAGCGCGTCGAGCCGGCGCGCGCGGCCGGTGGGGCCCCTGCCGACGACGGGGAGCTCTCCACGTTCGAGGAACGCGAACGCGTGTCCTCGGGCACGCCATAGGTCGCAGTGGGCAAGTCCCTTCGGCGCGTTCCCGCAGCGCTCCTCGTGCTGCTCGCACTCTGTGTGGTTGAGACGCTGGCCTGGGCCATCGTGATTCCGCCGCTGGCGGGCCCCGACGAGGTCAGCCACGTCGCGTACGTGCAGAAGGTCGTCGAGGCGCGCGAGATCCCGTGGGTGCGCGGCCACCCGATCGATAAGCGCCCGCCGTACTCGACCGAGCTCGGGGACGCGATCATCATCGGGGGGGTCTCGCCGGTGGACGCCAACCGGTCGGGGCGACCGCTCGGCACCGGCCTCGACGAGCGCATCTGGGAGGAACGCGAGGGCGGGTTCTCGCGCAGCGATCGGGCCGACGGGGGCTATACGTCAGCGCTGAGAAATCCGCCCGCTTACTACCTCTACGCGGCAGTTCCCTACCTCCTGACGTCGCCGCTGGGGATCTTCGACCAGGTCTTCGTCATGCGGCTGGCCAACATCCCCTTGCTCCTGATCATCGTGATCTTCGCCTGGCTGACGGCCGGCGAGCTGTTCGGTCGACGCCGGTGGCTGCAGACGCTCATGGCGGGCGCCGTCGCGCTGCAGCCGCTGTTGATTCATCTGACGGCCACCATCAACCCCGACATCCTGCTGTCGGCCGCGTCGAGCGTCGCGCTGTACCTCATGATCGTCAGCCTCAAGCGCGGGTTGACGCCGCGCCTGGCGGTCGCGCTTCTCGCGCTCGCTGCGCTGTCCTCGCTCACCCACGGGCGCGGCGTTGCGCTCGTCGGGCCCGTGCTCCTGACGATCGGCCTGGGGGTCTGGAAGGCGCGCCGGCCCGGGGTCAGGCCGCGTGGCCGTGGTGCGGTGGCGGTGGCGGTACTCGGCGCGATGGCCGCCGTGGCGGCGTTCGTCGGCGTCGCCCTGAAGGGCGCCGTCACGACCACCGGCCTGCGCCAGCTTGGCACGTACCTCTGGCAGTTCTACTTCGGAAGGCCCGAGTTCCTGGCCCCCGTCGGCCCGGAATACGGCTTCCGGGAGGTCATGGTCGAGCGCTACTTCGGGGGTTATGCCCAGTTCGAGGTCTACTTCTCGGCGGCGCTGAACGACGCGTTCTGGTGGGGGATGATCGCGATCGCGGTGTGCGCGGTCGTGGCGATCGTCAAGCACGGGCGGCTGGCTGACCAGTGGGACGTCGTGCTCGTGCTCGCCTCGGCGCCGGTGGCCACGTTCGCGCTGCTGCACGCGATCGCGTTTCCCCTGGTCATCGGCGCCGGAGACCCGATCATCACCGGCCGCTACCTGCTCCCGCTGATCGCGCTCTACGGCGCCGCGATCGCACTCGCGGTCGCGTGGCTGCCGCGGCGCTGGGGCGTCGCCCTGGGTGGAGCGCTGCTGGCCGCGCTGGCGTTGATCGAGCTCGGGGCGATGGCGATCACCATCGAGCGGTTCTATGCGTAGGGCGGCGCTGGGGGGCGCGCTGATCGTCCTGCTGCTCGGCGCGCTGATCGCCGCGCGGCCCTTCGTGACGCGCGACCGCGACCTGCTGACGACCACGCCACAGCCTTCGGCGCTGACCGCGCTGGCCACGATCTCCCTTCGCGCGGGCCAGCAGGCCTGCCTGGACCGGGCCGTTCTCGATGATCGCTCCGAGCAGATGCGCATTCGCGTCGGCACGTCCGGTCGCCGTCCCCCGCCGCTGGGCGTGACGATCCGCGGCCGGGGCTATCGCGAGCGCGCGCGCGTGCCGGCCGGTGGATACGTCGACAGCGTCGTGCTGGGCGTGCCCATCGCTGCGCCCGACGGCGCGCGGCTCGTCACGGTCTGCGTCCGCAACGAGGGCCGCCGCAAGATCGTCCTCTACGCCGCCAACGACCGGACCAGGTCGCGCTCGACGACGCGCGTGGACGGACGGCGCGTCGCGCCGAACTTCGAGCTCGCGTTCGCGGAGGCCAGACCCGACTCGCTGCTCGACCACCTGCCGGTGATCCTGCGCCGGCTGACCGCGTTTCGGCCGGTCGGCCAGGGGCTGCTGTGGCCGCTGGCGATCCTGTTCGCGCTGGGGTTGCCGGCCGCCGTGCTGACCGCCTACGTGCGTGCGGCCGGCAGCGTCGAAGCCGAGGACGCCGAGGCGGCGCTCGCGGCCGCCGGCGCCGCGCCGATCCGACCGCTGCGCGAGCGTCACCCGCGCCTGGCGCGGGCGGCGACGACACCCCACAGCTGGCTGGTCGCGATCGTCGCCGCGACGTTCCTCTACGCCGTCAGCCAGGCGCTCGCGCTCGTCGGGTACTTCGTGATGCCCCAGGAGCTCGGGTTCGTCAAGCAGGCGGCGCAGTTCGCGTCGGGGTCGGGGCCGAGCGGGTCGAGCGACATGTGGTTCACCTATCCGGGGCAGCTGTGGTCGCTCGTGCTGGCACCGGTGTACGGGCTGTTCGAGACGCCCACCGCATTCGACGTGGCGCACGCGCTGGCCGCCGCCGCGATCGCCAGCGCCGCGATCCCCGCCTACCTGCTGGCCGGCCGCGTCGTCGACAGCGCGATCGCACGCCTGCTGGCGGCGGCGCTGACGGTCGCCGTCCCATGGCTGGCGTTCTCGGGCTCGGTCCTGGCGGAGAGCCTCGCCTACCCGCTGTTCGTCTGGGCGCTGCTCGCCTGCAGCGTCGCGATCGAGCGCCCGTCGCCGGCTCGCGATGCGATCGCGCTCGGCGCCGTCGGTGTGGCGTTTCTCACCCGCCCGCAGCTGGCTGCGCTCGCGGTGGCGTTCGTCATCGCAGCCGTGCTGCACGAGCTGACGTTCGCCGACGGCAGGCGGCGTTCGCTGAGGACGACGCTCGAGCGACTGTCGCGTCACGCCGTCGCGTTCGGGCTGGTCGGCACGGGCCTCGTGCTGCTCGTCGCCGGAGTGTCCAGCGAGCCGCTGCTCGGCGACTACGCGGCTGCGGCGCAGGGGGGGCCGTTCGCCAGCGGCATGCTGGCCCATGGCCGCGAGCTGCTGGCCTACGTGTCGCTGGGGGTCGCCGTGCTGCCGCTCGCGCTCGCCCCGGCATGGATCGCGCTCGAGCTCACGCGCCCGCGTGACGCCGCAGCGCACGCGTTCGCGGCCCTGGCGCTGGCGACGCTGGTCACCATGGTGGCCGTCACGACGTCGTTCAGCGTGCGCTTCGCGTCCTCCGAGCTCGAGGATCGCTACCTCTTCTACATCGCTCCGCTGCTGATGATCGGCGCCGTCGCGCTGCTGTTCGATCGCCGTGCCGCCACCCTGCCGCTGGCGTTCGGCGGCGCGCTCGCCGCGGCCGTCCTCGGCACGGCCGCGCTCGGCGTCACGCAGCCCAGCCTCGTCTCGCCCACCTTTGCCCTCAACACGGTCGTGCAGGGCCGCGGCCTGCAGATCATCGACCGGTTCGGCCTCCACGGCGTATCGCCCGCCGATCTGCTAGCCGCCGGCACCGTGGGGTTCGTCGTCGCGCTGGCCTTGGCGCGCCGTCGCGTTGCCGATACGCGCTGGATCGCGATCGGCGTGAGTGGCGCGCTGCTGCTCGCCTCGCTGCTGGCCAGCAGGTATGCGATCAACACGATGCAGGCGACGCAGGTCGCGTCCGGCCGGGCACCGGCCGAGCGTCCCAACTGGGTCGATCGCGCGACCGCCGGCGACGACCGCGTGGGCGCCGTCGTCTCGAGGATCGGCAGCGACGCCGTCAGCACCACCTCCTGGTGGTACGTGAGCTTCTGGAACAAGCGCATCGACCGGGTGTGGCAACTGCCGGGCTCCGGTGGCTACGCGGAGGGCTTCTCGCACCGCGCGGCGATCGACCCGCGGACGGGGCGGATCCCGGCGCTCGACGAGCAGCCGTTGCTCCTGCTCGGCAGGCGCGACCGCCGCTTCGCGCTCCGCGGAGCGCGCCTGATCGCACGGCAGGGACCGTTCGAGCTCATGCGGGCGCCACGTCCGTACCGTGCCAGCTGGACGCTGACGGCCGCGCGAGACGACGGCCTCGTGCGTCCCGGAAGGCGCGCGCAGCTGACGCTGTTCGGCGACGGGCGGCGGGAACGGCGCCTGCGCCTGCGCCTGCGCCTCTCGGCCGCCGCGGCCGCCAGCGCCACGCGCGGCTACGTGCTCGTCGCGCGCCGCCCCTCCGGGCGGAGCCGGACCACGCGTGTCCCCCAGGACGGGCGCGCGACGCTGCGGGCGACGGTGCGCGTTCCGGCGCACGGTGCCGTGCGCGTGCGTCTGACCGTGCGCTGTCCGGCGCAGCGCGGTGCGACGGCGGGCGTGATCGTCGACCCGGTGGTCAGCCGGCGCGGGTGAGCGCCTCGCGCAGCCCGGCCTCGACGCGTGCGCTCGCCGCGCTCCACGTGCGGCCGGCGGCCAGGTCGAGCCCCTGGCGCACACGAAGGTCGCGCTGTGCGCGGTCGTCGAGCAGCAGCTCGATCGCGTCGGCGAGCGCAAGCGGATCGAAGCGAGCCAGCACCATCGGGCCGTCGGCCCCGAAGCACGCCCGCATCGCGTCGGCGTCGAGCTCGACGACCGGCAGCCCGCAGGCCAGCATCTCGGGCCCGATCAGCGACGGGTTCGTCATCGACAGAACGATCCCCACGGCCGCCTCGCCGTAGGCTCGCGCGAGCGCCTCGGGCGCGAGCACGCCGAGCTTCGCGGCGGGGAAGCCGGGCTGCAGCGGCCGGCTCTCGCCGAACAGCGCGATCTCGACGCGCGGCCGCCGGCGATGCAGCTCGGCGAGCGCCAGCAGGCCGAGCGGCACGGCGCGGCGGGCCGTGACCGCGCGGGCGTAGAAGAGCACGCGGTCGTCACGTCGCGGGATGTCGAGCGGCCGGTAGACGTCGTGGTCGATGCCGAACTCGAAGGACGCGACGCTCGCGCCATAGCGCTCGCGCACGAGTGCTGCCAGCCACACCGACGCGGCGATCACGTGGATGCCCTGGCGGTACGTCCAGGCCGCCCACTCGCGCTCGGCGGAGGTCGCGTAGAACTCCGGCTCGTGGTCGAGCACGAGGTAGGCGCGTGCCTTGACACGCTCGAGCAGCAGCACCTGCGGGACCGTCTGCCAGCCGGTGGCGACGGTCACGTCGGCCGTGCTCCAGCCCGCGAAGCCGACGCGGATCGGGCCGCTGATCGCCCCGAAGCAGTCGGCGAACGCCGCGGCCACCTGCGCGGGGGGCCGGCCGCCGTGGCGGCCCTCCTCGTCGCTGACCCACAGCGAGCAGCGGTGTCCGCGTTCCTCCAGCCCGCGGACGAGATCGGCGATCGCCCGATGCCCGCCGCTGCCACGCCGAAACGAGGGGACGACGACCGCGACGCTGAGCGATGGCGCGCTCGCGGTCTCCCCGGCCCCGGGGGCCAGCGGCGCGCTTCCGCGCCGGCAGTGCTCGAGCAGGCTCGCGGGCGCTGTCAGCGTGAGCGGCGTCCCGGAGCGCCCGAGCAGGGCGCTCGCCGCGGCGCGCAGCCTGCTCACGGGCCCAGCAGACGCCGCAGCGCGCCGGGGGCCAAGCGGCGTAGCGGCCAGCTCAGGACGCGCGCCCAGCGGCGGTCGCGCACGCGCCGCGCCCACACGAGTGCCGGATGGGCGCGCAGCCGATGAACCGCCCCGGCCTGCCGCGCGAATTGGTCGCGCTGATGGATGTGAGTGGCGTACAGGTGTACGCCGGCCGCCAAGTCCGACGTCAGCGCGCGGGCCGCGCCCACGCCGCCGGGCGCCGGCGCGTCGCGAACGCGCCGCAGAGCGAGCGCCATGAGCGATCCCTGCTGGCGCCAGTCTGGCCATCCGCGCGCGGTGTGGACGGCATTGCAGCGCAGGAAATGCAGCAGCGCGCGGTCGCGGGCGAGGAGGTCCAGCGCGCGCGCCGTCCCCTGCGGGTCGTCCCAGCCGCAGGTCAGGGCGTTCCAGCCGTTCACGATGTACTCGTCATAGCCGGTCACCGGGGTGGTGACGCACGTGGCGGCGCGATGAAACGCCTCCAACGGCGGGCCGAACATGCCCTCCACGCTGGAGAGCTTCAGTAGCACGTCGGTCTCGCCGTAGAGCGTGGCCATCTCCTCCGACGACAGCGGACCGACGATGCGGTCGGCGCTGACGTCGCCGAGGCCGACGCGGTCGCCGCAGACGACGGTCAGGTGATGCGGCTCGCGCATCGCGCAGGCGACGTCGATCGCGTGGTGGACGTGCTTGAACCACGAGCGAGGGTTCCCCTCGACGAGCACCCGCAGCGGCTCGTCGCCGAGGCGGACGTCGACGCGCTCGGGGACGCGGAAGATCTGCTTGTCGATGCCGTTGCGCACGCGCACGCAGCACGCGTCGGGACGCAGCTCGCGCAGCGTGTCGGCGATCCACGTCGCCTCCGTGATGAACGCCACGGGCAGGTCGATCGTCAGCCCCGCGCCGAGCCGCTCGGCGGAGTCGGGCTTGTAGAAGCGATCCTCGAGCGACTGCACGAAGTAGGCATAACGCTCCGCCGGGATGTCGAACAGCGAGAGCGTCGTCTCCCACCACGTCGCGATGGCGACGTCGAAGTGCTCCTGGCAGGCCTGCGGCAGCGACAGGATGTGGAGGTCTGCGAGCGGCTCGTAGGCCCAGTGCGGATCGTCCTGCTCGCGCACGAGGACGAGCGTGACCTCGAATCCGTGGTGGCGGACGAGCTGCAGCGCGTGCTGGACGACGACGCCGATCCCGCCGGAGAGCTGAAGGTCGTTGACGAGGAAGGCGACCTTCACGACTGTGCGCGGCGCTCGTTTGCCATCGCCGCCTCCGAGCCCGCGCGCGGAACGCCAAGTCGATCCTCGAGCTCGTGGATGTACCGGCGCCAGTCGTCCATCTCCGCCGTCAGCGCACGCAGGGACACACGCTCGGCCTCCAGCGCGACCTCCGTGTAGGCAAGGTGGCTCTCGCGCTCGTTGGTCCAGCTGCGCTCGGCCCGCTGATCGGCTTCGAAGACCAGCGCTGCGCCGCGCAGCTGCGCTGCCGCCGGCCCGAAGCCCGCGAGGAAGTGCGATGCCACCGCGCCCTCGTGCGGCTCGACGCCCGCCGGCTCGTGATCGGCCGCGCCGTGCACCTCCATGCGCGACCCGCGCAGCGGCATCTGTTCGGCGAACACGTGGTTCTTGGGCAGCAACGCGCGCAGCTCCGCGAACCCGGCGCTGCTCCAGGTTGTCTCGTGGTACGGGTTCTCGATCGCCCAGAACGCGTCGTTGGGCACGCTCAGGACGACGGTCGTCTCGTGCTCGGTGGCGAGCTCCACGAGCAACTCGACGACGCCCGCCAGGTCGCGCAGGTGCTCGAGCACCTCAAAGCAGGTGATCGCCCGCGGCGCCGGACCCTCGAGCACGGCGGCGCGCACGGCGGCGCGACCGTCGCCGTCGTTGAGGTCGGCGGCGAGCGGGACGACGGCGGCGGCCTGCATGTGGGCCGCGGCCTGGACGACGCTCGGCTCGTCGACGTCGACGAGCACGAGCGTGCCGGCGAACGGCCCGTCCGTCGCCGACCCCGCCGCCAGGCCGGTGCCGCAGCCCAGGTCACACCACGTCGCGGCGCCCGTCAGGACCGGTGCGGCGACCGCGTAGCGCAGGATGTGCTCGACGCGCACCGACGGATCGGTCCCGGTCGTGATGCGTTCCTGCCAGGAGGTCATAGCGGGCGCTATCGTAGCCGCGCTCTGAGCTCGCCCCTTGCTCCTGCCGCGCGAGTGCGACCGCGCCGTCCTCACGGCGGGCCGCTGCGCGTGGCCTTTGTGGGGCAGCGGACGTTCTTCGAGGCCTGTTCGCTCGAGGAGCCGGCCAGCGGGCTGATCCCGCGGTTCTACGAGTTCCGCGCCGGGTCCGACGGACCCGCGCTCGTTGCGAGCCTGCGCGAGTTCATGCCGCACGTCGCAGTCGTGTTCCGGCCGGAGGTCGTGCCGCCCGGGCTGCTCGCGGAAGTACCGGCCCTTACGCTCGGATTCCTCAGCGAGCCGCTGCCGCGCGCCGAGCAAGCGCACGCCGATCTCAAGCGGCGACTGAATGAGTTGCGCGCGGCTGACGCCGCGAACTTCGATCGCGTCGTCTCCTTCGATCCGCTGGTCGCCGAGACGGCCCGTGAGATCCTGCCGGTCTGGCGCTCGCTCCCGCTGCCGGTCGCCGACAGCTTCTTTGCGCCGGTCGCGCCGATGGGTCATCCGCCGAGGGCGCTGTTCGTCGGCCGCTCGACGCCGCATCGCGAGTGGCTGCTGGCTCCGGCGAAGCTCGAGCACGACCCGCTGCACGTCGCCTTCGGCATGTCGGGTCGCGAGCTCGTCGGGCTGCTGCGGCGCTACGACGTTGCGATCAACCTGCACAACGAGAACTACCCGTCGTTCGAGAACCGCGTGTCGACGCATCTCGCGGCCGGGCACCTCGTGCTGTCCGAGGCGCTCGATCCGCTGCACGGCCTCGAGCCCGGCCTGGACTACCTGCAGGTCGACGGCCCCGCGGATCTGCGCCGCGCGCTCACCGCCGTGACCCGCTTTCCGCGCGTGCATCACCGCGTTCGCGTGCGCGGCCGGCGCAAGGCCGAGCAGTTCCGCGCGTCGCGCGTCTACCCGCGCCTGATCGCCGACCTGATTGCCGACGTCGACGTCTTCGGGTCCGGCCGCTCGTGAGCGAACCGCTGCGGGCGGCCTTCGTCGGTCGCGCAAGCGAGGTCGGCCACGCGGTTGCGGCCGCGCCCGTCGAGGGCCTGCTGGCGTCGTTCATCGAGCACCGCGCCGGCAACGCCCCGGCGCGCGTGCTCGCGCACGTCGCCGAGCACGCGCCGCAGGTCGTCGTCGTCTTCGGCGTCGACACCCTTCCCGCCGCCACCGTTCATGCGATCGGGGTCCCTGTCGTGGCGTGGGCCGTGGCCCCCGACCGCCCTCCGGGCCTCGAGCACCACCCCGACCTGCCCCAGGCCAACCCGGAGTTCGTCGCCGCGCGGGCCGCCGCCGTGGACTACGCCCGCGTCATCGACCGCCCGCTGCCGGTGGCCGACGAGCTGTTCACGGCGTCGCCGCGCAGCCCAGGGGGCCCGCGCGCGCTCGTCATCGGTCATTCCAGTGTTCGCAACGAGCTGTTGCTGATCGACAGCAAGCACCGTCACGAGGTCTTGCACATCGCCGGCGGGCTGAAGGGCGCCGCCCTTGCCGCGGCGCTTGCCGCCTGCGACACGGCGATCAACGTGCGCGACGACGAGAAGCCCGACTTCGGTCCCCGCGTCGGCTTGTACCTGGCGGCCGGCCTCCTGCTCGTCAGCGAGCCGCTGCATCCGCCGCACGGCCTCGTCGCGAACCGCGACCACATCGAGATCCGCACCTCCGCCGACCTCGTGGACGTGCTCGCGCGAGTCGGGGCCGATCCCGCAGCGTTCAGCGCCGTGCGCGAGGCTGGGCGACGCCGGGCCGAGGCCTTCCGCGCGTCGCGCGTCTACCCCGAGCTGCTCGCCCCGCTCGTGACAACCTGAGCGTCACAGGTCCTCGGCGATCCGCGGCGCGGCGCGGTCGAAGACCCGGTAGGCGACCACGACCGTCGCGACGATCAGCAGCAGGGGGACGAGCAGCCAGGCCGCGCCGCCCATCGCGCTCGCGGCGCTCTCGTGGCTTGGGTCGATGACGGCGTGGCGGGTCTGCTGGATGATCGCCCCGAAGGGGTTGCACATCATGAACCGCAGCACCGTGTCGCTGGTCTGCTCACGCACGATCGACGCCGTGTAGAAGATCGGCGACGCGTAGAACGTGACCTGCAGCACGACGTCCCAGATCGGCTCGACGTCGCGGTAGCGGACGTAGAGGACCGACAGCAGGGTCGAGAGGCCGAGCACGAACAGCGCCAGCGCGACGACGAGGAACGGCAGCTCCAGCCACGTCCAGCGCGGCCGCCCGCCGGCGGCGAGCAGGAACACGAAGATCGGCACGAGGTTCAGCGCGAGGTTGAACAACGCGGTGAGCACGGTGGCCATCGGCACGGCAAGCCGGGGAAACTCGATCTTGCGCACGAGGTTCTCCCGGTTGGACAGGCTGCGCACGGACTGGCCGGTCGCCTCGCTCATGAACGAGAACAGCACGATGCCGCTCAGCAGCGCGACCGCGTAGTACTTGACGTCGCCGCCGAAGCCGAGCTGGCTGAAGACGGCGTACAGCACCCCGAACAGCATCAGCGGCCGCATGAGCTGCCAGAGGTATCCCAGCGCGGAGCCGAAGAACTTCAGCCGGAAGTCCGTCGTCGCCAGCGCCCACGTCAGGCGCACGAAGCGCCGCCAGTCGCTGCCCAGCGCCGACGGCCCCTTGATCGGCGGGCCGAGCAGCTCGAGATCGACGACCGGCGCGCTCACCGCGGCGTCTCCTCGGCAGCCGCCGCGGGGGGCCGCATGGCGAGATCGCCGTCGGCGCGCGCGATCGTCAGCTCGAACGGCAGCTCGACCAGGCCGTCGGACGGTCGAACCCCGGCCACCATCACCGACACGAAGCGAATGCGGTGGTCGTGCCAGGAGAGGCCGCCGACGGAGCTTGCCACCGCGGGCGAGGCGTAGTACCGGTCGGGGGCGAGGATGTTGCGAAACCGGACGTCGAAGACGATCTCCTCGCCGGCCTCGAAGATGCCCGACTTGCCCTCGTAGAGGTTGTTCGCCCCCCAGACGAGGTCGTCGCCGGAGTTGAGGAAGTTGACGCCGAACAGGGGGTTCTCCAGCCGCACCTTGAAGCGCACCCGCGTGCGGAACGTGCACGGCCGTCCGGTGGTCAGCACCGTGGCCGGCCTGCCGTGCTCGTCCTCGAACCAGCTCTCGAGGATCTCCGCGTCCCCGTCGCCCAGCCGCTGCTCCCGGGCGTCCGAGCCGTTCTCGTCGGCGCCGGCATGCCCCGGCTCGGCGGGCGCCTGCGCCTCCTCCGCCCGCGCCTCGGCGTCGAAGTTCAGCTGCAGGTAGCGGGTGCCGACCAGCTCGGGGTCGCCGATCTCGGCGGGGCGGCCGTGCTCGAGCAGCAGCGCGCGATCGCAGAAGCGCTGGACGGCGCCCATGTCGTGGGTCACCAGCAGCACCGTCGCGCCGCTGCGGCGAATGCGCGCGAACTCCTCGAAGCACTTCTGCTGGAACGCCGCGTCGCCGACCGCGAGCACCTCGTCGATCAGCAGGATCTCGGCGTCGACCTGGATCATGACCGAGAAGGCGAGTCGCACGAGCATGCCCGAGGAGTAGTTCTTGAGCTTGAGGTCGACGAACTCGTGCAGCTCCGCGAAGTCGATGATCCGGTCAAAGCGCCGGCGTGACTCGCGCGGCGTGAGGCCGAGCATCGTCGCGTTGATCATCACGTTGTCGCGCGCGGGCAGATCGGGGTTGAAGCCCACGCCGAGCTCGATGAACGTCGACAGCCGCCCGTTGATGTAGATCCGGCCGTCGTCGGTCGCGTAGATGCCCGCCAGGCACTTGAGCAGCGTCGACTTGCCCGATCCGTTGCGGCCGACGATGCCGAAGAACTCGCCCGCCGCGACGGCGAACGACACGTCACGCAGTGCCCGCAGGGTCTCGTGCGTCGTGCGCCGCATCGGATGCAGCGCCTTCTCCTTGAGCGTGTGGACGCGCTCGTGGGGGAGTGAGAAGCTCTTCGACACGCCGTCCACCACGACCGCTGGCACAGATTGCTCGGGCATGTCGTGCTCTCAGGCTAGCGGCGGCCCGCGGCGCTCGGTGCTGCGTGCGGCGGCGTCCGGAATGCTTGGCGCATGCGCGCAGGACGCAGATGAGCCTTCCGCCGACGGTCGGCGTCGATCTGCGCGACCCGGCCCTTCGCGACTAACTGGCCGGCGCGCGCCGCGCAGCACGTGCACGACAGCTACGCCGGCGCGCCGATGACGAAGTTCCCCGAGGATCTGCGCGTCTACGAGCACCTGCTGTGGCTCGACGGTCCCGACACGGTGATCGAGCTCGGCACGCAGGCGGGCGGCAGCGCGCTGTGGTTTCGCGACCGCCTGGCGGCGATGCACGACTACGGCCGGATCGCGCGAGCCCCGACCGTCATCAGCGTCGACATCGCCCAGGACGGGCCCCGCAGCATGCTCGAGCGCCGCGGCAACGCCGCCGGCATCACGCTGGTCGCGGGCGATCTCGCCGACGCGCGGGTCGCCGAGCGCGTCGCGGCGCTGGTCGGCGCGCGCTTCTTCGTGGTGGAGGACTCCGCCCACACGTACCAGACCACGCGCGCCGCGCTGGAGAACTACGCGGGCTTCGTGGCGCCGGGCGGATTCCTGGTCGTCGAGGACGGCTGCGTCGACGACGAGGACCTGCGCTTTCCCGAATGGCCGCGCGGGGTCCGACCGGCGCTCGACGAGTGGTTGTCAGGTGCCGCCGGCGAGCAGTTCACCGTGCGACGCGATCTCGAGCTGTACGGCATCACGTGCCACCCCTCGGGATTCCTACAGCGCGGGGGCGGTTCGTAGGCAGCCTCAGAACCGCAGCTCGCCGGCGATCTCGCGCAGCGTCGGCGCCTCGACGTCACGCGCGGACACGAGCAGCTCGAGCTCCTGCGGCCACGCGATGCCGACCTCCGGGTCGTCGTAGCGAAAGCCGCGCTCGACGGCCGCGTCGTAGTAGGTCGAGCACTTGTACGTCACGTCGGCGACCTCCGACAGCACGCAGAAGCCGTGCGCGAAGCCGACCGGGATGTAGAGCTGGCGCGCGCGCTCGTCGTCGAGCTCGTGCGCTTCCCATCCGCCGTAGGTCGGCGACTCGCGGCGCAGGTCGACGACGACGTCGAGGATCGTGCCGCGGGCGCAGCGCACGAGCTTGGTTTGGCCGGCGCCGATCGAGAAGTGCATCCCGCGCAGGACGCCGCGGCCCGAGCGCGAGTGGTTGTCCTGCACGAAGACGTCGGCGATGCCGTGCTCGCCCCAGACGTTGGCGCGGTAGCTCTCCAGGAAGAACCCGCGCGGGTCGCCGTGCACGGCGGGCTCGATCAGGATCGGGCCGTCCAGCCGCGTGTCGATGAGCTTCATCGCCCGGCAATGTAGTTCGTCGCCGGCGCCGCCGTGCGCCCCCGGCGGGGGGCAATGCGCCCCGTGACCGCCACTAGTGTCTGCTCGATGGACGAGGCCCGCGCCAAGCGGCTGACGCTGATCGCCTGCATCCTGGGCTCGGCGATCGTGTTCGTCGACGGAACCGTGGTGAACGTCGCGCTGCCGGCGCTGCGCGCCGACCTCGCCGCCACGCTCGCCGACCAGCAGTGGGTCGTCGAGTCCTACCTGCTGCTGCTCGCCGCGCTGATCCTCGTCGGCGGCTCGCTCGGCGATCTCTACGGCCGCCGCCGGATCTTCGCGATCGGCGTCGCGGGCTTCGGCGCCGCCTCGCTGGCCTGTGCGGTCGCGCCGTCGGTTGGGGTGCTGATCGGCGCGCGTGCGCTGCAGGGCGCGTTCGGCGCCCTGCTCGTCCCCAGCTCGCTGGCGATCATCACGACGATCTACCCGCCGCGCGAGCGCGCCGCCGCGATCGGGTCGTGGACGGCGGGCACGAGCGCCGCGATCGCGATCGGCCCGCCGCTCGGCGGGCTGCTCGTCGACGCGATCTCGTGGCGCGTGATCTTCGCGATGAACGTGCCACTCGTCCTCGTCTGCCTATGGCTGATCGCGCGCGCGGTGCCGGAATGCCCGGGCGACCGCGAGCACCGCATCGACATCCCCGGCGCCGTCCTGTGCGTGCTCGGCCTCGCCGGCCCGACGTACGCGCTCATCCAGCAGCCGCTGCTGGGGTTCTCCGATCCGCGCGTCTGGGCGGCGCTGATCGGCGGGATCGGCGCATTCGGCGCGTTCGTCGCCTACGAGCGCCACGCGCCGGACCCGATGCTGCCGCCGTCGATCTTCCGCTCGCGCAACTTCGCGGTCGGCAACGCCGTGACGCTGACGGCCTACGCGGGGCTCGGCGCGGCCTCGTTCTTCATCGTCATCTTCCTGCAGCAGATCGCGGGCTATGGCGCCCTCGAGGCGGGCCTTGCGCTGCTGCCGATCACGCTGCTGCTGATCACCCTGTCGCGCCGCTTCGGCGCGCTGGCCGCGCGGGTCGGGCCGCGGCTGCTGATGACGGTCGGGCCGGTCGTCGGCGGCGTCGGCCTGCTCGCCTACTCCCGTGTCGACGAGCGCGGCACCTACGTGGCCGACGTGCTGCCGGCGACGCTGCTGTTCGGCCTCGGCCTCGCGATGATCGTGGCGCCGCTGACGGCCACGGTCCTGCAGGCCGCCGAGCGCCGCCACGCCGGCATCGCCTCGGGCGTCAACAACGCGGTCGCCCGGGTGGCCGCGCTGCTGGCGATCGCCGTCGTCGGCGCGGTCGTGTCGGCCCAGTTCAGCAGCGCCGTCGACCGCCGGCTCGAGGCGAGCGGTGCGGCGGGCGCCGCCACCCGCGCCTACGTCGACGAGGCCCGCGAGCGGCCGCTGGCGGTTCCCGCGGAGCGGATCGACGCGGCGACGCGCGCGGCGGTGCGGGAGGCCAACCTCGAGGCGTTTCACCGCGGGATGATCGTCGCGGGGCTGCTGATGATCGCAGGCGGCCTGATCGCGTTCGCCGGGATCGAGAACCCGCGCCGCGAGGAGCTCCCGGCGCAGCCGGCGGTGGCCGCGGCCGGGGCGGGGCCCGCGCCGGCGTACGGCCCAGACGAGCCGCGTCCGTCGGCACGTCCCGCCGTCGGCCCGCCCTAAGCTTCTGCGCCGATGCTGGATCGGATCGTCATCACGCCGCAGCGCTACGCGCTGATCGCGCGCACGGCGCTGGTCGCGTTCACGCTGATCGTCGTGACCGGGGTCGGCGTTCGCGTCACCGGATCGGGGCTGGGCTGCCCGACGTGGCCGAAGTGCACCGAAACGTCGCTGTACACCGAGCTGAACACCCACGGCGTCATCGAGTTCGGCAACCGCATGCTGACCGGCTTCGTCGCGTTCGCGGCGCTCCTGGCGCTCCTGGGCGCCCATCGTCGGCGGCCCTACCGGCGCGACCTGATGCGCGTCGCGGTGGCGCTGCCGCTCGGCGTCGTCGCGCAGATCGTGCTCGGCGGCTTCACCGTGCTCTACGACCTCGCGCCGGGCTTCGTCATGAGCCACTTCATGCTGTCGATGCTGATCCTCGTGGCCTGCGTGGTGCTCGACTGGCGCGCCCACCGCGAGCCCGAGGAGCTGGCCGCACGCGCCGATCCCGCGTCGGCCGACCGCCTGCTGACCTGGGGGATCCGCGCGCTGATCCCGCTCGGCGCGATCGCGATCCTGGTCGGCACGGCCGCGACGGCGGCCGGGCCGCACACCGGCGGCACGGGGACGCGGGATCTCGTCCCGCGGCTGGACTTCAAGGGCGCCGAGACGCTGAACTTCGTCATCGAGCAGCACGCGCGGATCGCGACGCTGCTGGGCATCGTCGCGGTCGCGCTGTGGATCCTCGCGCGCCGCCGCGGCGTGACGCGCGAGGGCCGCGGACCGCTGACCTGGCTCTGCGTCCTGCTCGGCCTGCAGGGCGTGATCGGAGGCGTGCAGTACCAGCTCGAGCTGCCGGCCGAGATCGTCTGGGTGCACGCGTCGCTGGCGGCGACGACGTGGCTGGCGATCGTGTGGGTCGTCGTCGCGGCCGGCCAGCTGCAGCCGCGGCCGCTGGCCGCGCCGGGCGCAGCCCGCGAGGCCGCGCCCGCGCGCTAGTTCCTCTCGGCGCTGTTGTCGGTTCCGGTCGGGTGAAAATGGGCGATGATGCGCTGGCCGCTGGGGGACGCC